>Ga0081540_1002920_pt1 | contig 13761 bp, 10 predicted proteins | sample TabmetS2T1R1_FD_71024 | JGI IMG/M metagenome (GOLD analysis project Ga0081540, IMG submission 71024) | Tabebuia heterophylla rhizosphere microbial communities from the University of Puerto Rico - S2T1R1 | ecosystem: Host-associated > Plants > Roots > Rhizosphere ... | reverse complement strand
CGAAGGACCCGGCGTCCCGCCGCTGCCTGCGACAGCCTTTCTATCGCCTCGGCCGAACGGGACAAGCATTAAGACCTGCCTGCCTTAGTACCGCCCCGCTTGACGTCGAATCGAGTGCGCTCAGGCTCGGAAATCTAAGGCATGCCAGCCGCGAATCGGCCTCAGCCGCCCAATGTGGGCGGCTACCTCACAGCCCGACCTTGACCGTGTTCGGCGCCAATCCGGCGCCCCGACACGGCAGGGGCAGAGCCATGACCACACGCAAGACCGGCTGGCGCAAGGTCGCAGCCGGCGTCGGATTCGCCTTGATCACGTTGACACACGCCAGCGCATCCCCCACCGCCGGCGCCATCCCAACGCCGGGCAACGTTCGTTTCGTCGACCACGGCGGCCCCGTCCTGCACGCGGCGAAGATCGAACTCGTGTACTGGGGCAAGGCATGGACCGCCAGCGGAACCTCCTACCCAACACCAGAGCAGATCACCGCCGCGATCGGCACCCTCCTCGCCGGGCCGTACCTGAGCGGACTGGCCCAATACCGAGGCATCACGCCAGCCCTCCTCCAGGGGTCCACCGTGATCACCAGCTCCGACCCGCCGGCCGGGTTCACCCCGGCCCAAGTCCGCGACTTCCTCAACCACCAAATCGACGCCGGCGTGGCGCCCCAGCCCGACCGCGATCAGCAGACCCTCTACATCCTGCTCCTGCCCGCAAGTGCCTACGCGGCCGGCGACGACCCCAACCTCGTCGGCGAACACAGCTACTACGAGCGGCATGGTCAGCGGATTTCCTACGCCTGGATCGACGACACTGCAAGCCTCTTCACTGCCACCAAGATCATCACTCACGAACTCGTCGAAGCCGTCACCGACCCGCAAGACGGCGCCGTGCTCGGCGTCGCCGGCACCTGTAGCCGGGCCGGATGGTGCGAGATCGCCGACATCTGCCCCGATCCGGTCATCGTCGACGGAGTTGCCGCTGCGCCGTACTGGTCCAACCAGGCAAGCGCATGCATCGCACCCAGTCGGGCCGGCGCTTCAGCCGCTCCAGACGCGTCCGCCTCACGCCAGTTGCCGTGCCCCCTCCCGGGCGGCACCGTCACCAGTAGATCAAGTGGCGAGCGGCGCGACAGTTCGGTCAGATCATCGAATGCCTGGCTGGCCGTTCTTCGCTCACCACGTCACGCGGTATCGAGGCAACACCACATCTATGGCGCAACTCGGGTCTCGACGACGAACGACGGCTGTGGCGCGCTGTGCGCTTGCGCTGCCGACGTTGCTACCACGGTCGGCTGGTTGGCCCTGGAGATACCTGTCGCGAAGAAGTAGGCCGAGTCGGTGAGGCGGACCTCGCCCCGCCGCGATGGACGTGGCGAGGCCCGCCGTTGCGGATCAGCCGATAGTGAATGGCGCCGACACCTCGACGTCGTACGGATTACGGCTGCCGATGGTGTCCTTGGGCAACTGGACGATGTAGCCACCCTCCTCGACCGTCGGTGGCCCGGATGCGTTGATGTCGCCCTGGGTCTCGGCCAGCGTGGAGACCGGGAACTGAACGTGCACGGTCTTGGACTGGCCGGCGTCGAGCGTGACCCGCGTGAACCCGACCAACCTTTGCGGCGGCACGACGACGCTGCTTACCGGCTGAGCTACGTACACGGGAACGATCTCGGTGCCACTGCGGGATCCAGTGTTGCTGACCGTGAAGGTCGCCGTCACGGTGCCGTGGCTGGATACCTCCGGTGTCACCGACAAATTGCTCTTCGTGAAGGTCGTGTAGGACAAGCCGAACCCGAACGGGTAGAGCGGGTTGTAGGCGTGTCCTGGCCCGGACCCGGTACCCGGCAGCTGGTCGAAGAACTTCGGCTGGTCGCCCAGCGGTGACGGCGCGGAGCCGTCGAAGTCTGCGCCCGGCGCTGCAGCGTCCGACGGCCAGCTGATCGCGAGCTTTCCGCTCGGGTTGACCTTGCCGAAGATCACGTCAGCGGCGGCCTGGCCGGCCTCTGTGTCGCCCTGGTAGGCCATGAGGACACCGGCCGCGCTCTCGGCATCGGGACCGAGGCCCACCGGACGCCCGGCGATCACAACGACGATCACCGGCTTGCCCGTCGCCTTGAGTGCGCTGATCAATGCCTTCTGATCCGGCGGTAGCTGCGGTGCCGGGTTGTCGCCAAGGCCTTCGGCATATGCCTTTTCACCAACCGCGACGACGTAGGCGTCCGCGGGCGTGCTCGCGGCGGTGTTGCCGTCCGGCACGTAGACCGCGTTCGAGTCGTCATTCTTTACGCCAGCTTGCACGGTGATACCCGGCGGGATCTGGTTCGGCGGGCCCATGCAGCAGACATGGCCGGCGCCGAAAACGCCCTGCCAGCTGACGCTCCAACCGCCGAGCTGATTGGTCATCGAGTCGGCGCTCGGACCGGTGACGACGACCTTGGCGGTCGAGGAGAGCGGCAGCGTGTTGTTCTGGTTGCGCAGCAAGGTCATCGACTCCTGCGCAGCGCTGAGCGTGACGTCCCGGCCCGCGGTAACCGCCGCGTTGGCGGCGTTGGCGTCGACGCACGGCGTGTTGGGGTCGCTGACGCACTTCTGGTCGAACAGCCCGAGCTGGAACTTCAGCGTGAGAATCCGCCGCACCGCCTCGTTGATCCGCGACATCTTGATCGCGCCCGAGTTCACGTCCTGGAGGATGGCGGACTGCCACTGGTCGGGGCTGACCACATACATGGCCATGTCGACACCGGCGTTCACGGCCTTGGCAATCGCCTCAGCCGGGTTGGCGGCAATGTGGTAGGCCGTCTGCAGCGCCTGCACGTCCTGGTAGTCGCTGATCACAACGCCCTGGAAGTGCATCTGGTCGCGGAGGATGTCCGTCAGCAGGTAGTGCGACCCGGTCGCCGGAACGCCGTTGATGGAACCGGAGTCGACCATGACGGTGCCCACCCCGGCGTCAATGCCACCGGCATACGACGGCAGGATCATGCTCTGCAGGTAGCTCAACGGCAGCAGCGCCTCGTTGCGGTCATGGCCGTTGATCGCCTGCGAGTAACCGGCGAAATGCTTGACGGTCGCGGTGACACCAAGCGAGCCGGCCGGACCCGGGGACTGCAGGCCGCGGATGTTGGCGGCACCCAGGGCCGCGGACAGATCCGGTTCCTCGGCCCAGGTCTCGTACGTGCGGCCCCATCGGTTGTCGCGAGAGAGATCCTGCACCGGGGCGAAGTCCCACACCCAGCCGGTGGCCCGCAGCGCGCTCCCGGTCGCGGCACCGCCGGCTTCAGTGGCCGACGGGTCCCACGTAGCGCCCATGCCGATCGACTGCGGGAAGAGCGGCGCCTGCCACGGGTGGCCGAAGCCGTGCACCGCGTCAACCCCGAAGATCAGCGGAATGTGCAGCCGCGAGTTCTGGATCGCATACCGCTGGATGAGGTTGTATGCACTTGCCCAATCGAATCCGGTATTGCCGACCCCGCCGTTGCCGGTCTGATCGATCGGGCTGTCACTGCCGCCGGCGAGCAGCGAACCGACGTTGTTGTCGATCAAGACGGTCTTCATGCATGTCGGGTTCGGTATGGCGAAACCCTGGCTACCGCAGGCGTTGGATGGGCCGGTTACGTTTGGGACGAGTTGCTGATCCATCTGGCCGACCTTCTCGGGCAAGGTCATTGCCCCGAGAAGCGAGTTGACCCGCGCCTGGATCGGCTTGTTCGGGTCGAGCCATGGCGGCTGCGGGGCGGCTGCGTTGCCCTGACTGACGAAGGCGGACAGCCCCCCGACCGCTAATGCGCCGATAGCCAGGGCGACCACCACCTTCTTCTTCCCGCGCACACGGCCTTTGAGCTGCCATCCGGACATGGCTCGACCTCCTTTGGTGACGGGTCAATCGATGGACGACGCCGTCCTGAGCCAGATGAACTGGGGTTGGTTGCGCCTGCTCGCGTCCGGGTGTCGATGATCGACTCCGGCATGTCGCTCGATCGGTGCACACATGACATCTCCCGCGAACGCGACGCGCCTTGAGCGTAGTAATACGCGTTGTTTACGGTCAATCGTCAGTCTCGCCCGCAACCGCCAGGTGGTAGACGGTACGGGCGGTTTTGGCGAGCCAAGATCATCGATCGGCGTTGCCGCCGTGGGGCCCGCCGGAGTACCGAAGGCTCAGGCGTTGATGCCGCTGACCACCCGGCCCTGGACAGCTGCCTGGTGGGCGGCCATCTCGTCCTCGGTGGTGGGGAGCGGGACGATATCGAATACCACCTGCTTGACCGTGCCGGTGAAGGGGAACGGTGCCTGGCGGGCGTAGCTGCGCTCCACGACTGTCCCGTTGTCGCGGCCCATATCCATCCCGGCGTACGCGGTGAAGCGATGCGGAACGGTGGCGTCGAGAGTGCCGCTGGCCACCTGCTGATCGCCCACAAACAGCGTCGCCGTGCCACCCTTGCCCAGGCTGCCCGGGGCGTCGGCGGTGAACTCCATGCGCACCTGCACGTCGCCGGTGGGAAATGAGCTGTCCGCCTCCAGCCGGTAAACCTTCACACCGAGCATGCTGTAGGTGTACTTCAGCTTCCCGTCTTGAACGAACAGCGAGAAGCCACCCAGGTGGTTGGCTTCGGCCACGATCACACCCTGGGCACCACCTTCGGGAACGGCCAGGTCGGCCGTGATGCTGTACGAGTGGGCGTAGATGGGCGGGATCATGCCCGGAGCCACGTTGTCCACGTCGCCCGAGAACGGGTACGTCGTCTGCGTCGGCGGCGGAGGGAGAATGCCCCAGAACGAGCCTAGGGCGGCGAGAAGCGGCGTGACCTGGTACTTGTCCATCTCCGCGTACATGAGCTCTCGAAGCTCCTGCACTTTGCCCGGGTTCTCCGCGGACAGGTTGTGGGCCTGACTGAAGTCATCGGGGAGGTAGTACAGCTCCACCGGATCCTGGTCGGGGTGCCATACATCGGGCGCGAATTGGGCCATGGTTTGCGGTGACAGGTCCCACGGCAAGTGCGGGAGCATGGTGGCGAGCCACCAGCCGTCCCTGTACATGCCCCGGTTGCCATAGATCTCGAAGTATTGCTGCGTGTGGTGTTCGGCCGCGGCGGGGTCGACGAAGGACGAAGCGAAGCTGAAGCCGTGCATCGGTTGCTGGCTCACGCCGTCGACACTCGTGGGCGCCGGTATTCCGGCGACGTCGAGGATCGTGGGAGCCAGATCGGTCACGTGAGTGAACTGCGAACGGAGCCCCTCGTGGCCTGAGATTCGGTCCGGCCAGTGGACGACCAACGGGTTGCGGGTGCCGCCCAAGTGCGACGCCACCTGCTTGCCCCACTGGAATGGGCAGTTCCCGGCCCAGGCCCAGGCGGCGGAGTAGTGCGGAAGCAGAAGCTCGGTGCCCCAGGCCGGCAAGCCGCCATGGGTGGCCACCAGCTCGAGCTGCTGCTCAGTCGTGAGCGGTATCCCGTTCTCCGTGGTCAGCTCATTGAACGTGCCCGTAAGGGTGCCCTCCATGGAGGCGCCGTTGTCCCCCCAGATCCAGATGACCAGCGTGTCGTCGAGTTCGCCCATTTCATCGAGGGCGTCGAGGAGCCGCCCTACGTTCCAGTCGGCGTTCTCCTGGTACCCGGCGTACACCTCCATTTGCCGGGCGTAGAGGCGCTTCTCGTGCTCGTGGAGGGAGTCCCACAGCGGGAAGGCACGATTGTCCGGCCCGGAACTCTCCGGGTTTGCCGGCGAGGGGGTGAGCTCCGTATCGGGTGGGATGACGCCCAACTCCCGTTGGCGCTGAAAGGTCTTCTCCCGATACTGATCCCACCCGCTGTCGAACAGGCCCGCATACTTGTCGCTCCACTGCGACGGCACCTGATGCGGAGCATGCGAGCAGCCGGTAGAGAAATACATGAAGAAAGGCTTGTCGGCATCCTGAGCCCGCATGCGGTGCAACCAGGCGATCGCCTTGTCGGTCATGTCGTCGGGCAGGTAATAGTCGTCGCCTTCCGGTACCCCGATGATGCGTTGGTTTTCCGCGATGAGTGGGTCGTACTGCCCGCTGTCGCCACCGAGGAAACCCCAGAAGTAGTCGAAGCCCCACGCGTTGGGCCATCGGTCGAGCGGCCCCGCCGGCCCCTGCTCGTGATCCGGCGTGAGATGCCACTTCCCGATGGCGGCGGTGGCGTACCCGTTGCCCTGGAGGATCCTCGGAAGCGAAGCGGCGTCCTTCGAGGCGAAGCCGCTGTAACCCGGGAAGCCGGTCGGCGTCTCGGTCACCGCACCGAGGCCCACAGCATGATGGTTCCGCCCGGTCAGCAACGCCGCCCTGGTCGGCGAACACAGGGCAGTCACGTGGAAACGGTTGTAGCGCAGGCCAGCGTCGGCCATCCGGGTGAAGTTTGGTGTGTGGATAGGACCGCCGAAGGTGCTGGGGTTGCCGAACCCTGCGTCGTCGATGAGAACCAGCAGCACATTCGGTGCGCCCTGTGGTGGCTCGACCGACGTGACGATGTTCCAGTCGGGTACCGACCCCTCCAGTGTGCGGTGGATCGTGCCGGTGAAGGTCGGGTCGGGTATTGGCAATTCCTGCCGGTCGACGTCATTGCTCATCGTGCTCTCCTCCAGGACGGCGGTGGCCGGATCGATGTCGGGGACGATGCAGCGAAACCACGACGTAGCCGGTCGAGATCGTCACCGCTTCCCCATGGCGATGGCTAGCAGGGCTGATCGGAATACTCACCAAGCTCGTGCTGCTGGCTCACGAACTTACCCGCGCCTCCGACGGCGTGGCTCTAGCTGCACACGCGTCCCGTTCCTCGATCAGATCCGCCCCTTCCGACGGAGGGCGCGCTCATCGATGGCTGCGTATGTGCTCTTCGGCCAGCAGGGCTACCGCGGGATGGTGCGTCCACATGCCTTGCGGCCGATCTAGTCCCATGTCGGCTACGACGGTCTCCTCGCCGTCGCCGACCACGATGACCAGGTGGCCGCGGTCTGCCGGGGATTCGAGGTACGGCGCAACCCGCACCGTCGCCCCGTCCGGCATGTCGGTGGCGGTCCCACTGCCAACCAGCAGATCGAGCGCGACGCCGCGTTCGGCGGCAGCCCGTAGCCGCGCCGCCACTTCGGTCAACTCGGGGTCGGGGATCGCGACGGTGAGACGCTCCTGGGCTCGGTCGATCGCTCGCCGCATCGAGTCGATGACGTGTCCATGCCCGGACAGGCTCCAGGTCAGCCGGTTGTCCTGTTCTTCGCCGAGTTGGGAGAGTCCCTGCTCGACGGCGGCGAATGTCTTCTCGGCTTTCTTGCGGAGGGTAGCGACGAGTTCCCGGTGTGGCACCGGGGCCCACAGGGTGGGCTCGGAGCGTTGAACGAGCACGGCTCCCTTCTGGGCGAGCCGCTCCAGGGTTTCGTAGATCTTGGAGGCGGGGATCCCGGCGGTCTTGGCCACCTCGTGGCCGTTGGCCGGTGATTTCTGCAAGAGACCGCAATACGCGCGGGCCTCGTATTGCGAGAAGCCCAGAGCCTGAAGGTGCGCGATGAGCTCGTCGAGCGCCGGCATTGGCAAAACTCCTTTGACGACACTACCGCAGTAGTGTCACGCTCTCAGTAGCTACTACCGCAGTAGTGTAACAACGAAGGAGTCCTCATGCTTGACCCAATGGCTGGCCAACTAGGCGTCCAGCAGACCCGCGACCTCGCCTACTCGGCCCTCCCTGGTGCCCCCGTCCAGGCGGACACCCGGCCGCCTTCGACCGGGCCGGTGCGCCGCATCGCGGCCCTGGCACTGCACCGGCTCGCCGACCGCCTCGAGCCTGCCCCTCGGCTGTCCGCCAACACCCGCTAGCACAACGACGGAGGGTCGTCCGGAGCGGGCTAGCCGATTCCCATGTTCTCGATGCCGAGGTACCTGCGAGCTGCCCAGGACACGGGATCGCGGGCGAAGTGCTGCTGCATGGCCCGGTCATTGAGGACGTTGTCGAGCGCCGCCATGATCATGGACTGATCGAGCACGAGGTAGCGGTGACCGACCGATCCAGTCCTGGGGTTCACCGCGTCGAAGAAACCGCCCGCACCGTAAACGCCCGGGTAGAGCCGGCGCAGAGCTTGAATGTTGGCGTAAGCCTCCTGGGGCGCTGCGTCCAGGGCAAGGAAGGACGCGTGCGGAGTCACGACGTCCTCGGTCGCGCAGCCATGGCACTGCGAGAGGCCGAGGTTGGGGTGATCCGCGTTGGCTCCGGCACCGAAGTACGGGAATGTCAAACCCTCCACGCCGAAGCCGCCGTAGCCGCCGGTGTCGTCAGCTGTACTCGATGGCGACATACCCCACACCGGCGACTGCAGCTGCTCCGTGGCGTACTTGATCTGCACATCGACAGTGCGACGGTCGGCCAGGCCGAAGCTGTGCGGTCCCCACGACGTCTCAGGTACAACTTCGTTTGCCATCAAGCCCTCGAACATCCCGCCGGCAAACGTGGGAATGAACGCCAGGCTCGAGCCGGTATACACGTAGTGCCCTTCCCACACTGGGAACTGCCGGCCGGACTGGGGATCGGTGTAGGTCTGCCATGACCCGGGCATGGGCCACTGGCCCTGCCAGGAGAAGTCGGGGTCGGTGGCCTGGCAGTCGGCGAACGGAGCCGGCGGCGGCAGCTCCCGCCAGCTGCGCCACCAGACGTTGCCGGGCATCTGATGCAGGCCCATCCCGATGTAGGCCGAGATCCGTGGGTCGCTGTAGAGGGCGCCGTTGTGGTAGTAGTGCGTCCAGTTGTCGCCCTGATCGGGCGGCAGGCCGACGTAATATCCGCCGAACATCTGCCCGGTGGGCTGGTTACCGGTAATCGCTGGGTTGGTGTTGCACCGGGTCTCAGCTCGGCCGTCATAGAAGAGCCCGAAGTTCATCGGAGCGATCAGGCTATTGATGAGCGGCCCGAGCTCGGGCATCGCTTGCCGCGCCACGATCAGCCCAGACGCGTACCAGCCGTTGTCAACGTTGGAGACGAAGTAGCAATTGTCGAACGTCGGCGTCGTCTCGGTTGTGCAATCGATATCCCCTGGATTGCGGATCACGTGACCGGTCGTGGTGTCGTACCACTGAAATAGGAACCCGTGGTCCCGGCGCAGTTGCGCCACCTCACCGAGCGTGGCCTGTATGCGAGTACGGGCCTCAGCCCGTCCAATCAGTTCGAGGTCGTAGGCCGCGACCACGGCCCACAGGTACACACCGATGTTGGCTGCAGATGTGTACCGCCCGTAGCCCGTCGGGGTCGTCGCGCCACCCGCGTACGTGACGTTGTCCATCGGCAGTGCGGTGTGCGGGTCGACGTCGACCGCGTAGAACCGCCACGTGTCGCGGGCGATCGCCCGAAGATCAGCCCGCTGCACCGAGCTCAATCCGTTGTTGGCGGCAACAGCCCGTTGCGGAGAGACTGCGGCCGAGGCCAGCGACGCGATCATGGCTGCGGCAAGGACGAGGATGAGTCTCTTCATTGCGTCCGCCTCAATGACCCTCGGCGGACGTCTGTGACGTTCCGGAGAGAGCCGACGTCTCGACTATTTAGGGTGTAACCCGCTAATCCGACGATGTCAACCCCTGGCGCAACGTCTTGGAGGCAGTTGCTCACACAGTGCGACGATCGGCCGATCTTGGCGAGCGTGCTAAAGCGTTTGGATGCTGACTCGGGCGTGAAGGCCGCCGAGGTCCGAGGTGCCCAGGGACAGTTTCCCGCCGTGACGGTTGGCCTCCGCTTCGACGATGGCGAGGCCAAGTCCACTGCCTGCGGCGGTTGCGCCCGGCCCGCGTTGGAAGCGGCGCATGACGCGTTCACGTTCAGCCGGCGGGATGCCGGGGCCGTCGTCGTCGACGAGAATCTCGGCACCGCCGTTGAGCGGGGTGACTTGCATGGAGATGTGCCCGCCCGGGCGTCCGTGCCGGGCCGCGTTTTCGAGCAGGTTCTCGATTACGCGCCACAGTCCGTCCCCGTCGCCGGTGACCGTTGGTCCGGACTCGGGCAGGTCGACGTCGATGGACAGGTCGGGGTGGCGGGTACGGGTGACGTAGACGGCGCTGTCGGCGATGTCGCCGAGGTCGACCTGGGTGCCGGACCTCACGAGGCCAGCTTCGCCGCGGGCGAGGCCTTGCAGTCCGTCGACAAGTCGGTTCATCCGCTCCGATTGCTGGGTCGCGACGTCGAGCGCGAGTTGGTGCTCGTCCGGGCTCGCGTCCGAGGAGCGGGCAATGTCGAGGTTGGAGCGGATGCTCTGCAGCGGGGTGCGCAGTTCGTGTCCGGCGTCGGCGGCGAAGCGCCGCGCCGCGAGAAGCGCCTGCTCACGGGCGGCGATCGTGCTGTCCAGGCGTGCGAGCATTCCGTCGAGCTCCCCAGCGAGCGCGGCGACCTCCGTCGGCTGTCCGGGCTCTTGGACCCGTACGCCGAGGTCTTCGGCGTCGCTGATGCGCGCCGTCTTACGAGCTAGGACCTTGAGTGGGCGTAGCGCGCGGCGGGTCACCAACAGCGTGGCGACCAGTGCGACCGCGAGTCCGGCGAGGGTGGTCCAGATGACGGTCGTACGTAAACTCGCTGCTCGCGCGGAGATTCGTTCAGGTGCTGCAGCCTCAATCAGCAGCCCGGCCGGGCCGCTGACGACTGCGCTGCGCCACTGGTGTCCCGCGATGGTCGTGGTACTTACCCCAGGTCGCGTCGACATAGCGGGGAATCCAGGCGGGACCGTGCCGAGGATGAGGTGCTCACCGGTTTGCGTATTCAGGGCACGCACGAAAGCGATCTGACCGACCGGGCTCGCCGTGTCCCCGCTCCCGGCGAAGGCATCACGGAGGGGCTGCAGCCCAGCGTCCGGCAATGGCGGTGGGGGGTTTTGTCCCCCTGGCGGTGGGGCGTTCTGTCCCGGCGGCGGTGGGGGGTTCTGTGCAGTATTCACCGCAACCGGTTGCCCGTGCGAGTCGAGCAGCTGCGACGGCACGGCATCGCCGGGCGTGTTCGCCGGCCGGCCGATGCCGAGGGTGCCCGCGACCCACGGGGTCAGGTTCCCCGCAATGCGCTGTAGTTCACCCCCGGCGTCGCGGGCGTCGCGCTGTTCGGTCACATTGACGATCAGAAAGCCGCCGCCGATGAGCACGGCCGCAACGACGACCAGGACACCAGCAGTAACTCGGACGCTAAGCGAGGACCTCATCACGGTCGCCGCAACACAAAGCCCACCCCTCGCACGGTCACTAGTATGCGGGGCGCGCCGGCGGTGTCCAGTTTGCGGCGTAGGTAGGAGATAAACACGTCCAGCGCGCGGCTGTCCGGCACGAAGTCATAGCCCCACACCAGCTCGAGCAACCGGCCGCGGCTCAGGGTGACCCCCGGGTTGCGGGCAAGCGTCTCAAGCAGAGCGAGCTCGCGTCGGGTCAGGCCCAGATCGCGACCGTCCCACGTCGCAACGGCGGCATGCGAGTCGACCAGCAAGGGGCCCAGGCGCACCGGTGGGTTGACGCTGGTCGCGTGATCTGAGTGATAGGTGGCGCGGCGCAGCAAAGCTCGAAGCCGCGCCGTCAGCTCGTCCATCGCGAAGGGCTTGACCAAGTAGTCATCCGCGCCGGCTTCCAGTCCAGCAATGCGGTCGTCGACCTGATCGAGCGCGGACAGGATCAGGATCGGCGTTGCCAGGCCGCTGGCGCGCATGCGTGCCGCCACGATCCGGCCGTTCAGATCCGGCAGACCGACGTCGAGCACGACCGCATCAAGCTGGTCTGCCTCGACAACTCGGAGCGCGTGGGTGCCGTCTTTCGCCGTCGCGACGGAATAGCCCTCGAGTTCGAGCCCGCGCCGGAGCGAGTCGACGATGACCTCGTCATCATCAACAACGAGGACGCGCGCCTTGGTCATGCGACCGGTCCTAGGTCGAGCACGCGCACAGCCGCCCGCGCCGAGCGACCCGGTCGATCGAGGAATCCGCGTCCTCCGAGGCTGACCTTCGCCAGCGAAGCGACACCTGAGCCAATCCTCAACTCCTTGACCGTCGGGTTGCCGTTAGGCAGGAAGCTGACACACACGAACACCATGATGAGCGCTCCGGCACCAGAGCACGCGCTTGACGAATCGCAACGTGCTGACAATGACTGGCTATTGCCATACGTCACCTAGCCCAGCTCGACGAGACGAGCTGGATGATGAGCAGGACCAGGATCGCAATCACCCCCGGCCGCCCCTCCCAACCAGCGGCTTTCTCGCGATCCTGGCTGCTGCCCGCCGCGCCAACGGCTGGGCCGAGCGCGGTCGTCTGAGTCGGTGGCCGGACCCGCAGCGCTCAATGCGCACGGCGACCATCGCGGCACCGTTAGCGCCGTCAATGCCGCTATTACGGCGGCGCGTCGATGACGAGCCCCGCTGACGCGAACACAGCAGCGATGAGGCTGCGGAAAGCAACTCTGCGCGTCATGCGTTGCACACTCGCACCGCACTGTTAAGAAATCCCTAGCCGGCATCTGGCCGTGCGGCGCAGCAGGCGCAGCGTCCGCGCTCAATGGCTCGATCCGCGATGATCTTTGACTTAATGCCACCGAGCGACGATAAGTCCAAGATCATCAAGGATGAACCGTGGAGGAGTCTCAGCAGGCGGAATCGCGGGCAGAGTCCGTCGAATTCTTAGTCGAACACGAGGTCCAGGATGCGCCCAGCTTGGCTGCGAAGTCGCGATTGGGCGTCGCTGTCGCCGAACAGATGTCGGCGGAGGGCCTGCTCGAAGATACCGTCGAACAGTCCATAGGCGACGTCCTCGGCGAGCTTAGGGCGGTGACCACGTAGTTCGCCGTAGCGCGAGACGATCCGCCAGATCATCCGCTGTAGCGCCAGGTCAATCTCGGTGACATCGGCTTGGAATGCGGGTTCGAAGAGCGCCTGATTGCGTAGGTCGTACCAGAGCCGGTGCATCTCGGCGTCCTCGACCATTGTCGCCGCCAGCTTGTCGCAGAATCGCCGCTTGAGATCTGTTGCTGACCGGGCGCTAGCCAGAATCTCGTCGTAGCGGGTGACGCATTCGTCGTTGTAGACCCGCACGCAATGCGTGATGAGGTCGATCTTGTCGGTGAAGTAGTAGTGCAGCACGCCGTGACTGAACGCGGCATCCTGCGCGATCTCCCGGAGGCTAGTGCGCGCGTAGCCGAGAGCAGCCAGGGTTTTCAGAGCGGCACGCGCCAGCTCGGTGCGACGCTCCGTGAACTTGTGCACCTGCCGCCGCGAGATCCGCTCGTCGGCGGGACGCACATCGGTCTGCGGCACAACATCCTCCTTCGGACCGGTTCGACCATACCTGGGCGGGACCGACTTTGGACGATCGGCCGAAAAAAATTGGACGAATGTCTGAGATTATCTTGACGATCGTCCAAGAACAGCTAGCGTGACTGTGGTCACGTCTACGAGATGACCCCGAGGGGGCCGCATGACAGCAATTGATCTTGCCGGGCGACACGCATTCGTGACGGGCGGTGCGCGCGGACTAGGCGCGGCAATGGCTCAGGCGTTGGCCGACTCTGGTGCGTCAGTGGTGATCGCAGATCTGCTCGACGAAGACGGCACCGCGAGCGCGAAGAGGCTCTCGGACAACGGAACGAAGGCGGCATTCGTCCACCTGGACGTGACCGACGACGACAACTGGGCAATCGCCGTTGAGGAAGCGATCGCCGCGATAGGTGGCTTCGACATCCTGGTCAATAACGCCGGAATCGAGATCACCCAACTGGTTGCCGACCTGGACGCCGCCGACCCCCTGCGAATGCTTTCGG
>Ga0081540_1002919_pt1 | contig 13762 bp, 10 predicted proteins | sample TabmetS2T1R1_FD_71024 | JGI IMG/M metagenome (GOLD analysis project Ga0081540, IMG submission 71024) | Tabebuia heterophylla rhizosphere microbial communities from the University of Puerto Rico - S2T1R1 | ecosystem: Host-associated > Plants > Roots > Rhizosphere ... | reverse complement strand
TCTGGTAGCAGCCGACCCGCAGCATTCCGGCCGTGCCGCGGGCCAGCGCGTCGAGGTCGGCGGCCGCGCTGGCCAGCCGGGCCCCGATGGCTTCGGCGTGCCCGGCCAGCAGGCGGCCCGCAGGGGTGAGCGACACCGGCCTGGGCCCGCCGGGCCGCTCGACCAGGCGGGTGCCGGTGATGTGCTCGAGCCGGGAGATCTGCTGGCTGACCGCCGACTGGGTGTAGCCCAGGGCGTCCGCGGCCCGGCTGAACGACGCCTCACGCCCGACCGCGGCCAGGGTGACCAGATAGCGCAGCTCCAGCCCGGTCCAGCGATCCCGCATCAGATGAGCATAAGGAATGCTGATGGAATCTACCAGTAACTGGAATTGTCCTAATGGACCGTCCGCTGCGATGATCAGGACATGACCACCACCAGCCAGCCTCAGCCGTATGCGGACGTCGTCGACCTGCGCCGCTACCCGATCAACGAGGCGGCCAGCCAGGGCTGCCGCGACCTGGTCCGAGACTGCCAGCACCAGCTCCGTGACCGCGGGGTAGCCCAGCTGCCCGGCTTCCTCACCCCGGGCGCGGTCAGCCAGATGACCGCGGAGGCGGGCCGGCTGGCCGGCCGGGCCTGGGCGAGCGACCAGAGCCACACGGTCTACTTCGAGCCGCCCGATGAGTCCGCGGGCCCCGACCACCCGCGCACGCTGCTGCAGCACTCGGCCAAGAAGGCCATCGCCTACGACCTGATCCCGGACACCGCGCCGATCAGGCGGCTGTACGAGTCGGCCGACCTGACCGCGTTCATTGCGGCCGTGCTGGGCAAGCGGGTGCTCTACCGCAGCGCCGACCCGCTGGACGCCCTGGAGATCGCGATCTTCGGCGACGGCGACGAGCTCGGCTGGCACTTCGACAACAGCGAGTTCTCCGTCACCGTGATGTACGCCGAGTCCGAGGCGGGCGGTCATTTCGACTATTGCCCCCGGTTGCGCGACGAGCGCGACGAGAACTACCCCGGCGTCCGGAAGGTCCTGCTAGGCGACCCGGGCGGAGTGGTCAGGCTGCCCAGCAGCCCGGGCACGCTCGCGGTCTTCCGCGGCCAGCACGCCCTGCACCGGGTCACCCCGGTCAGCGGCCCGCGGCCGCGGATCAACTCGGTGCTGACCTACGGCGAGCGCCCGGGCATGAAGCTGAACCGGCTCACCCAGGAACTGTTCTACGGCCGCACCGCCTGAACGCCGCGTATTCCTCAATCCTGCCTGCTTTGCCGTGAATGTTCGCCCTTGACAGGGCGCCCGGCGGGAGAAAGGGTGACAATACGCCTGGTCACGGGGCGGGGGATGGGGACGCCGGATATTCAGGCGGGGGGGAGCAGGTATGAACAGCGTGCTGGAGCGGCTGGGCGGGTTCTCGGCCAGGCGGCACTGGATCGTCATAATCGCCTGGCTGGTCATCCTCGGCGGCACGCTGTGGGCGCGTCAGGCATCCGGCGGTGAGTTCGTCAACAACTACACCGTGTCCGGCAGCGGCTCCTCGCTCGGCCTTGACCGGCTGAACCAGGACTTCCCGCAGCAAGGCGGATACGCGGGTCAGATCGTCTTCCACGCCAAGACCGGCAAGGTCTCTGATAGCCAGTCTGCGGTGAACCAGGCCACCAGCAACGTGGCCAAGCTTCCCGACGTGATCAAGGCGGTGAGCCCGTTCGCGTCGCCCAGTTCGGGCGCGGTGTCCAAGGACGGCACGATCGCCTACTCCAGCGTGTCCTGGAGCGTCAACCCGAACTCCCTGGACACCGACTACCTGAACCGCCTGGACGAGGCGGTCGCGCCGGCCAGGTCGGCCGGCCTTCAGGTCGAGTACGGCGCGGGAGCCGGACAGATCGGCCAGGTGACCAAGGACCTGAAGTCCGAGGTCATCGGCCTGGCCTGCGCGCTGATCCTGCTGCTGTTCATGTTCGGCTCGCTGATCGCGGCGGCGATCCCGCTGCTGTCGGCGATCTTCAGCGTGGGCGCCGGGCTGTCCCTGCTCGGGATACTCGCCTCGGCCGTCACCTTCCCGACCACGGCGCCCACCATCGCCACCCTGCTCGGGCTCGGCGTGGCGGTGGACTACGGACTGTTCCTCATGGCCAGGCACCGTGAGCAGATGGACGCCGGCATGGATGTGATCGCCTCGGCGGCGCGCGCCGAGGCCACCTCCGGCGCGGCGATCGTGGTGGCGGGCGGCACGGTCGTGGTGTCGATCCTGGGCCTGTACGTATCGGGCGTGGCGTTCGTGGGGTCGCTCGGCCTGGCCGCCGCCATCGTCGTCGCCGTCACGATGCTGGCTGCGCTGACCCTGGTACCCGCGTTCATGGGGGTGGCCAAGAGCAATGTCCGTTCGCTCGCGGCCCGGTTCCGCGCGCGCAAGGCCGGCATCTCCGCGCGGGAGCAGGCCGCGCGCAGCGCCGCCGCCACCCAGGAGCAGCACGAGCACAGCGCGTTCGCCCGCTGGGGCCGCAAGGTCAGCGAGCGCCCGTGGCCGTGGGCGGTGGCCAGCGTCGCGGTCCTGATCATCCTGGCCATCCCGTTGTTCTCGATCACGCTCGGGCAGCCTGACAACGGCACGAACCCCACGTCGGAAAGCAGCCGCCGGGCGTTCGACCTGATCTCCCAGGGCTTCGGGCCGGGGGTCAACGGGCCTCTTGCGGTGGTGGTGCAGCTGCCGAAGCAGTCGTCCTCGGACAACCAGTCGCTGCTGAACCAGATGACCAAGGACGTCGCGGCCACCTCCGGGGTCGCCTCCGTCAGCCCGGCGACGGTGAACCAGGACGGCAATACGGCAGTGTTCAGCGTGGTCCCGACCACCCGGCCCCAGGCCACGGAGACCGAGGATCTAGTCAGCCGGCTGCGCACCGACGTCCTGCCCAAGGAGCACGTGACCAGTTACGTCACCGGGACGACGGCGGGCACGGTTGACTTCACCGAGCAGATCACCGGCCGGATGGTGTGGCTGATCCTGGCCGTGGTGGTGATCGCGTTCATCCTGCTGACCATGGCGTTCCGGTCGGTGGTCATCGCGACCAAGGCCGCGATCTTGAACCTGCTCTCCATCGGCGCCGCCTACGGCGTGATCGTGGCGATCTTCCAGTGGGGCTGGGGGGCGAGCCTGATCGGCGTGCACACCACGCTGCCGATCCCGGCCTACGTCCCGATGCTGGTCTTCGCCATCGTGTTCGGCCTGTCCATGGACTACGAAGTCTTCCTGCTGTCCCGGGTGCACGAGGCGTGGATCGAGACCGGCGATCCGCACCGCGCCGTCGCGGTCGGCATCGGGGCCACCGCCCGGGTCATCACCACCGCGGCGGCGATCATGGTGGTGGTCTTCGCGAGCTTCGTCTTGTCCACCGACCCCACGGTGAAGATGCTCGCCATCGGGATGGCCTTCGCCGTCCTGATCGACGCCTCGCTGGTCCGGATGATCCTGGTGCCCTCGATCATGGCCCTGCTGGACGCGCGGGCCTGGTGGATGCCGCGCTGGATGGAGCCGATCGTCCCGAACCTGCAGCTCGAGGGCAGCGCCGTGGAGCCCGAGCCTGCGCCTGCACCCTCCGAGCCTGAGCCCGAGCCCGCTCCCGTCGCGCCCGTGTCTGTTTCGGCCGACGGGTCGACATCCGCTCCCGCTTCATCCGACGGATCGGCAGCTGCGTCTGTTTCGGCCGACGGGTCTGCGCCTGCGTCTGCCCCGGCCGATGGATCGAAGTCCGCACCTGCTTCATCCGACGGGTCGGCGCCTGCCAGCGCGCCAGGGAAGGACGCCGCGGCGGCGCGGCGCGAGCCGACTGCGCAGTAAGCGCGACGCTAAGAGGGCATTGATGTGAGGTCGATCACTACGTAGGATGCATTCTGCATCGGTCCTCGGCATAGGAGGCTTCATGTCCCGTCGCGATCTCATTGACCCGGATTGCCGCGAACCCCTAGACCAGCTGCAGCAGGCGATTCCCGGCGGGTTCAACACCATCCCGGACATCGTGCAGCGACGGGCCACGGTGAGCGGGATGCTGGCGGCCATGGAGATCCCGCCGAACCCGAACGTAACCTCCGAGGACAGGATTATCCCGGGACCCGAGGGTGCGCCGGACATCATGGTGCGGATCTACCGGCCGGTGAATGCCACCGGGTCGCTGCCCGGGATCTACTTCATCCACGGCGGGGGGATGATCCTCGGGGATGTCGCCGGCGAGGACGCGGTCGCGACCATAGTCTGCGAGAACGTCGGTGCCGTGGTCGTGTCCGTGGAGTACCGCCTGGCCCCGGAGAACCCGTATCCGGCCCCGGTCGAGGACTGCTACGCCGGCCTGGTGTGGATGGCCAGCCACGCCACCGATCTCGGCTTCGACCCGGACCGCCTGGCCGTGTACGGCGGCAGCGCCGGGGGCGGCCTGACCATCGCCGTGACGCTGCTCGCCCGGGACCGCGGCGGCCCGCCCATCCGCTTCCAGATGCCGATCTACCCGATGATCGACGACAGGAACGAGACCCCGTCCAGCCACGAGATCACCGACGTCGGGCTGTGGGACCGCGATGGCAACATCGAAGCCTGGAAGTGGTACCTGGGTGATGGCAAGGCCGATCAGTACGCGGCTCCGGCGCGTGCGGAGGATCTGACCGGCCTGCCACCGACGTTCATCGACGTCGGCGCCGTCGATCTGTTCAGGGACGAGGACATCGCGTTCGCCCAGCGGCTCATGCAGGCCGGCGTCCCGACCGAGCTGCACGTCAACCCGGGCGCGTACCACGCGGCCGAGGTGTTCGCGCCGCAGTCCGCGCTATCGCAGCGGCTCTGGGCGCGCCGGTTCGAGGCCCTGCGCCGCGGGCTCGCCTGACTCGAGTCCGGCCCGCACATCGGCGTAAATCTGCCGGTACCGCGCGATGGCGCCGGGCACGTCCCCCCGTTCGAGCAGCGTGAGGACCTCGGTGTACCCGTCGATCCACGGTTGCCAGTGCGTGCTCTCCGGGGTCAGGCCGAGCAGCCGCCGCATCCGGGTGACCACCAGGTCCACGTGGGTCTGCAGCTCCCGGTTCCCGCTGGCCGAGATCATGATGGTGCTGAAGTCAGCGCCCGCGGAGGTCGCGGTGGCGACATCGCCGGACCGCAGGCTGGCCAGCATCTCATCCAGGCGCTGGCGCATCCGGGCCAGGTCGGCGCCGGTCAGGTTCGGCACGCCCCACTCGACGCCCGCGCAGGCCAGCACGCACATGACGTCGATCAGCTCGAGCGCGTTCTTCTGCGAGACGTCGGTGACCCGCCGGGTCCGGTTCGGCGAGATGTCGATCAGGCCCTCGGCGGACAGCAGCACGATGGCCTCCCGGACGGGCGTGATGCTGACCCCGAGCCGGTCAGCGAGTTCCGCGTCCTTGATTACCGTGCCCGGGCCGAGTTGCCCGGTCACGATCTCCTCGCGCAGATGCCGCGCGATGGCCTCGCTGCGAGTCAGCGGAAGGGAGTATGACACCCGATCACTTTAGTGCCGGGTCAGCACCAGGCCTTCGTAGCCCTTCTCCGCGATGTCCTGGCAGATGGCGCGGAACGGGCCCACACCGCCGACGTACGGATACAGCGTCCGCGGCTTGCCCGGGATGTTGGCTCCGACCCACCAGGAGTCGGTGCCGAGCAGCAGGGTGGCCGCGGCGACCTCGTTGTGGTGTCCGACCCACGTGTCCTCGGCGTCCTGTGCGGGCTCGGCCACGTCCAGGTCGTGCGCGTTCAGGTGCTGGATGAGCCCGGCGATCCACTCCACGTTCTGCTCGATCGCCACCGGCATGTTGGACAGCACGGACGGGCTCTGCGGCCCGGTGATGACGAACAGGTTCGGGAAGCCGCGGGTGGTGAATCCGAGGTAGGTACGCGGGCCGTCCCGCCACTTGTCCTGCAGCCTCAGCCCGTCCCGGCCGGTGATGCCCATCCCGAACAGCGTGCCGGTCATCGCGTCGAAGCCGGTCGCGTAGACGATCGCGTCGACCTCGTACTCCTGCTCGCCGGTGCGCACGCCGTCCGGGGTGATCTCCTCAATCGGCACGGCCCGCGCGTCCAGGAGGGTCACGTTGTCCCGGTTGAAGGCCTCGTAGTACCCGTTCTCCAGCGGCGGCCGCTTGGTGAAGAACGGATGGTCCTTGGGCGCGAGCAGCTCCGCGACGGCAGGATCGGTGACGATCTCGCGGATCTTGCCGCGGACGAACTCGGAGACCGTGTCGTTGCTCGCCTTGTTGACCAGGTAGTCGCTGAACGTCTCCAGGCCCATGTAGAACCCGCCCTTGGCCCAGGCCGCCTCGAAGATGGGCTGCCGTTCGGCCGGCGAGTAGTCCACCGCGGACCGCTCCACGATCTGATAAGGCAGCCCGAATCCGGACTCGCGGGCCTTCTGCCACAGGTCCTTGTAGCCGGCCTTGACTTCCGCCGCATAACCGGGTTCCAGCGGCCGGTTCCGGCCGGGGATGTCGTAGTTGGGCGTGCGCTGGAAGACCCAGACGTGCGCCGCCTGCTTGGCGATCTCCGGGACGGCCTGGACGGCCGTGGCCCCGGTGCCGATCACCGCGACCCGCTTGCCGGCGAAGTCGACGCCCTCGTGCGGCCACGCGCCCGTGTGGTAGCTCTCGCCCGCGAAGGTGTCGATGCCGGGGAACTTCGGAGTGTTCGTCGAGGACAGGCAGCCCACCGCGGTGACCAGGAACCGGGCCGAAGCCGCGCCGCCGTCGGCCAGCCGGACGTCCCAGCGATTGCGCTCCGGGTCGTAGACGGCGGCGACCACTCGCGCGTTGAACTGGATGTCCCGGCGCAGGTCCATCTTGTCCGTGACGAATTCCAGGTAACGGAGGATCTCCGGCTGGGCAGCGTAGCGCTCCGACCAGTCCCACTCGCTGAGGATCTCCTCGGACATGTGGTCGGTGAACATGTAGTAGACGCTCTCGCTGTCGCACCGCGCGCCCGGGTAGCGATTCCAGTACCAGGTGCCGCCGACGCCGCCGCCCTGTTCGTAGACCCGGACGGACAGCCCCTGCTTGCGCAGCGAGTGCAGCATGTACAGGCCCGAGAAGCCCGCGCCCACCACGATCGCGTCGAATTCCGGCGCCTGTCCTTCCGCCTGCGGTGCCATCGTCGTCTGGTTCTCGCTCATCCAAGCGCCTTTCCAGCCTCGCCGTGCCCGGTCGGCAGAGTCAGGCGGCGGCCTCGGTGGCCTCCGTCGCCCTCGGCGGCATGACGACAGCCCGTGCACCGCCTGGGCTCATCTGCCTTGGCTCGACTGTAAAATGCATCCTGCATCAGGTCAATGATGCCGAACACGACTCATGGCACGACTGCCTCATCTGCGGCCACGTAAGGTAGCCCGCGTGGAGATCATCCGGTACACCACGAGCGATTCCAAGGCTCCGCTGGCTGGCGTGCGCGACGAGGGGCAGGTGTTCGGCCTGCCGGGCGTGCCGTCGCTGGCCGCCCTGTGGGCGCTGCCGCTGGCCGAGATCAGGCAGCGGCTCCGGGACCGCCGGCCCGTGCCGGCCACGGACGTCACCCTGCTGCCGCCGGCGGACGGCCGGACCGAGGTCTGGGCGGCCGGGGTCACGTACGCCACGTCCCGCGAGGCGCGGGTCGAGGAGAGCGAGCGCTCGGCCGACGTCTACCAGCAGGTCTATGAGGCCGAACGGCCGGAGCTTTTCTTCAAGTCGGCAGCGTGGCGAGTCATCGGCGACGGGCAGACCATCGCGGTGCGCGCCGACTCCGACCTCGACGTGCCGGAACCCGAGGTCGCCTTGGTGATCAACCGCTTCGGCGAGATCGCGGGCTACACCGCGTGCAACGACGTATCGTCCCGGTCGATCGAGGGCGAGAACCCGCTCTACCTGCCGCAGGCCAAGGTCTACCTGGGCGGCTGCGCGGTGGGCCCGGCGATCCGTCCCTCCTGGGAGATCACCGACCCCTATGACCTCGGCATCGAGCTGACGATCCGGCGCGACGGCGCGGTCGCCTGGCACGGCGAGGCCAGCACCGCCTCGCTGCGCCGCAGGTTCGACGACCTCGTCGGCTACCTGATGCGCGCCGACATCCACCCCGACGGCGTGGTGCTGGCCACCGGGACCTGCCTGGTACCGCCCGCGCCGTTCAGCCTGGCGGACGGCGACGTCGTCACGGTGGCCGTGGCCGGCGTCGGCACGCTGACCACCGGCGTCGTCCGCGGCCTGGACCGCATGCGCGAGGCCTTCGGACCGTGAGCGAGTGCCGGAATTGGCTGTTCAATCGGGTGCCGGGATTTAATGGCTGGTGTGCTGATCGAGCGGGCGGGCTTCCTGGCCTCGCTGGAGGGATTGCTCGGCGAGGCGCTTGACGGCAGCGGCCGGCTGGTGTTCCTGGGCGGCGAAGCGGGCGTCGGCAAGACGACGCTCGCCGCGGCCCTGGCCGGCGCCGCCAGTGTCGCGGTGCGGCGCGGCTCCTGCGACCACGTCACGACCGCCGAGGCGCTGGGCCCGATCCTGGATGCCTTGCCCGAGCTGACCGCGGCGGTGGACGACGAGGCGGGTGTGAGCAGGCTCCGGCTGTTCAGGAACGTGCGCGAGGCGCTGGCCGGGTCCCCGATGCTGCTCCTGCTCGAGGACGTCCACTGGGCCGACGAGGCGACCCTGGACATCCTGCGCTACCTGGGCCGCCGCCTGGCCGGGGTTCGGCTGATGATCCTGGCCACGTTCCGCTCCGAGGAGGTGGGCCGTGATCACCCGCTGACCGTGGTGATGGGCGATCTGGCCGGGCTGTCCGGCGTCGTCCGGATGCAGTTGCCCCCGCTGACCGCCGCGGGCGTGCGGAAGCTCCTGGACGCGGCGGGCTCGGCCCTGGACGCCGACGCGATATTCCAGCGCACCGGCGGGAACCCGTTCTATCTCACCGAGGTGCTCGCGGCCGGAGCCGAACAGGTCCCGGCCACGGTGCGCGATGCCGTGCTCGCCCGCGTGGCCCGGCTCTCGCAAGCCGGCCGGGACGCCGCCGCAGCGGCCTCGGTGCTCGGCCGGCGGGCCGAGGTTGGCTTCCTCGCCGCCGTGTCGGGGCAGCCGCTGACCGCGATCGACGAGTGCCTGGACCGCGGCGTGCTGGTGTCGAACGGTGACGCCGTAGGATTCCGGCACGACCTGGCCCGGCTCGCCGTCGAGGGATCACTGTCCGCGGCTCAGCGGGCCAGCGCCCACGCACGGGCGCTCGCGCACCTGGCCGCGCGGGGCTCGCATGACCACCGGTGGCTGGCGCACCACGCCGCGGGCTGCGGCGACAGCGCCGCGGTGCTGCGGTACGCCCCGCTCGCCGCCGCCCGCGCCGCCCGCCTCGGCGCGCACCGCGAGGCCGCGGCGCAGTTCCGGCTGGCACTGCGGCATCACGAACCGCCGGACCGGCAGCGGGCGTCCCTGCTCGAGCGGCTGTCGTACGAGTGTTACCTGACCGACCGGCTGGTGCGGGCCAGGGACAGCCTGCTGGAGGCGCTGGCCATCTACGAACGGGAGGGAGACGCTCGGTCCGTCGGCACGTCGCAGCGGTGGCTGTCGCGGCTGTCCTGGGTTCTCGGGCAGAACGCGGAGAGCGAGCGTTACGCCGCCGCCGCGGTGAGCACGCTCGAGCCGCTCGGGCCGGGTCCGGAACTCGCCATGGCCTACAGCAACATGGGCCAGCTGCGCATGCTGTCCGATGACAGCGCGGCGGCGCTGGACTGGGGGACGAAAGCGATCGGGCTGGCCCGTGAGGTCGGCGACACCGACACCGAGATACACGCGCTCAACAACGTGGGCACGGCGCTGGCGACGGCGGGCGATCTGATCGAGGGCCAGGCCCGGCTGACCCAGAGCCTGGATCTTGCCCTCGCCGGTGACGCCCACGAGCACGCGGCCCGGGCCTTCACCAACCTCGGCAGTGCGAACGTCATCAACTGGTCGCTCGCCGACGCCGACCGCCACCTGCACGCCGGCATCACGTACTGCGCCGACCGCGACCTCGACACCTGGGGGCTGTACATGACCGCCTGGCTGGCCCGCTCGCTGGCCGAGCAGGGCCGGTACGACGCGGCGGAACGGCACGTCGCCGACGTCACGCGGCGCCCGCACGTATCGCCGATCACCCAGGTCAGCGTCCTGCCCGTGGCCGGCGTGCTCGCCGCCAGGCGCGGCCGCGACGGAACCAGCGAGCTCGACGAAGCCCTCACGATCGCCGTCCGGACGGGCGAGGCCCTGCGGCTGATCCCGGTGGCCGCGGCGTGCGCCGAAGCGTTCTGGATCGCCGGCCGCACCGGCGACCTGGTCGCCGCCGTCGACCGCGCCTGGCCCGTCGCCGTCGAGCATCCGCACCCGTGGGGAATCGGCGAGCTCAGCTGGTGGCTGCACCTCGCCGGCGACGGCCGGCCCGCCATCGCGCCCCTGGCGCGGCCCTTCGCGCTCATGCTGGCCGACGAGCACCGGGCGGCCGCGGCCGCGTGGGAGTCCCTGGGCTGCCCGCTGTGGTCGGCCTACGCGCTGGCGTTCTCGCCGGAGATCCGGGACGCGCAGCAGTGCCTGGAGATTCTCGGCCAGCTGGGCGCTCCGGCCGTGCGCCACGCGGTGCTGCGCGACCGGCACGCCCGCGGCCTGGCGGTGCCGCGGGGCCCGCGCACGGCGAGCCGCGCCAACCCGGCCGGGCTCACCGCGCGCGAGGCCGAGGTGCTCCAGCTCCTCGCGGACGGGCTGTCCTACGCCGAGGTCGCCGAGCGGCTCGTCCTTTCCGAGAAGACGGTGGGCCACCACGTCTCGGCCGTGCTCCGCAAGCTGGGGGAGCCGACCCGGTCCCGGGCGGTCGCCGCGGCTCTGCGGCTCGGGGTCGTCGCGCCAAGATAGGGAACACCCCCGATGTGCGTCCCGGTCCCGCTGGGGTTTCCTGGGCAGGCAGGCAACGAGCCTGCTCAGTAACTCGGGAAGGAATCAGCCATGGCGCTGTTCATGGACACGCACACGATGGGCGGCCCGGTCACCTTGGACGACGTGGCGAAGGCCCACGCCGCGGACCTGCAGACCCAGGACGCTCACGGCGTCCACTACCTCCGGTACTGGGTCGACCAGGATAACGGCAAGATCTTCTGCCTGGTGGACGCGCCGGACGCCGACGCGGCGGCCACGGTGCACCGGGAGGCGCACGGGCTCGTCGCCGACGAGATCTACCCGGTCGCCGAGGGCGCCTGACCGCAGGCCGCACCTTCATGGCATCTCCACGCGGCTCCCGCCTGTCTTGCACAGGCGGGACCGATGCTGGTCTCGTCGCCGGCGAACGCCGGGGCGGCACGAGACGAGAGGACGTCGCCATGATGTACGGCAGGCTTACGGTGAACCCGGTCCACGCCGCGTGGAACACCGTAGCCCGGTTCGATGACTACGGGTCCGCCCAGCGGGCGGTCGACCGGCTCTCGGATGACGGGTTCCCGGTCGAGAAACTCGACATCGTCGGGTCCGACCTGCAGCTGGTGGAACGGGTGACCGGGCGGCTGACCAAATGGCGGGCCGCGGCCGCGGGCGCGCTCAGCGGCATGTGGGCCGGACTGCTGATCGGCATCTTGTTCGGCCTGTTCACCACCGGGCACGCCTGGCTGGCCGTGGTGGCGGCGGGTATCGGCCTCGGCGTGCTGTGGGGCGCGATCTTCGGGTTCGCGGCGCACCTCGCCACCCGCGGCGAGCGCGACTTCAGCTCGCTGCGCGGGCTCTCGGCGGCTCGCTACGACCTGATCGCGCGCGAGGGCGGCGCCGAGCAGGCCCGGGCCGCGCTGGAGCGGGCCGGGTTGCTGCCCGCCGAGGCCCCGCTGACCTGACCCTGCGCGAAAAGTGATCCGCCGGGCCCGCGGGCGACGAACCCAGGGCAGAGGGGGGCGCTCGAGGGGGCGTCCTGAAGGTAACAGCCGCAAGGAGTCCCGATGCCAGAAGCACTGATCCTGGAGTTCACCGGCGTGAGCGAGGCCGAGTACGCCGACGTCAACAAGCACCTCGGCATCGACATGCAGACCGGCCAGGGGGATTGGCCCGGCGGGTTGCTCTCGCACGCCGCGGGGGAGGCGGACGACGGCACGTTCATCGTGTCGGAGGTGTGGTCGTCGCGGGCGGATCAGGACGCGTTCATGACGTCACGGCTCGGTGCTGCGCTCGCGGCCGGCGGTGTGACCGCCCCGCCCCGGGTCCGCTGGGTGCCGCTGGTGGCCTTCCACCAGCCGGGCGCCTGAGGATTCCCGGCTGGGGAGCCTACTGAGATGAAAGCCGGCGTGGCGGGCCTGAGCGGGACGCTGGCCCTCGTGCTGCTGCTCCCGATGGAAGCGGGCGTGCCGATCCCGGTGCCCGCCGACCTGGTCATGTTCACGGTGGGGGAGAGGGTCGCGGCGGGAAAGTTCCCGCTGTGGCTGGCCGTGACCGGGTTCGAGGTCATAGCCATCCTCGGCACGACCGCGCTTTTCCTGGCGTGCCGGGGCCCCGCCCAGCGGACCATCACGCGGTTCGGGCCGCGCCTCGGGCTCACCGAGGCGCGGCTGCGCCGGGCCGCTGACTTCGCCGAGACCCGGGGCCGCCCCGGGCTGGCACTGGGGCGCGGAACCCCGGGGCTGCGGACGCTCACGGTGGTCGCCGCGGGCGTCTCGGGGCTGAACGCGCGCCGCGCGCTGCCCGCGCTCATCGTCGGGAGCAGCGTGTTCCTCCAGCTCCACCTGGTTCTCGGTCTGCTGTTCGGGCCGCTGGCCGACCGGGCCTTCGACCGGGCCAAGGGCCCGGCCCTGGTCGCGGCGGCCGTGCTGGTCGCCGCCGGGGTGGTCTTCTGGCGGATCAGGAGGCGGAGACGGGGGGCGGCGTCCGCCGCCTGGATGGAGGCGAGCTGCCCGGCGTGCATCGGCGTGAGCCTGCTGGCCGATCGCGTGCCCGGCCTGGCCGGGCTGACCGCGCCGGACCCGGTCCGCCCGGAACCAGGTGACGAGCAGAAGATCCTGGTGAGCGAGGGCTAGTCGGCGCCCGCGGCCCGGATCGACGCCCGGATCGCGTCCTCCAGCCCTTCGAGCGGGAACTTCCCGTCGATACGCTCGCCGTTGACGTAGAACTTCGGGGTCGCGTTGACGCCGTTCCTGAAGCCTTCGCGCACGTCAGCCTCTATCTTGGCGGTGTAGGCGCGGCCGGTGACCTCCCGCCGGAACTGCTCGGTGTCCAGGCCCAGGTCCCGGGCGTGAGACACCAGGGAGTCGAGGTCGAGGCTGGACGAGGGCCGCAACAGGAGCTCGTACATCTCCCAGAACTTGCCCTGAGCGGCCGCGGCCTCGGCCGCCTCGGCGGCCTGCTCGGCGTGCGGGTGCAGTTGCTGGATCGGGAAGTTCCGGAACGCGAACAGGATCGAGCCCGGGTACAGGTCGAGCATCCGGTGCACGTCCCGGTACGCGCCCCGGCAGAACGGGCACTCGTAGTCGCCGTACTCCAGGACCGTGGCCGGCGCTCCGGCCGGCCCGAGCGTATGGTCGTCTGCGGTGACTTCCGGCACCGCGAAATCCTCCAACGCTGGCTCCTTCCCTGGTTGTGCCACGCGTCCCGCAGACACGACGTATTCGGCGCTGGACATGGGGGCCGTCACGACCAGGCTCATCCGCGGTGCGGGACTTGTGATCATAGCGGTGGTACTGGCCGGGTGCGGTTCAAATGCGGCTGGCTCAGCCGGGACGCCCGGATCGCCGCCGTCGAGCGGGCCGGGGTCATCATCAGCCGGCTCGGATATTGCGACCAGTATCTCTA
>Ga0081540_1002918_pt1 | contig 13763 bp, 14 predicted proteins | sample TabmetS2T1R1_FD_71024 | JGI IMG/M metagenome (GOLD analysis project Ga0081540, IMG submission 71024) | Tabebuia heterophylla rhizosphere microbial communities from the University of Puerto Rico - S2T1R1 | ecosystem: Host-associated > Plants > Roots > Rhizosphere ... | reverse complement strand
CGCCCAGCGCATGAACGAGATGACCGGCAATGTCGGCAATCCCGCGGTGCAGATCATGATGGGCGAGCTTGCCGCCTTGGTGTCGGTCTATGAGACCATGCTGCTCGCGCACGAGGCGATGGCGCATATCGACGAGAGTGGCGTGCTGTGGCCGTCCAAGACGTCGCTCTATGCGGCGATGGCGCTGCAGTACCTGAACGACCTCGGCGGTGGGCGGCTGGAGGATGAGTTCGTCCGCCGGCTGGCGGCGGCGCCGAGCAACGTGCCGGAGATGCGCGACGGCGCCGAGGTCTATCGCCGGCTGGTCCGGCCGACCGCGGTCAACTTGACTCGCGTCGTGACCCACTACGCGATCACCGGACTCCTGGACGAATACCCGGCGGACGCGCGGATCTACGCCTACCGGGTCGAGCGGCTCGACGAGGCGCGGGAATCCGCCGACGGCACCACACTCGCCGTCGCGCACGTGCGGGCCAGCTCCACGGTCACCGGCGAGACGCGGGAGATGGCGTACGCGCTCGCCCACTTCGGCGGCCACGACTTCTCGTGCGGCGTCCGGAGCTGGGACGACCAGGGGACCTACGACGCGTTGAAGACCGACCTGCTCGCGCGCTGTGCGCGGCAGAGCGTCGCCGATCTCGTGCGCGGGCTCGACGAGTACTTCCCGGGTGCCCTTTCGGCGCTCGGCCATCTCTTCCTCGACGAGCGCCGGCGCGTCCTGCGCAACGTCATCCGTGCCATGCTGGAACGCCACGAGGAAACGTACCGGAAGATCTGGGAGGAGACCCGCAAGCTCGTCCACTACCTGCGCGAGGCGGACGCGCCCGTGCCCGAGACGCTCGCGATCGTCGCCCGCCACGTCATGGAGGAGCAGATCACCACCGAGCTCCTGTCGTTGCCTGAGCAGCTCGTCGTCCCCGAACGTGTCGTCGGCATCGTCGACGAGGCCAGGGCGCTCGGCCTGACGCTCGACCTCATGCCCCAGCGGTTCCTCATGCACGCGGCCGTGGCGCGGGCTCTGGACGCCGTGGCTGACACGCCGTCGCGCGAGCGCGTCGCGCAGGCGAGCGCGCTGATCGAGGGCGCGCGCCGGCTCGGTATCCGCTACGGACACTGGGCGACCCAGAACCGCTTCTTCCAGATCTGGAGCGAGCGACCCGAGGCGCGCGGCGAGCTCTCGCCGCTCGCGACCGTGCTCGCCTTCAATCTGTCGCGGTGACCCGGCCGTGAGCACCCGCTCGATCGACACGCCTCGCCGCACCGTCGTCATCGAGAGCATCGCGCCGGCCGTGGACGACGGGCGCCATCCCATCAAGCGCGAGGTCGGTGCGGTGATCGAGGTCACCGCCGACATCTTCAAGGACGGCCACGACGTGCTGGTCGCCTATCTTCGCTATCGCCGCGACGGCGACCGGACCTGGCGGGAGAGCCCGATGCACCACGTGGACAACGACCGCTGGGCGGGCACGTTCACGGTGGAGGCGACCGGCCGATATCGCTACACGATCGAAGCGCTCACCGAGACGTTCCAGTCCTGGCTCGCCGATCTCCAGAAGCGTCACGCGGGCGGCCAGGATCTCACGAGTGCGCTCGGCGAGGGGCTGGCGCTGATCCGCGACGCGACGAAGCGGGCGGGTGGCGCCGATCGCACGGCGCTCGAGGCCTACGCCGGCCGCGACATGGCCGACCCGGCGTTGCGCGGCCGGCTCGGCGGCGTGAACGCGCCGACGCTCGTGGTGTGGGGCGAGAGCGACCGCATCGCCGGCGCCGGCTACGGCCGCGCCCTGGCCGACGCGATCCCCGGCGCCGAGTTCCAGCTGCTGCCGGCCACCGGGCACCTGCCGCAGATCGAGACGCCCGCGCCGCTGATCGACCTCGTGGGCGCGTTCGCGTGCGCTCGCGCCGGCACCGGGCCTGCGAGCGCGCGTGAACGAGCTGCTCGTCGACCTCTTCGCCGCTGAGCGCGCAGTCGCGTAGCCGCCGGGGCATCGCGCACGCGAGAGGATTGCGGCGGTCCGCCCGCCGCAACGCTGCGCGAGCGGTACCGCGCCTGGACGGCGGATCCGTGCGGCGGATCCGCCGTCCCGGCCATGCGCCGTGGGTCAGCGCGGGGGGAACTGCGAGTTTGCGACGGGGTCAGCGAGGTTGGCCGTAGGGGCCTTGTCGATGAACCCGATCACGGCGCAGTTGATGTCGACGCCGACCGAGCCGTAGGGGGCCGGCTTGCCGGTTGCCGGGTCGACCCCCGTGAGCAGGTCGGGGCGCGTGGCGGCGAGGTTGAACACCTGCACCTCGTCGATCTGGCGCTTGTTCAGTCCCTGCTTGACCGCCTTGTCGGTCCACAGGCCCAGCTGAGCGTCCCACAGCGGGCTGTAGGCCTGGGAATGTCGCGGGTCGTCGAGGGTCGGGAAGTCGCCGAACACGTTGAGCAGGTCACCGCCGTTGCGTAGAGCGTCGATCAGCGCGGTGTCGGCGGCGCTGGCGTCCTCGGAGACGTGGCCGTCCTTGGCGAGATGCACGAACCCCTGCGACTGCCTGTTGTTGGCGCCGGTCTGGCCGTTGATGAACCCGAACAGCCGCTCGCGGGCCGAGCCAAGGAAGTCGTCGCCGCCGTTGTAGGCGGCCTTGTCGAGCGCCGGGACGTAGGTCGAGCGCTCCAGGACCGAGGTCAGCGGCTGGCCGGCGTCGGTGCTGATGTAGACGATCGGCTGGCCGGCGTCGAAGCCCTTGACGAACAGCAGGTCGACCCACGACTCGGCGTACTGTCCCGGGGCCGACGGTCCGGCGATGTGCACGCCGAGCACGCGGTCGCCGGTGTTGGTGTGGTGGGCGACATCGAACGGGCCATCGCCGGTGGCCACGATCGGCGCGCTGTAGACCGTCGGCGAGCCCGCGATCCGGATGAACGGGCTGTACCCCTTGCCGGCCACAGCACCGGGCTGGAACTTGGCCAGCGGGAAGCCGTTCGGTCCCGGCTCGGCGACCCGCGTCGGGCTGAAGTCCGGAGCGCCCTGGAAGTTGACGACCGCCTGCCCGAACCTGTTCTGATCCGGCGAGGGCGAGTCGAGCGTCACCGTCTGCACGCAGTCCGGACAGCCGATGCCGATGTTGCTCAGCTTCGGCGCGTAGTTGACCCCGAGATCATGGGCGATGCCCTGGTCGGACGCGTCAAGCAGGACGTACCAGACGGTCTGGCCGTTGGCCCTGCCCTTGTAGAGCGGCAACCGAACGGACTCCTTGCTCAGATCCACCTGGATCGCGCTCTCCTCCGTGAGGTGATCGCGCGGCAGCACGCCGGTGATCGGACCCAGCCCACCGCTGCGCACGTGCGCCTTCGACGTGCGGGCAACCGCCTCGCCACTCGAGCCGCCCAACACCTGGCTTCCCACGACCGCCGCCACCGCCACGGCCGCGAAGGCCAGTGCGGGCAACCATCGCTTCGACATGAACCTCATCGCTTCTCCCTTCGGGTAAGCACGACACACGCCGTGCCCGATCGGATTAGTGGACGATCCGGTCCAGTCCTTACGGCTGCAGATGCATTACGTGCGAAATCCGGACTGGACCGAGCGGTCCGGACATGGCTAGGGTCGAAGGAGTGGCCGCACCTCCGAAGACCGCCAAGGGGCGCGAGACGCGCGAACGGATCGTGACCGCCGCCTCGGAGCTCATCCACGCACGGGGCGTCGCCGAGACCAGCGTGGACGACGTCATCGATCACGCCGACGCAAGCAAGAGCCAGCTCTACCACTACTTCGACGACCGCTCCGCCCTCGTGCGCGCGGTTGTCGCTCACAACGCGAACGGGGTGCTCGACGGCCTGCCGCCAATCGAGAGCTGGAGCGCCATGCGCTCGTGGCTCGACGCCCTCGTCGAGCTCCAGGTCGCGCGCAGCGCCCGCGGGGGCTGCCCGATCGGGTCGCTCGTGGGCCAGCTGTCAGAGAGCGACGAACTGGCACGACTCGAGCTCGCGACGTCCCTGGAGCGGTGGCGCGTCCACCTCCGCGAGGGTTTGAGCTCGATGCGCGCGGCGGGCAAGCTCGACCGCCGCGCAGACCCCGACGAGCTCGCGACCGCGACGCTCGCCGCGATCCAAGGCGGGCTGCTCCTGACGCAGGCCAGCCGCGATCCGGCGATGCTCAAGTCCGCGGTCGACGCCGCCTACGCGCATCTGCGCGCCCATGCGACGATCGGGCGTCGCGCGTAACGACACGCGCACGAGACTGGACGCAACCGTCCACATGGCCGACGTGACGGTGCACTGGTTCGAAGGTGCCCGCGAGGAGCTTGCCGACCTCTTCGCCTTGGCGGACGACTCGCCCTCCGCGGTGAGCGCATACCGCGACCTCGGGCGCGTGCTCGTGGCGCGCGAGGGCCCGACCGTCGTCGGCCATCTGCAGATCGTCGACGGCGACCGCGCGGCCGAGGCCGAGCTCAAGAGCCTGGCGGTGCGTGAGGACCGCCAAGGCGCCGGGATCGGACGACGCCTCGTGCAGCGAGCCATCGCCGCCTGTCGCGACGAGCACCGCTCGGCGCTCGTCGTCGCCACCGCCGCCGCCGACGCGCGCGTGCTGCGCTTCTACCAGCTGCTGCGGTTTCGCATGCTCCGCGTGGAGCGCGACGCATTCACCGCTGAGGCCGGCTACCCGGACATCGAGGTCGACGGCATCCCTCTGCGGGACCGGGTGTGGCTGTCGCTCGATCTGCGGCAGCCGGCGCCGGCGCAGAGCACAAGCCTGCAGTTGCGGGTCGCACGCCACACCGAGCGCCTCGATGCGCTCGTCCGGTTCTATCGAGATGGCATCGGCCTCGTCGAGATCGGAGGGTTCCGCGGCCACAGCGGGTACGACGGCGTGTTCCTCGCCGTCCCGGGCACCGGCGCCCACCTGGAGCTGACGGCCGGCGGCAGCCACGGCGCTCCGGCCCCGCACCCAGAGACGCTTCTCGTGCTCTACCTCGGCGACGACGAGGCGGTCCAGATGGTGGTCGCGCGCCTCGGCATCGAGCCGGTCGCGCCCGCCAATCCGTACTGGGCCGAGCACGGCGTCACGCTCGAGGACCCTGACGGCTTCCGCGTAGTCCTTGTGCCAGAGCACTGGAGCGGATGAGAGCCGACGTCCCGAGGCGCTCCTGCATGGCGATCACCCGCGGCCTCCGGCAAGTCGCCGCGCCGCCGGCGACGCGCGCAAGCGAACCATCGCGACGGCGCCGCCCAGGGGGCCGGCGGCCAGCGGCAGCAACGCGAAGCGCCAGCCGACGAGGTCCGCGACGGCCGGAACGAGCCTGATGCTCACGATCGTCAGCGCGAAGCCCAGCGCGAGTTGCAGTGTCAGCGCCGACCCCGCGTAGCGCTCCTGCGCGAGCTCGGTGACGGCGGCCGAGAACTGGGCCGAGTCGGCGATCACGGTCGCGCCCCATGCCACGAGCACGGCGACCAACACAGCGGCGGGCAGATCGAAGATGACAGGGCTGGCCACGCAACAGGCGGCGCTGGCGAGCATCGCAGCGGTCGTCGTCGTCGTCCGCCCGATGCGATCCGCGACGCCGCCGCCCGCCACCGCTCCGATCAACCCGGCAACGCCGATCGCGGCGAACGCGACGACGCCGGTCCCGACGCGTCCGGGGGCGCTGCGCGACGCGGCTACGAACGCCGGCAGCCACGACCACAGCGCGTAGAGCTCCCACATGTGGCCGAGATATCCGAGCGTGACGAGCCGCACCGGGCGTGCACCGAGCGCGCGCATCGCGGCGCCGAGGTCGAGCGGTGGCGTCGGGCGCGCGCCCGAACCCGCACCGACCGGGCGGATCGTGAGTGCCGCCAGCGCGGCGAGAGATGACGTGGCGAGGATCGTGACCTGCCACGGGATCTCCGCGATCGCGCGAACCAGGTGCGGCGAGCCCGAGCCGAGTGTGAGCGCCCCGACGACGACGCCGACCGCAAGCCCACGGCGGCGGCTGAACCACGTCGCGACGAGGCGCACGCCCGGCGCGTACACGCCGGCCAGGCCGACGCCGACCGCGAAGCGCCACGGAAGCGCGGTCGCGAGCCCATCGGCCAGCACGAGCCCCACGTTCGCCACCGCCGCGACGAGCGCGGCCGAGGCGATCAGCCGTCGCGGCTCGACACGGTCGGGGAGGTTCAGCACCGCCGCGCCGACGCTGCCGGCGATGAAGCCGATCTGGACTGCGACGACGAGCCAGGCGGCGCCCGACGCGCCGAGGCCCCAGTCACGCTCCAGTGCGGGCACGACCGCGGTGGCGCTGAACCAGGTCGAGTTCGCCAGGACGGCGGTCACGGCGACGCGCACGAGCGCGCGCCGCGCGGTCAGCGGCCGTGGCCGCGCGCGCGAGGCGAGTCCGGTGGCCGACACGGCCTCAGGCCGTGCCGCGCGCCGGATAGTCGTGGGCGGTCCAGTAGTCGATGCCGGCCAGCAGGTCGTCGAGCCGGGGCCGGCCGGCGGGCATGGAGAGGATCGACTCGTAGTAGACCGTGCCGTCTGGCTTGATCAGGAACAGCCCCGGCTCGTTGAAGACCGGCGGCTCGTGATCGGTGATGCCGTGCGACACGAACAGCCCCCAGGCGCGCATCTGCTGCTCGCTCAGCCCATAGCCGAGCGCGAGACGCCTCAGGCGCCATGTGTCTCGGATGTGCTCCGTGCGCTCCCGCGTCTCGCCGCTGATCGCGACGACATCGATGCCGCGCTCGCGAAGCTCGTCGAGCCGGCGGTCGAGCTCGCGCAGCTGAACCTGGCAGACGGGGCAGTGCAGCCCGCGGAAGAAGACCACCATCGTGAACGCAACCGGCCTCTGGTCGGCGAGCTCGTAGGAGCCTCCCGAGAGCAGGCCGACGATCAGCTCGGGCGCGGGCTGCCCCGGGCGCACGCCGTGTGCAGCCGGGACAGCGGTCGAGTCGGACATGAGGGTCACGCTCCAGATCGGGGACGACGGATTGGACCGCAGAGTCCATAAATCGCCACCCCGCGTTACATCGACCGGCGAATGCCGAGCTGGGCGCGGTCTCGCGGGGTAGTTCGTCGCGCCCGTGCTCGGTCTACGACACCAGCCGCCCGCCCGAGTTCGACCCGAACGCGGCCGTGGCCCGGGGCGCGGCGTCTGCCGCCGACTCGATCGATCCGCCGCGCGGCGTCGTGCGTCGCGCGCGACAGGCCGAGTCCGGCCGCGCGCGATCGGTCGCTCCGCGAAGAAAGGCCCGCATTGCGCGGGCCTTTGGATGAGTCGGGGAGACAGGATTTGAACCTGCGACCGCCCGGCCCCCAGCCGGGTGCGCTACCAGACTGCGCCACTCCCCGAGAGTCAGATCCAGAGCGGGCGACGGGAATCGAACCCGCCCTAGAAGCTTGGAAGGCTTCTGTGCAGCCACAACACTTCGCCCGCAAGCCCGCCTAAGGGTACCTCAGGTCACGGAGCGGTTGTGTGGCGCCGCTCCTCCGTGGGGACGGCGCCTTCGGCGTCGACGATCGCCGGGGGCGGCCAGGGGCCGAACCAGTTGTCGGCGCCGCCGTCGAGGGTCACGACCGTGCCGCTCAGGGCGCGGCCGAGCGGCCCGGCGAGCAGCGCGACGAGCCAGCCGAACTCCTGCATCGTCCCCAAACGCTGGAGCGGGACGCTCCGCGCGGCGCCGCGCCAGACGACCTCGGGGTACTTGCGCAGCGAATCGGTGTCGAAGCGGCCGATCGCCGCGGCGACGACGGCGATGCGGCGCGGGGCCCACTCGGCCGCGAGCTCGCGAGTGAGCGCCTCGACGGCCGCGCGCGCCGCGCCGGTGTGCGCCATCGCCGGCATGCCGTGATGCGGGGAGACCGTGACGTTGACGATCGTCCCGCCCTCCTCGCCGAACCCGCCGCCGGCCGCGGCGCGCATCATCGCGTAGGTCCCGCCCACGTTGAGGCGTTGCACCGCGCGCCAGCCCTTGGCCGCGATGTCCTCGGCGGGGACGAAGTACTGGCCGCCGGCGTTGCTGACGAGGACGTCCAGGCGCCCGTGGCGCTCGCGGGCGACATCGACGATCCGCGCGGCGTCCGGCGCCTCGCGCACGTCGCCGGCAACGAACGAGCAGCGCTCTCCGATCTCGCCCGCGGCCTGGGCGAGCACCGCCTCGCGACGCCCCGCGATGACCACATGCGCGCCCGCGGCGACCAGCTCGATCGCCGCCTGCCTGCCCAGGTTCGTCCCGCCCCCGGTGACGAGCACGACGCGCCCGGCGAGCGCGTCGGGGGCGAAGATCTGGGAGCCCGGCGGCAAGCGGGGGACCGAGGAGTCGAACCTCGCGTTGCGGTTTTGGAGACCGCCGTGTTACCGATACACCAGTCCCCCCGGCGGCGGTCAATCGTAGCGTTCCAAGTATCACATGCCGTCCGGCGGCAATGCGAACATGTGTTCGTGACAAGCCCAGCCGACGAGTACTCCTACGCCTACCTACTTGGCCTCTACCTGGGCGACGGGCACCTGGCCGGCAACGGCCGGTCATGGCAACTCATCATCTCGTTGGACGCAGCACACGAGCAGATCATCGACGAGTGCTACGGCGCGATGCTCCTGACCCTGCCCGCAGCTGTCGCTTTGATGGTTGTGCCGGGGCCGATCATCCAGGTGCTGTTTCAGCGCGGCGCTTTCTCGGCCGAGGATACGCGCGCCGTCTCAGCCGCACTCGCTGCTTTCGCCGCCGGTCTTCCCGCCTCCGTGCTGATCCGCGTCTTTCTCCCTGGATTCTTTGCCCGGGAGGACACGCGCACGCCGATGATCTACGCCGGCATCAGCGCGGGCGTGAATATCACTGGCTCCGTGATCCTGTTCTTCATCATCGGTCATGTGGGTATCGCGATCGCAACCAGTCTCGCGGCCTGGACGAATGCCCTTCTCCTCGGCACGGCCCTCCTGCGCCGACATCACCTGGTACCCGATGCCAATCTGCGCCGGCGCACAACGATGACAGTGCTGGCGAGCGCCATTATGGGAGCCGCGCTTTGGGCGGCCTCGATCCCACTCGACGTGCTGTTCGCGCCAGCTCACGGATTTCTCGTGCAATGCATGGCGCTCGGCGCGCTGGTGGCTGGCGGCGGCATCGTCTATCTCGCCACAACCCAGCTGACAGGGGCTTTCAGCTATAAATCGCTCTGGCGCGCGGTGGCACGTTAAGCCGAAGGGCGTCGCGGCCATTCGTCTTCGGCACCGTAGCATTGCTGAGTCCATTTGCCTGTAATCAAAGACATAGTAGGATTTTCTCACAAGCGAGAATCATTCAGAGACGAGGGCTATGGCGACCCGCCAAATTCGACGGATCTTCGAGGAAGGTCATCGGCGCAAATTCCTCGTCGTAGTGGATGAAAGCCCCGAAGTGGAAATCGCGCTTGCCTATGCTGCGCGCCGGGCGAGGCGAACCACGGGCGTGCTGTCGCTGATCTACATCATTGCCCCGAGCGACTTTCCCCATTGGCTGGGCGTCGAGGAGGCTTATCGCGAGGAGGCGATCGGCAAGGCCAAGGCCGTTTTCCGGCTGCAGGCGCGAAAACTGAAGAATTGGGGCTATGAAGAGCTGGAGCCGGAGGAAATCATCCGCGAAGGGCCGAAAGCCGAGCAGATCATGAAAGTCATCGAGGAAGACCCCGATATCGGCATTCTGGTGTTAGGGGCTTCCATTGATCCGGCCGGTCCCGGCCCTCTCGTCTCCTCGCTGGCTGGGGGCAAGAATGCTGGTACCTTCCCGATCCCGATCACCGTGGTACCAGGCGGACTTTCCATACAGGAGATCGAGGCCCTGGCCTGATTGCAGCCTTGCAGCGTCTTGAATTTGCCGGCTGCCACGCCCTATTATGCCATAGAATTATTCTAAATATCCCGGTCCAGAAGCGGCCGGAAACCGGCTCATGAGGCTCTTCCATGTTCATCCAGACCGAAGCCACTCCGAACCCTTCGACCCTGAAGTTCATTCCGGGCCGGGAGGTGCTCCGTTCTGGCACGCGCGATTTTCGTGATCGCGATGCGGCCGGGCGCGCCTCTCCGCTTGCCGCGCGTATCTTCGAAGTCGACGGCGTCGAGGGCGTATTCCTCGGCAGCGATTTCATCTCGGTTACCAAGGGCGCTGGCGAGTGGCAGCATCTGAAGCCGGCTCTGCTCGGCGCGATCATGGAGCACTATATGTCCGGTGCTCCGGTCGTTACCGACGCGCCGGAGGCCGAAACACCTGGCGGTGAGCAATACGCAGGCGAGGACGGCGAGATCGTCGAAACGATCAAGGAGCTGCTGGAAACGCGCGTCCGTCCGGCCGTCGCGCAGGATGGCGGCGACATCGTTTTCCACGGCTATAAGGAAGGCGTCGTTTATCTGCATATGCGCGGCGCCTGCGCGGGTTGTCCCTCTTCCACGGCGACGCTCCGTCATGGCATCGAAAACCTGCTTCGGCATTTCATTCCCGAAGTGCAGGAGGTTCGGCCGGTCTAGCGGGGAAGGTCGAAACGAGCCTATCGCTTTACGGAAATACAGCTTGCCGGGCGCTGACCTGATCATCCGGTTCGGCATGCTTGTGCTTGACATGAGGACGATGTCCGGCTTTGACATTTCTGCGGTCAACAGCAACGCTGAAGGCCGCATTAAGTCCAACTTCCTGTGCTGCCTTGGTTATGGTGATCCTCAGGTGCTCAGACCGCGCTCGCTCTTTCATCTATTCGACGCGACCGCGAAAATCATCTAGCGTTCCTGCATGAATGTGCTTGCCTTCGATACCTGCCTGGCCGCCTGCTCGGCAGCGCTGATCAGCGGCGATCCGGAACGCTGCTTTCATCGCTTTGCGCTTATGGACCGCGGCCATTCGGAAACGCTCTTCCCCATGATCAAAGCGGTGATGGAAGAGGCGGAGCTTGGCTTCGACGACCTCAGCCTTCTCGCCGTCACACGGGGACCCGGCACCTTCACGGGCGTGCGGGCCGGGATCGCCGCGGCGCGGGGATTTGCACTGGCCTGCGGCGCACCCGTTGTCTCGGCGAGCAGCCTGGAGGTGATGGCGCTCGCCTGCCGCGCGCGACTGGAGCCCGCCGAGTGCGCCTCAGGCTTTCTCGTCGCTCATGATGCAAGGCGCGGCGAACTTTATGTGCAGCGCTTCAATGCCGAGGCAGTGGCGCTCTCGGAGCCGGCACTTGCCACGCCTGGCGAAGCCGCCGCTATGGTGGCCGAATTCGGCCTCGTGGCTGGCAGCGGCGCGGCGTTGGTCGCCGCAGAGGCTAAGGGCAGAGGCATCGATCTGCGCGCCGCATTGCCCGACCTCGTGCCCGACGCCATGTATCTGGCGCGCCTCGCAATGCGCCGCAAACCACTGGACAAACCCGTCTCTCCGCTTTATCTGCGTGCGCCGGACGCTAAACCGCAAATGGACAAGCATCTTGCGCGCGCTTGACCAAGACGAGTGGCCCCTTGCCCTGACACCGCTCGGCGGAGACCTCGCCGTCGCGATGGCTGAGGTACATCATCGTTGCTTTCCCCGGCCCTGGAGCGCGGCCGATCTGCGCCGCCTTGCCGAAGCGCCACATTGCTTCGGCATCGCCGCCTGCTGCGGCGATACGCTGGCCGGCTTCATCCTTATCGGTGCGGCGGCGGATGAAGCGGAGATCCTCACCCTTGCGGTGGACGAGCCCTGGCGCCGTCGAGGCATCGGCCGCACCCTGCTCGATGCTGCGATCGCCGAGGCGGCCGGACGTGGGGCAACGGCGATGCTGCTGGAAGTCGGGGTGTCGAACAGCGCTGCCCGGGGGCTTTATACCGAATCTGGGTTCGCTGCAGTCGGACGACGGCGGAAATACTACAAAGGGCCGAACGGCTCGGAAGATGCGCTGGTGATGAAGCGCGACATCCCGTCCCCAGCCGTCTGAGGACAATCCGGATCAGCACCGCAGTACGAGCGAAGGCTTCCTGGACATTACCAAAGAAGCTTTCTATCGTTAGCGCCATTCCAACCCATTCTGCAAACGACAGCGCTGCCGTCATGGCAACGAGCAAAGACGTTAAAACCAAAATCGAGCGGCTGTGCCTTGAGAAAGGCATGCGAATGACGCATCAACGCGCGGTCATCGCTCGCGTGCTCGCGTCGGCGACAGATCATCCCGATGCCGAAGAGCTGCACCGGCGCGTTCATGGTGTCGACAACCGCATTTCACTGTCCACTGTCTACCGCACAATGAAGCTGTTCGAGGACGCTGGCATCATCGACCGGCACGCCTTCGCGGACGGCCGCGCCCGATATGAGCGCACCAGGAGCGAGCATCACGACCATCTCATCGATATCCAGACCGGCCGCGTCATCGAATTCAAGAACGAGGAAATCGAAAAGCTCCAGGAGCGGGTCGCGCGCGAGCTCGGTTTCGAGCTGGTCGGCCACAAGCTGGAGCTTTACGGCCGGCCGATGCGCAAGAGCGAGGGCTGAGGCGCGGTGACTCCGGCGGGCAAGGCCTTGCCCTCTCCCATAGGAGACCTCTGCGAATGGGTGCTTGGTCGTTATTGCGAGCCCAAGGCGAAGCAATCCAGGGGCAGCATGCACGGAGCAAGCAGCCCTGGCTTGCTTCGCTTCGCTCGCAATGACGAGGAGGCTGCCTTGCTAATCCGAACTGCGCCGGGTGAGGTGGCTTTTCACGGAGGTCTCCGTGAGGAGAGGGCGGCGCCCTATGAAGTGTGTGTAATCCCTCGCTCGGGGGATGCCGCACCTAAATCGATCACGCGTTAAGTGATTTCGGCCAGCCTGGCCGCTTCCCGCAATCACCTTGGCAAATCACGCGCGACGCGCAGGCCGATATCGTCGAACCGGCTGTCCGCAGGGGCCTTGCCGCGGATCGTCATGCGTATGGTGTCGGCATTGCCGTACCAGGAGCCGCCGCGCACAACCCGATGAGAACACCCGCCTTCGCCCTGCCCGGAGCTCTTTGCGGGGCGGACGGCCTCGCTGTCTTCATGACAATCCTGCGTCCATTCCCAGACGTTGCCGGTCATGTCGAACAGGCCGAAACCGTTAGGTTTGAACGAGCCGACCGGCGCGGTGTAGGCGAAGCCGTCATTGCAGTTCAGGTAGTGCCAGTTGCCGGGCAGATGCGCTGCCTTTGCGAACTGGTCGGCGGCGTTGGCGAACTTGCAGACGTCATCTGCACTGTTGCCGAAGGCATAGCGCCAGTGGGTGCCCCCTCTAGCCGCATATTCCCACTCCTCCTCATTGAGCAGTCGATAGCTATGGCCGGTAAACTTCGACAGCCAGGAGACATACGCCTTCGCATCGGCCCAGTTGACGCAGACGGCCGGATGCTCGCCGGTCTGCACATATCCCGGATTGTAGAGAGACCGCCCAGGCCGAAGCTCAGGGACGTTCCCTTCAAACGTCCAGCAGCTGTTGCCGGGGTTGTATCCCGTCGCTTGGATAAAGGTCGCAAACTGATCTTTGGTGACTTCAAAGCGACCGACCGCAAATGGGGAGGTGATCGCGACTTTGTGCTGCGGACGGTCCCCGTTCCCATCGCCGATGGGCGCGCCCGCCAAATACTCGCCGGTCCTCATAACAACCAGTTCCGGGCAAGTCGGGCAGTCGCGAATGATATCGCCTGCTTTTAAGCTCGGGAGAATTGTTGTGGCAGGCGGAGGGGCGGACGGAATGGGCGCGAGCGCGGCGACACGCTGATTAGGTTCGGCCGGCCTCGCCCGTGGCTGTTCGGTGATTTACGGGTCAGGGGGCTGAGCGACCACGGGCCGTCCCGCAACGGGGGGGGGTTCGGGGG
>Ga0081540_1002917_pt1 | contig 13766 bp, 12 predicted proteins | sample TabmetS2T1R1_FD_71024 | JGI IMG/M metagenome (GOLD analysis project Ga0081540, IMG submission 71024) | Tabebuia heterophylla rhizosphere microbial communities from the University of Puerto Rico - S2T1R1 | ecosystem: Host-associated > Plants > Roots > Rhizosphere ... | reverse complement strand
GATCCTGTCGAAGGCGCCGGGCGTGAAGATCGTCGACGATCGGGCGAAGAACTACTTCCCGATGCCGATCGACGCGTCGGGCCAGGATGACGTGCTCGTCGGTCGCATCAGGAAGGATCTCAGCGATGCCTCTGGTCATTCGATCTCGATGTTCGTCTCCGCCGACCAGTTGCTGAAGGGCGCGGCGCTGAACGCCATCCAGATCGCGGAATTGCTGCCGCAGCGTGCGATGGCGTGAGGTGATGCGTAGGGTGGGTCAGGCGAAGCCGTAACCCACCCTACGCCGCTACTACTGCGGCCATCGAGATGCCGTATTTGTACGAACTTGGCGGCGGAGGCAGAATCACGGCGTGATCACTTCGGCGCTCGTTCATGGCGTCTCCTCCCTGTAAACTTAACCCGCCTACGGGCGGGTTTTTTTTCAGGCTCATCATGCGGTGACCGAGCGGTGGGTTACGGCTTCGCCTAACCCACCCGCATCACTCGCGCGCGCGAAACAGCAGGCAGGCATCGCCGTACGAATAGAAACGGTAGCCCGCCGCGATCGCGTGCGCATAGGCGTGCTTCATGGCGTCGAGGCCGCAGAACGCCGACACCAGCATGAACAGCGTCGAACGCGGCAGGTGGAAATTGGTCAGGAGAATATCGACCGCGCGGAAGCGATAGCCGGGCGTGATGAAGATCGAGGTCTCGCCGGCGAACGGCTGGATGGTGCCGTCCTCTGTCGTGGCGCTCTCCAATAGCCGCAGCGAGGTGGTGCCGACGGCGACGATGCGGCCGCCCTTGGCGCGCGCTTCGTTCAGTGCCGCGGCGGTCGCGGCCGAGATCGATCCCCATTCGGCGTGCATGCGGTGCTCGGAGGTCTCGTCGACCTTGACCGGCAGGAAGGTCCCTGCCCCGACATGCAATGTCAGCCGGTGCAGCCCGATACCGTGGCCGCGCAGCGCGGCTTCCAGCTCAGGCGTGAAATGCAGCCCGGCCGTGGGCGCCGCCACCGCGCCTTCATTGGCCGCGAACATGGTCTGGTAGTCGGCGGCATCCTGCTCGTCGGGCGTACGCTTCGAGGCGATATAGGGCGGCAGCGGCGGCGTCCCGAGATCGGCGATGGCAGAATCGAGCGCCGGCCCATGAAATGAAAAGGACAGCGTGACCTCGCCCTCCTCGCCCTTGGCCTCCACTTCAGCATCGAGATGGCCGAGCAGGCAGACCTTGCCTTCATTGCCGAAGCGAACCACGTCGCCGGGCGCGAGTTTTTTCGCAGGCTTGACCAGCGCCTGCCAGCGCGAGCCGTCAAGACGCTTGATAAGCGTGGCCTCGATCTTCGGCTCGGTCTCGCGGCCGATGCGGCGGCCCTTGAGCTGGGCCGAGATCACCTTGGTGTCGTTGACGACGAGCTGGTCGCCCGCTTCCAGCCATTGCGGCAGCTCGGCGACGGTGCGGTCGCGCAACACGCCGTCGGGCTGCACCACCAGCATCCGCGCCGAATCCCGCGGACTCGCGGGCCGCAGCGCGATGCTCGTGGCGGGGAGTTCGAAATCGAAGAGATCGGTGCGCATGGGCCCGGAGGCGCCTCACTTGGCGTCATTCCGGGGCACGCGAAGCGTGAACCCGGAATCTCGAGATTCCGGGTTCGATGCTTTCGCATCGCCCCGGAATGACGGAGTCAGATCAAGCCGCGTCGGCGGCCATGCGCGCCTTGACGATCTTGTCCGGATCCTTCACCGGCTCGCCGCGCTTGATCTTGTCGACATTCTCCATGCCCGACGTCACCTTGCCCCAGACCGTGTACTGGCCGTTGAGGAACGAGGCGTCGTCGAAGCAGATGAAGAACTGGCTGTCGCCGGAATCCGGGCTCTGGGCGCGCGCCATCGAGGCGGTGCCGCGCACATGCGGTTCCTTGTTGAATTCGGCTTTCAGCTTCTTGCCCGAACCGCCGGTTCCGGTCCCTTGCGGGCATCCGGTCTGCGCCATGAAACCTTCGATCACGCGATGGAACACGATACCGTCGTAAAATCCCTCGCGCACCAGTTCCTTGATGCGGGCGACGTGGTTCGGCGCCAGGTCGGGACGCATCTCGATGATGACGGGTCCCTGGGTGGTTTCGAGGATCAAAGTATTTTCTGTATCTGCCATGCTCTTTTCTCTTCTGGTTTGGGTGGACGTTTGCGGGATCTGAAAAGGATCGCGAAAGGCCGGCCGGCAACCGCACCGCCCAGTCCATCGGTAAATGGCAACGGCGTACAGCGTTGCAATGTTTCCATCACCGCAACGCGGTACGCTAGCCGGTCATTATCGTTGGCGTTTGCCGACTCATAGGTAATCTTGGGCTGGCCAAGAATGGCGCCCGCGCGGGTGAAGCTGACGATCACAGTGATGTCGATCGCGTTGGCGCGCGAGGGCGGCGGCGGCCGCCAGCAGGAATATAGTTTATCAAAGATGTCATTGAGCGTATCGAGCCGCTGCGGTTGAGCCGATGCGGGTGCGGCGAATGCAAGGCACAGCAGCGCCGCGGCAAACCAGTGGAATGGCTTGCTGCGCGGCGCCGCCATGGCCTCACTTGATGTCTGACGCGACTTGCACCTTCACCATCTTGTCGGGATCGGCAACCGGCTCGCCGCGCTTGATCTTGTCGACGACATCCATGCCCGACACCACTTCGCCGATCACGGTGTACTTGCCGTTCAGCGACGAGCCGTCGGCGAACATGATGAAGAACTGCGAATTCGCCGAGTTGGGATCGCTGGTGCGCGCCATGCCGACGATGCCCCGCTTGTACGGCACGTTGGAGAATTCGGCCTGCAGGTTCGGATATTTCGACCCGCCGGTGCCGTTGAAGTTCTTGCCGTCGCCGGTCTGCGCCATGAATCCCTCGATCACGCGATGGAACGGCACGTTGTTGTAATAGCCGTCGCGCGCGAGCTGCTTGATGCGCTCGGCGTGCTGGGGCGCAAGGTCGTTGCGCAGCTTGATCACGATACGGCCCTTGGTGGTGTCGATCACGATCGCATTCGCCTTGTCGAGATTGGCGGGCAGCGGCTGGGCGATCGCTTGGGCGGAAAAGAAGAGCGCGGCAAAGAATGCGAGAATTCGGATCATGGAAACTCCGGATCAGACGTTCAGGATGTGACAGTCGGCCGGCATCAGCCGGCGAACTTCGCCTTCAGACTAGCGGCGACCGATGACGGCACGAATGCAGAAAAGTCGCCGCCCATCTGGGCGATTTGGCGCACCAGTGTGGCGGTGATCGGGCGAACCGCGACGGACGCGGGAACGAACACGGTGTGCAATTCGGGCGCCATGGCCTCGTTCATGCCGGCAAGCTGCATTTCGTAGTCGAGGTCGGTACCGTCGCGCAGGCCCCGGATCATCAGGGTCGCGCCTGTGGCGCGCGCAGCCACGATGGTCAGGTTGTCGTACGTGGTGCAATCGAAGGCGCAGCCGGCCTTCTGGGCAATGGGGCCGAAGACGTCCCGCACCATCTCGAGCCGTTCATCGGTCGAGAACAGCGGTTTCTTGCCGGAATGGACGCCGATGGCGACGATCAGACGGTCGCAAAGGCCCACGGCCTGGCGGACCACATCCAGATGGCCATTGGTGACGGGGTCGAAGGAGCCGGGGTAGATCGCGATACGGGGCATAGGTCTCCCTCTACCCCTCTCCGGGCGGCCCGGCAAGCGGCCGTGGTTCCCCGCCGCCCCGGCTTTTTATTTCCGATCGGCCAGTGAACCAGCCCCAGCCCGACGGCGTCTCCTCCGCGGGCCGGCAATGTTTCGTCAGCCAATGGACGACGAAACAAAACTCGACCCGGACGAAACCATTTCCGGCGACCGCGAAGACCGCCGGAAACTTGCGCTGGCTACAAGTTCAACCAACGAAACGACGGGCCGCCAAGGCCCACCACAGGGGACCGTCATGATCAAGGCTGTTACTGCCGTCGCTGCTGCTTCGTTCATTGCCGCCGCGCTGACCGTGTTGCCCGGGTTTGCGCCGCAGGTCGAAGCAAGCGTGCCGCAGGCCCTTGCCAAGGGCGATCGCCTGGATATCCGCACCGTCGGCAAGGATTGTTCGCAGCAGGCCTGGCCGAACTTCGAGGCTTCCTGCCTCCGCACCGTCGGCTCCAAGTCGGTCGTGCGGGAAGTGCGCCTGGTTACCGCCGGCCGCGCGCAATAGACGGAAATACTTTCCCTGATATCGGAACCCCATGGTAATTTGCGGCGTCTCGCCGCAGACTGCGACCTGATCGCGCCCTTCGGCTGATCCGCTGGGCGCGAAGCCAATGGGGGCGCCAGTGACCAGCACGCCAGTTGCAACCTCCGGCCATCTCAGCCCACTCCCCGCAGCAGCGACGCTTGGCGCCCTCGGTGTCGTCTACGGCGACATCGGCACCAGTCCTCTCTATGCCCTGAAGGAAGCCGCGCGGGCCGCCACCCATGGCGGGCCGCTGACGCCGGACGCCGTTCTCGGCGTGGTGTCGCTGATATTGTGGGCGCTGATCCTGATCATCTCGGTCAAATATGCGCTTCTGATCCTGCGCGCGGACAATCGCGGCGAAGGCGGCATCGTCGCGCTGCTGGCGTTGCTGCACGCGCGCAATGCCCGGCCCGGAACGTGGCGCGCGCAGCTTCTCGTCGTAGGCCTCGTCGGCGCCGCCCTACTCTACGGCGACGGCGCCATCACGCCAGCGATCTCCGTGCTGAGCGCCATCGAAGGACTGAAGGTCGATGCTCCCTCGCTGGCGCCCGCGGTCGTGCCGGTCACGGTCGCGATCCTGATCGGACTGTTCATGATGCAGCGACAGGGCACGCAGTTCATCGGGCGGATATTCGGCCCCGTCATGGTCGGCTGGTTCGCGGTGCTGGCCGCGCTCGGCATCCACGGCATCGTCAAGGCGCCCGCCGTGCTCGCCGCAATCAACCCGCTCTACGCCTTCGATTTCCTGATCCACCAGAATTTCCACGTCAGCTTCGCCATTCTCGGCGCGGCGTTTCTGGCCGTGACCGGCGGCGAGGCGATGTACGCCGACATGGGACATTTCGGCCGTTTTCCGATCCGCCTCGCCTGGTTCGCCGTGGCGCTGCCCGCGCTGATGTTGAATTATTTCGGACAAGCGGCGCTGTTGATCACCGATCCCGGCGCGGTCGATAATCCGTTCTACCAGCTCGCGCCTGACTGGGTGCACTATCCGCTGGTCGCGTTCGCAACGCTTGCGACCGTGATCGCGTCGCAGGCGATCATCTCGGGCGTGTTCTCGCTGACCCAGCAATCGATCCAGCTCGGCTTTCTGCCGCGGATGCACATCGAGCACACCACGAGCGACGCGATGGGCCAGATCTACGTGCCGCTGGTGAACTGGCTTCTCGCCGCGGCGACGCTGGGCGCCGTGCTGCACTTCGGCTCCTCGGATGCGCTGGCCGGGGCCTACGGCATCGCCGTGGCGCTGCTGATGGCCATCACCACGCTGCTGGCGGCGCTGGTGGCGATCCAGTGGGGCTATTCGCCACTCATCGTGATCGCGGTCAACGGTTTCTTCTTCATCATCGACAGCGTCTTCTTCGCCGCCAATTCGGTCAAGCTGTTCGAGGGCGGCTGGTTTCCGCTGCTGCTCGCGGCCATCATCGCGTTCGTGATGCTGACCTGGCGCGGCGGCGTCAAGCTGGTCGAGCATGCACGCGCCAATCTGCGCCAGCCGGAAGAGGACCTGATCGAGACCGCAGTCAACCGCTGCCATGCGCGGCTCTCTGGCACCGCCGTATTTCTGGCCTCCGCGCCCAACGGTGTGCCGCTGGCGCTGACGCAATTCGTCAAGCACAATCACGTGCTGCACCAGCGCGTGCTGCTCGTGACCGTGCTGATCGCGGAATTGCCGCGTATCGCGGAAGAGGACCGCGCCGAGATCATCGAGATCGTCCCGGGCATCACCCGCGTCATCCTGCATTATGGTTTCATGCAGTACCCGACGATCTACGAGGGGCTGACGTTGGCCTGCCGGCAGGGCAAGCTGCCGGGCATCGATCTCACCAACATCACCTACTACATCGGCCGCGAGACCATCATTCCGCGCGAGGACATTCCGGGGATGTGGGTCTGGCGGGAAACCGTGTTTGCCTTCCTGCAGCGCAACGCCGAACGCACCGCCGCGTTCTTCGACGTCCCGGCCAAGCAGGTGGTGGAATTCGGGACCGAGATCGAGATCTAAGCGTACCCATAAGCGAGAGATGTTCGCTTTTGAGCCAGACCCAGCGGACGTTGCGCCGGATCTCGCCTTCTCATCACATCACTGACGGCGCCACAGGAATTGGAGCGGCATTGCGGCCGCCCATTACGATTGCAACGAATTTCGGCTGTCCGGCAATCGAGACGTAAAGCGGGATGACTAGAGGGGAGAAATCGCAATCAAGGACGAGCGGAACCCCATGTCAGAAGTTATCAGCGCAAACGATCGGGTGGCTCGCGCCACTGTTGCAGACCTGCCGGTTCTCAAGGTGGCAGACCTCGACGCGGATCCTCACGGCATGTTCCGCACCTATCGTCCTGCCTACCCCTTTGTCCGACATGAAACGGGAGCTTACCTCGTGCTCCGCCATGCCGACATCGAGCGGCTTACCGTTGATTCTCGTACTGCTGCATCCGAAACGGCGCACCCCGGATTGTTCGGTGTCACCGAGGGGGCGCTGTTTGATCTCTTCGCGGAGGGAATGCTCACCGCGAATGGCGCCGTTCACCGTCGCCGGCGCGCCCCGTTCTCCAAAAGCTTTGCGGCCCGAACGATAGCCGACCTGCGGCCGCAGATACGGCGCTCCGCGGAGGAGTTGATCGAGAGCTGGTATGCCGATGGTCAGGCCGATTTTGTCGGTCAATTCGCAACTCAACTTCCCGCCCGCGTCATTGGCGACCTTCTCGGCCTGCCGCGAGCCGACATCCCATCCTTTACGGAACTCGTCTACTCAGTGACCCGATTCTTCAGCGCCAGCGTATTGCCGCACGAAATCCCTGAATCGGAGGCGGCGTGCCAGCAGTTGCGCGATTACGTTGAGAAGACACTCGAAGACAGGCGTCGCGCCCCTCGCGACGATTTCCTCTCGGATTTCCTGAGGAAGGCGGACGCGGCCGGCGAGCTGTCACCTCTCGAGATCATAATCCAGGTCGTGCAGTTGATCGTCGGCGGCACCGATACCACACGTGTCGCCATCGTGGCGCAACTGGCGCTGCTGCTCCAGCACAGGGAGCAATGGGGGGCGGTGTGTCGCGATCCCGCGCTCATACCAGGCGCGGTCGCGGAGGCGATGCGCTTCGATCCGAGCGTGGCATCGTACGTCAGAGTGACGACGGACGACATCGAGGTTGGCGGAGCCCTTCTACCGGCCGGGCAATTCGTGATCCTGTCGACCATGTCGGCCGCACGTGACGAATCGGTCTATCAACGTCCCGACGTGTTTGACATCCGTCGAACCGACCAGCCGCGGCTACTTCCCGCCTTTGGCGCCGGCGTCCATCGCTGCATCGGTGAAGCGCTGGCGCGTGTCGAACTCGAGGAGAGCCTGGCGGCGCTCGCGGCCCGCATCCCGCAACTCCAACTGGATCAGGCGCCTGCGATCAAGGGGCACAGCGGCATCCGTCGCGTCGATGCCATGGGGATATCCTGGCAGCCGTGAGATCCGGATCAGGCCTCGACGTCACGACATCCGCTTTCGCGGCTGATCCGCCCGTCGCCGGCCGATCAGCGCTCGCAGGATTGCGGACCTAGCCGACGCCGCGCCGAGCCCTTTCCCTGCCCTGTTTCCATTGGCCAAGCAGCGCGCACGCCTCACTCCTTTCCGCGTCGCTTGGCTTGCTATCGGGATGCAGGCATTTCATCAGCGTGCCGTAGGTCGCAAACGTCATGGCGCCCTTGCGGTGGCTTTCCTCTTCGTACCATTCCTTCATGTCCCGAAGGTCGGCCCGCAGCTTGCGATTTTTCTCCTTGAGACGCGCAATCTCACTCAGCGGAGCTGCGGCGGCGTTGGCCGCCTCGACCTTGGCCGCTTCCTGCTGTTGTCGCTCATGCGCGAGCGCCTTCTTCAATACTGCGGTCTCGCGCTCCAGGGCAGCAATCTCAATTTCTTTCCGCGCCGCGGCCAGTTGCTCGGACTGTTCCACGGCGGCCCTGCGCAATCGTTCGACTTCGGCATTCCGTTTGCTACGCCATCGCGCCTGCCGGATGGCATCGTTGAGACCCATGACGATCTCCCGTCCGTTACCTAACATTATCATGGCCATGCCGTCGCGGCCGCCAACTTAAACTCCATCCACTTCGCAACGGTTCCGCCGAACGGACGACTATGAACTCGCCAGATAAGCTATCGTGCGCGGTTCGGTACGATGTCCTGACTGCGGAATTTCCACGTAGTATCCAGGTCGGTATTGTTCCTCGATTTTCTTTGGCACATCAGCGAATTTTCCGATCATCTCGATGCGCACAAAAAATGCATTCGCTCCTGTGCCGTTGCAAGCTACGAGCGAATATCCCGCCGCATCGAATATCTTTGTCCAGCGCAACAGTGAAACGCCGAAGTAATCCCCATCCAACTGCCAGACGTGTGTGGCCTCATAGGGCATTTCAAATTCGACGCCCGGCGCAAATTTCGCGTTGTATTCGACCAAAAAAAGCACAGGCGCTGCACCCGCTCCCAACAGCGCCTTCACTATGCTCGCATCGTTACCATCAAGGTCCACAGAAATGACGGACGCATCTCTCAAGGTCTGGCCAAATGATGCCAGCGTCTGGTTCGCAAGCTGGACCACATTGTCTCTTGTGATCCAGCATTTGGTAAATGCCAGGCGCGAACCTTTGGTAGGCAGCTCAAAAGCGAGGTCTTCACCACCGAGCCAGGCGCCACGCCATCTTTTGGCCAGCAGGATTATGGTGTTGTTCTCCGTTCCATCTCCGACGCCGAGTTCAAGGAAGGTTTGCGGGTCCTCGATCTCCAACCGCCGAAGTATTTCAAGGAGTATGCCGTCTTCATCGTTTTGCGAAAAGTAGCGGCGGCCACACCTTCTGAGTGGATGGTCGTCGGTCTGGCATGCCGTCAACCTGTCCAACTTTCTCTGAGCCCGCAAAACTGACGGTTCCAGCAGGTACGTCACAAATCGCCGGGCGCGAAACTTAAGCGCGGACTTCAATGACATCGAACCGCTCCGAAAGTTGTCACGCGGCCCTTCAGGTCGGCGGCTGCTCGAATGCGAAATGAGAAAGGGAAAATGTGGCAAGAATGGGCGCTCGCCACCGCGGTCTATCGCGTCGGGCCGCTCTTGGGAACTTTCATCAAGCGCTGATTTTGTCGCTTCCGGAGGCTCGTCCTCCTAACCGGGAGAAACCCCTCACCGGGTTGGCGGTTGGAACAATGCGCCCGCCGGCACGATGGGCTATCGTCAGTCTGGATGCGCGGTCACTCAACCTTTCGGCCGATGCCATGCTGTCAACGCGAGAAATAGTCGGTTGGATCACGTGCCTGGTAATCGCGGTGGCACTTCTCGGCGCCGCGTATCACGTCATTCCCAACTTGACGCCAGATGCAACGCCCGCCGCGAAACCCGCAGAGAGTGCTGTAGCGCCCGCAGCAGAGCGCGCACAGGACGCGCCGCCTGTCGAAAAGTCCGCGGACAATGTTCTACCGCCTGCCGCAAGGCCCATAGAGAGTGCCGTACCGTCCGCCACAGAGCGCGCACAGGATGCACCGCCGGCTGCAAAGCCCGCAGACAGTGATGTACCCTCTGCCGCCACGATACAGCTTGGTGCCGAAGATCCAAAGATTGCCTCCGCCGACATGCCGGCGCAGCAGAAGCAGTTTCTTTCGATCATCAGCGACTTTGCTCAAACATACGAGACGGCTTCCAACGATGTGGCGAAAGACGAGCGCCGCCGGCAGAGAGCGCTTCGCCAGCAGAGGGCACAGGCTATCTGCGCGATTTTAAACGACCTGACGGTGACTAACTGGGTTGGAACCGTCAACATGCTGCCCGGCACCGATCAAAGCAGGGGCGTGGTGGCCGTTTCTTTAGACAAAAGATCGACGATAAAAAATTACGCGCCGCTAAAACGCAGAACGGCTGTGCATAATGCGACCCTCCAGTTGAGGCCCGGGCAGACTGTTGTCTTTAGCGGCAGATTCTTCCGTGCGAAGGGTGATTGCATTACCGAGCGCAGTCCTACGCACCGAGACGCCATGACGCGGCCAAACTGGATCATGCGGTTCTCCGACATAAAGCCCTTAGACAATGCTCTACCGCTTGCCGCAAAGCCCCCAGAGAGTGCAGCACCGCCCGCCGCCACGATGCAGCCTGGTGCCGAAGATCCAAGGATCGCCTCCGCCGACATCCCGGCGCAGCAGAAGCAGTTTCTCTCGATCATCAGCGACTTTGCTCAGACCTACGAGACGGCTCCCAACGTTATGGCGAAAGATACGCTTCGCCAGCAGAGAGCGCTTCGCCAGCAGAGAGCACAGGCTATTTGTGGAATTTTGAATGATCTAACGGTGACCAACTGGGTTGGAACCGTCAACACGCTGTCTGGCACCGCTCAAAGCAGACTTGCTGTTTCTCTGGGCGAGAGATCCACGATAGGAACCAGGGACAAGAAATATAACGCGCTGATCAAGCCGAAAACGGCTGGGCGCGATGCGGCCCCGCAGTTGAGTCCCGGGCAGACTATTGTTTTCAGCGGAAGATTCTTCCGTGCGAAGCGCGATTGCATAGCCGAGCGCAGTCCTGCGCCCCGAGACGCCATGACGCGGCCAAACTGGATCATGCGGTTCTCCGATATAAAGCCCGTGGACAATGCGCTGCCCCCTGCCGCCAAGTCCGCAGAGCAGGCCGCGCTGTCTGCCGACAAGCCTGCAGAGAATGCTCTACCGTCTGCGGCCGAGCAGGCAGAGGACACTGCACCGCCTGCCGCCAAGCCAGCGGAGCAGGCTGCGCTGTCTGCCGACAAGCCTGCGGAGAACGCTCTGCCGCCTGCGGTCGAGCAGACAGAGGACGCCGCACCGCCTGCCGCCAAGCCCGCGGAGCAGGCTGCACTGGGTACTGACAAGCCTGCGGAGAATGCTCTACCGCCTGCGGCCGAGCAGGCAGAGGACACTGCACCACCCGCCCCCAAGCCCGCGGAGCAGGCCGCGCTCTCTGCCGACAAGCCTGCGGAGAATGCTCAGCCGCCTGCGGCCGAGCAGGCAGAGGACACTGCACCACCCGTCGCCAAGCCCGCAGAGCAGGCCGCCCTGTCTGCCGCCAAGCCTGCGGAGAATGCCGGCGCGATTCAGCTGGGCGCCGACCTCTTTGAGGAAGATCCAAGGCCCATGGGCAAGCTCTACTTCGGCTCGGTACAGTGGCATGCCGAACAAATTGCGGGTGCGGCAGGCAATCCGCCTGACCTCGCTGCACGAGCCGACATTGAAATCCCGGAACTCAAACTGAAAGTGATGTTGTCGATTCAACGCAACAGCGATGCGACTCTATCCGCGAGCCCCAGGTTCGATATCCGCCTCATCGTGCCGTCCGATTTTGCACACCAGGGAATTAATAGCATCCCCGGCTTTCTGATGGGCAGCGTCCCGCTCGCGCGTTCGGCCGTCAAGGTCGCAGACGATTCCTTCGAGCTCGACCTGGGGCTTCTCAGCCCTGATCGCAACCTTCAACTTCTACAGGAATGTACCTGGCTCTACTTTCCGCTCGTTTACAACGACGGCAGCCGTGCACTTCTATCGGTTGAGAGAAGCATACCGGCCGGGCGCGCCCTCAGAGATGCGCACATCATCGATGGGGCTGACGATCCAGCGCGGGGAAAATGTCATTAAGAGCTACTTTCATCGAGCGAAGACCCTTCAACGCTCTCTATCCGACCACCTCGACGCCTCTGGTAGTGACCATTCCGACCGTCCACCGCTGCGAGATATCGACATTCATTCGCCGGATAGGACGCCTCGCGGATCGCAACCTCGATGCGAGGCGACGTAGTCGATTTCGCTGTGCGCAATACCGACATCCATTAGCTCCCTGTCACTTAGGTCGCACAATTTGGTCAGTGATCTCTGGCGTTTGCGCCACTCCTGAAATGCATTCCAATATGCTTCGAGCGGACTGTAGACCAGCCGCCTTGTTACCGGTCTCAGCTCAGTGGTCCCGTGGATCGTGCTCATAGGATCTGTCCTGTCTGAACTGTTCACTAGACAGAAGTTGCCGCAAGATGCGCGGGCGCGCTTAACTGGTGTCTTACATTTCTCTTACCGGCGGCTTATTCTCCATGCGCTGGTGCAGAGGCGCCCCCGAGAAGGAATGGCAGCTTGCGCTATCTTTTCGAGGAATACACATTCGACACCAACCGGCGCGAGCTGCGTCGGGGGACCGATGCGGTGTCGATCACACCGCAGGCTTTTGACCTGCTCGACTACCTGATCTGCAACAGGGAGCGGGTTGTCAGCAAGGACGACCTCATCAAAGCCATTTGGAATGGACGCAGCGTATCTGACGCGGCGCTGACAACTCGCCTGAATGCCGCCCGGGCTGCAATCTGCGATTCCGGCGAGGAACAGCGCTTGATCAAAACACTACCGCGCAAGGGCTTCCGCTTCGTCGGACAGGTGCGGCAGGCGCGAGAAGCTGCGAGCCCGAGTCCGGGTGAAACGCCCGAGAGCGCTCCCGCAGTTCCCGACAAGCCCTCCATCGCTGTGCTGCCGTTCGCGAACATGTCTGGCGATCCCGAGCAGGAGTACTTCGCGGACGGGATGGTTGAGGAGATCACTACCGCGCTTTCGCAGTTCAAATGGTTGTTCGTGATCGCTCGAAATTCGAGTTTCACCTTCAAGGGTAAACCCTTCGACATCAAGGAAGTCGGGCGCAGATTCGGCGTGCGCTATGTCCTTCAGGGGGCGGTGCGCAAGGCGTCGGGGAAAGTTCGCATCACGGGCCAGTTGATTGAAGCTGCTACGGGCGCACACATTTGGGCGGACAAGTTCGAGCGTGATATGACAGACATTTTCGCGTTGCAGGACGAAGTCACGCTCGCCGTTGTCTCAGCTATTCAGCCAAAGTTGCTTCAAGCAGAAATTGCAAAGGCGACGCGGCGGCGACCGGAAGACCTCACCTCATATGATTTCTATCTCCGGGCTATACAGCAGTCTCGCCCAATGACCCGTGAAGGGTTAGCCGAGGCACTACGACTGACCCAGCGCGCCTTGGAGCTAGAACCTGGGTTTGCTGGTGCCGCCGCTCTGGCAGGTAGCTGTCACTTGGAAAACGTGCTCAGGTGCTATGCTGTCGATCCGCAATTCGAACGCAAGGAAGCCGTTCGGTTTACGCGCTTGGCATTAAGCCTCGACAATGGTGATCCAACCACGTTAGCAAGTGCTGCCTCGATCTCGGCATTTTTGGTCGGCGATTGTGAGACCGAGATCGAGATGGCGGACCGGGCGATTGCTCTCAACCCAAATTCATATCACACATGGAACTGCAGAGGCTGGGTCTATAAAATTGCGAGACAGCCAGAGGAAGCGATCCGGAGCTTTGAACGTGCCATGCGCATGAGCCCGGTAGACCCGCAACTATATACTGCGCTTACCGGGATGGGATTTGCTTTTATTGAGCTTCGTCGCTTTGAAGAGGCCATCGTTGCGGCGAAGAGAGCCCTGCGTCAGAACCCCGCCTATCCGGGACCATACCGCTGCCTCGCGTCCGCTTTCGCCCATCTCGGACGCGACGCTGAGGCCCGTGAGGCGGCGGCTCGTGTGCTTGAGATCGAG
>Ga0081540_1002916_pt1 | contig 13770 bp, 13 predicted proteins | sample TabmetS2T1R1_FD_71024 | JGI IMG/M metagenome (GOLD analysis project Ga0081540, IMG submission 71024) | Tabebuia heterophylla rhizosphere microbial communities from the University of Puerto Rico - S2T1R1 | ecosystem: Host-associated > Plants > Roots > Rhizosphere ... | reverse complement strand
TGGTCCGCTCCCCCCCTTGTTCGGGGTCTTGTGGATTTTCTGGGGGCTGCGCGCCCCCCGGGGCGAGCCCCGCCGGTGGATCGACCGACTGCTCGCCGCCGCGGACTCGTTGGAACCCCGGGCCCAGGTCGAGCTGCTGTGGACCGCGGCCGTGACCGGGCTCGAGGTCGTGGGCGACGCACAGGCGACCCTGGCGATGAGCCAACGCCTCGCAGCCCTGCTGCCAGGGATCCAGGACCCCTACCTGCACGCGGTGTCCCAGGTCACCATTGCGGGGATCTCAGCGGTGGCCGGCGACCTCGACGGCGCCCTGCAGCAAGAGTCGGTGGCCCTGGAGGAGCTTCACGGCCTGGACGAGCCGTACTGGACGACGGTGGCGGTCCTCACGGCCGGCTTGGTGGAGACGGGCATGGGCCGCTACGACGACGCACTCGACCACCTGCGCGAGGCGCGGGCCCTGGCCGGGCGGTTCGACCACCCCGGACTCAGTGCCTGGTCGCAGGTGCAGCTCGGCCTTCTGGCCCTGGTCCGCGGCCAGCCCGGGGAAGCCCGGACGCTGCTGGACGAGGGGCTGGACCTGAGCTTGGAGACCCACAGCACCCGCAACCTGACCCTGTGCCTGTCGGCATTCGCCCAGCTGGCGTTCGTGACCGGCGACGGGGAACGAGCGGCCCTCCTGGCGGGAGCGTCCGAGGGCCTGCGCCAACGTGTCGGCCTGCGCGCATGGCCGCTGCAACGGCAGGGGGAGGCCCAGATGGTGGCTCAGATCCGCCAGGCGCTGGGTGCCGACCGGTTCGACCAAGGGTTCGCGGCCGGTGTCCGACTCAACCGCCGACAGGCGATAGCTGCCGTCCGCGACGCGGGCACAACCAGTACCTCCGCCTCCTGAGGGAGACACGAAGACCACCGCCGTGATCGGGTCGGGGGTGCCGAAGCCACCGCTGTGCAGTGAGCCACCAGGCCCGGAACCCGCTGGCGTCAGTGCCAGAATCCGGCGAGGTGCTCCGCGAGGGCTCGGCCTTGCTCGTAGCCTCCTCGCGCGGCGGGCAGACGCGTCGATTGATCCAGCGCATTGGCGTCGAAAACGTCACCCGCCCGGCCGTCCGGAAAGACGGTCTCGACCGTGCTACCCCCTGCACGCAGTTCGTCGACTTGGGTCGCAAGATCCATGCCCCACTCCAGCGGCATCCTCGACCGGCCGCCGAATGGTGACAGCACCAGCACCCGCCCGTATCCGGCTGCCAGGTCTGCATTCTCGCTGCGTCGATAGCCGCCACTGATATACCGGTCCTCGCCGACGCGGTAGGGACCGAAAGGGCCGAAACCGTTACTGGTGCTGGCAGCGACTGCGTCCACCAGATCGATCCCGCTGTGGCGGTCGAACACGACCGGTTCCCCGGTGTGCGCATCCACAGCCACGACAAGCACTCGCTGTTGCGGCCAGTGGTGACTGGGAAACCGAGCCGCGACGATGTCGCGCCAGCGCTTCTGGCTGAAGCCGTCGGAAGCATCCTTCTCGAGCGCCGCGGCGCCCATCCGGCGGCGCATGTCGGAAGCATCCACGGCGGAAGCGATGATTGCGTTCGACCACTCCATGTAGTTCGGCCCCGAGAAACGTGGAGCGCGTCCCCGGTCCGATCCGGCGTCGCCGCCCTGTCGCTGTGGCACCTCCCCCAGGATGGCGGCATACAGTTCGGCCGGCCGTGTCCCGCCGGTGATCTGGGCAGCCACTGTCGATCCCGATGACGTCCCGACGATGAGATCGGCCTCGGTGACATCGACCCCGGCATCTGACAGACCGGCGATCAGACCGAGCGCCCAGGCATTGCCCGCGGCTCCGCCGCCGGCAAGAACCAGGGCTCGCTCGTTCGGGTGGCTGGGCTGGCCTGCGGCGTCGACGTGCTGGTCGAGCATCGGCCAATTCCCCTGCCGTGGTGTTGGCGTGGCCGTGATGCCGGCGGAAGTGGTCGTCGAGCCGGTTCGCGGGGTGGAAGAAGGCGTGGTGTTCATGGGAGTCGCCTTTCGCGAGTTGCCGTCGGGCACTCCCTGTGCGACTACCTCAGTCGCGCGATCCTAGCCTGCAGGGAAGCACCCGATGTGGACACTGCGGACATGGGGGGCTCACCTCCTGCCGATAGCTGACGATCACGCGCACGCTAGCAGGCCGGCGAAGTCGTGCGCAATCGATATCGCGCTTGTGGGGCTGCGTCGAACCCCACACCGCGAGGCCGAGCTGGCCGCTCTGCTCAGGGGACGTTCCTCGACAATCTCGCGGAGTCCGTCTTCTGGATAGGCTCGCGCTCCCGAGCGCCGGGCTCGACTGCCAACCCGTGCCGCCCGTCAGCGACGTTCTCGCATCACCTGCTCCGCCGCGCCCGGCCCGTCGGCAGGGCCGCAGGTGAGGGACGCGGGATCCGTGCATGCGTCGTCCGACCGATGCCCGACATGGTCGTCACCTCGCAGTGGCCAAGGCGCCGGCCGGGGACGGTGGCAGGCGTAGCCAGAGGATCACTGCCACCACCGCGAGCAGCGCGCCGTAGAGGGCATACCAGAGGGCCTCCTGGCCCGGCGTGACCTGGGCGGCGCCGAACACGACAAGAAATCCGGTGGAGCTGGCGTGCGTGGCCTGCGCCATCAGCAGGCTCCCCGTTCTGGAGTAGAGCCAGGCGATGAGGCAGCGCAGCGCTGTCAGCACCAGCACGAAAGTCAGGAAGAACGCCGGTAGCCACGTGCGGTGGGGCGAGGCGGCGCCGAGGGAGTCGACGATCGGCAGGTGCCACACGCCCCACAGGACTCCGAGGACGAGCGCACCGGGCCGCAAGCCCAGTCTGTCGCTCAGTCGCGGATACGCGAACCCGGTCCAGCCGAATTCCTCGAAGAATCCTGCGATCACTCCGAACGCCAGACCGAGAGGGAAGGCGTTCGGTCTGAACGCCGGCCCGACGAGGGCGGACAGCACCAGTAGGACCGCGAGGATGCAGGCCGGTGGGATGAGAAGGACTGCGTAGTACCCCGGCCGGACCCGCCATCGCCGAACGCCCCGCAGCAACTGCCTCCCCGCGTCCCGACCCCCGACCACGTACCTCAACACCACGCCCGCGGCCCCGACGGTGACCACCATGACCGGGAACATGATCAGCGGCGCCACCGGCGGCTCCGGAGGGATGCAGCGAGGGCAACCCGACGACCGCCAACGCGACCAGCGACACGCCGTACGCGACGACGAAGAACGCCGTCAGCGGTCGACGTCGCACCCATGACGTTGTGGCGCGGCGCGTCGTTTCGACATGCGCCGAGCTGGAGCGGGCGAGTGCCATCACGCTCCTACACCGAGCCGTGCCGGGCTTCCTCGGGTGTGCCCACCCTGCCTGAACGTCCGCATGGGTCGAGAGTCATCAGCGGCGGGCTACAGGCTTAGCGCGTCCCCAGGAAAGCCACGGCACGGGTGCACCTCGAAGGTGAACAGCCCCGCCTGGACGCCCGGGTCTTCGGTCATGATCTGGCGGGCCTCCTCCAGGCTGACGTTGAAGACGTAGAAACCGGCAATTGGGCTGTCATCGGCGATGGGGGAGACGATGGGCACCGTACCCCGCGCCCGCAACCAGAAGTTGCGCCTCCCGTGCTCCCAGATGATCGGCCAAGCCTCCGTGCCGAACTCTGGTGTCTTCTTCAAGAGGACGAAGCTGTAGTCCTTGGCTTGGCCTCTCATCTCGTTCATGTATTCATCGGTGATCGTCGAGGTCACCCCTCACCTCCGGTCGCGGTGCTGGCGTCCGTCGAGGTGAACCGCTCCGGGTCGGGCAGTCTCTCTCCGGCTGCGGACGCCGCGAGACGGCTGAGGATGAAGGCCCACCCTCTGCTGTAGGCGCCCGAGCGGTACCCGCCGGGAGCCGCGCAGTCCTCACGCAGCTGATCCTCGGTCAGCGCCTCCCACCCGCGGTGCTCGACGGTCACCCGGGTCAGTCGTGGACCGAGGACCGTGAAGGTGAGCTCCACCTCGGTCGGTTCGGGGGTGAGCACCCACGACATGACGAATCGAATCGGCGGCCTCCACCCCAGAACTGTGCCCCAGTCGACGGTTGTCCCATCGTCCCAGGTCTCGTACACACGCCCGCCGAGCTCGGGCTCGACGGTCACGTCCCTGGTCCGCTCGCCCCCTGCCGAGGCCGGGTTGATCGGCCACCACGCGCCGATGGTGCGCACGAACACCTCGAAGGTGTGCGCCACGTCGCTGCGGACCACGGTGGACTGGCGCACCGGACGCGGCGGTTCGGCCCGAACCACGGTTACGAGCCGTGCGGGCACCTCTTCATTCATCGTTCCTCCCGTGCTCCGCTCCGGCGTGCACGTGCTCGCGGAACCGCCGCAACGCCAGCTCCCACACCTGCGTGACCCGCTCGAGGTACATCTCCCGCTCCAAGGGGCGCCCGGGGACGCCGGACCGTGGCTTGCCTCGAGCCCGCCTCGACGGCCATCCGCTCGGGCGGCGCCGGTCAGGCGCTGGCAGCCGTCTCATCGCCGCTGGTCCCGGCCTCGTCCTCGACGACGCGCCGCGCGACGTCCAGGGACGACGACCACATCTCGTCCAGCAGCCGGCGGACGTTCGCCAGGCCGTCCGGGCGTGCGCTGTAGAGCCGCCGCGCGCCGTCGCGGCGCTCGTCGAGGAGCCCAGCGTTCTTCAGTACCGTCAGGTGCTGGCTCACGGCAGGCCGGGTGATGTCGAATGCGGCGGCAATCTCACCCGCAGCCAACTCCTCGCGAGCGACCAACCGGAGAATCTCCCGGCGGCGCGGCTCTGCGAGCGCACGCAACGTGTCGTCCGTGCTCGGTTGCCCCCAGGGCCGGTCTGCCGCTTGCTCGCTCATCCGTCTCCGGCACGGCGTCTGGGTCAGCTCCACAGCCCGACGGCATTGCCGTCCGGGTCGGTGAAGATCGCGAAACGCCCGAAGTCGCCAGGCAGGTCGGTGGGTGGAACCACGCGCGTGCCGCCCAGCCGTTCCGCGCGATCCAGATAAGCGTCGAGGTCGTCGACGCGGACATAGATCTTTACACCCGTATCGTCGGCGGACTCCGCAGGGCCGATGCCGCCGCCGATGGCCCCGTCGCCGGCGCCGGTGTCCACCAGCCCGTACCCGCCCATCGACGGGTCGGCGGCAACCTGCCAGTCGAACATGTCACGGTAGAACTTCTGCGCCCGCTCGTGATTCGGGCTCGTCACCTCGAAGAACGCGACAGGCCTTCCCATGGCTCCTCCTCGCCTACGTCCCTGTCGAAGAGTGCTAACGTTAGCGAGTGCGAACGTAAGTGTCAACTAACTCATCAGGGGGCCAGTACCGCCCACCCACGAGGCGGCCGCTCGCTGCGCGGCCGTCAGCGATCGCTGGGTACTGAGCCGACGCGGCATGCGGGCTGGCTGTGACACACCTCGTCGTGCAAGCGGTGGATCGCGGCGATCAGTGCGCCGATCTGGTTTAGATGGTCGGGACGAGACCGCCGTCGAGGGTGACGCCGGCGCCGGTGAGATTGCCGAGCCGGTCGCCGGCGAGCAGGACTACGAGGTCGGCGACCTCCTGCGGACGCGTGAAGCGCCGGGTCGCGGTGGTCGCGACGGCCTCGGCCTCGACCTCCTCGGGGCTTCGGCCGGTGGCTGCGGAGACGCTGGCGGCGACACCCTGGTCGCCGAGCCAGAGGTCGGTCGCCACCGGCCCGGGGTGAACGGTGACGAACCGGATGCCTCGCGGCCCGAACTCCTTCGACGCCGACTTCGACCAGTTCGTGAGCGCAGCCTTGGCGGCGCTGTAGTCGATGACTGCCGGGTCCGGCAGCGCCGCGTTGACGGAACCGATGCTGATCACGACGCCGCGTCCGGCGGCGAGCATGCCGGGCAGCGCCGCCCGGGCCGCGCGGACGGCGGCCATGAGGTTGATCGTCAGGCTCTGTTCCCACTGCTCGTCGGTGACTGCGAGGAAGCCGTCCAGCCGGGAGGGCGCCGCGCCCACGTTGTTGACGAGGATGTCGACCGTTCCACCAGCGACGTCGATCAGCTGTTGCGGGCCGGCGACCGTGGCGAGATCGACCTCGAGCACGCGCACCCGCCCCGACCTGGCCAGGTCGTCGAGCTCCGCCGATGAGGTCAACGCGCCCGCGACGACATCCGCCCCCTCATCGAGGAGTGACCGGACGACCGCAAGCCCGATGCCCTTGCTCGCGCCGGTGACGACCGCAACCTTGCCCTTCAACCCGAAATCCACGAGTCACACCTCCGTCCGCCGAGCAGATGACGACAGCCGGAACGCTCGGAACGGGCATGGGTGCAGAGGCATCAGTCCCTGGGCGCCCCCGAGCCGCCAGCCGGTGCTCTCGTCCGCCGCGTCCACGGGGTGAGGCTACCGGCGCACGGACGCGACGGGGTTCGGCGAGCCGATGATGCGCCCGAGGCGGCCGGCGTCCGTGCCACGGGGGTAGACCGGAATGGCCCGAGCGGCCCCGCCCCCCACCGACGTCGATGTCCCCCACCTTCGTAGATGTCCCCGCCATCGAGCCTGGAGCTGCCCCTCACGATTCGGTCTCGTCGGCGAGCCCCAACTGCAGGGCCAGTTCGACGAGTCGCGCCCGCTTCTGGTTCTGTGGCAAGGCATCTATGCCGAATTTGTGGAAGAGCACGCGCAGGTGGGTCTTCACCGCGTCGAGGCTCAGGAACAGCTCCTTCGCGATCTGGTCGTTGCTGGCGGCGGTCGCGTAGCCGGCAGCCTCCCGGTACGGCCGGCACAGCGCGACCAGCACCGAATGCTGGCGATCGGTCAGCCCCGTGACGGCGGGCAGCCCGCCGCCCACGACTGTCTGAAGGATCGCGGTATGTGGCGGGGCACAGAACGTCAGCACCGTCTCGCCCACCCTGATCTTGTCGCGATCGCGTAGACGCACCCGGTGCGCCAGCCTGTGGCCGTTCAGGAAGGTCCCGTTACGAGACAGCCCATCGTCCACGATCGTCCACTGACCTGCGATCCGCTCGATGACGGCGTGCACGCGGGACACCTGGCTGTCCCCCGTCAGGCACACATCGGCTGAGGGCGCGCGGCCGATCGTCACGACGCTACGCTCCGTGGGCAGCGGCCAGCGGCGCTGCTCGGCCTGCGCGCTCCAGTGGGACAGGTAGGCACCACCGTGGTCCTGAGCACGCGACCCACCGACCGGCTCGCCTCGCGCCACGTCGGACATCCGGGCCTCCCCTATCCGGATTATCCGTCCGCGGATCACCGACGTCCATCAGCCTCAGCGCGACCGCGGGGTGGGTGAACACGACACCTTGGGTGGCTACTGCCAGGTGGCGGGCGGGGCGACGGTGAGCCCACGACCCGCGCCGCAAGCCGAACAGGTATGCGGCCCAGTGAAGGAGACGACCATGAACCCTTCGCCCGCCCGACTCGCCCTGAGCTGCCTCGCCCTGACGGCCCTGGGCCTCGGCCTCGGCGCGTGCGGCGCCTCCACCGTGCACACAGCGACACCAACCGCGGGCCCCTCCAACCACACGGCAGCCGCGGCAGTCACCGCGGTCAGCGGAACGACCCCCCGCGTCGGTCCTGCCCGGTCCGCATGTACGGAAGAACAGGGCTGGAGCACCAACGCCAAGAGGGGAAGCGCCGCCATGAGCGACGCCGCGCTGTACCTGGCACGGGTCGGGCAACACGCCTGCTACGACCGCGTCGTGTTCGACATCAACGGGCCGCAGCACAATGGCCGCCCCGAGCCCGTTGGCGTCGTCGCCCGGTATGTACCGGTCGCAAGAGCCGACGCCAGCGGCGAATCGGTCCCCGTGCCCGGGCACGCGGTGCTCGAGGTGACGATCAGGGCGCCCATCTACGGCACCGACAACCAGGGTCACCAACCCTGGCAACAGGCGCCACGTGTGGGGCAGAGCCTGATTGCGCCAGGGAAGATCGCCGGATGGAGTTCGCTCACGGCCGTCACGTTCGCCGGCTCGTTCGAAGGTCAGACCACCGTGGCCGTCGGCGTCCGCGAAGTCCGTCCGTTCCAGGTATCGGTCAGCAGCGAACAGGGTTACCAGCACGTCGTCCTCGACATCGCCCATTGAGCCCTGCCACGTCGAGCCGGTGCTCCGCCACCAGCACCTCTTCGGGAGCCTTCGCCGGACGGGTCTTCCGGGATGCCCCTGGAGTGAGCGACGTCCTCAGCGCTGGCGGGCCCTCACCGAGTGCGTCGAGCAGGCCCAGGCCTGCGCCGGAGTACAGCCCTATTCCTCCGACGCGGCATCGCCCGCGGGTTGCTGAGTCGGTATGCCACTGGTGAAATAGAGGGCCGCGACGGCGAGCAGGGCGAGGACGGCCAGCGAGGCGTCCAGGGCCCGGACCTGGGAGGCGCGGTTCTGGGAGACGAGCTCCTGACTGACCGTCGGGCTGACCCCGGCCTCTTGCAGCTGCTCGGAGAGCTGCGCGTCGCTGATGAAGGGCGCTCCGGCTGCCAGCTGGACGTGGGCCTGTTGGGTCACTTCCTCCGGCACCGCCGGGTTCTGCTCGATGCCGGCGAGGAACGACGCCGCAAGCACGCCGATGAGCACCGATCCCGCCAACGCCGTGCCGATCGACGCCCCCAGATTCGTGGCCGTGTTCTGCAGGCCCCCGACCTCGCCGCTCAGCTCGTCCGGCACCGACGAGACCGTCACCGCTCCGAGCTGGGACGCCAACGCGCCGATCCCGAGGCCGACGAGCAGCATCGGGACGAGCACGACTGCCGCAGAGGCGTCCAGGTCGACCCCGCTCATCAGTACCAGGATCCCAGCCAGCATCAGCAGGACGCCGACCCGGGTCACCCGTCGCGGCGACACCCGCGGCCAGATCTTGGGGACGCCGACGGCGGCGGCCAGCAACGAGACCGACAGCGGCAAGATGCGGAGCCCGGTGTCGATCGCCGAGAGCGCCAGCACGACGGACAGGAACAACGGCACGACGAAGAACACACCGGCCTGGAGCAGGTACTGGAACCCGAACATCACCAACCCGCCGTCCAGTCGGCGGTTCCGCAGGAGGTCGGGCTGAACAAGGGGATCGCGACCGGTACGCACGCGGCGCCGCTCCCAGCGGAAGAACACCCAGACAACGAGCAGGCCGACGACGACGCACCAGAACGTGAGCGAGATGCCGAACAGGGACGAGGCGCCGGACTTGGGTTGCACCCAGCCCCATTCACTGGACCGGAGGATCCCGAACACGCTCAGGCCCAGCCCCAGCACCGACAGCACCGTCCCGACGACGTCCAGCCGCGAGCGCGCCTCGACGGGCGCTTCGGCGATCTGCCGGGACAGGGCGAGGACCACCAGCACGATCACGACCTCGCCGATGAAGACGTATCGCCAGGAGAAGTACGTGGTGGCCGCGCCGCCGATCAGCGGGCCCACGGCGACGGCGATGGCGCCCGCGGCCGCGACCAGCCCGTACGCGCGAGGCCGCTGGTCCGGGCCGAAGTTGCCGGCGACCAGGGCGACGATCGCCGGCATGATCAGCGCCGCGCCGACACCCTCGAGAAACGACCAGCCGAAGATCAGCACCGGCAGGTTCGGCGCGAGTCCGGTGGTCAGCGACCCAGCCCCGTAGATCAGACACCCGATGACGAACGCTCGCCGCCGGCCGATGTTCGAGCCGATCTTGCCACCAGTGATCATCAGCGTCGCCATCACGAGCGTGTACAGCGTGATGGCGGTCTGGATTCCGGTGATCGTCGTCCCGAGGTCGCTCGCGACGGTGGCCATCGACACGTTCATCACAGAGCTGTCCAGCGTCATCAGGAACTGACCCGCGGCCAGCGTCGGCAGCACGAGGCCGCCTGCAACGGCGGCCCGCGGGACGGCCTCACTCGTGGCTGACATCCCAGCACGGTAGGACCTCGCCTGATCGACGTCCTCATCCTCCACGGTGACCCTTGACCTGCATGGCGGCCTCCCCCTGACTAGTGAAGAGGGCGCTACTGCCGCTCGCTCGTCTCGAGCCTGCCCCTCTGCTGCAGCATGAACAACAGCGCGAATCCCGGCAGGATCAGCACCACGGCCGCCGCGGCGACCAGTGTCAGAGTCCACAGGGTCGGTGTCGGTGCGGCCGCCTCGTCGATGGTGAGGTGGGTGCCGAGGAGGTAGGGGTACTGGCTCACCCCCCACCCCACGACGACGGCGACGACCGCGGCGACCGCGAGGAGTCGCAGCAACGCCGGATCGCCACGCGGCAGCAGGACCAGCACCGCGAGCCCGCACACACCCGACACGAGTACCGCCGGCAAGCCGCGGCTGGTGAGCTCGGCGAAGAGCCGGGGCGAGTCGGCACGCAGCACGAGGATCCCCGCGAGGACCACGGCACCCGTGACCGCGGAGGCCAGCCGGGCCCGCCGCCGAAACCACCGCTCCAGGGACTCCTCGTGATGCAACCGAGCCTCGGCCACGAGGAACACGGCGGCCAACACGGCGCAGGCGAGAACGGCGAGAACACCGCCCAGGATCGACGTCGGATTGACCCAGCTCCGGATCGGATCCCCATAACCCGAGGTCGGGACCCGGCCCGACGCGATGCCGCCGGCCACCGTGCCGAGGAAGAACGGCGTGATCACCGATGACACAGCGAAGGCCGCACCGGCCACACGCTGATGCTCCGTGCGCACCAGCACCTTGCGGAAGGCGAAGCCCGACCCACGCGCGACAATGCCGAGCGCGGCGAGGCCGACCGGGAGGTACAGCGTCGTCATGATCGCGGCAAATGCGGTCGGGAATCCGGTCCACAACATGACCAAGCAGAAGATCAACCAGACGTGGTTGGCCTCCCACACCGGGGCGAGCGCCAGGTCGATCAGGTGCCGGGGAGCCCGGCCGCGCTCTGCCCCGCCGGCGGTGAGATCCCAGAAGCCGGCGCCGAAGTCCGCCCCGGCGAGCACCGCGTAGGCCACCACACCGGCGAACAGCAAGACCGCGGCGAGCGTGCTCATTGCGCCCTCATCGCGCAGCCCCACCTGAAGTCACGTCGGCGTCGAGGTCGCGGGCCTTGGACGGCCCGTAGGGCACCTCGGCGTCTCCGGCCCCGCGCGCCCAGCGGCGACGCAGGAGTCTGAGGACCCAGATGGTGGCCATGCCGACCACGGCGTACAGCAGCAGCGTCCCCCCGAAGAAGAGCCAGATGTTCCCCGCCCTGGTGACGGCGTCACGGGTGAGCAGCAGCCCGACGACGGTCCACGGCTGGCGTCCGACCTCTGTCACCACCCATCCCGACCAGAGCGCGACCAGCGCGAGCGCGCCGCCGACCGAGACCGCACGCAGGAGCCAGAGATTCTCGGGCACTGCCCGCCTGCGCCGCCACAGCCAGGCGAACCACACGGACAGCGCCAGCAGGGCGAACCCGATCCCGACCATGACGTCGAACGCCAGGTGGACGATCGTCACGAGCTCGTCCGGCGGCCGGAACTGCGCCGGGATGGCGTCGAGACCCTGGATCCGGGTCGCAGGACTGAACCCGGCCAGCAGCGACGCACCGGAAGGAATGTCGATGGCATACCTCGGCTCGCCATTCACGAAAACGCCGCCGAGCTTTTCGGGCACCTGCGTGCCGGTTCCGGCCAGCATCTCGATCGACGCGAACTTCGCGGGCTCGTTATGGAACACCTCCCGGGCGGCGACGTCACCGACGAAGATCTGTACCGGGGTCGCGACAGCGGCCACCGTGAACGGGATCGCCAGGCCCAACCGATGCCGGCGGTCACGCCGGCCCTTCAGCAGGCCCACCGCATAGACGCCGGCCACGATGAATCCCGCCACCATGTACGCCGCGATCAACATGTGGATGGCCTCGTACCAGAAGGCCCGGTTGAAGAACACCTCCAGGGGCCGGACGCCGACCACCTGTCCGTTCCGCAGCGTGATGCCGCCCGGCCGGTTCATCCAGGCGTTGGCCGCTACGACCGAGGCCGTGCCGCCGATGCCCGCGACGACGACGGGAACGCCGGTCCAGAAGTGCGGCCAGGGCGCCATCCGGTCCCAGCCATAGATGTACACCGCGACGAAGATCGCTTCGAGGAAGAAGAACAACCCCTCGACGGCGAACGGCATCCCGTAGGCAGCGCCGAACCGGCTCATGAGACCGGGCCACAGGAGCCCCATCTCGAAAGACAGGACAGTGCCGGACACCGCTCCCACCGCGAACAGCACCGCGGCCACCTGCGACCAGCGCCGGGCCAGGACAAGTGCGTCAGCGTCCGCGAGGCGCAGGCCTCGGTAGTTCGCGATGAGCGTGATGAACGTGAAAGCCACACCGAACGGCACGAGCACGATGTGGAAACCGAGGGTGAACGCCATCATCTCCCGCGCGGGCAAGAGTTGCGGCGGGTCCGCTGCCGCCAGCGTGTGGGAGGCCGCGAGAAGCGGGCTCATGGACCGATCCTTCCCGCGCCTGCCCTCCGACGCGAGGTGGGGGTGCTCATTGGCTCCTCGAGGCGGTGGCATCCGGGACGGTCGCGGCGTTGTCGTGCTGCCTGGGTCGTCGTCCGGTAGTGCTCCGCGATGGCGGCCGGCTGTGCTCGATCACCTCAGACGCGCGCCGCGGGGTGAGCGAACATCACCTCGACCAATCTCTACGTCCGCCCGGACGCCGGTCAGCTGCGCCGACTCGCGGCCGAGGCCGCCGACGGCCGGCTCACGCGCCACACCCGAGCCGTTCGTATCCAGGACGTGCCGCCGGTCGCGCAGCAGGTGGCCGCTGGCGGGTCAGGGGCCACCAAGTACGTCCTCACGCCGTCCTGAATCGGCCCATCGAAAAAGCACCTCGCGCTCCAGGACGGATCCCACTCCCGCTTGACTTCACCGACAAGACCGTCTTCGTGGCCGGAGGCACCAGCGGAATCAACAGGCCGCGCCGTCCTGGGGCCATGAGTGGTAGGCCATCGGGCATGGGCGCTCAGCTGCTGGAGGAGGGGTGGTTGCGGCGGAAACGCCACCAGCCTGCGGCGAGGAGGGCGATCTCGACGACGGACGTCACCCCGTTGGGGTAGAGCGTGATGCCGCCGATCTTCGGAGGACGTCCTGAGGGGTGATGGGCCGTAGCGTCGTCCAGGCTAGAGCCAGAGACCAGGTGAGCGGGGAAGAACGGAGCCCAGAACGCCAGCGGCATCAGGGCGGCGACGGTGACGTTGAGGCGTCGGTCCCCGCGTCCAGTGAAAAGGAGGTACAGGGCCGTACCGGAGCAGATCTCGAGCATTCCGACCGCGGCCAGGTCGTGGAAGTGAGCGTGGGGCGGCCAGTCCTCGTTGAAGGCGTGACTGTCGTTGAAGTCGGCCAAGGGCTGGAGCACGGCGGTGCTCACCACGGCGGCAGTGATCAGCCCTCTGCCTGGGACGCGACGGGGAGTCCCGACGCTGCCGCGGATGGCGGGTAGCAGTGTCATGGCATCTCCAACTCGCTCGAGGATCACGAGGCGCGACGGTCGGGCGCGTTAGTGGCGGCGGGTAGGTAACCGGTGGTGAACCAGTCGAGGACAGTGGTCCAGGTCAGGTCGGGGTAGCGGTTGTTGTCGAGTGGCTGCAGCCGAGCGGCACCGCTGTACATGTCGAAGGAGTACTGCATGCCCTGCCAGGCCGGGAACACCGGGTCGGGACGGTCCCCGGCCAGTCGCTTCACGACGGGGATCACGCCACGAAGGAGGCCGATGCTCCCGGCCCATTGCGGGCGGTAGCGCTGTCCGGTGGCCGTGGTCATGACGTTGGCGAGGTCGCGGGCACTGACGGTGTCTC
>Ga0081540_1002915_pt1 | contig 13786 bp, 13 predicted proteins | sample TabmetS2T1R1_FD_71024 | JGI IMG/M metagenome (GOLD analysis project Ga0081540, IMG submission 71024) | Tabebuia heterophylla rhizosphere microbial communities from the University of Puerto Rico - S2T1R1 | ecosystem: Host-associated > Plants > Roots > Rhizosphere ... | reverse complement strand
TTGCGGCCGCGCTCGGCCGCGGGAGCCGTGATGAAGGCGCGTATCGCCCCGGCAACCAGGAGAACCGCGGCAAACGTCACGACCGTGACCGCGCCGGTCGGCACATCAAGCAGGAAGGATCCAAATATTCCCGCCGCGCTCGCAACCGCGCCGGCGATCCAGCCGATCACCAGCGCGACGCCGATGTGGGAAGAGAACAAGCTGCCCACCAGCGCGGGAACGATGAGGAAGCAAAAGACCAGCAAGACGCCGGCGGTGGCCACCGAAGAGGTGACGACCACGCCGAACGACAAGTAGAAGACAAGGTCCCAGAATGCGACTTTTCCAACGTCCGCTGGCGTGTCGGTATGGCCGGCCGCCGCCAGCAGGGGTCGCCGCAGCAACCAATGAATCGCTCCGATGATGCTGTAGAGAATGATGAACTTCACGAGCTCGTCTGCGGTCACCGACAGAATGCCGCCCACCAGCATCTTCTTGACGTGCTCGGCGCCCTGCGGGGAGCGATCGACGACGAGCACCGTCGCGGTCTTCGCGGGCGAGTCGGGAGGGCTCTTATCCGAAGGTGAAGGCATATCCCTGTACGCCTTCTTCCGGGACGAGTTCGAGCACGTGGTGTTCCACCCGCGGCAGTTCGACCAGGTTGTAGAGGCGTTCGTCGGTCACCTTGACGTAGCCATTGTGGACGTCGGCGCCGTCGTCGGCGGCGACGATCGGCTCGGGCAGCCACGTGCCGACGTACTCCTCGCGCCGCGCGCGGCGCGCGCGCAGCATGTCCAGGCACACGCGGCCGACCACGGTCGTCAGCCAGCCGCCCATGTTCTCCACGCCGCCGGTGTCGGCGCGGTTCAGGCGCAGCCACGCCTCCTGCACCGCGTCGTCGGCCTCGCTCAGCGAGCCGAGCATCCGGTAGGCGACGGCGTGCAGGTGCCCGCGATGGCGCTCGAACTGCTCTGTCTGCCAGGTCTGCTCACTCATCGGTCACATCCTCAGTTTCGCGTCCGTCAATGCACTGACGAAGCGCCAAGCGGCGATGTGACCAAGGAGACCGATTCAGATGATCGACGTGCGCGACCTGCGCAAGACCTACCCCGGCGGCGTGGAGGCCGTCCGCGGCATCGACTTCGACGTGGCGCCCGGCGAGGTGTTCGGCCTGCTCGGCCCCAACGGGGCGGGCAAGTCGACGACCGTCGGCATGCTGACCACGACGATCGCACCCACCGGCGGCAGCGCGACCCTCGCCGGCTACGACGTCGTCAGGCAGGCGCTCGACGCCCGGCGGGTGAGCAGCGTCGTCTTCCAGGAGGCGGTGGTCGACCGCGCGCTGACCGGGCTCGCGCACCTCGAGCTGCACGGGCGGCTGTGGGGGGTGCGGTCGGCCGAGCTGGTCGCGACCATCGCCGACCTCGTCGACACGCTTGGCCTCGAGGAGCTCATCGATCGCCCGGTGGGCACGTACAGCGGCGGCGAGCGCCGTCGCCTGGAGATCGCGCGGGCGCTCGTCTCGCGCCCGCGCGTGCTCTTCCTCGACGAGCCCACCGTCGGCCTGGACCCGCGGATCCGCCACGAGCTGCTCGACGTCATCGCCGGCCTGCGCGACGGCGACGACATGACGATCCTGCTGACCACCCACTACCTCGACGAGGCCCAGCGGCTGTGCGACCGCGTGGCGATCATCCACCTCGGCGCGATCGTCGCGCTCGACACGCCGCAGGCGCTGCTGGCCGGCCTGGGCGCCGAGATCCTCGAGCTGCGCGTCAACGGCGACGGCCCTGCCGCGCTCGCCGCTCTGCGCGCCGGCGGGATCGCCGCCGCCGACAGCTTCGCGGTCGGCTCCACGCTGACGGTCCCCCTGCACGACCGCACCGCCGCCCAGGCGATCGCCGTCCTCGACGGCACCAACCTCCCCGCCTCGCGCATCACCACGCGCACGCCGACCCTCGACGACGTCTACCTGCGTCTCACCGGCGACCAGATGGCCGAGGCGGCCTAGTTGGAATCAACCAACCAACCACCCTCCCGAAAGGAACCGACCCGATGGCCGTCCTGACCCTCGCGCGGCGCCGCGCCGCGCTGACCGCGCGCAACCCGCGCCAGATCGCGGTGCCGCTGCTGACCCCGATCCTCTTCGCCACCGTCATCGCGCCCGCGCTGCAGACGGCGCTCGGCGGGCTGGGGACCCACATCGACTACACGGCGTTCGTGTCGATCGGCACCGTCGGCCTGCTCGTCCCGCTGACGACGATCTTCGCCGGCCTCAGCGTCCTGGTCGACCGCGACAGCGGCGCCGAACGCGAGCTGCTCGCGGCCCCCGTCCCGCGGCGGATGCTCGTGTTCGGCAACCTGCTCGTCGCGCTGGCCGTCTCCGCGCTGCAGGTCGTCGTGCTCGTCGCCGTGGCGATCGCCCGCGGCGCCGACTTCCACGCGAGCGCGACCGGGGCGCTGTGGTTCATCGCCGCCGCGGTCCTCTTCACCGTGTTCATGTACGCGGTGGCCGAGACGCTGGCCAGCCGCGTGCCCCAGCAGGAGGAGTACATCGCGGCGACGCCCGCCGTCGCGATCCTGCCCTGGTTCTTCGCCGGCGCGCTGTTCCCGATCGGCGCGCTGCCCGGCGCGCTGACCGCGTTCGCCAAGGTCCTGCCGCTGACCCACGTCCTCGCGCTCCTGCGCTACGGCCTGCTCGACCACAGCGGCAGCGGCCTGCACGACATCTGGGGCATGAGCAGCACGACCGCCGAGGCGTGGCTGAGCCTCGCGGTGGTTGCCGCGTTCGCGGCCGTTCTCGCCGTCGTCGCCGTGCGGTCGTTCACCCGTTCGGCCGTCCGCTGACCATCCCGAACATGGCCCCCGGCGCTATCGTCGGGGGCTCATGCCCGGAGTGCTCGACATCGAGCAGGCGCTGCTGCTCCTGGAGATCGATCCCCCGTTCGACCCGCGCGACGTCCAGCTCGCCCGCCGCAGGCTGGCGAAGGTCTGGCATCCCGACCTCGCACCTCCCGGGCGCCAGTTCGAGCACGAGCGCCACCTCAAGGCGATCAACGAGGCCGCCGACCAGCTGATCTCGATCGCCGAGGGCTCGCGAGGCGGACGCGTCACCAAGAACGCGGTCAAGGTCAGCGCGGCGGCGGCGCGCAAGGCCCGCGCCGAAGAGGGCCAGCGTGCCTACGAGGCAGAGCAGCGCCGCCGCGAGCAGGAGGCCGACCGCCGCAAGCACGACCCCTTCGGCTCGCGCGTGCCCGACCACTCGGTGGTCCACCGCTATGCGCGCTGCCTGAGCTACCCCGAGTGGGGGGTGGGCTCGGTCACCGGCATCTACTTCACCGGCGACGGCGACGACGTCCAGCAGTGGGCGCGCGTGAAGTTCGCGCCCGGGGTGCGCACGGTCCCTGCCGGCTCGCTGCAGTTCGTCGACTTCTCCAAGCCCGATCCCGGCGCCGAGCGCGTGCAGCGCTTCATGACCGCCGCCCAGCACGCGATGGCCGAGGGCGACTACTCGCTCGCGGCCAAGCGCCTGGTCTACGCGCGCGACGCCGAGCCGCACAACGACGCCGTCCTGCGGCTCATGACGCTCGCCTTCTGGCAGGCGGGCGACCTGCCCGCCGCCGGGCGCGCGGTGCGCGACTGGGCGCGCGTCGACGGCGACCGGCCCGCCGCGCACCGCTTCGCCGCGCGCATCTACGAGGACATGGGCGCGATCGACCTCGCCGCCGAGGCCGCCGACCGCGCGGCCGCGCGGGCCCCGGAGGACGCCGACGCCTGGGAGCGCGTCGGGCGCCTGCGACTGCGGCTCATGGACCGCGCCGCGGCGATCGTCGCGCTCGAGCGCGCGCGGCGCATCGCGCCGAGCGTCGAGGGGCTGCTCGACCTCGCGCTCGCCCACCATCTCGCGGGCGACCTCGGCGCCGAGGTCACCGCCACCGAGCAGGCCACGCACCTCGACCCCGACTCGGCCGACGCGTGGGCCCGCTACGCGCACGCGCTGGCGCGCACCGATCGCGTCTCGGACGCCATCGCCGCCGCCGAGCGCGCCCTCGAGCTCGACGGCGCCAACGGCGAGGTCGCCGATCTCCTCGAGCGCCTGCGCGACGCCCAGCCGCGCGTCCTGCCCGCCGCGTGAAGGTCTGGGCGAACGACCCGGAGGCCCTCGGCCCGCTCCCGCCCGGCGTCGAGCTCGCCGACGGGCCGGGGCCCGACGTCGAGTTCCTCGTCCCGCGCTGGGACGAGTCGCACGCGCTCGACGAGCTGCCCGCGCTGAAGGTCATCCAGGTCCTCTCGGCGGGCGTGGACTGGATCATCGACCGCGTGCCGGCGAGCGTGACGCTGTGCAGCGCGCGCGGCGCGCGCGACCGCGCCATGGGCGAGTGGATCGCGGCCGCGATCCTCGCCGAGGTCAAGCACACGCGCCCGCTCGCGATCGCCCAGGGGCGCCGTGAATGGCGGCCGACGACCCTGCACGACGCGCTCGGGCTGCGCATCCTGATCGTCGGCTTCGGCTCGATCGGCCACGCGGTGCGGGAGATGCTCGCGCCGTTTCGCTGCGAGGTCACCGGCGTGGCGCGCACGGCGCGCGACGGCGTGCACGGCATCGACGAGCTGCCCGCGCTGCTGGGCGGGTTCGACGTCGTGGTCAACCTGCTGCCGGCGACCGAGGCCACCCACGAGCTGTTCGGGGCGCGCGAGCTCGCGCTGCTGCGCGACGACGCGCTCTACATCAACGCCGGGCGCGGCGTGACGACGGTCACCGGCGCGCTCGTGGCCGAGCTGGAGTCCAAGCGCATCCGCGCGGTGCTCGACGTCGTCGAGCCAGAGCCGCTGCCGGCCGACCACCCGCTGTGGAGGGCGCCGAACGTGATGATCAGCCCGCACTGCGCCGGCGACACGCCGGCCGCCGACCGCGCCGCGTGGGCACTGGCCGCGCGCCAGCTGCGCCGCTACGTCGCCGGCGAGCCGCTCGAGAACGTCGTCCGCGACGGATACTGAACGGCGTGTTCGTCAGCCTGACCCGCGTCACCACGGGCGAGCAGCCGGTCGCCAATGCGACGATCGTCGCCGAGGAGCTCAACCGCTGGCTGCGCGACATCGACGGCTTCGAGGGCATCGTCATGCTCTCGCGCGAGGGCGAGTCGCTCGGGCTGACCTTCTGGCGCAGCCGCGAGGTCGCCGAGAGCCATCTCCAGGCGCGCATGGAGTTCATCGAGCGGATGACCTCCGTCGCCGGGGTGCAGATCGAGGAGATCGTTCCCTACCACGTGATGTTCGCCGAGCTCGGGCCGCTGCTCGAACCCGGCGAGCAGCCCTAGTCCTCCAGGCGGAAGTCGAGGTCGGCGTCGATGTCGGCGACGTCCATCTGGGCCTTCTGCAGCCTGCCGGCGTAGTCCCAGTTGAGCGCCTGCCAGCGGGTGAACTGGTCCAGCACCCAGATGCCCGACTGGCGCGAGCCGTTGCCGGACTTGCCGTTGCCGCCGAAGGGGAGGTGGGCCTCGGCGCCGCTCGTGGAGTTGTTGACGCTGACCATGCCCGCGCTGATCTGCTCGCGGTAGCGGAAGGCGTGCTTGGGGTTGGTCGTGTAGATCGACGCGCTCAGGCCGTAGCCGTGGCCGTTGGCCAGCGCCATCGCCTCCTCCCAGTCGCCGAACTTCGCCACGCCGACGAGCGGGCCGAAGGTCTCCGTGTTGGCCAGGTCGTCGTCGACGCGCACGCCGCTGACGATGGTCGGGTGCACGAAGAGGCCGCGCTCGGGGTCCTCGCCGACGAAGCCGTCGCGCGGGCTGGCGGCGGTGATGCGGCCGGTCGCGCTCGAACCGTGGACGGCGTGGTGGTCGCGGACGAGGCCGAGCCAGTCGTCCTCGAAGCGCCGCAGGAAGCGCTCGTGGATCATCGGGCCGTAGAGGACGTCCTGGGTCGGGTCGCCGATCGCGGCGCCCTTCACGGCGGCCTCGAAGCGGGCGAGGAACTCGTCGTGGACGCGCTCGTCGACGATGACCGTGCCCAGCGAGGTGCAGCGCTGGCCGGAGGTGCCGAAGCCGCTGAAGAGGGCGCCCTCGACGGCGAGGTCGAGGTCGGCATCGTGCATGACGACGAGCGGGTTCTTGCCGCCGAGCTCGAGGCACGGTGACTGCAGGTTGCGCCCGCACAGCGCGCCGATCTGCGCTCCGACCGCGCTCGAGCCGGTGAAGCCGACCTTGTCGACCAGCCTGCGCTCGAGCGTCTGCTCGAGCCCGGCGAAGGTCTGCGGGCCGTCGGCCAGGACGAGGTTGAACACGCCGTCGGGGAAGCCTGCGTGCAGGAAGAGCTGGGCGAAGGCCTCGCTGACCGCGGGCGCGTACTCGGCCGGCTTCCAGACCGCGGCGTTGCCGCACAGCAGCGCGGGGACGAGGTACCAGGCCGGGACGGCGACCGGGAAGTTGCCCGCGGTGATGATCGCCGCGACGCCGACCGGCGTGCGGAAGGTGAACAGCTGCTTGTCGGGCATCTCCGACGGGACCGTCTGGCCGTAGAGGCGCCGGCCCTCGCCGAGGAAGAAGTTGCAGGTGTCGACGATCTCCTGGACCTCGCCGAGCGACTCGGCGTAGGGCTTGCCGATCTCGCGGGTGACCAGGCGCGAGAGCGCCTCCTTGTTGTCCTCGACCAGGCGCCCGAGCTGCTGGATGGCGCGGCCGCGCACGGGCGCGGGGACGGCGGCCCATTCGCGCTGCGCGGCGCGCGCGGCCTCGCAGGCGGCGACGAAGGTCGACGCGTCGCCGAGCAGGACGTCGGCCACGACGTCGGACGTGTCGGCGGGGTTCGTCGAGGTCTCGCGGCCACCGGGCGCGTCGGCAGCGGGGTGCCCGCCGACGATGGAGGAGACGGTGCGGCTCGAGGACAGGGTCGTTGACATGCGTTCAACGTAGCGGGTGCGCTCAAGACCGGCCCGGGAGCGACCGATTGCACCGCTCGATGCGTCGACTCCTGCTTCTCTCGGTCCTGCTCGGCCTCCTCGTCGTCCCCGCCGCATCGCAGGCGGCCACGCCGGGCGTCAACATCTCCACCTTCTCCGAGCTGGCCGCGGCGAAGGCCACCGGCGCCAAGTACGTGCGCATCTTCGCGCCGCGGGCCGCCGCGAGCTCGGACCCGACCCCGTTCCACGCGCTGGCCGCGCAGGCTCACGCCGACGGCATGAGCGTGATCTTCGTGCTCCTCGGCGACGCGGGCGGCGGGCTGACGCCGCCCGACCCGACCGACTTCGCGACCTACGCGCACAACTTCGCCGCCAACATGGCCGGCACCGGCGTCGCGGCGTACGAGATCTGGAACGAGGAGGACGAGACGATGTTCTGGGCCGGGACGCCCAACGCGGCGCAGTACGCCGCGGTCGTCCGCGCGGCCTACCCGGCGATCAAGAGCGCCGACCCCGGCGCCAAGGTCCTCCTCGGCCCGCTCACCGGCAACAACTACGACTTCCTCAACCAGCTCTACGCCAACGGCGCGGGCGGCTCCTTCGACGCCGTGTCGGTGCACACGGACACCGCCTGCCTCGTGGATCCGCCGAGCTCCTACTACCGCGAGAACGGCAACATCGCGCGCTTCTCGTTCCTGGGCTTCCGCACTGTGCACGACGTGATGGCCGCGCACGGCGACGGCGCCAAGCCGATCTGGATGACCGAGCTGGGCTGGACCACCGCGACCTCGACCTGCGCGCGCGGCATGTGGGCGGGCAAGAAGGCGGCGGGCGTCAGCGAGGCCCAGCAGGCCGCCAACCTCAAGGAGGCCTACCACTGCCTGGCCTCGTACCCGTACGTCGAGACCGCGCTGTGGTTCACGCTGACCGAGACCAACAGCGAGGGCGACGAGCTCGACCACTACGGGCTGCTGCGCACGAACGGCACGCCCAAGCCGTCCTATGACGCGTTCCGGACGGTGACGACGCGCGGCGACACGCTCACCGGCCCGTGCGGCGACTTCGACGCGCCGAGCCTGAAGGTCACGAGCCCTGGGACGAGCGAGCAGTACGTCCAGGTGCTGACGATCTCGGCGGTCGCCACCGACGCGACCAACGTCGCGCGCATCACCTTCCAGGCCGACGGCAAGGAGATCCGCAACTTCACGGGTGCCGACGTCGGCTCGGGCAAGGCGGTCAAGCTCGACTGGCAGGGGGCGAAGAGCCTCGCCTTCGGCAAGCACACGATCACCGTCATCGCACTCGACCCGCAGGGCAACACGAGCACGGTCAGCGTCCCGGTCACCCGCGTCAAGAAGCTCAAGGCGACGCTGAAGACCTCGATGAAGATCGGCAAGGTCAAGGTCAAGGGCCGCAAGGCCTCGATCTCGGGCAAGGTCGCCAAGACGGCGTCCGCCGGCCTCTCGGGCAAGGTCCGCGTCTACTGGCAGCAGAAGCGCAAGGGCAAGTGGAAGACGATCCACGGCGGGCTGAAGCCGGCCAACAAGCCGTTCACCTTCCGCCAGAAGCTCAAGCGCAGCGGTACCTGGCGCGTGCAGGTCAAGTACGTCAACGTCGCGCCGTACAAGGCCTCGGTCGCGACCTCGAAGTCCTTCAAGGTCCGCTGAGGCAGGGCCGCGCTCGCTGCGGGCGGCTAGCCTCCCGGCGGTGACCGGGGACCGCTCGCTCGTCGTCGTCGGCGCCGGCGTCTTCGGGGCGTCGGTCGCGCGGCACTTCGCGCTGGCCGGGTGGGACGTCGTCCTCGTGGAGCGCATCGCGCCCGGGCACGTGCGGTCGGGGTCGGGCGACGAGTCGCGGATCATGCGCTGCTGCCACGGGCCCGATGCCTGGCACACGCGCTCGGCGCGGCGCGCCTGGGAGCTGTGGCACGCCGTCGATCCGGGGCTCGTCGTGCCGTGCGGCGTGGCGTGGATGGCGCGCCGCGAGGACGGCTGGGAGGCGGCCGGCGAGGAGGTCCTGCGCGCCGAGGGCATCCCGACGGAGCGCGTCGACCCGCGCGAGCTGTTCCCGAGCGTTGCCGTCGAGGATCTGAGCTTCACGCTCTTCGAGCCCGAGGCGGGGATCCTGCACGCGCGGCGGGCGGTGGGGGTCCTGGCCGGGCAGGCGGTGCAGGCGGGCGCCGATCTCGTGCTCGACGAGGCGCGCCCGGAGGGCGCGGCAGTGGTCCTCGGCGGCGGTCGCCGGCTGGAGGCCGACCGCGTCGTCTGGGCCTGCGGCGCGTGGCTGGGCCCGCTCTTCCCGGACCTCGTGCGGCTGCGCATCACCCATCAGGACGTCTTCTACTTCGGCGCGAGCGCGGCGTGGCGGACGCCGGCCGTGCCCGGCTGGGTCGACTACGACGCGTCGGCCTACGGCCTCGGCGACCTCGACGGGCGCGGGGTCAAGACCGCGCCGGACATCGAGGGGCCCGAGTGCGACCCCGACGCGATGCAGCGCGTGGCGGTGCCCGACCACGAGCGCGCGGCCCGCGAGTACCTCGCCCACCGCTTCCCGGCGCTGGCCGGCGCGCCGCTCGTCGGCCACCGCGCCTGCCAGTACGAGATCACCGCCGACACCCAGTTCGTCATCGCCCCGCACCCCGAGCACGACGGGCGCGTGTGGCTGATGGGCGGGGGATCGGGGCACGGCTTCAAGCACGGCCCGGCGCTCGCCGAGCGCATGGAGCGCTGGCTGACCGGCGACGAGCCGCCCGCGTCCCGCTTCGCGCTGGGCGAGCGCACCCGCGACGTGAGCCTGCGCACGGCGGGCTTCGTCGCCGAGCAATAGCGCCAACGCGCCAAGATCACGAAGACCCCTCAAGTGGGGGGCGCGCCCTGCCGATCAAGAAGGCGATCGGCCCCGCACGGATGACGGGGCCGGCTTTATTTAACGGTCGCGATCGTCCGCAGGCGAGGCTAGGGTCCCGCGTTCGATGCGCCTGATCGTCGCCCGCTGCGAGGTTCGCTACTCCGGCCGCCTGTCGGCCGTCCTGCCCGAGGCGCTGCGGCTGATCATGGTCAAGAGCGACGGGTCGGTGATGGTCCACGCCGACCACGGCGGCTACAAGCCGAGCAACTGGATGACCCCTCCGACGGTCATCGAGGAAGGGCCCGACCGGATCGTCGTGCGCAAGCGCGCCGGGGCGACCGAGGACCGGCTGGATATCCGCATCGCCGAGGTCCTCTCCGACGTCGCCCACGACATGGGCGAGGCGGCGGCCCTGGAGAAGGACGGCGTCGAGGCCGACCTGCAGCAGGCGCTCGCCGACGCGCCCGAGTGGTGCGGCGAGGGCTTCCGGCTCGTCCGGCGCGAGTGGCCGACGGACATCGGGCCCGTCGACCTGATGTGCCGCGACGGCGACGACGGCTGGGTCGCGGTGGAGATCAAGCGCGTCGGGACGATCGACGCGGTCGAGCAGCTCAGCCGCTACCTCGTGCGCATCGAGCAGGACCCGGCGATGGCCGGGATCCGGGGCGTGCTCGCGGCGCAGACCGTCAAGCCGCAGGCGCGTGTGCTGGCCGAGTCGCGCGGCATCACCTGGGTCGAGGTCGACCTCGAGGTGCTGCGCGGCGAGCGCGAGCCCGACCTGACGCTCTTCGTCGCCTAGCCCCGCACGGCGGCGACCACGCGCGCGTGCTCGCGCATGGTCTTCATCCCGTCCTCGCCCGGCTGGCGCCCGAAGCCGCAGTACATCGCCACGCCGAAGTCGTCGAGGAACTGCGCCGCGGTGCGGTGGCGGCGCTCGAGGCCCGCGACGCCGTCGATCGGCAGCACGATGCCCAGGAACACGTGCGCGTCGCCGGCCTCGAGGCCCGTCAGCGGCTCGAAGTAGCGCTTGTCCTCGCTGCGCAGGTAGCGCGGCCCGGCCATGTGCACCCAGTCGACCGGCCGCTGGGAATGCGCGACCGCATGATTTGCCATCCGCACGAGCAGGCCGAGGTCGCGCGTCTCGTACATCGGCCACTCGGGGAACGTGCCGTAGCAGAGGTGGTAGCCGACGAGGACGTCCTCGGGGACCTGCGGCGTCAGGCGCGCGACCGGGCCGGCGAAGCGCTCCCAGGCGCCGTCCGACGTCCACGCGATGACCCCTTCGAGGTCGAGGACCTCGTAGCAGACGTCCCATTGGATCGCGAGATCCTCGGCGGGGATCTCGCCCAGCAGCCGCTGCAGCTCGCGGGCGAAGAGGTCCTCGAAGCCGCGCTCGGCGATCGGGTAGTCGGCGCCGAAGTCGGCCTTGAAGCCGTTCATCGCGCTCGAGGGGAACGGCAGGCAGACCTGGAAGCGCAGGCCGTCGGGGACGACGCCCTCGTCGCGCAGCGCCGCGAACTGGCGATAGGACGCGAGCGCCTCGTCGATGCGCGGCCACGACTCCCAGCGCAGCTCCCGCACCCCGTCGCGGATCTTGAAGACCGGCGTCTCGTAGGCATGGCGCGGGATGCCCGTCGGCGACTCGGTCACCGCGACGGTCTCGACATCCGGATGCGGCCGTACCAGCTGCTCGCGCTCGTAGCCGACCCACGCCGCGCGCGGCCCCGGCTCGCCGTCTGGGAGCGCGAAGACCATGTCGCCGAAGAGCTCAGCGGAGGCCCGGAACGCCGACTCGGTCGACTCGGCCGGCAGGCTGCCGACCAGCAGGAGGTCACTGCTCACGCGCGCGCTCATACGAGCCTTCTCTACCCACCCGCTGCATATAGTCGCGCCCATGGCCGACGAGCCCGTCCTCACCGAACGCCGCGACGGCGTCCTGCTCATCACGCTCAACCGCCCCGACCAGCGCAACGCGGTCAACCTCCCGATGGCGGAGGGGATCGCCGCCGCGCTCGACGAGCTCGACGCCGACGGCGATCTCGGCGCCGGCGTGCTCACCGGCGCGGGCAAGGGCTTCTCGGCCGGCATGGACCTCAAGGCGTTCGTCGCCGGCCAGCGGCCGTGGGTCGGCGACCGCGGCTTCGCCGGGATCGTCCAGCGCTCCGCGCGCAAGCCGCTCATCGCTGCGGTCGAGGGCTTCGCGGTCGCCGGCGGCCTGGAGGTGGCGCTGGCCTGCGACCTCATCGTCGCCTCCCGCGGCGCCAAGCTCGGGGTCCCCGAGGTCAAGCGCTCGCTGGTGGCCGCCGGCGGCGCGCTGCGCCGCCTGCCCCAGCGCCTGCCCTACGGCGTGGCCATGGAGCTCGCGCTCACCGGGGACCCGATCGACGCCGAGCGCGGCTACGAGCTCGGGCTCGTCAACCGCCTCACCGAGCCCGGCGGCGCTCTCGGCGCGGCGCTCGAGCTCGCCGCCACCATCGCCCGCAACGGCCCGTTGGCCCTCGAGGCGACCAAGGCGATCCTCCAGCAGCAGGCCGACTGGAGCGAGGGCGAGTTCTGGCAGCGCCAGGGCGAGCTGGCCGAGCCCGTCATGCGCTCCGAGGACGCCCGCGAGGGCGCGACCGCGTTCGCCGAGCGTCGCGACCCGGTCTGGCAGGGACGCTAGCGGTGGCCGAGGCGACCACCTGGCCGTCTCGGACGGCCCCCCAGGCCGCTTCCTGGGACAGGGGGTCGATCGGGCTGGGACCGGCGGGCGGATGGCGCTGAGCGCCCTCGTCCCTAACGTCCGCACCATGCAGCAGCGCCCGCCCCAGATCGTCGCCTTCGGGGGAGGCGGCTTCTCGATGGATGCGGGCAACCCGCTGCTCGACGAGTACGTCCTGCGCGCGACAGGTGTCGACCGCCCGCGCGTCTGCTTCGTGCCCACCGCATCCGGTGACGCCGACCACTACGTGGTGCGCTTCTACCGCACGTTCGCCGCGATGGGCTGCGAGCCCAGCCACCTGTCGCTCTTTCGCCGCGATCGCACCGCGGCGCGGGGAGACCCCGCAGACCATCTGCTCGCCCAGGACCTCGTCTACGTCGGCGGCGGCTCGGTGCTCAGCCTGCTCGGCGCGTGGCGCGCCCACGGGATCGACCTCGCGCTGGAGGAGGCGTGGCGGCGCGGCGTCGTGCTGTGCGGGCTGAGCGCCGGGTCGCTGTGCTGGTTCGCCGAGGCGGTCACCGCCTTCCACGGCGCGCCGCAGCGCGTCGAGGGCCTCGGCTTGCTGCCGCACTCAAACTGCGTGCACTACGACGGCGAGCCGACCCGCCGCACCGAGTACCGCCGCTTCATCCGCGCCGGCATGCGTTCCGGCTACGGCGCCGACGACGGGGCGGCGCTGCACTTCGTCGGGGTCGACCTGCATCGCGTCGTCGCCTCGCGCCCGGGCAAGCGCGGTTGGCACGTCGCGCTGAAGGGCGAGCGCGTCGTCGAGCGAAAGCTCCCCGCCGTCGAGCTCGGCGCCCCGGTCCTGGCCGCGGCGTGAGGACGATCCTCGCCATGGGGGGCGGCGGGTTCACCGCCGATCCGGGCGACCCGGCGCTCGACGAGCTCGTCCTGCAGCTGGCGAGCAACCCCATGCCGCGGATCCTCTTCCTGCCCACGGCCAGCGGCGACCCGCGCGACCAGATCGCGCGCTTCCACGTGGCCTTCGGCGACCGCCCGTGCGAGCCCGACGTGCTGTCGCTCTTCCGCCTGGCCGACGTGCGCCGCCCGCTGCGCGACATCGTCCTCTCGCAGGACATCGTCTACGTCGGCGGTGGCTCGATGCGCAACCTGCTGGCGATCTGGCGGGTCCACGGCCTGGACCGGCTGCTGCGTGACGCGTGGGAGCGCGGCGTCGTCCTCGCCGGGCTCAGCGCCGGGGCGATGTGCTGGTTCGACGGCGGGGTGACGACCTCGTCGGGTGCGCCCGAGCCGACGCCGGGCCTCGGCCTCCTGCCCGGCTCGCTGTCGGTCCACGCCGACGCGCAGCCCGCGCGCCGGCCCGTCTACCTCGACGCGGTGGCCGGCGGCGAGCTGCCGCC
>Ga0081540_1002914_pt1 | contig 13788 bp, 12 predicted proteins | sample TabmetS2T1R1_FD_71024 | JGI IMG/M metagenome (GOLD analysis project Ga0081540, IMG submission 71024) | Tabebuia heterophylla rhizosphere microbial communities from the University of Puerto Rico - S2T1R1 | ecosystem: Host-associated > Plants > Roots > Rhizosphere ... | reverse complement strand
TAAGCGGGTCGGTGCGTCCACCGCGGATAGCCTGGACCGGTGCCCGCAGGCAGAGGACGCCACGACGCCCGCCAGCCCCCGACGCGGAGCGTGGCGCTGGTGACGCTCGGGTGCGCGCGGAACGAGGTCGACTCCGAGGAGCTGGCCGCGCGGTTGGAGGCGGAGGGGTGGCGGCTCGTCGACGACGCGGCCGACGCAGACGTCGCCGTGGTGAACACGTGCGGCTTCGTGGACCAGGCGAAGAAGGACTCCATCGACGTCCTGCTGGAGGCCGCGGACCTGCGCGAGGACACCGAAGCTCGCACCCGCGCCGTCGTCGCCGTGGGATGCCTCGCCGAGCGGTACGGCAGCCAACTCGCCCGCGAGCTGCCGGAGGCGGACGCCGTCCTGGGCTTCGACAGCTACCCGGAGCTGGCCGCCCACCTCGACGCCGTGCTGCGGGGGAGTCGGCCTGCCTCGCACCTGCCGCGGGACCGGCGGACACTGCTTCCGCTCGCCCCCACGGCCAGGCCGGCGGTCGCCGGCGTGATCCCGGGCCACGGCGACCTTCCCGAGGGGCTCGCGCCCGCCAGCGGCCCGCGGATCGTTCGGCGGCGCTTGGACGGACGTCCGTGGGCGCCGCTGAAGATCGCCTCCGGGTGCGACCGGCGCTGCAGCTTCTGTGCCATCCCGAGCTTCCGCGGGTCGTTCGTCTCCCGGCCTGCGGGCGAGATCCTGGCAGAGGCCGAGTGGCTGGTCGCCCGCGGCGTCCGCGAGGTCCTGCTCGTCAGCGAGAACTCGACGTCCTACGGGAAGGACCTGGGCGACGTCCGACTGCTCGAGCGTCTCCTTCCGGCGCTGGCCGCGCTGCCCGGGCTGGCCCGGGTCAGGGTGTCCTACCTGCAACCGGCGGAGCTGCGGCCGGGCCTGGTGGAGGTGCTGGCCGGTACGCCCGGGATCGCCCCGTACTTCGACGTGTCCTTCCAGCACGCGGCGCCGACGGTGCTACGGCGGATGCGGCGTTTCGGCGGCGCCGAGGACTTCCTCGCCCTGCTCGAGCGGATCCGCGCGATCGCTCCCGACGCCGGCATCCGGTCGAACGTGATCGTGGGCTTCCCCGGGGAGACCGAGGCCGAGCTGGCCGAGCTCGAGGCGTTCCTGCTGGCGGCACGGCTGGACGTGGTGGGGGTGTTCGGGTACTCGCGCGAGGACGGTACGGAGGCGGCGACGCTTCCTGGGGCACTGGCCCCGGAGGAGGTGGCGGAGCGCACCTCGCGGATCGGCGCGCTGGTGGAGGCCGTGATGGCCGACCGCGCGCGGGAACGGGTGGGCGAGGTCGTCGAGGTGCTCGTCGAGAGCCTGAACGACGACGATCCGAGCGGCGAGAACGGACAGGACGGCGAGAGCGGTAAGGACGGCGGGAACGCACAGGGCTGGGCCGGTCGTGCCGGGCACCAGGGCCCGGAGGTCGACGGGGTCACCCACCTGTCGGGATTCGTCGGTTCTCCTGCAGTGGGGACTGTCGTTCGGGCGCGGGTCGCCGCCGCCGACGGCGTCGATCTCGTGGCTGAGCCGCTTGCGTCCGGGATGCCATTACCGATGTCCGGAGGCGGGCGGTGACGGCGCCGGGTGCGGGGGCCGTCCCTGACCCGCTGGCGACCCCTCCGGGACGCGACGTGAGTGCCTGGAACGTTGCGAACGCCTTGACCGCGGTGAGGTTGCTGCTCGTGCCGCTGTTCGGGTGGCTGCTCCTGGCCGAAGGGGGGGACGACCCGCTGCTGCGATCGCTGGCCGCCGCGGTGTTCGCCCTGGCGGTGCTCACCGATCGGGTGGACGGCGAGCTCGCGCGGCGCCGCGGCCTGGTCACGGACGTCGGCAAGATCGCAGATCCCATCGCCGACAAGGCACTCATGGGCATGGCCCTGGTGGGGCTCTCGGTGCTCGGGGAGCTCGCCTGGTGGGTCACGGTGGTCGTCCTCGTCCGCGAGATCGGGATCACCCTGCTCCGGTTCGTCGTTCTCCGGCACGGCGTGATGCCGGCGGGCCGGGGCGGCAAGGCGAAGACGGCCTTGCAGGCCCTGGCGGTGACGCTCTACCTACTCCCGCTGCCCGCCGCCTGGCGGCCTGTCGCTCTGGTCACGATGGGCCTCGCGGTCGCCGTCACCGTGCTCACCGGCCTCGACTACGTCGTGAAGGCCTGGCGGCTGACCCGGACGAGCCCCAGGGCGCAGGAACGACGCGCGGCGGCGGGACGGGATGCGGATCGTCCGACCGCGGGGGAGCGGCCGTGACCCGGCCGGCGTCCGCCGCGGACATCGTTGACGCCCTGACCTCGCGTCGGGAGACCCTTGCCGTCGCCGAGTCCCTCACCGGAGGCGCGCTCACGAGTGCCGTCGTCGACGTCCCGGGGGCGTCCGCCGTGCTCCGCGGGGGAGTCGTCGCGTACGCCACGGATCTCAAGCATGACCTGCTCGGGGTCGACCAGGCCCTGCTGGCCCGGGAGGGCGCCGTCCACCCCACGGTGGCGACCCAGATGGCCGAGGGCGTCCGTTCCCGGCTCGACGCGACGTGGGGTGTGGCCACGACGGGAGTCGCCGGACCCGACGTCCAGGACGGGCAGCCGCCGGGCACCGTTCACGTCGCTCTCGCCGGCCCGGCCGGCGCCGCGGCGCGAACCCTGCAGCTCAGCGGGGACCGGGCGCAGGTGCGGAGCCTGGCCGTCGCCGCCGCGCTGGAGCTGCTCGGCCGGGCACTGGGACCGGTCGTTCAGCCTACGGCGTAGCCGAGGATTGAGCGGAACACCATGGTCGCGCCGTAGGTTGGGTGGGTGTGAGGAACGACGCGTCCCCTGCGCGACCGTCGGTGCCGAGAGGTACCGTGGGGAAGACTCAATCGTTGGAGGCTCCATCGTTGGAGGTCCCGTCGCTCATTGCGAGGCCGCTTCAGGGGTCCCCGGCGGCGGCCGAGACGTTCCAGGTGACCGTGAAGGGAGGACGGCCCGTGGTGCTGTTACGGCAGGAGATCGGTGACGTGCTCCGTGATGCACGTCGCCGGCAGGGCCGTACTCTGCGCGAGGTGTCGTCCGTGGCAAGGGTGTCGCTCGGCTACCTCAGCGAGGTGGAGCGAGGGCAGAAGGAGGCGTCCAGCGAGCTGCTGGCCTCGATCTGCGGGGCTCTCGACGTACCGCTGTCCTCGGTGCTGTCCTCGGTGAGCCGTCGAGTGGCGCAGGCCGAGCACGTCGACCCCGAGGCGCTGGACGTCGACGACCTGCACGTCCCGGACACGGTGCCGGATGGGCTGGCGGCAGATGTCAACCTGCGGGACGGCCTCGTCAGCGCAGCCTGATCGAACATCGAGGTCCGCCCGGTGGGTGTCGCTGCCGGGCGGACCTCGTTGATCATGATCCGTTGATTCATGACGCGTTGATCATGACCTGTTGATCATGACCCGTTGATCATGGCGTCGGACCTACGCGCGGGGCTCGGACAGCCGGATCATGTTGCCGGACGGGTCCCGGAAGGCGCAATCACGCACGCCGTAGGGCTGGTCGGCCGGCTCCTGGAGCACGTCGGCCCCGGCGGCCCGGATCTTGTCGAAGTCGGCGTCGACGTCGTGCGTGCTGAAGATCAGCGCGTTCAGGGCGCCCTTGGCGGCGAGGGCGAGGAGTGCGTCGGCGTCCGGGGCGACCGGACCGACCCGCGGGTCCATCAGCCCGATCTCGACGTCCGGTTGGGTCTTGGGGGAGAGGGTCACCCAGCGGTAGTCGTCCAGCGTGACGTCCGTGTGCACGTCGAGCTCGAGGACGTCCCGGTAGAAGGCGAGGGCCAGGTCGATGTCGTGGACGATGACGAAGCAGTGCGACAGCTTGAGATCCATGGCGTCCACGTTAGGAGGCCGAACGGCGAGCACGCTTCTCCGATCCTGCCCGATCCAGGGTCCTGCCCTCCGGGATCCTGCTCAACGGAGTCCTGCTCGCCGAAGCCTGGTCAACCGAACCCTGCTCAGCCGAGCCCTGCTCGACCGGGGATCCGTCGGGGTCGCGTGGAAAGCCTCGCGACGCACGACGGAACCGCGGCGGCGGGACCGTGGTTCCGAGCCCGATAGGCGCTGGGGCTCTCGCCGACCAGCTCGTTGAACCGGGCGCTGAAGGAGCCGAGGGAGGTGCACCCCACGGCCACGCACACCTGCGTGACGGACAGCTCGCCCTGGCGCAGCAACGCTTTCGCCCGCTCGATCCGGCGGGTCATCAGATAGGTGTAGGGGGTCTCGCCATACGCGGCGCGGAACTGCCGCGAGAAGTGGGACGGCGACATCAACGCCGCCCGCGCGAGAGCCGGCACGTCGAGCGGCCGCGCGTATTCGCGGTCGATGACGTCGTGGGCGCGACGCAGATGGGCGAGGTTGACCAGGTCGCCCGGCGTCACGCTGCCAGTCTAGGAGGACCCGGCGTCGGATGAGGACGACCGCGAGCCGGACTGCCGGGCGCGCTGCGCCGCGCGCTTCTCCTCGAACCTGGCGGCCTTGACGTCGAGGTCTCCCATGAACTCGGCCAGCTGATCACGCGCTTGCTCGCCCTCGGCCGAGAGTCCCTCCATGTCGAACAGCTTCCAGTGCCGCAAGACCGGCGCAAGCACCTCGTCTCGATGGATGCGCAGGTCGTAGATCCCGGCCAGGGCGATCTTCAACGAGCGTCGGGTGAACCCCTCGATCGTCGAACCCGGCATCTCGAAGGATGACACGACGTCCCAGATCGCGCGGACTGCCTGGTCGGGGGCGACCTCGAGGGCCGCGGCCATGAGGTTCCGGTAGAAGACCATGTGCAGGTTCTCGTCGACGGAGATCCGTGCGAGCAGCTGGTCGGCGTACGCGTCCTCGGTGTACTTGCCCGTGTTGCGATGCGAGATCCGGGTCGCGAGCTCCTGGAAGCTCACGTACGCGACGGTGTGCAGCATGTCGAGGTCGTAAGCGCTCTGGAAGCCCTGAGTCATGTGCGCCATGCGCTCGCGCTCGAGAGCGTCGGGGTCGACGGCGCGGGTGGTCAGGAGGTAGTCCCTGATCGCCATGCCATGTCGGCCCTCTTCGGCGGTCCAGCGGCCGATCCAGGTCCCCCAGGCGCCGTCGGGGCCGAAGGACTGGTAGATCTCCCGGTGATAGCTCGGGAGGTTGTCCTCGGTGAGAAGGTTCACAACCAGCGCAGTGCGCGCGGTGTCGCTCACCGTGGACTGCCCGACGTCCCAGGCGTCGCCGTCCGGGAGAACCCCGGCGAAGTTGCGGCCCTCGCTCCAGGGCACGTATTCGTGCGGCATCCAATCCTTCGCCACGCCCAGGTGGCGGTCGAGTTCCTTCGCGACCACCGGGTCGAGCTCCTCCAGGAGCTGGCGCTGCGTGTACTCACGTCGGCCCGTGGTCATGGCCCCGCCTCCTCGCCTCGCTGCCCGCTCGGTCGCGCGCCTGGTTACGCCACCGTAGCTTGGCTCGGCGACGAGGGCAGAACCGGCAGGTGACCGGACGGCGTTCTTCAGCGGCTGGACGATCCGAACGGTCGCTGGGCTCGCCCTTCGTCGACGGAGGCGGGACCGCGCTGGCAGACCGGACAGTAGAAGGCGACGCGATCCTCAGGGGCGACGCCGATCGGCGCGGCCCTGATCGGGGTGCCGCACCGCAAGCACGGACGGCCGGACCTGGCGTGGACGTAGTTCGTTCGGCCCGGGCGAGTGTCCCCGGTCGTCACCTGTGTGCCCCGGCGCCGCCCGAGATCGAGGAGGGCCTTGGCGAGCGCGACGACCCCGGGCAGATCAGCCACGTCGCAGACCTGAGTCCAGGGCGTGACACCGCGCAGGAACAGGGTCTCCGCCATGAAGAACGTTCCGATTCCGGCCAGGTTGCGTTGGTCGAGCAGTGCCTCACCGACTGGCCGCGCCGGGTGAAGGGTCAATCGCCGTAGGGCTTCGTCGGCGTCCCAGTCCTCGCCGAGCAGATCTGGGCCGAGGTGGCCGACGAGCCGGCCCTCGTCGAGGGTGCCGACGAGATCGAGCATCCCCAGCTTGTGCCCCACCGCGGTCCAGGTGTCGTTGCCGAGGACGGCCCGCACCCCGCCCTGATCCCGGGCATGCCACCGGGCGCCGGTCCGGTGCACGTGCCAGGAACCTTCCATCCGCAGGTGGCTGTGCAGGGTCAGCGCAGGTGCATGGTCGTCAGCTGCGACGCGGACGAGGATGTGCTTGCCTCGGCTGACCACGCCGAGGACCGCGCGCCCGGTCAGGTCGACCGTCGCCAGCGAGGGCCAGCGGAAGTCGGACACAGTGAGCGGCCGCCCCGACAGCGCGGCGTCCAGGCGATTCGCCACCCGCCAGACGATGTCACCCTCTGGCACGCGACCACCGTGCTCGCCTCGGCGCGGCCCCCGGACGTCGGACGCCGCCGGCCGTTGCCCCGTTCACGCGCGGATCCGCAGGCCGCGAGGGGTGGCATGGAAGCCGGCGGCTGACAGTGCCGCAGCCAAGGGATGATCGGCAGTCAGCAGGCCCTCTCCATCGGCTCGCTCGACGGTCAGCCGGCCGAGGGCGCCCTCGCGGACCGCCAACGCCAGGGCGTCGGCGGCCGCCTGCAAGGTCGACGGGCGTTCGGTCCAGGACAGCAGGGACCGCCCGCCGCGCTCGACGTAGAGGACGAGTTCCCCGTCGACCAGGACGACGAGGGCCCCGGCCTTGCGGCCCGCCTTGTGCGTCGCACGCTCGCCCTCGCCGGCACCTCGCGAGGGCCGTTCCGGCCAGGGGAGTGCGGCACCGTAGGGGTTGGCGGGGTCGGCGGCGGCCAGGACGACGGTCCGGCCGGCCGGCTCGGCCTCGTCGCCGGGAGGGCGCGCGGTCGCGCGGAGCCGATCGACCGCGCCCGGCGTGGCGAACTGCGAGGCGCCGAGCCCCTCGACGAAATAGCCGCGTCGGACACGCCCGCCGTCCTCGAAGGCGGAGAGCACCCGGTACACCGCGGCGAATCCGCCGGGGATGTGCTCCGCGGCGACGGCGCCCCGAGTGACCACTCCGTGTCGCTCGAGGAGCAGCTCGGCCCCGGCATGTCCCCGGATCGTCGGGTCATGCTCGCGCGTCGGCAGGAGTGACCAGCGGCCGGCCGCGGTCGCCGGTCCCGCTCGGCTGGGCAGCGCCGGCCGGCCGGGACTCCCGGTGCCCAGGCTGGACCGCAGACTGCGCAGTGACGACGCGCGGCCGCCGGAGCGAGCACGCGGCGCCGAAGGACGGGTCCGATGCGCGGTGCGCCCCCCGCCGAGCCTGGCCCGCAGCGGCGCGAGCGTGTCGTTGGTGAGCAGACCGGCCCAGGTGAGGTCCCACAGGGCGGCGACGACGGCCGCGTCGTCCTGGCCGCCCAGCCTGGCGCCGACGGCGTCCGACAGGGGGCGGAAGAAGTAGGCACCGCCACCGGCCAGGACCTCGAGCACCGCCTGATGCAGGTCGCCCAGCGGGAACGCCGGATCCGGCTCCGGAAGTGTCAGCGGTGCGAGGTCAGCAGGGTGCAGGCCGACCCAGCCGTCGTCCCCGGGCAGCGCGCCGTGCCCCGACCAGACGACCTCGCCGGCCGCGGTGAGCTCGTCCAGCAGGGCCGGGGAGTAACCGGGCACGCGGGCAGGGAGGACGAGAGTCTCCAGCGCGCTGGCCGGGACGACCGCGCCGGCGAGCTGCTCGACGGCCTGCAGCAGCCCCTCGGCGCCGCGCACCGAGGCGCCGACCCCTTGCCAGGCCGGCAGGAATCTCGCGAGGTCGCGGGCGGGGACGGGTTCCACCTCTGCCCGCAATGCCGCAAGTGAGCGGCGGCGCAGTGTCCGCAGTACCTCCGCGTCGCACCAGTCGGTGCCCTGGCCTCCGCCGGACTCCAGCGGCCGCAGCTCGCCCTCGACGAGTCGCCCGGCGGCGGCGAGGCGGCGGAGGGCGTCGGTGACGACCGCGACACCCAGCCCGAAGCGAGCCGCCGCGACCGCCGCTGTGAACGGTCCGTGCGTACGCGCATCACGGCTGAGCAGATCCCCCAGCGGATCCGGAACGGGCTCCGTGAACGCCTCGGCGACGCCCACGGGCAGCGGTGTCCCCAGGGCGTCCTGCAGCCGACCGGCGTCCTCGACCGCAGCCCAACGCGGCTCGCCGGCGATCCGCACTCGGAGAACGCGGCGGGCCGCCTCCAGCTCGGCCAACCAGCCGTCGACGATCTCGGGCCCCGCGGACTGCTCGTCGTCGGCGCCGAGGGTCACCCGCGCACGGACCTCCGGCGCCGACAACGGACCCAGGAGGCGAAGGAGGTCGGCCACGCCCTCGACGCCGCGCAGTCGGCGTTCGGGGGTGAGCCGCTGCAGATCGGCCTCGGTCCGAGCGACGGCCGTCGGATCGAGCAGGTCGCGCAGCGAGGCGCCCTCGCCCCGGCCCAGGAGCTCGGCGAGCAACCCGGGATCCAAGGCGAGGGCGGCGGCGCGGCGCTCGGCCAACGGCGCGTCACCCTCGTAGAGGAACTGCGCGACGTACCCGAAGAGCAGGCTGCGCGCGAACGGCGACGGCTGGGCCGACTCCACCTCGACGAGCTTCACCGACCGGGCGGCGACGTCCCGCATGAGCGCCACGAGCGCCGGCACGTCGAAGACATCCTGGAGACACTCACGAACCGTCTCCAGCACGATCGGGAAGCTGCCGTAGCGGCTCGCCACCTGCAGGAGCTGTGCCGCGCGCTGTCGCTGCTGCCACAGCGGCTGCCGCTTGCCGGGCGTGCGGCGGGGCAGCAGCAGGGCCCGCGCCGCGCACTCGCGGAACCGAGCGGCGAACAGCGCGGAGCCTCCGAGCTCAGACGTCACGAGATCCTCGACGTCCGCCGGGTCGAGCAGCACGAGCTCGGCGACCTCCGGCGCCCGCCCGTCGTCGCTCTCCACGTCGGGCAGCCGTAGCACCAGCCCGTCGTCACCGTGCATGGCCTGGACGTCGACCCCGAACCGTTCCCGGAACCGGGCGGCCACGGCGAGCGCCCACGGTGCGTGCACCTGTCCGCCGAAGGGCGAGTGGACGACGACGCGCCAGTCTCCGAGCTCGTCGCGGAAGCGCTCGACCACGATGGTCCTGTCGTCCGGCACGTGCCGGGTCGCCTCCTGCTGCTCGCGCAGGTACGCGACGAGGTTGTCGGCCGCCCAGTCGTCCAACCCGGCGACGCGCGCCCGGTGCTTGGCGGCGTCCTCCTTCGCGCTCGCCAGCTCGCGCACGAAGGCGCCCACGGCTCGGCCGAGCTCGGCCGGACGACCGGGCGCATCCCCCTTCCAGAAGGGGAGCTTGCCTGGCTGGCCGGGCGCGGGCGACACGAGGACACGGTCATGCGTGATCTCCTCCATGCGCCAGGTCGACGAGCCGAGGGTGAAGACGTCGCCCACCCGCGACTCGTAGACCATCTCCTCGTCCAGCTCGCCGACGCGCCGGCCCGCGCCGCGCCGGGCTTCGTCGCCCCCGGCCAGGAAGACGCCGAAGAGGCCACGATCCGGAATCGTGCCTCCGGAGGTGACGGCAAGCCGCTGCGCGCCCGGCCGCGGGGTGAGCGTGCCCGTCAGCCGGTCCCAGACGACGCGCGGGCGCAGCTCGGCGAACTCGTCGCTGGGGTAACGGCCGGACACCATGTCGAGCACCGCGTCGAGCACCCCCCGGCCGAGGGTCGCGAACGGTGCGGCTCGCTTGACCACCCGCTCCAGCTCGTCGACCTGCCACGGATCCATGGCCACCATGGCGACGATCTGCTGGGCGAGCACGTCCAACGGGTTGGCCGGCACGTGCAGTGCCTCGATCTGCCCGGCACGCATGCGCTCGACGACGACGGCCGTCTGGACCAGGTCGGCGCGGTACTTGGGGAACAGCACACCTCGCGAGACTGCACCCACCTGGTGCCCGGCCCGGCCCACCCGCTGCAGCCCGCTGGCGACGCTCGGCGGCGACTCGACCTGGACGACGAGGTCGATCGCGCCCATGTCGATGCCCAGCTCCAGGCTCGACGTCGCCACAACGGCCGGCAGCCGGCCGGCCTTGAGCTCGCTCTCGATCAGGGCCCGCTGCTCCTTGCTCACGGATCCGTGGTGCGCGCGAGCCAACACCGCGGGCGCCCCGATCGACGCGCCGGCCTGCGCCATCAGCGCGGCGGGCACGACCTCGCCGGGCTCGGGCAGCTCGACCCCCTCCTGCCGCTCGTGCCAGATCTCGTTCAGCCGGGCGGTGAGCCGCTCGGCCAGACGGCGGGAGTTCGCGAAGACCAGGGTCGAGTGGTGCCGGGCCACGAGGTCGACGACGCGCTCCTCGACGTGCGGCCAGATCGACGGTCGCCGAGGGAGTCCGGCGGCGTCACCGGTGAGGTCCGGCTCGGCACCGCCAGGGCCAGGAGTCTCACCGGGACCCGGCTCCGGCGCCAGCCCACCAGGTACGGCATCCAGCTCGGCCATGTCGGGGACGGGCACCACGACCTGCAGGTCGAAGACCTTCACCGCAGGCGGTTGCACGACGCGGACCGGCACGTCGCCCGCGCCCCCCAGCCAACGCGCCACGTCCTCCACCGGGCGGACGGTGGCCGACAGACCGACCCGCTGGGCGGGCCGTTCCAGCAGGGCGTCGAGGCGCTCCAGCGAGAGCGCGAGATGGGCACCCCGCTTGGAGCCGGCGATGGCGTGGACCTCGTCGACGATCACGGTCTCGACGCCGGCGAGCACCGCACGGGCCTGCGACGTCAGGAGGAGGAACAGGGACTCCGGCGTCGTGATGAGCACATCGGGCGGCGTCCGGGCGAGCTGACGACGCTCGTCGGCCGGCGTGTCCCCGGACCGGACCCCGACCCGGACGTCCGGCTGGGGCAGACCCAGGCGGGCTGCGGTCTGGCGGATTCCGGTGAGCGGGGCGCGGAGATTGCGCTCGACGTCCACGGCGAGGGCCTTGAGCGGAGAGACGTAGAGGACTCGGCAGCGCCTCCCGACGTCGGCGGGAGACGGCGTCGATGCCAACCGGTCGAGAGCCCAGAGGAACGCGGCGAGCGTCTTGCCCGACCCCGTGGGCGCGACGACGAGAGCATGATCGCCGCGGCTGACGGCGTCCCAGGCTCCGGCCTGCGCCGCGGTCGGACGGGCGAAGGCCGAGCGGAACCAGGCCTGGGTCGGCGCAGAGAAGCGTGCGAGGACATCGCCGGACGCCGGGTCCGGCGTCGACGGGGGACGTCGCTTCGCCATGACTGGATTCTCGCTCGGCCCACCGACAGACGCGGACGCCGCCCGAACGAGCCGCCGACCGGGCACGTGTCATGCTCGCGAGGTGCGGTTGAGCGAGTTCTGGACCCTGGTCGACGGCGAGTTCGGACCGGCCCGTGGCCGCACGCTCGCGCGAGACCACGTGATCGGCGCGCTCGGCCACCGCACCGCGCAGCAGGCGCTGGAGGACGGCGAGGATCCGCGGGAGGTGTGGCTGGCGTTGGCGGCCGACCTGGAGGTACCGCGGGAGCGCTGGTGGGGGCGCGAGGAGCCGGCTCGCGAGCGCCGACGGGCCCGGTGACCGCGGCAGCGCGGACGGCGCCGGTATCCGGTCGAGTCTGTCGGGGACGGCCCGTAGGGTCACAGGCATGGCGGACGGGCCCCCGGTGGGCGACGAGGTGGGGACGGTCACGACGGTGCCGTCGCCCACACCTCGGCCGTCCGCCGCCGCATTGATCATCGCGCGTGGGCTGACCAAGCGCTTCGGAGACTTCACCGCCGTCGACGGCATCGACGTCGACGTCCACCGCGGCGAGGCGTTCGGGTTCCTCGGCCCCAACGGCGCGGGCAAGTCGTGCACCATGCGCATGATCGGCTGCGTCTCTCCTGCCAGCGCCGGCCGGTTGGAGATCCTGGGCCTGGATCCGCGCCGGGACGGCCCGCGCATCCGGGCCCGGCTCGGCGTCGTGCCGCAGCGGGACACGCTGGACGAGGAGCTGACGGTTCGCGAGAACGTCGTCGTCTACGCCCGCTACTTCGGCATCCCGAAGGCGAAGGCCCGCGCCAAGGCCGACGAGCTGCTCGAGTTCGCCCAGCTGACCGAGCGCGCCGACAGCAGGGTCGAGCCGCTGTCCGGCGGGATGAAGCGCCGCCTCACGATCGCCCGATCGCTGGTCAACGACCCGGAGATCCTCCTCCTCGACGAGCCCACCACCGGCCTCGATCCGCAGGCCCGGCACGTCCTCTGGGACCGTCTGTTCCGGCTCAAGCGCCAGGGCGTCACGCTCGTGCTCACCACGCACTACATGGACGAGGCCGAGCAACTGTGCGACCGCCTGGTCGTCATGGACGGCGGCCGCATCGTCGCCGAGGGGAGCCCCCGCGGGCTGATCGAGCAGTGGTCGACGCGGGAGGTGCTCGAGCTGCGTTTCCCCGCCGACGACCACGCGGCGTTCGCGCCGGCGGCCGAGGGTCTGGGGGAGCGGATCGAGGTGCTCCCGGACCGGCTGCTCGTGTACACGGATGACGGGGACGCGGCCGCCGAGGCGCTGGCCGTGCGGGGGCTCCACCCGCTGTCGGTGCTCGTCCGCCGGTCCACGCTGGAAGACGTCTTCCTGCGGCTGACCGGCCGCACGCTGGTGGACTAGGGGCCGGCGTGCCGCAGGGCGAGACGACGCTGATCGGCGAGGGCGCGAACGTCGCGACCGGCGTCCCGACCGGGCAGCTCAGCGCTTTGCGTCATGATCCGAGGCCGGGCGCCCTCTTCGCCCGGGCGTTCGTCTACTGGGTCACGGTGTACCGCCGCACCTGGCTCGGGACCGCCATCTCGAGCTTCCTGGCGCCGCTGCTCTACCTCGGCGCGCTGGGTTTCGGTCTCGGCACGCTGGTCAACAGGTCGGCCGGCGGGATCGGCGGGGTTCCCTACCTGGAGTTCGTGGCCCCCGGCGTGCTCGCGGCCACGGCCATGCAGACGGCCGCGATCGAGGCGACCTACCCGGTCATGGGCGCGATCAAGTGGCAGCGGCAGTACCACGCGATGCTGGCAGCACCGCTCGGCGCGGTCGACCTGGTGCTCGGGCACGCGGCGTTCATCATCGTCCGGATCACCCTGGCCTGCGCCGCCTTCACCCTCGTCGCCGCCCTGCTGGGCGCCTTCGCATCGCCGCTGGCGATCGTCGGCGCGGCAGTGGCCGTCCTGTGCGGTGCCGCGCACACTCCGGTGATCATGGCCTTCTCGGCCCGGCAGGAGGACGACGGCAACGTCAACCTGCTGTTCCGGTTCGGGATCATCCCGATGTTCCTGTTCGCCGGCACGTTCTTCCCGGTGACGCAACTGCCGGGGTGGCTCCAACCGATCGCCTGGGCGACACCGTTGTGGCACGGGACCAGCGCCGTCCGGCAACTCGCCCTGGGCCAGCCGCACTGGCCGGAGATCGCCGGGCACGTCGGATATCTCGTGCTCTGGATCGGGGTCGGCCTGGCCCTGGCCTTTCGCTCCTACCGGTCGCGGCTCGTCTCGTGAGCGCGGCGACCCGGTCCTGGGCGGCTCCGCTGACCCGCGCGTTGCCGATCCCCGCGGGCGCGGGCATGGCCCGCATGCTGGTCGAACGCAACGCCCGGGCGTTCCGGACGTTCTGGCCGACGCTCGTCAGCGGCTTCTTCGAGCCGGTGTTCTACCTCTTCTCGCTCGGCATCGGCCTGGGCAAGGTCGTCGGCGACGTGGACGCCGGGGGAGGGCAGGTGGTGCCCTACGCGGTGTTCGTCGCTCCGGCGCTGCTGGCGTCCTCGGCCATGAACGGCGCGGTCTTCGACACCACCGGCAACGTGTTCTTCAA
>Ga0081540_1002913_pt1 | contig 13790 bp, 14 predicted proteins | sample TabmetS2T1R1_FD_71024 | JGI IMG/M metagenome (GOLD analysis project Ga0081540, IMG submission 71024) | Tabebuia heterophylla rhizosphere microbial communities from the University of Puerto Rico - S2T1R1 | ecosystem: Host-associated > Plants > Roots > Rhizosphere ... | reverse complement strand
CGGCCAACCTCCGGCCGACGACGGTTTGTAACGGTACGGCGACGAAATGTGGGAAATGGCCGGCGGCCTGATCGTTGCCCTGTGGCACGTCGTCGGATTGCTGTTGTTGTTGGTCATCATCGTCGAGTTTGGGGTGGGAGCCTGGCGCCGCGCGAGCCGATGGTTGCGTTATCGACAGTCGACCCGTCCCGATCGCAGCGCGGCGGCTGACGCATACGGTGCCGCCGATTGGTCGGAAGGATATTTCGCCGAGTTCCACCGCTCCGTACGAGTCGAGTGGAGAGCTTATGTCGAATGGTGGCAGCGTCCGGTCACGGGCAAATATCTGACCATCGGCCATCAAGGGCTTCGGCACACCCCAAGCAGTGATGCTCGCAACACGAAGGCAGTCCGCATTCTGTGCTTTGGCGGCTCGACGATGATGGGAATGGGCGCGCGCGACGGGCAGACGATTCCGGCGGTGCTCGCCCGCCGCCTTGAAGAACTCGGACATCGCGTAGCAGTGACGAACTACGGCCAGCTAGGCCATAACAGTACGCAGGAGCTGATCACGCTGCAGCAATTGCTCAAATCCGGAGAGCAGCTCGACATCGCGGTTTTTTACCACGGCATCAACGAGATGGCCTGTGCTGAACAAACCGGCCGGGCGGACGCGCTGTTCAACGAGGCGCGCCGGCGCGCCGAGTTCAACTTGTTGCATCCCGAGCGCCGCCTTGAGTTGATCACCGCGGCGATCATCTCGGCGGCGCCTCGTACCTTGCGCCGGTTGCGGGCACTGACTGGCCTGCCGCTGCGGGGCCCGATGCCCGCGGTCGACGCGGATCTCTCACGCGTCTCTCTCTCGGGCTTGGCAGAGCAAGTAATTTCGGTCTACGCGGCCAATCTGCGCCTGGTGCGCTTATTGGCCCGCGAATACCGTTTCCGTCCGATATTTTTCTGGCAGCCGGTGATCACCACGAAGCGATTCAGGACGCCGGACGAGCAACGCTGGGAGAATGACTACACCACGGATCCCGCGCGGCGGCGTGCGCTGTACGAGGCAATCATCGCCGAGCGCCGCAATCGTCCCGAACTCGCCGGGGCGCTTGATACTTTCGATCTGTCGGCGCTTTTTGATGAACACAGGGAGCCTGTCTACATCGACCTCTACCACCTGTCCGAGGCCGGGAACATAATGGTGGCCGAAGCGATGCTTCCTGCAATCTGTGCGGCCATACGGGCGTTCGAGAGGGTCTTCCAACCGGCTAACGGGAAAGCATAGTGATGGAGTGGTGGATCTTGCTGGCGCTAACGGTGGCCGTGCTCGGGGTCGGAGCCGTCACGCGCGTGAGAAAATCTCGGCGGCCCGAACCCGAGCGCGAAACCAAGAACATCTACCCTCTATGGTAATGTAAGCTTACGATTAATCCTCTTTGAAGCTGGTATTCACGAGGCCTTGAGATTGATCCGCCGCGGTTTCGCGGTTTCCGCCTTGGGCAGCACGAGGTGCAAGACGCCGTCTTGCAGAGACGCCTCGATCCGGTCGCGATCGATGTTGTCGGAAAGCGTGAAGACCCGCTCGTAATCGCCGTCGGTATACTCATTGTAAACCCGCTGGTATCCGCGATGGTCGTTGCCGGCACTACGACCGCGGATCGTCAGCACCCGCCGCTCGAGCGTAATGTCGATGCCATCGGGACCGACACCCGGCATTTCGGCGAGCACGACGATACTGTCGTTGGTCTCATAGATATCGCTTGGCGGAACAAACATCGGACGATTGGCTGTCCGCTCTCCGCGTCCGGCAGGGGCGGGCGCGTGTTGATCGGTGGTTCTGACTTCCTGAGCCATGATTGTAATTCCTCCACTAGGATGAAGCGCCGCGGATCTCGATTTTCTTTGGCCGGTCGGCCTCGAGCCTTTCCAGCTCGACCTCGAGGACGCCGTGATTGAAGCGCGCTTGGACTTTGTCCGGATCGATTCGGAAGGGCAGCTGGACTACCCGTGAGAAACTGCCGTAGGAGCGCTCGCGTCGTTGCCAGTTCAGGTTGCCCTGCTGCTGTTTTGGTTGCCGCTTGCCCTCGAGAGTCAGCACATCATCCTGTAAATTGAGCGCCACATCGTCGCGTGTCACGCCCGGCAGTTCTGCCGTCACCACCACGCTATTGTCGCCGAGCCAGATGTTGATCGGCGGAAAATCGCGCGCCGGCGCCATGCCGTACCCCGAAAACAAGCGATTCATCTCGCTCTGCATTCGCCGAAGCTCGAGGAACGGATCGAATCCCATACGGGGAAAATCTGAAAGCGCCATGTTCACCTCTCTGCATGTTCGCCTTGTCGAAGTATCCGGAGGCGCGACCAGCGCGGCACGCAGGAACAAGGCTGGAGCGCCTTCGCGACGCTAACAGCGCCACGGCAAAATCGTTCGCAGGAGGGGAGTTTTGGATGAATCACGGATCACATCCTCACGCGAAGCGATATGATTTGCTGGCCGACCAGCTATAGTCCGACCACTGTTCCCCGCCGTGACCCATTAATCGGCATCCGGCAGCTATCGATCTAGTCACGCCATGCCGCGGTTCAAGCCTTACCGCGGGCGCAGCTGCCGACATGTTCACACTCGGTTAAAAAACCGAATAGAAACAAAAGGTAAGCGGTCACCAATCACTTGATAGTTGGTTGAAGAGACCCCAGATCGAAAGGCACAACTCTCCAGTCACGAGAGCTGGCACGCGCCGCTTCGGTCCGGCGTCCCTTGTACCCATGTTGCTCGTTGGAGGATGTGGTTATGAGGAGCATTGATCTCGCACCTTGGCAATGGCGCCGTTTTGACCGCCTTTCAAAGAAAAATGCGAGTAGGATAGAGGCCGCAGCCGATTGCACTTCACTTGGCGCTGCTCCGCAAAGTTCATGTTCGGCGATTTCTATCGAACGGAACTTCCAACCCTTCGGCTCGGTTTAAATCTCGGCCGCTGAACAAGCGATCGAAGTCAAGAAGGGCGCAAGCTCTTCGGGGCTGGAATTCAGTCAAAAGGGAACCAAGGTAGGATCTTTGAAAAAATGCGGATTGCGCAGGTTTCGCCCTTGTTCGAGAGCTGCCCGCCACAGCTGTATGGCGGCACGGAGCGCGTGGTTTCATATCTCACCGAGGAACTCGTGCGCTTGGGCCACGAGGTCACATTGTTTGCCGCTGGTGATTCTCGGACGGAAGCGGCTTTGCGGGCGCCCTGTGATAGGGCTCTCCGGCTCAACCCCGACTACACCGACGGACTTCCCCATCATTTGGTTCTGATCAACCGGGTGGCACGCAGCGCGGACGCATTCGACATCATCCATTTCCATTCGGATTTTTTGCATTTTCCCCTATTCGCTCCGCTCTGGAGCAAAACACTGACGACCACTCATGGCAGGCTCGACCTGCCTGACTTGCAGCCGCTATTTCGCGAATTTCCAATGATGCCGCTGGTGTCGATCTCGGATGCTCAGCGCAATCCATTGCCAGGGGCCAATTGGCGGGCCACGGTTTATCATGGATTACCGGTCGGCCTATATAGTACGGGCCCGGGGAACGCCGGCTATCTAGCCTTTATTGGGCGAATCAGCCCGGAAAAGGGCGTTGAGCGCGCGATCGCGATCGCACAGCGAGCGGGTATCCCATTGAAAATCGCGGCAAAGGTCGACAACGCTGATCGCGAGTATTACAATTCGAATATAAAACGCTTGTTAAAAGCTCCAGGAATCGAGTTTCTCGGTGAGATTGGCGATCGAGAAAAAGGTGTATTCTTAGGCGAAGCGATGGCATTGTTGTTCCCCATCGACTGGCCCGAACCATTTGGCTTGGTGATGATAGAGGCGATGGCAAATGGCACGCCGGTGATTGGTTTCAGGCGGGGGGCCGTGCCTGAGGTGATCGACGAGGGCGTTACCGGCTTTCTTGTTGACAGCGTCGATGATGCGCTTGCGGCGCTTCCGCGTGCATTGGCGCTGGACCGCAAGAGAATTCGATGTCGGTTCGAGGAACGCTTCTCGGTCGAGCGGATGGCGCGGGATTATGTCGCGCTTTATGAAGGCGCGTTGAACCACGCTGCGGGCAACGCCCTCGTGCTCGCCAGCACAATGGACCAACCGGCGCGAGACGCGGCCTGACCGGCGACAATATCAGCGGCCGGGGCGTGCCGGCGCCTCCGGATCTCGGCGGTGAGGAGGCGTCGCCATTCTATATCGAGTCGAACGTCTCCTTGCAGGAGCACCGGCCGCGCACCCTCAAATCGGGCTATGCGTTTGGACTGTTCGATCGGCGCGGCGACATCATTGCAGGGGACGGGAATTCCGACGGTATCTTTCTTCACGATACTCGATTCCTGTCGCATCTCGAACTGCGCCTGAACGGGGCCCCGCTTCTCCTGCTCAGTTCCAATGTGCAGGAGGACAACGCCCTACTGACCGTCGACTTGACCAATCCTGAGCTGCGATCTCGCGACGGATTCACCCTCCGTGGCGATTTGATCCATGTAAACCGGCTCAAATACATTTGGCAAAACGCATGTTTCGAACGCTTCCTTGTGCATAATTTCGATACCCGGGATCATTTTTTGACATTGGGGATCAGATTCGACGCGGACTTTGCCGATCTGTTCGAGATACGGGGAAAAAAGCGGGCGCGCCGGGGCCAGATCTCGGTGGAACGACGGTCTTCTTCGACGGTTGCATTGCGATATCTGGGGCTTGACGGTGTCGAGAGGGTCACCAGCCTCGAATTCCAACCGCCACCGACAAAGCTCGATACCACGACTGCGCTTTATCAGATCTCACTCGCGCCGGGTCAGGCGCTGCGCTCTGTCGTACGGATCGCCTGCCGCGATGATGGCGAGCAGACGGTCGATATTGGTCGGCAGTTCTACAGTTCGTTGCGCACTGCACGTCGCGCACTTAAGGCGTCGAGCGGAAAGGCAGCGAGCCTTGACAGTTCGAACACGCTGTTTAACGAGTTCGCCCGCCGTTCGGTCGCCGATCTTTATATGCTGCTGACCGAAACGGCGTTCGGGCCCTATCCGTTTGCCGGGATCCCCTGGTTCGGCACAGCCTTTGGCCGGGACGGCATTTTGACCGCCCTGTTCACCCTTTGGGTGGATCCGACAATTGCCAAGGGCGTGCTGCATTTTCTCGCGGCGACACAAGCAACCGAATTCGATGCGGAGCGCGATGCCGAGCCGGGAAAAATCCTTCATGAAATGCGAGACGGCGAGATGGCGCGGTTGCGCGAGGTTCCATTCGCCCGGTATTACGGCAGCGTCGATGCGACGCCGCTTTTTGTTTTGTTGCTGGGAGAATACTTCAAACGAACTGGAGATATCGAGACGGTCCGCGGGTTGTGGCCGAATGTCGAAGCCGCGCTCCGCTGGATTGACACCTTTGGTGATGGCGACGGCGACGGCTTTATCGAGTATCACCGCAAAAACGCCGAGGGGTTGGTGAACCAGGGGTGGAAGGATTCACACGACGCAATCTTTCACGAGGATGGCCGAACGGCCGAAGGCCCGATCGCGCTATGCGAGGTTCAGGCCTATGTATATGGCGCAAAGCGGCATGCCGCTATTCTCGCTTCGGCGCTCGGCCATTCGGTGACCGCTGCTGCGCTCTCGATGCAAGCGGACAGGCTGCGTGAGCAGTTCGAAGCATCGTTCTGGTGCGACGATCTTTCGATCTATGCGCTCGCGCTCGACGGCGCCAAGCGGCCGTGCCGAGTTATCTCGTCCAACGCTGGGCACGCGTTGCTGACCGGGATCGCCGATCCGGCGCACGCCCGGCGCGTCGCCGACACTCTTCTCGACAAGGCCTGCTTCTCGGGATGGGGGGTCCGCACGGTCGCGCGATCGGCCGCGCGCTACAACCCGGTCTCCTATCATAACGGCTCGGTCTGGCCGCATGACAACGCCGTGATCGCGTTGGGTCTTGCCCGCTACGGGCTAAAACCCGCCGTGCAGCGGATCTTCCAGGGTCTCTTCGAAGCCGCAAGCTACATGGATCTGCGGCGGCTTCCGGAATTGTTCTGCGGGTTCGCGTGGCGGCAGCTGACAGCACCGACGCTTTATCCCGTCGCCTGCGCGCCGCAAGCTTGGGCGAGCGCTACGATCTTCGCGCTGGTGCAGGCAAGCCTTGGGTTGAGTTTTGATCACGATGGGGACGAGATCCGGTTCGATCAGCCGGCCTTGCCGGAGTTTCTGGACGAGTTGCATCTGCGCGGGCTGAAGGCAAGGCTGGGTGGGGCGGACATCCTGCTGCGCCGCTCCGGCAGCGATGTGTCGGTCAATATCACCAAACGGCAAGGCAATGTTCCGATTGTTGTTTTGCATTGACCGCCAATGAACCTGCCACAATGCGTTAAAACCCAACCTTGAGACTGGTAACCCTCGAGCCGAAATAGGCCTGAGGCTCCGACGGCTGCACATCAAGCGCATGCTCCATTCGCCGCACGCATCGATTGGCCCCGTCGAACACTCGGTGCCAGTTTGTTGATTGCGGCAGCACTCCGAGCAGGCACTCGTCGAAAAAATTGTATGTGCGATGGGCATGACAGCCGAAGGATGGACGGTCTCCCCGGGCGGCGGTCAGGATGACGCGATTGGGTCTTGCCATCCTTCCGGTAGCAAAGCTGCCGCTGTAGCACGCGGAGACGATGACAATAGTGGGGACTGCCGCGCATCCGCGTGACAATGCGCGGGCAAGCTCGTCAGGGCTCAGCGCGCGGTTTGACCGGGCGAGCCACAACCCCGCGCCGCGCTCGCCATGCGAGGTCAGGAATATGAGGCACTGGTCGCCCGCTTGCGCCGGCAGATCGGCGATGCGGCGCAGCAGAACATCGGCATAGGCGGGCTCGACACCGCTGCCGAGCTCGGCGGTGTTGGCGCTGAAGCGGTGGATATCGTTAGCCGGCACGCCGCTTGCGATCAGGCGCTGGCTCATTTCACGAGCGGCATTGTCAAACACCGGTTCGCTGTCGTCGCCGGCCGCGAGCACGACCTGCAAGCTTCCAATCGGCGCCGCCGCCACAACCCCGGGGCCCGCGAGCGTGACCATCGCCAAGAGGATCACGGCAAGGCGAAGATGATGAGACCAAACTGTCATCCGAGCGGTTCTCCAAGCGACGCATTCGCGGCATGGCACGCCGCATCTCGTGATATCGTGGTCCAAATTGAGGAGCTCACAGCATGCCACTAACACTAGCCGAGAAGAGTTGCACGCCTTGCCGCGGCGGCATCCCGCCGCTGACCCGAGAGGAGGCCGACGCCTATCGCATGCAAGCGCCGCAATGGGAACTGCTCGACGGCGCGAAGCGGATTGAGCGGACGTACCGCTTCAAGAATTTCGCCGGAGCCTTCGAATTTGTAAGACAAGTAGCCGCGCTCGCCGAAACCGAAGGGCACCATCCCGACATCAGCTTCGGTTGGGGTTATGCAACGGTGTCGCTTCGCACCAAGAAGATAAAAGGTTTGCACGAGAATGATTTCATCATGGCGGCGAAGCTCGATCGCCTCGCCGCCGCCCAAGAATCTTGAGACCTCGAACCGAGGGAGGAGCAAGGTGCCTACCTATATCATGCTCGCGAATTGGACCGACCAAGGCGCCCAGAAGGTCAAAGACTCGCCCCGGCGCCTCGAGACGGCAAAAAAGGCGTTATTCGACATGGGAGGCGAGTTCAAGGCCGTCTTCATGACCCTGGGAGAATACGATCTTGTCGGCATTTACGAAGCCCCGGACGATGCCGTCGCCGCTCGCTTCAGCTTGATGCTCGGAATGCTTGGCAGCGTGCGTACGAAAACGCTGAAGGCTTTCCCGGAGGCGGCTTACCGCGAGATCGTCGCTTCGCTCAGCTAACGGTGTGAGCCGGACACTTTGGTAGGTATCGGACATCCCGCGCGGCGCTCGGCCCCCTCCGGCGATGCGGCCGAGTGGCTGCAAGATGCGCAGCCTCAAAACCCTCTCACCGCGGGGCCCATCTCCAATAGGCCAAGAGCGCCGTTGTTGGGCAGAGCCTCACTCGGCAGCTACCGCTTGGGGAGCCGGGCGCGGATTGCGCAACAACATCAGTAGCGGCAGAGAGACGACCACAAGAAGCATCATCAGCTGGAAATCGTTGATATAGGCGACCATCGCCGCCTGCCGCGTGGCCTCGGCGTTCAGCGCGGCGACGCCCGAAGGATCCGTCAAGCTGAAATGCGGCGCCATGTAGGGCATGCGAGCCAGCGGATTGTCTGGACGCAAGCCCTCGATCAGCCGCGAGTGGACGACCTGCGTGTTCTGGGCAAGCAGAGCAACGACTATCGAGATGCCGACGCTGCCGCCAATGTTGCGCATCAGGCTGAAGATCGCCGTGCCTTGGGTCAAGAGATGACGAGGCAAGGTCGAAAAAGTCACAATACTTAATGGTGTGAAGACAAAGCCGAGTCCAAAGCCTTGCAGTATTCCAGTGGAGATGATCGGGCCCATCCCCATATAGAGCGAAAACCCGGTCATCTGCCACATTGCGAACGCCGTCAGCGCGAGTCCGATGAGGATGATCAGCCTGATATCGATGCGACCGGTTAAACGGGCAACGAGGAACATCGCTATCATCGTGCCGATGCCGCGCGGCGCTGTGACCAGCCCGGTTGTCATCACCGGGTAGTTCAGCAGATCCTGCAGCATCGTCGGCAATAAGGTCATGGTCCCGTAGAGCGGCATGCCGATCAGGAACATCAGGATGGTGCCGACGACGCAGTTGGCATCCTTCAGCATTTCGCGGTTGAGAAACGACCTGTCGGTGGCGGTCGCGGTGTGCACGACAAAGAGATAGAGACAAAGCCCGGCGATTGTCGCCTCGATCCAGATCTCGGTCGAGCCGAACCAATCCTTGAGCTCGCCGCGGTCGAGCAGCATCTGCAGCGCGCCGATTGCCAGGCTCAGCGTCGCGAAGCCGAAAAAATCGAACGCCTCTCTATGGGCGTGTCGCGACTCTTGGATGAAGATCAGGATCCCGAGCGAAGCAAGAATCCCGACTGGCAGATTAATGTAGAAAACCCAGCGCCAGTTGTAGTCGTCAGTCAACCAGCCGCCGAGTGCCGGGCCGACAATCGGGCCCAATATGACCCCCATGCCCCAGACCGCCATCGCGTGGGCGTGTCGGTGTGGCGGGTTGATCTGCAGAAGCACCGCTTGCGACAGCGGGACGAGTGCAGCGCCGCAGACGCCTTGGAGCAGGCGATAGATCACGAGCTGAGTGAGGCTCGTCGCCATCCCGCACAAGGCCGAAGCCAAGGTGAAGCCCGCGACCGAGATCAGGAACACATGTTTGATGCCGAAGCGGCCGGCGAGCCAACCGGTCAGCGGCGTCATGATCGCCGCCGCGACAATGTAAGAGGTTATGACCCAGGCGATCTGGTCTTGCGAAGCTGAAAGGCTGCCCTGCATGTGCGGCAGCGCGACGTTGGCGATTGTGGTATCGACCCCCTGCATGAAGGTCGCCAACATGATCGATACAGTGATTGCGCCCCGGTTCGCGACCGGGGCGCGCGGCTCATCCGTCACCGCTCCGCGGCTCGCGTCGTCGGGCCGGTAAGCCAAGCGAACATGCCCTCGACCCGATCGAGCCAGGGCCGGCGATGGCGCGTGTCGACCTCGACGGTCGCGCTGAGGCCGGCATGGAGCGGGGCGTTTACGTCCAACCTCTTGAGGCTGAGCCGCACCGGCAAACGTTGGACGACCTTGACCCAATTTCCAGTCGCGTTCTCCGCCGGCAACAGCGAGAAGGTCAAGCCGGTGCCCGGGCTGAGGCTCTCGACCTTGGCGTCGAATACAATGTCGGGATAGGTGTCGACCTCGACGGTGGCCTGCTGGCCCGGCCGCATGTGGGTGAGCTCGGTCTCCTTGAAATTGGCCTCGACCCAGACGTGGTCGGTCGACATCAGCGAGAACAACGGCGTTCCGGCGTTGACGTAGTCGCCGACCTGAAGCTGCTCGACCTTGGTGACGATCCCGTTCTCCGGCGCGTGGATTTCCGTGTAGGAAAGATTGAGCTCGGCTCGGTCGAGGGCCGCTTGTGCGTGCTGCACCATCGGGTGCTGCTCAAGCGGAAGATCGGGGTCGCCGCCGATATTGGCGAGGGCTACCGCGACATCCTGCTGCTTGGAGGCGAGTTGCTGGCGCCCGGTTTCATAGGCTTGCCTCGCCAGATCGTATTGCTGTTGGGAAGCGGTGCCGGAAGCGAGCAGGCGTTTCTGCCGTTCAAACTCGCGTTGCTGATAGTCTGACGTGGCCTCTGTTGCCCGCGCATCGGCCCGTTTCTGGTGGTACGTCGCCTTCAGCGCATGAATTTGGTAGCGGACGGCGGCGAGCTGGGCTCTCGCTTCGTCGGCAGCGATGCGGAACGGGCGCGGATCCAGGCGAAAGAGCACCTCGCCGGCGGTGACCTTCTGATTGTCCTTGACCTCCACGTCGACGACCCGGCCGGAAACATCGGTGCTGATCGCGATCCGAGCCGCCTGCACATACGCGTTGTCGGTTGACACGTATCGACCGCCGGTCAGATACCAGTATCCCGCCACAAGGAGCACGAGGACCGGGCCCGCGACCATCAGAGGCAGCCGCAACCTCTGACGCAGTGGGCGGCGCCTTGCGGCAATTGCCGGACGAACCTCGATCGGGGCCCGGCGCACGCCGATTGTTGCTGTGTCGTTTTCGGCGGAAGTGCTCACCGCGAACCTCCAACCGACGACAGGTCTCTCTCAGCCCTCGCTTTGTCTTCCGGGCCCAGATCGCTTGTCTCGTCGAGGTCTGCGAACTCTGCCGCGAGCGGTGGAACGCGCTCCGAAAGATTGGCATGAACGCGGCGCAACAACTCTAGCAGATGCCGCCCTTCTTCCCGGGAAAGCCCGGCAAACGCCTCGGTGCGGATTTCGTTTGAGAGATCCAAGATACGAGCCAGGATCGGGCGCGCCTTGTCGGTCAGAACGAGCCGTCGGGCGCGGCGGTCACCGGGCTGCGGCCGCCGCTCGATCCAACCGTCCTCCTCCATCCGGTCGATCTGCCGAACCAGCGTCATCGGCTTGATCTCGAGCAGATCGGCGAGGCCTGCCTGGTTGATGCCTTCGTTGCGGGCGAGATAACCGAGCACTTTGCATTGGGCTCGGGTAAGACCGAGAAACAGCAACGCGCGCTGATTGAAGCGGCGCCCAAAGAGCCGGGCGACATCGTGAACGAGAAATCCGAAGCTGCGATCCAGATCCATGATGCGCCGTGATAACTGCCATTAGTGATAATAAGCTATTATATCAAAATCTGCCGCAATTGGCGCAACTGAATTCGCGCGGCTGATAGTCGCGAATTCGATGGCTCGCGGGCTAACCCGCCCGCGTGACCGCGCGCGGTGGTCGGACCAGCAACAACAGCGGGATCAGCAGGAGGACGATCAGCATCATCAATGCAAAGTCGTTGATGTAAGCCACCATCGCCGCCTGCCGGGTGACCTCGACGTTGAGCGCGGCGATGCCCGACGGGGTTGTCAGGCTGAACGGGGCTGCCAGCAGGGGCGCGTGCGTCAGCGGGTTGTCGGGTCGCAATTGCTCGACCAGGCGGGAATGGACGATCTGCGTGTTCTGAATCAGCAGCGCCTCGAAGATCGAGATGCCGATGCTGCCTCCGAGATTGCGGGTCAGGCTGCGCATCGCTGTCCCTTGCGTCAGAATGTGCCGCGGCAGGCCGGACAATGCGAGCGTGTTCAGCGGGACAAAGGTGCAGCCCAGCCCGAAACCCTGGAGGACACCGGACATGATGACCGGCGCCATTCCCATCTGTAGGGAAAATCCGGTCATCTGCCACAGCGAAAAGACGGTCAGCAGAAAGCCGATCAGGATGATCAGACGATTGTCGACGCGATTGATCATCCGCCCGACGACGAACATCGCGATCATCGTCCCGATCCCGCGCGGGGCGGTCACCAACCCGGTCGTAAAGACCGGATAGTTCATCAGCGACTGCAGCATCGTTGGCAGCAGTGCCAAGGTGCCGCTGAGAATCCCGCCGACAAAGAACATCAGCACAGTGCCTGCCATGAAATTGGGGCTCTTCATCAAATCGAGATTGATAAAGGACCGGTCACTGGCGGTAGCGGTATGAACGATGAACAGGTAGAAACTGACCCCCGAGACGATTGCGGTGACGCAAATCTCGGTCGAGCTGAACCAATCCTTGAGCTGGCCGCGGTCGAGCATCATCTGCAGCGCGCCGACGGCGATGCTGAGCGTCACAAAACCAAAGAAGTCGAAGGCTTCGCGATGGGTGTGTCGCGTCTCGCGGATGAACATCAGGATGCCGAGGCTGGCGATGACCCCAACCGGCAGGTTGATGTAGAATATCCACCGCCAGCTGTAGTCCTCGGTCAGCCAGCCCCCGAGCAGCGGGCCGAAGATAGGCCCGAGCATGACCCCGGTACCCCAGACCGCAACCGCCTGGCCGTGCCGCTCCGGCGGGTTAATCTGCATCAGCACCGACTGTGACAACGGGACGAGCCCGGCGCCGAATGCTCCTTGCAGCAGGCGATATATCACCAGCTGGGTGAGGCTGGTGGCGCTGCCGCACAGCGCCGATGCCAAAGTGAAGCCGGCGACCGAGATCAGAAAGACGTATTTGATGCCAAGCCGCCCGGCGAGCCAGCCGGTGAGCGGCGTCATGATCGCGACTGCAACGATGTATGAGGTCAACACCCAGGCGACCTGGTCCTGCGCCGCCGAAAGGCTGCCCTGAATGTGCGGCAAGGCGACATTGGCGATCGTGTTGTCGACGCCCTGCATGATCGTCGCGAGCATGATCGACGCCGTGATCATTCCGCGGTTTGCAACCGGCCCGCGTGCCTCGCTCCTCACCGGCGGTGTCCTGTCACCGAACAGTGCTGTTCAAACGTGATCATAAGGGGTGAGGGCCGGCGCAGTTACTGCGCGCTACTTTGCGGTCCCCTGCCGCGCAATGATCCTGTCCTTGATCTGATCGTACACATTCTGGGGAATGATTTTGCGATGCGTGAGATCGTCCTTTCCGTTGTACGGCCGGTGAGAAATGATCGCTTTGGCGCGCACCGGCCCGACGCCCGGAAGCTTATCGAGCTCATCGACGGGGGCCGAGTTGATGTCGACTAACCCAGCTGGCGCCTGAGGCCCGGCGGGCGGCTGACCTGGGACAGCCGTCTTCGGTGTGGTGGTCGCGCCCGGTGGGGATGACGTGGTTGGCGGTGTCGACTGCGCAACAACCGGCGCGGCGACCAGCATGCTCAACCACATCGCGGCGGCGTAAACTCCCGATCTCATCATCACTCCCTTCTAATAGCCGCACGCATTTGAACACATCGTGCAACTTACGCAATTACTAAGGTACGCCCGACTTAATGATGGACGCGGTTGACCCGCGTCCGCCACCGTGCTTCCGCGATAGCCAAACCTAGCACAGTCCCGGTGTTGCGAATTGCTAGTTAATTTGTGCCCTTGAACCATTTCTGTTAACATAACATTGAGTGCGCGCTAGGTGACCTCTCCGCGATAGCGGGAGTACCAAGAAAGAGGAGCTCGAAATGTGGGGCGGAATCGTCGGTTTGATTATCCAACTCATTTCAGGTGGCGTGGGCGGCAACATCGCCGGCTCGGCGCTGAAACAGTATGACTTGGGAACTGTCGGCAACACGATTGCCGGCGTTATCGGCGGGGGGGGGGGGGGCCCGATCATCGGGGCGCTGCTTGGGGGGGGGGGGGGGGGAGGCGCCGCTGCTGGTGGCCGCGGGGGGGGAATCG
>Ga0081540_1002912_pt1 | contig 13794 bp, 12 predicted proteins | sample TabmetS2T1R1_FD_71024 | JGI IMG/M metagenome (GOLD analysis project Ga0081540, IMG submission 71024) | Tabebuia heterophylla rhizosphere microbial communities from the University of Puerto Rico - S2T1R1 | ecosystem: Host-associated > Plants > Roots > Rhizosphere ... | reverse complement strand
CGCGATCTCGACAATGTCCGCTCCTTCCTCGGCAGCATGGGACCGGGCGCGTTCTTCGATCTGCCGTGGCTGCCGTTTTATCTGGCGATCTGCTTCCTCTTCCACTGGCTGCTCGGCGTCACCGCGCTTGGCGGCGCCATCCTGCTGGTGACGGTGACCCTGATCACCGAATTCATGTCGCGCCAGCCGGCGAAGGATGCGATGACGCTTGCCGCTCGCCGCAACGACCTCGCCGCCGCGACCCGGCGCAACGCCGAAGTGGCGGTGGCGATGGGCATGTCCGGCCGCCTGACAAAACGCTGGAGCGAGACCAACGAGGAATATATTTCCGGCAATCAGCACGCCAGCGACGTCACCGGCGGCTTGGGGGCCGTGGCCAAGGTGCTGCGCATGATGCTGCAGTCGGCGGTCCTTGCGGTCGGCGCCTATCTCGTCATCTACCAGGAAGCCACCGCGGGCATCATCATCGCGGGCTCGATTCTGTCCGCCCGCGCGCTGGCGCCGGTCGATCTCGCGATCGCGCACTGGAAGGGTTTTGTCGCCGCGCGGCAGAGCTGGCGGCGGCTTAACAATCTCCTGGAAAGGCTGCCGGCGCTGCAGGCGCAGACCCTGCTGCATCCGCCGGAGAAGAAGCTCACGGCCGAGGGCGTCGCCGTCGTGCCGCCCGGCGAGCAGCGGGTCATCGTGGCCGACGTCAATTTCGCGATCGAGGCCGGCCACGGGCTCGGCATCATCGGCCCCTCCGGCTCCGGCAAATCGTCGCTGGTCCGCTCGCTGGTTGGCGTCTGGCAGCCGGCGCGCGGCAAGGTAAGGCTCGACGGCGCCGCGCTCGACCAATGGTCGTCCGACGTGCTCGGCCGTTATGTCGGCTATCTGCCGCAGGACGTCGAGCTGTTCGCCGGCACAATTGCGCAGAACATCTGTCGCTTCGATCCCGAGCCAAGGTCGGAAATGATCATTGCGGCAGCCAAGGAAGCCGGCGTGCACGAGATGATCATCAAGATGCGCGAGGGCTACGACACCCAGATCGGCGAGCAGGGCGCAGCGCTTTCCGCAGGGCAAGCGCAGCGCGTGGCGCTGGCGCGCGCGCTGTACGGCAATCCGTTCCTGATCGTGCTCGACGAGCCGAACTCCAATCTCGACGCCGAGGGCGACGAGGCGCTGACCCGCGCGATCCGTGCCGCTCGCGAGCGCGGTGCCATCGTCATCGTCGTCGCGCACCGGCCGGTCGGCATCGAGGCGGTCGATCAATTGCTGGTGCTCAGGGACGGCCGCATGCAGGCCTTCGGCCCGAAAGAGCAGGTGCTTGGCCAGGTGCTGCAGCGCGTGCCCACGCCGGCGCCGATCAAGGTGGTTTCGGAAGGCGGAGTCACGAAATCATGAGCAGCGAGGAACTGAAGAAATCGCAGCGCTCGATTCGCAAGCATCTCGTCGCGGGGCTCGCGGTGGTGCTGCTGCTCGCCGGCGGACTCGGCGGCTGGGGCGCCACCGTGCCGATCTCCGGCGCGCTGATCGCGCCGGGACAGGTGGTGGTCGAATCCAACGTCAAGAAGGTGCAGCACCCGACCGGCGGCGTGGTCGGCGAGGTGCGCGTGCGCGACGGCGACCTGGTGAAGGCCGGCGACATCGTGGTGCGGCTCGACGAGACGGTGGTGCGGGCCAACCTCGCCATCGTCAACAAGACGCTGTACGGCCTGTGGGCGCGTCAGGCGCGTCTCGAGTCCGAGCAGCGCGGCAGCGATACCATCAAGTTCCCGGCGGCACTGCTGGAGCGCGCCAGCGATCCCGATGCCCGCGACGTGATGGCGAGCGAAACAAAACTGTTCGAGGTCCGCGTCAACGGCCGCGCCGGCCAGAAGGCGCAGCTGCGCGAGCGCGTCATCCAGCTCAACGAGGAAATCGAGGGCCTCACCGCGCAGGAAAAGGCCAAGGACAAGGAAATCGCTCTGGTCGAGAAGGAGTTGGTCGGCGTGCGTCAGCTCTACGAGCAGCGCCTGGTGCAGATCTCCCGCCTCACCACGCTGGAGCGCGACGCCGCGCGGCTCAACGGCGAGCGCGCGCAATACATCGCCGGGCGCGCCCAGGCCAAAGGCAAGATCACCGAGACCGAGCTGCAGATCATCCAGATCGACAAGGACATGGTCAGCGAGGTCTCCAAGGATCTGCGCGAGACCACCGACAAGATCGGCGAGTTCATCGAGCGCAAGGTTACCGCCGAGGACCAGCTGCGCCGCATCGACATCCGCGCGCCGCAGGACGGCATGGTGCTGCAATCGAACGTGCACACCGTCGGCGGCGTCATCACCGCGGGCGATGCCATCATGCTGATCGTGCCGCAGGCCGACGATCTCTCGGTCGAGGCCAAGGTCAATCCGCAGGACATCGACAAGCTGCAGCTCGGCCAGAAGACGGTGCTGCGGTTTTCCGCGTTCAACCAGCGCACGACGCCGGAATTGAACGGCAAGGTCACCCGCGTCTCGGCCGACGTCACCGCCGACCAGCGCAGCGGCCAGAGTTTCTACACCATCCGCGTTTCACTGCCGCCGGACGAGGTCGCCCGCCTCGGAGACATCAAGCTGGTCCCCGGCATGCCGGTGGAAGCCTTCGTGCAGACCGGCGAGCGCACGATGCTGTCCTATTTCATGAAGCCGCTGAGCGATCAGCTGATGCGTTCGTTCAGGGGGCGGTGAACGGCGGGTTTGCCGACGCTGTTGCTACACCACCGATGTCGTCCCGGATCGCGCTCGCTTGTCGCTCGCTTGTCCGGGACGACAGGCTCACAAATTTTGAAGCAACAGCTCCAGCGCCGTCTTCGCAAACGCCTGCATATTCGCCTGCCGGTCGCCGCTACCCGTCTCCAGCGTGATCACCTTCTCCACCGGCCCCGCAATAGCCACGCAGCAATGGCCGGCGGCATCGCCATAGCGGTTGCCGGTGGGGCCGGTGGCGCCGGTCTCGGACAGGCCCCAGGTGGTGGCGAAACGGCCGCGCATCTGTTTTGCCAGCAGTTGCGCATAAGGCTCCGACGCCGAGCGGATTCCCTTCATGTCGTCATTGGGAATATCCATCAACAGCCGCCGTGCGTCGCGCGTATAGACCACGGCGCCGCCGAGGAAATAGGCGGACGCGCCGGGCACCGACAGCAGTGCGGCGGAGATCAGGCCGCCGGTTGAGGACTCTGCGACGGCGATGGTCTCCTTGCGCGCGATCAGTTTCGCGGCGATTTGCTCGGCGACGCTTGCCAGTTCTTTCATCTCAGTTTCCATCTCGCTTCAGCCGGCACAAGCGCGGTTGCGGCCGCCAATCGCGTGCGAATCATGGGCCTCTCTGCCCCGCCAGTTTCTGCCGAATCCCTAGCACAGGAATGCATGGCTTGCCGAGTTGCGGGCGCGGGGCGGGCCTGCTTGAATGCGCCGCAGAAAACAGCGCTGCGAGGCGCGGAGGAAACCGACATGACGTCACCGGTCCCGGGCGGCGTGGATTGCGACCTGCATCCGGCTGTGCCGCATCTGACGAGCCTCTTGCCCTACATGAACGACTACTGGCGCGATCAGGTGACGACGCGGGGCATGACCGACCTGATCTCGCAATCCTATCCGACCAATTCGCCGATCTCGGCGCGACCGGACTGGCGGCCTGCGCAGGGCAAACCCGGCTCGAGCTATGACGACATGAAGCGCCAGGCGCTGGATCGTTTCGGCGTCGCCTACGGCATCTGCAATCCGCTCTATGGCGTGCAGATGGTGTTTTCCGAGGACATGCAGGACGCGTTCTGCCGTGCCTTGAACGACTGGCTAGCGAAAGAGTGGTTGGAAAAGGACGCGCGGCTGCGCGGTTCGATCGTGATCCCGACGCAGAGCGTGGAAAAATCCGTGGCCGAGATCGAGCGCTGCGCCAGGGACAAGCGCTTCGTGCAGGTGCTGATGCTGGTGATGGGCGACGTGCCGCTCGGCAAACGCGCGCTCTGGCCGATCTATGCCGCGGCCGAGAAGCACGGCTTGCCGATCGGCATTCATGCCGGCAGCGCCTATCACAGCCCGCCAACCTCGGTCGGTTGGGGCTCCTATCACATCGAGGATTATGTGGCGCAGGCGCAGGCGTTCCAGACCCAACTCACCAGCCTGATCGTCGAAGGCGTGTTTGCCAAATATCCCAATCTCAAAATGGTGATGCTCGAATCGGGCTTCACCTGGCTGCCGGCCTTCCTGTGGCGGCTGCACAAGTTCTGGCGCGGCGTGCGTATGGAAACGCCGTGGGTCGACCGCGCGCCGCTGGAAATTGTGCGCAGCAACATCCGATTTTCGCTGCAGCCGGTGGACGCCCCGCCGGAACCCGAGACGTTAAACCGCCTGTTCGACCATATGCAGTCGGACGAATTGATCCTATTCTCGACCGACTATCCGCACTGGCAGTTCGACGGCGATGAGGTGCTGCCGCAAGGATTATCTCCGGATCTCGTGCGCAAGGTCATGATCGATAATCCCTTGGCAACCTATGGCCGGCTCAGTCAGAGCGTGCGGGCATGATCCCCGAAAAGTGGGCACCGGTTTTCGGAGAAGGATCATGCCCAGACTAAGAACTAGGAGATGACGCGATGAACGTGCAATTGCGCGACCGTCCCGAACCGGCGTCAACGACAACAATCAAAACCGCGATCGCCGATTGCGACATCCATCCGGCCCGCGCGACCAAAGACGAGCTGTACCCCTGGCTGGCAAAACGCTGGCACGCGCATCTCGAGACCTATGGCGTGCATGCCTATCAGGGCATGATGGAAGGCCCGCCCTATCCGAAGGCGCAGCCCAACGCCTCGCGCCGCGATGCCTATCCGCCGGAAGGCGGGCCGCAGGGCTCCTCGCTGTCTTTCATGCAGAAGCAGCATCTCGATCCCAACAATGTCGTGCTTGGCGTGCTCAATCCGCTCGGTGCCACAGGCCAAGGCATGCGCAATCACGATCTCGCCGCGGCGCTGGCCACCGCCATCAATGACTGGCAGATCGAAAAATGGACCAGCAAGGACAAGCGCCTGAAGGCGTCTATCGTCGTCGCCAATGAGGATGGCGTGACGGCGGCCAAGGAAATCCGCAAGCGCGCGGGTGATCCGAATTTCGTGCAGGTGCTGCTCTTGAGCCGTAATGTCGAGCCGCTCGGGCAGCGACGCTATTGGCCGATCTACGAGGCTGCGCAAGAGGCCGGGCTTCCGGTCGGCGTGCATGCCTTCGGCTTCGGCGGCAATCCGATCACGGCGTCGGGCTGGCCGAGCTATTACATCGAGGAGATGGTCGGGCATTCGCAGTGCCAGCAGACGGCGCTTGCGAGCCTCGTGCTGGAAGGCGTGTTCGAGCGCTATCCGAAATTGAAAATGGTGATGGTCGAAGCCGGTTTTGGCTGGGCGCCGTCGTTGGCCTGGCGGCTTGACAAGGTCTTTGACAAGCTGCGCAGCGAGGTGCCGTATCTCCAGCGCAAGCCGTCGGAATACATCCGCGACCACATCTGGTGGACGACGCAGCCGATGGAAGATCCCGAGCGGCGCGAGCATCTGTTCCAGATGATCGAATGGATCGGCTGGGACAAGCTGCTGTTCGCCACCGACTATCCGCATTGGGACTATGACGAGCCGTCGCGCGTACTGCCCGCAGGCGTCAGCGATGAGAACAAGCAAGCGTTCTATCTGGACAACGCGCGAAAGGTTTACGGGGTCGCATGATCCGGACCCGGAGGGCCGCGTTAGCGCAAAGTGGGCACCGGTTTTCCGAATCAGATCATGCGCAAGGATAGAGTTTGATGGCGCGGCATGTGGTGGCGGCAGTGGACGAACTGCCGCCGGGGACGCGAAAATTTCTCGAGATCGACGGCCGGCCGATCGCGGTGTTCAACATCAGGGGCGAATATTTCGGCCTGTTGAACCGCTGCCCGCATCAGGGGGCTGCACTCTGCGAGGGCCCGCTGATTGGGCTTGCGCAATCCACCACGCCCGGCGAGATCGAATATACAAAGCTTGGCGAAATCATCCGCTGCCCCTGGCACGGCTGGGAATTCGACATCCGCACCGGGCAATCCTATTGCGACCCCCGCCGTTTTCGCGCGCGGGCCTATCCGGCGACCGTCGAGCCGGGCGCGGCTGTGGTGAAGGGGCCGTATGTGGCCGAAACCTTCGCGGTCTCGGTAGAGAGTGACTACGTGGTGGTGGACTTGTAGTGGTGGCTGCAATGAATGACGGATCAATCAACGGCGGGCAGGCGGCAAGGCCAATGTTGTTCGAGCCGCTTTCGATTCGCGGTCTCACGCTGAAGAACCGCCTCGTCGTGCCGCCGATGGTCCATTATCGCTGCGACCCCGGAAATACCTGCGGCACATTTCACGTCGTGCATCTCGGCCGCTATGCGCTAGGAGGTTTTGGGCTGGTCTTTGTCGAGGCGACAGGCGTCGAGGAAATCGGAATCATCAATGAGCATGACCTCGGCATCTGGAACGATGCACAGGCCGAAAGCTTCAAGCCGCTGATCGCCTTCATGAAGCGTCAGGGCACGGCGATCGGTATCCAGCTTGCCCATGGCGGCCGCAAGGCTTCGTCGCAGACCGCGATGCAGGGCATGGGACCGTTGACCGAGGAGAATTTGAAGGCCGGCGCCAAGCTATGGCAACCGGTCGGGCCGACGGCCGAGCCGGTCGCCAAGGGCTGGCTGACGCCGCGGCAACTGACCACGGCCGAATGCAGGGCGATGGTCGGCACCTGGGCAGCTGCCGCAAAGCGCGCGGTCACGGCCGGATTCGACGTGATCGAAATCCATGCCGCGCACGGCTATCTGCTCGCCTCGTTTCTGTCCCCGGTTTCCAATACGCGCAACGACGAGTACGGCGGCGATCGGGCCGGGCGCATGCGGCTGCCGCTCGAGATCGTCGAAGCCGTGCGTCGCGAAATGCCGGCCACGATGCCGCTTTTCCTGCGTGTCTCGTCCGTCGACGGCACCCAGGAAGGCTGGAACATGGACGACACGGTCGCCTTCGCGCGCGAGCTGAAGGCGCGCGGCGTAGATCTGATCGACTGCTCGTCAGGTGGTATTTCGGGTGCTGCCACCGCAGCGCAAGTGCAGCGCAGCCTCGGATTCCAGGTGCCCTTTGCGGAGCGGGTTCGCAAGGAGGCGGACGTTCCAACCATGGCCGTCGGCATCATTCTCGAAGCGCAGCAGGCCGAAGCTATTCTAAGGAACGGGCAAGCCGATCTCATCGCGGTCGGCCGTCAGTCGCAGTTCAATCCGAACATCGCGATGCATTGGGCGCACGACCTCGGCATCAATTCGCGCTTCGAGGACTGGTCGCCCGAATATGGCTGGTGGCTCGAGAAGCGAATCAGGACCCTGGAGGGCTTTGCCACTCCGACCGGCGTTGTCACGCGGAGGCCGTGAGTCTCTTACCGCCGTCATTGCGAGCGAAGCGAAGCAATCCAGCTTTGCCGCAACAAGAAAGCTGGATTGCTTCGTCGCTTCGCTCCTCGCAATGACGGAAGACTATTCGCTGGTCCCGCCATTTCCTACTTGCCCCACTGCCCGCCGCTCCCGCGCGTAGCGCACCAGGGCGACGAAGCGGTAGATGCCGTGCACGAATTTCCCATAGGGCATGGTGAGGAACAGCGCGAAGACGATGCCAAGATGCAGCGCGAGTAGCGGGCCCATGGCCGATGTCTCGCGCAGGATCAACAGCGCCATGCCCGTGAGGCTGGTGAGGAACAGCATCACGATGAAGGCGGTATCCATCCCCATCCGCTGCTGGTCGACCAGCACGGGATCGCGCTTCCATCTTTCCGCCAACAGTCCGATCGGTCCAACCAACAACCCTATGCCGCCGAGCGTGCCGAGCACGACGGGCGCATCCCACCAGGCATAGGGCGCCTCGCGCGCCAGCAGGTAGTGGTAGAGAGTCGCCACGGAGGTGGACGCAAAGCAGAGCAGGAAGCCGTAGAAGGTGAAGTGGTGGTACAGTTTTCGGCGATCGGTCGGGCGATCGTCTTCGTTGAAGCAGCCGACGCCGCCGCCGTCGAGGTAACGCAGCTCGCCGGCATCGCGGATCGCCTGCCAGAGCGAGCCGGCGTCGGCCTTCGTGCCAATGGGCTCGCCGATGTCGCGCCAGAACGCGCGCACGCCCATGATCAGCGCGACGATGGCATAGAGGAACACCGCGCCGAACAGCGCGGCCATCGCGTTGTGCGGCATCAGTTTGTAGAACGCGCCTGGACCCGTATGCACGCCAAACAGGATCTGCTTGTCGTGCCAGATGGCGAAGCCGAGGATGAAGGCGGCGACGCTGAGCGCCGCGATCAGGCTGATGACAAGACCGTTGCGCGCAAAGGTGCCGGCGAGAGCGCGCGGCCAGGCATAGGCGGCGTATGACTCTGCACGCGCGACTGCGAGCGTTTGCGGCACATTGACGTTGAATTCGTGCGGTGGCGAGAACTGGCAATCGGTGTAGCAGGCGCCGCAGGCGTGACAGAGATTGGCGAAATAGTTGAGGTCGCCGTCCGAGAAGGAACGGCGCATCTCCATCGCGGGAAAGACCGCGCAAAGACCCTCGCAGTAGCGGCAGGAATTGCAGACCGTCATCAGACGGTCGGCTTCATCGAGGATTCGCGTTCCGTGCATGATTGATCGCTTCTCTCTCAGCTCGCTCTCCCCGTTCTTACGGGGAGTGGGTTGGGGTGAGGGGCTGCTTCAACAAGATCGGTGGCAAAGTGGATTCGCGGAGACTCCCCCCTCACCCGGATTGCATCTGCGATGCAATCCGGCCTCTCCCCGCGTGCGGGGAGGGGCGAAGTGTGTGCGCGGCGCGGCGTCTCAGTTCTTCGCATTTTTCGCCGCTTCCCGTCCCGCAACGCGCCCGAACACGCTGCCGATGGTCATGCCGATGCCGGCCGCATAGCCCTTGCCCAGCACATTGCCCGCCATGATCTCGCCCGCGGCGAACATGTTGGCGGAAGGCTTGCCGTCTTTCATCAGCATGCGCGCCTCCCGGTTCACGCGGGTGCCGAGATAGGTGAAGGTGATGCCGGGCCGCACCGGATAGGCGTAATACGGCGCCGCCTCGATCTTGCGCGCCCAATGCGTCTTCGGCGGGATCAATCCTTCGGTGCGGCAATCGTCCAGGATGGTGTGGTCAAAGGTGCCGGGCTGTACCGCGGCGTTGAAGTCGGCAATGGTCTTTTCCAGCGCGGCCGGATCGAGCGTCAACTTGGTGGCGAGTTCGGCAATCGTGGCGCCCTCGATCGGCGGAAACAGTGTCGGCATGAAACTGTGGCGCACGCTGGCGTCGAACACGATGTAGGCGATCTGGTCGGGTTGCGCTGCGACCAGCCGGCCCCAGATGGCGTAGCGTTTTGGCCAGATGTCCTCGCCTTCATCGTAAAAGCGCTCAGCGTGCTTGTTGACGACAATGCCGAACACCACGGAGTCATGGCGAGTGATGATGCCGCCGTCGAATTTCGGCGCCCGCGCGTCGATCGCGACCGCATGGCATTGCGTGGGGTCACCGACTTCCTGCACGCCTTTTTCCAGCAGCATCTTCAGGATCGAGCCGCGGTTATAGGGCGTGCCGCGGATCAAAAAATTGTCGGCGGCCTCGCCCCAATACTGCTTCAGCCATTCGATGTTGGCCTCGAAGCCGCCGGCGGCCGCGACCAGCGCGGAGGCGCGGATCTCGCTTGCGCCATCGACCGGCTGCTTCAGTCTTGCCGAGAGGAACATGCCGTCCTCGATCACGAGGTCGGTCACCTCCGCATCGTAGAGAATCTCCACGCCGAGCCTTTCTGCGGTGAGGTATAGCGCGTTCAGCATGGCGCGGCCGCCGCCGAGGAAGAAGGAGTTGGTGCGCCCAAGGCTCAGCGTGCCGCCGAGCGAGGGCTGCCAGCGCACGCCCTGCTCGACGACCCAGTTCAAAATGTCCTTGGACTCGGCGATCATGAATTTCGCCAGTTCCTCGTCGGTCGCACCGCCCGTGATGCGCAAGAGGTCGTCCCAGAATTCCTGCTCGGTGTAGGGACCGGTCAAAATCTCGGTCGCCGCGTCGTGGGCGCAGCGCATGTTGCGGGTGTGGCGGGTGTTGCCGCCGCGATAGAATTTTGGCGCGCCCTCCAGCACCAGCACCGAGGCGCCGGCGCGGCGGGCGCTGATTGCAGCGCACAAAGCCGCATTACCGCCGCCGATGACCAGCACGTCGAATTTGCGGGAGAGATCCACCATGCAAGGTGGTTTGCCAACTTTGCGCGGCAATCACAACTGCAGCCGCCGCATGGGCAGCGTCGTTTCGGCCAAGGGCTCCGGCTTGGCCTTGACCGTGTCCATCACCCACTTTCGAAACGCGGAAAGCTTTGGCGAGTCGGTCTTGGCTTCCGGCGACACCAGATAGAAGCCGGCATCGACCGGCAGCTGGATCTCGAAGGGCATGACGAGGCGGCCTTTGGCGATGTCGTCCTGCACATAGGACGTGCGTCCCATGGCGACCCCGAGCCCGTCGATCGCGGCCTGCAGGGTCATGTACACGATGTCGAAGGACACGCCCGGCTGTTTGGAGAGATCGGTCGGCAGCCCCGCGGCGGTCAACCAGAGCCGCCAGTCGTCGTCCATGCTGGCTGAGGAATGCAGCAGCACATGGTCGGCGAGGTCTTCCGGCTTTTTCAGCGGCTTCTTGCCTTTCAGCAGCGTCGGGCTGCACACCGGAAACATCCGGTCGGCCATCAGCCAGTCCGCACGCAGTCCCGGCCATTGGCCGCGGCCGTAGCGGATCGCGGCATCGACGCTCTCGCGCTTGAAATCGACCAGCGCGGTCGATGTGGTGATGCGCACGTCGATACCCGGGTGCTTTTGCTGGAAGTCGGAGATGCGCGGCAGCAGCCATTTGGCGGCGAGCGAAGCCAGGGTCGAGACGGTCAGCACGTTGCCGTCGTCTTTGCGCAGCAAGCGGTCGGTCGCGAGCCGCAGATCGTTGAAAGCGGCGCGGATGCCCGGGAGATATTCCTTGGCTTCCGGGGTCAGCGACAGCGTGCGGTTCTGCCGGACGAACAGGCGGATGCCGAGTTCCTCCTCCAGCCGCCGGATCTGATGGCTGATCGCAGTCTGCGTCACGTTCAGTTCAGCGGCGGCCAGCGTGAAGCTCATGTGCCGCGCGGCGGCTTCAAAAGCCCGCAGGCCGTTCAGGGAAGGTAGCCTTGCTGCCATCTGCCGCCAGTCCGATCCATGAGCTTATTTCATCCGAAACGGTACAAAGTGTCGTTTGCGGGAGCGCCGAAACGCGCCGATATTAGCGCCAACAGATTAGAAATAGGAGCCGAAAATGTCCGTTTTTACCCACGAGTCGATGATAAATCATCATGGACACGGCCTTTTCTCGCAACTGGCCGAGACCCTCCATGTCTGGCGCGAGCGCTACGAGATGCGGCGCGAGCTTTCCAAATGGTCTGAGCGGGACCTCCACGACATCGGCGTGTCCTCCGCCGACGTCGCCTACGAAGTCGACAAGCCGTTCTGGCGGGCTTGATAAGCCGCCATTAGTGCCGGCGCCGCCTGCATACAGGGGCGCCGGCCTTCTTTCCCAATTCTCGGAGCGTGCCATGACCGCCCTGCGCTTTGATGATCTTCGGCAGTATTCGGATGTGCTGCGCTCCAAGAGCGGCGAGGCCATTACCGTGCGCTTCGTCGAGCCGCGCGACGCCGAACAGATCCAGAATTATTTCCGCGGGCTGTCCTCGCGTTCCCGTTATAACCGCTTCTTCGGCGCCATGAGCCAGCTGCCGCCGAGCCTGCTCGACCGCTTCATCCATGTTGGCGAGGCTAACCAGTTCAGCGTGGTCGCCACCATGGAGGTGGACGGTCAGGAGACCATCGTCGGCGAAGCGCGCTACGCCTTCGATTTCGAGAGCTCGACTTTCGAGTTCGGGCTGTCGATCGACGATCGCTGGCAGGGCCATGGCATCGGCAAGGCGCTCCTGAAGAATCTCGAATGCCGCGCCGCAGCCTTCGGCGCCACAAACCTGTTCGGCGACACGCTGCGCTCCAACGAGTCGATGCTTGGGCTCGCCAAGAAGTCCGGTTACTTGTTCGGCAACAGCCCCGGCGACTGGAAGCTGGTGCGCTTCTCAAAGCAGATCAACATCGCGCCGCAGGAGATTCCCTGTGCGAGCTGGAGGCTCGCGAAGGCCGCGTAATCGCTTCCCTCGGCTCCCCTGCTGCTACCAGCGGGTTTGAGCAACTGGGCCCGGCTCCTGCGGCAACAGGACCGGGCCCATTTTCTTTTTTATCGCGCCGTGCTTACGCCGCCTGTGTGAAGTCCGTTGAGGTCGCGAGAGTCCGCCAGGCAGCGATTTCCCTGGCGACATGCGCGTTCTTGGCTTCGATCCGCTCCACCGTGTCACTGCCGAGCGGCAGGCGCAGCGGCGGGTTTTTCGCATTCGCCAGCTGCAGGAAGGCCTGCGCCAGCTTGCGCGGATCGCCGCGCTGACCGTGGTTGACGTCGGCGGCATGCGCGCGGGTGTTGCCGACGCTGTCGCTGTAATCGTCGATTTGTTGCGCGGTGTGGGCCAGCGAGCTCTCGTCCAGGAAGTCGGTGCGGAAAAAGCCGGGCTCTACCACCGTCACCTTGATGCCGAGCGGGGCCACTTCGCCGGCTAGTGCCTCGCTGATGCCCTCGACGGCAAACTTGGTGGCGCCATAGACGCCCCAGCCGGGATAGCCGGTGTAGCCGCCGACCGAGGAGACGTTGATGACATGGCCGGAACGCTGACGGCGCATATGCGGCAGCACCGCGCGGGTGACGCCGAGCAGGCCGAACACGTTGGTGTCGAACAGGCGTTGCGTCTCCGCAGCGCTGGCTTCCTCGATGGCGCCGAGCAGGCCGAAGCCGGCATTGTTGACGAGGATGTCGATGCGGCCGAACTTTTTCACCGCTTGGCCTGCGGCCTCGTGGGCCTCGGCCTCGCTGGTGACGTCCAGGCGTGTTGCCAACAATCGCTCATGCGTGCCCAGCCGCGCGATGATGGTTGAGGGATCGCGGGCGGTCGCGACGACTGCATCGCCGGCGGCGAGCGCGGCTTCGGCGATCAGCGCGCCAAAACCGCGGGAAGCTCCTGTGATGAACCAGACACGCATGTTGTTGTCCTTTCTGTTGTGGTCCGGCGATCCCGCCGGCCTGATGGGCAGAACCTAGCGGCTGGCTATTGCTGAGATAATCCGCTATCTGTTGCATGTACTACTGAGAAAGATTCATCAATGCGGATCGACCCGTCCGACCTCGCGACCTTCCTCGCCATCGCGCGCCACCGCAGCTTTCGCGCGGCGGCAACCGAACTTGGCGTGTCGGCCTCCGCACTCAGCCACGCGCTGCGCAATATCGAGGAGCGGCTGGACCTGCGGCTCGTCAACCGCACCACCCGCAGCGTGGCGCTCACCGAAGCCGGCGAGCGGCTGTTCGCGCGGATCAGACCAGCCTTCCGCGACATCGACGATGCGCTGGAGGATCTGAATCTCTTCCGCGGCAAGCCCGCGGGCATGCTGCGCTTCAACGCGGCGCGGCAATCGACGCAGCTGGTGCTGCTGCCGATCGTGACGCGTTTCCTCAAAGAGTATCCCGACGTCAGTGTCGAGATCGTCATCAATGATGCGCTGATCGACATGGTGGCGGCGGGCTTCGACGCCGGCGTGCGGTTTGGCGAGACCATTGCCGCCGACATGATCGCCGTCGCCATCGGTCCACGGCATCGCTTTGCGGTGGTCGGCTCGCCCGCCTTCTTCAAGCAGCACAAGCCGCCGGTAA
>Ga0081540_1002911_pt1 | contig 13799 bp, 12 predicted proteins | sample TabmetS2T1R1_FD_71024 | JGI IMG/M metagenome (GOLD analysis project Ga0081540, IMG submission 71024) | Tabebuia heterophylla rhizosphere microbial communities from the University of Puerto Rico - S2T1R1 | ecosystem: Host-associated > Plants > Roots > Rhizosphere ... | reverse complement strand
AAGCCCCAAAGCCAGGCGGGGAGTGTGGGGCGCGATCCCGAGGCGGCCATGGGGAGAAAGCAGGATAATGCCGCCGTGGCCGCGGAGCCGTTTGTAGAGATATGCAATTGAGTCCGGCGCGATCTGTTCCGGTGCTCGGCCCATTTGCACGCGATCGACGGCCCATTTGCCCAGCACCAGCTTCATGATCGGTTCGCCCCATCCGGTGAGCGAGACGGCTGCGCTGGAGTTGTCGGCATAACAGCCACAACCAATCAGCGACGAGTCGCCAACGCGGCCGGGAGCCTTGTTCAGCGTGCCTCCAGTCGAAGTTGCGGCAGCTATGTTACCTTTTGCATCGAGGGCAACCGCACCGACCGTATCGTGCGAGGCAAGTTCTGCCGCCGTTTCCGGAGACTTGTCATCGCCCGCGAATGTGAGGTCGGGCAAGCCAGCACGTTCTTTTTCCTGTGCCTCTTTGAGCCGCAGGCGTTCGCGGTCGAGCACCAAGTCGCCGTTTTCGATGAGCTGCATACCGTGCGATTGAGCGAAGTCTTCGGCACCTTGACCGACGAAATACACGTGGGGACTCTTGTCGAGCACCAACCGCGCCGCGCGAATGGGATTGCGCAGGCGTTCGACACAGGCTACGCCACCGGCGCGCATGGTGCCACCGTCCATGAGCAGAGCATCGAGCTGTACGCGGCCATCGCGGGTAAGAAAGCTGCCACGTCCGGCGTCGAATGTATCGTCATCCTCAAGGACGGCAACTGCGGCTTCGACAGCATCGACCGCTGTTGCGCCTTTGCGGAGCAGAGCATATCCGGTGGCCAGAGCATTGGACACGCCGCGCTCGTGCGCGTCGACCATGTCGTCGGGAATAGCCCAGGCGCCGCCGTGGACCAGGAGTACAGGTGTGTGTGGCATACGCGAACTCCTGATTGTATCGGGAAAAGACGCCGAGCGTGTTGAAGAGATTCAGCACAAGGATGGTTCGTCGGGATCGCAGTGCTTCAAAGTGAGAAGCAATGAGTGTTGCCGATTCAGAATTCCGGTAACGGTTTCTGCCCGTTCCAATTCTTTCAGATCGCCCGCGGCACTGATCGAGAAGCGATTGCCGCATGCGGCTGCGAGACCTTGCCGACTTAGATATGCAATACAGCCAAGGATACGTTCCGCCAGCGTCGAACGCAGGGTCCGCTCCGGCAGGCTAACTTCACCCTGCGCATCAGTCATGACCTGCTCAAGGCTCTCAGTTCGCTGCGCTGAGGTCTGCTGCCATAGTTCACTCACCGGAGTGTTCCCCATGGGCGCGCCGAACTGGTCCACCAGCTTCACATGATATGGAGGAACAACTGTGAGCTTCTCCGGATAAAGCAATATCACTAATGCCAGCGCAGACAACAACCACCAGGCCCAATGCTTTCTCATCGCCGTTACTCTACCGCGATTTCCTGCTGCGTGCGCATCCTTTTCGGCGTCAGCAATTTTTTTTATTGCGCTTTCCACATCGGAATGCTGACCGCTGACGCTGGAGGCAGCGGCATCTTGTTATTGTCGTGATCATCGAAGAGCTGCCGCAGCTGTACGCAACGGTTGTACCAGAGCAGTTGTGCGGCCTGGTAGCGTACCTGTACGTTTCCAAGCCAATAGGGGCGGTTCTCCTTTTTCCATGCATCTTCGTAGAGTTCGCGAGTGAAGGTATAGCCATCGCGAATCTGTTCACAGCGACCGTCGTTCATGTCTGTCATGAGCGAGAAGAGCGCATCAACCTCGTCGCTCTTTTTCGGATCGTTTTGTTCCGAGTACACCTTTTCGTAGTACATTGCCATCTCGTCAGCGAATTCAAACTTCATTCCAATGAAGTCCATACGCCGTGCACCCAGCTCCAGGGCATCCAACGCGTTGCGTTCGATCAGGTCATGGTCTTCGTCTTTTGCTTGCTCAATGAGGGTGATCGCTTGTTCCGCATGGAGACGAAATTCGCGATTTACTGGGCGGATTTTTTCCCCCATTGCCTGCCCGTCTTTGCTCCAGGGATCGAGCCAGAAGAGATTATTGCTTGCATCGTCAATGTGTACTTTGCTCAAGGTCTGATGCGCTGCAATCAGCTCCCGCTGAGCCTGATTGATTTTGTCTGACCAGTCGTGATGAAAGACCGGACCATAGACCTGTTGGTATTGCGCTATGTTGCTCTCTCCCGGCTGCCAGCTGGCGGCTGCACCGAAGAGCATTCCGTACCAGACCTGATCGAAGAGCGTCTCGCCCTGGTCATTCCACATAGTCGTGATTGCGCCTTTGGCTCCCATCCTCTGTCCGTCGCGAATAAAGCCCTGAATATTGCGCAGGGCAATATCGTTATTCGGATACACCTTGAGCCAACTGTCCACTCCTGGCGCGACCCATGTTTCCAAGCCAGCGTCGGTGAATGGCTTGATGTATTTATCGAAGCCCTGATCTTCCGGATCATAGTGCCAGGGCACTGCAATCAGTTCCTTCGGCAGACGTTTCACTTGTTCAGGGTCGTTCATTGCAACATCGCCCCAGAAGAGAATCTTCTTGTTGAGCGGCGCAAGCTCTTTGGCGATCGACATCAGGAAATCGACATAGACTGCGCCAAGGCCGCGCTTCTGCACATCATCCTTCGTCTTTCCGCGTCCGAGCCCAAAGGTTTCATCGGCGCCGATATGAATGTACGGCCCGGGAAACATCTGAGCGATCTCGCCGAACCACGACTTGATGAGCTGGAGTGATCCAGGCTCGCCGGGTGCAAGCACATCTCCATGCGGCGTCTCACCCAGGTCGAGATACTTGTCATAGGCGAGAACGCGGTAAAGGTGTCCGAAGGCTTCCTGCTCAGGAATGGTAGTGATGTGGTACTGCTTCGCATAGCGGACAAGTTCTTCCACTTCAGAGCGCGTCATTGCTCCCGGGCCCGGCGCAGGTACCGGATTGCCGCTGTATCGCAACGTAAATTCGAAGTACGGCGAGTAGATGTTGAGCTTATACGCGGCAAAAGTGCGAATCTGCTTCTTCTGGTACTCGAGTGTCGGCATGCCGCTACGTGAGAGATCGTCATCGGCTCCTCGATGCGGCAACGCAGGCCAGTCGCGAATGACTGCAGTGCGCAAGACCCACGATCCACCCTGTTTTGTCACCAATTGTTTGACTGTTTGCGCACCATAGAAAACGCCTGCTGATGTTTCGCCGATTACGTTGAGCGTGTCACCTTTGGGAATCACGACGTAGCCCTCATCGTGCATCTGCGAATCGAAGACTACGCGGTTTGCAAGTAACAAGGCTTTTGCCTGCGAAGCATCCGCGCGCAGCAGCACAACATGAGCTGAATTCTTTGTACTGCTCTTTGAAATTCCGTAGGATTGCAGAACCTCTTGCAGATCGTTGGCAGCAAATTTGTCCTCGGCATCGCCCCCTGGCACATCTATCTCAATCCCTCCAGTGAGAGGGATGTCTGATACTACGCGCGCCTCTCTAGGCTGCGGAATAAGCTGCAAGGCTGCACTGTTCTGCGCAGCAGCAAAGCGGGTGGCAACAAGGATGGAAATTGAGACAACCAAGATGACTGCGGCTTCTTTCGTGCGACGGGACAAGGGCTTTCCTCCGGCGAAGCAAGTATAGCGGCCTGGTCCGGTCGTATGAACAGGCTCAGACACGCCACAATTGCAGGCGACTTCTCGCGAGCCTTTTACGGGCAGCGTTGCGGATGCAATGTCGATCTCGGTGGCAGCGGAGGCCATTGTCGCAAATAGTAACGGCAATGGTTACGGAAATACGCTCGCTGAGTCAGAGTATGTCTGGGGCTCGAATGGAGTGGCTGCGAACCAATCCATGGTGTTGTTGATTGCGCATCACTTTCATGCAAACGGCAGCTTCGCCGAAGCAGCGCTGAATAATCTTCATTATTTCTTCGGGCGCAATTGCTTCGGTATCTCATGGGTGACACAACTCGGTTCGCGACCGTATCTGCATCCGCATCATCGTCCCAGTGCGGCAGACCATCTGCCTGAGCCATGGCCCGGGCTGCTTTCGGGCGCGCCCAATGCTCACCCCGCTGATCCTGTGGCTAAGCTGTTGCCTCCGGAACCGCCGATGCGAATGTACGTTGACGACCAGGGTGCCTATTCGGTGAATGAGGTGGCCATCAACTGGAACGCGCCACTCGTCTTTCTTTTAACCGCTGTGAATAGTCTGTAGCAGTCAAGTCACCTTCGTAACTTCGCAAGGGCTTGTGTGATGCCGTGCCCCATCCTAGGCTGATCTACATGCGTCACACACATGGGGGATTTTGGGGCCTGGCAATCATGCTTAGCTTGCCAGGCCCTCTCTTCGCTGTCCCCAAACCGCATGTGGTTGTGGTCGGAGCCGCGAAGAAGGTTCCCTATTCTGTTACAGGTGATCCGGCTGGAGCTTTACCGGATGAAAAAGAGCTTCGCGTTCGCCCGCTGGTTGTTGATGCCAAGATCAAAGAGTGGACGACTGGTGAATCGCACGACGTGACGGACCGCAGCTTTGCTGTGCGGCGTGCTATCCGTTTGAACGATGCCCTTCCCACAGAGAAAGTCGAGCACTGGGTGTGGCAGCGCGGGCCGTGGCTGCTGGTCGACCGCACTACGGGACATATTACGGCCATTAAGCTGCCTGACTATGACCCGACTGTCTCCAATGTTGTCTGGTTTCGCGACTATGCTGCTTATTGCGGACTCACGGCAGGCGGCCGACAACTTTACGCGGTAGTTGCGCAAGTGGCAGGGCGCAAACCGCTGCTCGCCAAGAAGCTAGGCGCGTGGGATCCGTCCGATCATCCAAAGCCCGCATGCGAAGCCTCGACATGGCAGCGCGAACCATTGCGCATCACCTTTCAACCCACTGGAGGAGCGCAGGTGAGCTTTGACCTCGTGGGTCTGTCTGCGGTTCTGGTCGAAGATGGGGACGAAGGCGACTCGGAAAACTAAGTCGACAACGAAAGCATGCGGTATCGGCTAACTGTAATGTTTTCGATGAGGATGGCTTCCATCCTCTGCATCGCTTCGATGCAGAGGGAACGGAGTCATTTCTTCATGTCGCGCGAATCCCATTGAACACAACCGGTGGACTGGCTGTAATCGAGCATTTGGCAACCAGCGAGGCTGCCCTGGGTTTTGTTCCCGCTACTGAACGGCATCAAGGTGGGCGGCCCGAGCACACCGAGGAATTGACTATCCCATTTCACAGGAACGAGCGAATTGTTCTTGAGAGTAAAAGTCGCCGGAGTCGGTGTGGGCTTTCCATCGACCGGATCAAAATTCAACACCAGCGACTTGCCGTCGCGCGTCCAATGGACGTGCCAGGTTTCTGGATCTTTGTCGTGCCAGTTCTGCTGCAGGACCGCTGTCCCATCCTTCGCGAGTTCCAACAGGACGACGCGGTGGACTTCGGCCGAGTAGCCACCACTGCCCATGTAGAAGCTCTTTAACTTGTCGGCATAGCTATTAATAGCAGTCAGTGTGACTGCCAGCAGTAGAAGCCCGGTGAATCGATGCATACGCATATCGCCTACATAGTACCGCGCAGAGCGGTTTTTTCTAGTGGAGAATGAATATGCTCTGGCCTGACTCCCAGCCCGATCACGCGAGCAATCATGCGCTTCAGTCCGGGAATCTGCAGAAATGCACGGAACTGCCATGCGACTTTTGCTTTCTTCGGTATGTCAAATATGCGTAGCGAAGTGGTGTGAATTCTTGCCTGTATCGACTGAATCACTCGTACGGGAAACTCTCGTCTTTCCTGCACCTCTGCAAGGAGGCTGTCGTTTATCCGCTTCTCACGTAATGATTGCGCGAGAATATTTGCCGTGGCTACCGCATCCTGAATTGCCAGATTGATGCCTACGCCGCCAGCGGGTGACATGGCGTGCGCCGCATCGCCGATACACAACACGCCGCTTCTGTACCACTTTTGCAGCCTGTTGATCTGTACAGAGAGCAGCTTGACCTGATCCCAGTCGCTGATCTCCGCGACGCGATCTTGCAAAAAGGGACCTACTTCTACCAATGATTGATGAAATGCGGGAAGCCCTGCCTGTTTTACAGCGGCAAAAGCGCCTTTCCGAATAATCAGGCCGGCCTGGAAGTAGGTGCTGCGATTGATAAGAACCAGCATGTGGCCGTAGTCGATCCGCCCGAGCGCTTGGTAATGGTCGTCAGGTTTGCGGCTGATGCGAAACCAGAGCACATCGATTGGGGCCCCGATATCCATTACTTCGAATTTGGCAGAATCACGAATGGTCGATTGCCTCCCGTCGCAACCAACGACAAGGTCGGCTTCAATTTCCATTTCTCCTTCGGGTGTCGTCACGCGAACGCCCTTGACTTTGTTGCTTTCCTCCAAAAGACCGACGACCTCATATTCCATACGCAGGTCGAAAGTGGAGAAGCGTCTTCCCTGCTCGGCAAGAAAATTGAGAAAGTCCCATTGGGGCATCAGCGCAATGAATTTGCATTGCACTGGCAGATGGGAGAAATCCGCCGCTGTAAAGACGAAATCTCCAAACATACCGCCGATGGCACCCACCTCCTGATGTGGCAACTTTAGAAATTCCTCCAGCAAGCCTAGTTCATACATCAACTCGAGTGTGGATGGATGAATCGTGTCACCACGGAAATCGCGGAAGAAATCTTTATGTTTCTCGAGCACGATTACACTGACACCTGAACGCGCCAAGAGATAACCCAGCATCACTCCCGCCGGACCACCTCCGGCGATGCAGCATGTCGTAGTCTCGCGTTTCTTCATGCTTTGTCCTTTCAAAGTGCATTTGCGGCTCGATCAACGACGCGACTCTTATGAGGACTACCATATATCTATGGATGCTTTCGACGACCTTCTCAGACAGGCAGAGATCGCGCATGGCCATTTATGTGCAGGACAGATTCTCGGTGTACGCATGGCCATGCTGGGTTGCAGCCGCCTAGGGATAGAAGATCCACGCGGCAAGGACCGTAAGCGGCTGGTCACTTACATTGAGATTGACCGCTGTGCGACGGATGCAATTGGCGTTGTCACGGGATGTCGTCTGGGCAAGCGCGCTCTTAAATTTCGCGATTGGGGAAAGATGGCCGCGACATTTGTTGACATTGAAACTAATCGAGCGATTCGGGTCTCGGCTAAGGAGTCGTCGAAGGCATTGGCGCGCGAGATGTATCCGGAGGTCGAGAATAAGAATCAGCAGCAGATGCGGGCCTATCGAGAGATGAGCGATGGCGATCTTTTCGATGAGCAATGGGTGCGTGTCGTCGTTGAGCCGAAAGAATTTCCTGGGTTCAAAGGAGAGCGTATCGCCTGCGATATCTGCGGCGAGGGCATCAACTACGACCGCTTTGTGCGGCGCGATGACCAGACGCTCTGCATGAGTTGCGCAGCGCCGGAAGAGCGATATTATCAGCCGCTGTAAATAGTAAAGCCCGCCGGCAAGGCAGGCTTTTCTGGTTTGGCCGCTGAATCAGAAGCTGAAGCGTGCTCCGAATTCACCAGTGAAGGATGTTGGGATAACCGTGCTGTTTGGCGTGATGAAGCTGAGCGGCTTGAGGAACGACGACGGATCATTCGGATTAATCGAGTTGACGTTGCCTTGTAGGTTCGTACCGCCGCCAAAGTTGGCGCGGTTGGTCAGGTCGAAGCCCTGGAAGAAGAGATCGATATTGTACTTTTCGGCGATAGTGATGACCTTGCCAATTCTGGCATCGAACTCTATGAAGGTTTGGCCGCTTGTCGAGTTGTAAGAGGTTTCTTCGCACGTACCGGCGGAGAGGCAAGATACGTAGAATGCGCTGCTATAAACGGTGCCGTCAGGGTTATAGAGGGCCGTTAATGAGGCAAAGTCATTCATTTTGCCTCCCTTGGGGATGATTGCGTGCGCGTTGCCGCGACCAGCACCCACTCCCCACTTGTCGCTGCTGGAATAGATATCGACTGCGCGTGCGGAACCAACCTGGAAAATCGGGGCAATCGTAATCTTCCACGGCAAAGAGAATGTTGCAGCTGCGGTCAAATGGTGCGTTTCGTCGTTGGGGGCGCGGCCGTAATCCTGGCGGCGGAACTGGCCGAGGAATGGGTTAGTTGCCGTATTGCGGAAGGCCGCCGGGTTACCCTCAAACGCGAGCGCCTTGCCATAGGTATAGTTGGCTGTGCCGGTGATGTGCTTCCACATCTGCTGGCGATAGCTGAGATTCAGAGCATCATAGTAGGAGCGCCCGGTTGACTCTTCCTCGCCGAAGCGACCGAGTACAGGAACACCAGCCGCCTTAAACGCTGCGGAGAATGGCCTGATTCCGCCATTGAAGTATTCGGTCGGATTGATGTTGACCGTCTTGTTTTCATGGATACCACGCGCCTGCACATATTCCACTTCCACGACAGAGTGGGTATTCGGTGCGATCTGCAGGCCAAAGTTGATCTGCTGCGTGTAGGGGTTGCGATAAGCCGGGTTCATCAGGCGGCCGGTGGAGCCGGGCGCAAGGTCATAGCTGGCAGGCGGAATTACAGGAAAAGGGTCGACCCCGTAACGCCAGTTGTTGAGGACGATGTCCGTGCCGGGCACGGTATTGGCAGCTGAGCAGGTTGTATCGCCAGGACCGTTGCAGGCGATGCTGAAGGTGTTGGCGAAGACGGTGTTGTTGGACTGCTGAATCATGAATAGCGGAATGTTCTCAAACGTCTGGCCGAAGTAGAGACCGTAGCCGCCGCGGAGAATGAACCGGCTGTTGCCAAAGACATCGAAGGCGAAACCGATGCGTGGGCTGAAGTCGAGGTTGTCGTTATGCGGCAAACCCGTGTAGGTGCCGCCGATATAACTGAGATCGGGCACATAACCTACGGTGTAGTTGTTGCCATTGCGCGTTGCCGGTACTGTGGGAACACCCGTCGCAGCAGCTGCTTGCAGTTCCTGCACCGTGCGGCTGTTCTTCTGCTTGTCGATACCGTAGGTATCGATGTCGCGGTCATAACGGATACCGAGGTTCAGCAGTAGGCGCGGTGTCACCTTCCAGTCGTCCTGGAAGTAGAGGCCCAGCATTTTCGGCGAGAGGTTAAATGACGGGTCGCCGGAGGTGCCTGTCATAGCCTGCACAAGGCCGGGCGTTGCAAAACCCTGCGGATACTTTCCGGGGTCTCCAAGAATATTCGAAGGTGTGTCGAAAAAGTCGAATTCAGGAGTGGGGTTGTTTTCGAAGAATCCGCCAACCTGCGGCTCGTAAATAAAATCAACGCCGGCACGCAGAGTATGCGCACTGTGTACCCAGGAGAAATCGTCCCGGAACTGGAATTTATGCTGGCTCGATTTCTGCGGGACGTTGATGTTGGTTCCAAAGCTCGTACCGTCTGGGAACAAAACGTACGGAGTTCTGGTTGCGGAGTCGATGAGATTATTCCAGTATTGAAAGCCGAAGGTGAAGTTATTGACGATGTTCGAAGTGAGGATTGAATTCAACGTAAAGTTCGTCAGAATTAGATCATTGATCGTGTAGTTGCCTTCGGACAGATCATTCTGTGCGGTGGATTGATCGTTGTTGCTCTTGTTGTCCTGTGCGGTGTAGCTGATGAAGGCACGCTCTCTGTCGTTAAAAATGTGATCAATGCGGCCGTTGTAGCGCTTGTCATCGTACGGTGTGGGAATGGTGTGGGAAGGCTCCGGGGCCGGATTGAATGCTCCACTCGCGGCCGCCAGTGTCAACTCATTGAATGAATCCGGATTGGCGGAAAGACTGGAACGTTCGCGGAGACCTTCATAGGCGAAGAATCCAAAGTCCTTATCCCTGCGGATTGGGCCGCCAAACGAACCGCCATATTGCTGCCGGCTGTAGTCGGGCTTCGGCTGATCGCCTTTTTCGGCGAAATAGTTGTTGGTCTGGAATTCCTGCGTGCGGAAGAAGCCATACAGACTGCCGTGGAATTGATTGGTGCCCGACTTGGTCACCACGTTGAGCGCCGCACCTTCGCTTTTTCCGTTCGCAGCGGAAAAGCGGTTCGGACTGATATTGAATTCCTGCACCGCTTCCAGCGGAAGCTGCATGACAGCACCACCCACGGTGTTGTCCTTGTTGTCGATACCGTTGACGGTTGTGTTTGTATTGCGGCCAGAAGAACCGTTCACGGCGTAGACGGCGTAACGGTTCTTCGTCGGATCGTAGCTGTCGACCTGCTTGACGCCCGGCGCGAGAATCGCCAGATTGGCGAAATCGCGACCGTTCAATGGAAGAGCCTGGATGTCTCTCTGAGTCACAGCCGTGGAGACATCCGTTTTTTCTGTATCCATTAACTGGTTGCCCGCGGTCACCTCAACGGTTTGAGATACCTGCCCGGCCGTCAGTGGAATGTTGACGGTGGCCGTGGTGCCAACCAGTACCTGTAGCCCCTTCACCTGGGCAGGACTGAATCCGCCTGCTTGTATTTCTAGTTGATAACTGCCTACCGGAAGCAGATCGAATCGATATTCACCTGACCCATTCGTAACAGTTTTTCGTTCGGCGTTTGTTGCCGTGCTGGTAGCGGTCACGGAGGCTCCAACGACAGCCGCTCCGGTTGGATCCGTAACTGCACCAGTAATGTTGCCGCTTGCGGTGACCTGAGCAAACGATTCAGAGTTCCCCAGAAATACAACAGCAAGCACCAAAAACAAATAGCGAATGGGACGCAGATGCGCCCTGCACGTCATAGCCATAAACCACTCCTTAGGAAAGTACTGCAAACTCGGTTTTTTCAATCGAAACCGATGCTTTCCTGGCCGGAATTCATGAAATTATCTCGGATTCGCGACTCAGGATTGTGGCTGATAGTAAACGGTTGTTACGAAATCGTCGATAGGAAAAAAACAATATCGTTGAGTCGATATAAGTTTTTCTTATTTGGAAGTTACATCTTAGGCGATTTAAATCGGAATTTAAGAGATGTTAGCTGAAAGGTTACCGGGGTTATCCTTCTCGGAGCGGGCAAGGGCCAGCGCATACGCATCATACACATTCTCAAAGACAGAGTCCCATGAGGCGGTAAGTGCATGGGCTCGGGCAGCAGCGCGCATCTCACGATGCAACTGGGGATCACGCAGTACAAGGAGAATTGCGCTGGCAAAATCCTGATCTTGCGCAATGAAGCCCGTGAGTCTCTCTTTCACGATGTAACGCGGGCCTCCATCAGGGGTGACAATGGCTGGAACACCGGAAGACAATGCCTCAAGGACCACATTGCCGAATGTATCCGTATGCGATGGGAAAACAAATATATCCATATTCGCGTAGGCTCGAGAGAGATCTGATCCGCGCAGGACTCCGGCAAACTCGGCATTAGGAAGACGCTCACGCAGCCAGGCCTCCTCCGCACCGTGTCCGACGATAAGAAAACGAAAATTGGTCAATCCTGCTTGCAGGAGTTCCTCGCGGATGCGAACCAGCAAGGCAACATTTTTTTCTACGGACAAACGACCGACAAAACCGAGTACGAAATCTGAGTCGATCTCTGCGCGACTGCGATGCTGCGGCGAAAACATGTTTGTGTCGACACCGCGTGGCATCAGCTTGCACGGTTTCCGCGTGGCGCGCTCAAGCAACGCGCATAGTTCAGCATTCGGCGCAAACAGAATTCTGGCGATTGAATAGAACCTCGCGGTGGCATACAGACTGACATCCTCGATCTGGCGTGCGGCGGCTGGTGCTTTCTTCTCTGGTAATCGTCCGAGAAACCACTGCGAACGCTTGGCGGCGTACTCATGCACATTCGTGTGCCAGGAGGCAACCATCGGAAGGTGATAGTGATTGGACATGAGAGCGCCGATCATGCCGAAATCACTGGGGCCCGTGATGTGGATCAGGTCCGGGCGGAAGTTGCGCAAAGCTCGTCCAATAACTGGAAGGTGGCGAAAGAAACCGAGATCGAAACTCAGATCTTTTTCCAAGCCGAAAGACAGCGGACCACGAGAAAGCTCAAGCGTCGTAAGTTTTCCCTCGGTCAGCAGATGCGGCGTCCGGTTTCCGGCCCGAATGCACAGAAACGGCAGGTTACGACGGCGAATAAATGCCTCAAACTCGCGGCTAGTGTGGGCCACACCGTTGATCTCGTGAAACGAGTCAGGAAAATAAGCCACACGAGGCGGGAAAGACATACACAAGCGAGTGTAAATGCAGGTGGTTGTTAGTGAATAGCGCAGGGATTGAAAAAGGCAGGGGTGAGTGTTGCCGTTTATGAACGCGACCACACTCCCACTTCGCGGGTGCAGGGTTTCCGGATTCAAATAGAGCAATGGAACAGGCACTGGCAGAGAAGAATCTTTGCTTCAAGATCGCGATGCCCGCGATGCGAGTAGTGAACTCGATCCCGGCGCTGCGACGCCGCGTATTGGCGCGAGCATGACAACTGTCATGAAGCTTTGCTGACAAAGCTTACTGCTGCGCCCAGCTAGAACAATGCGATTCTGACTGCGTAACAAGGAGGCGGTTATGAATCAGTTTGGAGCACAGCATCAGGTATGTGAAGAGCAGCGCGATTTGTTCACCGATGTAGCAAACGGTCTGGGCATGGCTTTATTCATCTGTGGAATTTTCATTCCCGGCGCACACACGCTGATGATGGTCGGCTTGGCTCTGATTGCAATTTCCTATTTAGTGGAAGCGTAAAAGCCGGTTCATATGGCTGTGCTACACTTCGCGCGTTCACCGGATACTTCCACATTGAGAGGAAATCATGCCAATTGCAGATATTGCCAATGATCTGGTTGCGCTGTGTCGCGAAGGCAGGAACATGGAAGCCATCGAGAAGTACTACGCGGACGATATTGTCAGCGTGGAATCAGCCAGCGGTCCGGATATGCCAGCGGAGATGAAAGGCATCGAAGCGATCCGGGGAAAGAATGCCTGGTGGCTTGAGAACCACGATGTCCACAGCGCCGAGGCGAATGGCCCGTATGTCGGCGAGGATCAGTTCGCTGTTGAGTTTATCTACGACGTTACGAACAAACCATCCGGCAAACGCTTCCAGATCGCCGAGATGGCGCTGTACACGGTCGAAGACGGGAAGATCGTGCACGAGCATTTCTATTACAACCCGGGCAGCATGGCCTGAGATTAGACGTAGTTCGATATCTCGATCAGGTTCTGGTCGGGGTCACGTATATATACGGACATCAGCTTGCCGACGGCCCCGGTGCGTTCCACGGGGCCTTCTTCTATGTGGACCTTCAATACATTCAGATAGTCGACCACTTCTTCGATCGGCGTGAGCGTGATGAAGCAGAGGTCGGCTGAGCCGGGGGTGGGGCGGCTGGTGTGAGGCTGGAACTCGTGTCCGCGCAGGTGGAGGTTGATTTTCTGCTCGCCGAATTTGAGCGCGGTGCGGCCGTTGAAGGTGACGATGTCCATGCTGAGGACTTCGGTGTAGAAGTCGGTTGTGGCGTGGATGTTGGCTACGGTCAGGACGATGTGGTCCAGTTGCTCCAGGGTGAAGGCCATGCTGCATTATGGACTTCTGGAGGTATTGTTCGGAATGTCATTGTGGGAGTGGGTCAGTTTGATCCCAGAGGGCCGAGACGGCCTCCCAAATGCATCGTATTTAGCCTGCCAGCGTCAAAAGAGCACATGTCTGAGATGCCGACTATACCGACACGTGGATTACTTCCGGTTAGGGGACAAACCGCCCAGAACCCAGGATGATATATTTCGTTTCCATGATCAGCCTTGAAGATGCACGTTGGTCAAACATGACTGGCGGATACAAAATGCCGTTCGATCCCCGTCCATTACTCAAGAGACTCGAAACCGACAGCGATACGACGGATGTTT
>Ga0081540_1002910_pt1 | contig 13803 bp, 13 predicted proteins | sample TabmetS2T1R1_FD_71024 | JGI IMG/M metagenome (GOLD analysis project Ga0081540, IMG submission 71024) | Tabebuia heterophylla rhizosphere microbial communities from the University of Puerto Rico - S2T1R1 | ecosystem: Host-associated > Plants > Roots > Rhizosphere ... | reverse complement strand
ACGGGTTCCGGATTTCGTTGCAGCGCCGTGGCGACGCCGAACACCGTCGTCGGCAATCCTCGTTCGGTGAATATCCGCCACAGCCGCCAGAAGCCGGCGCGCGAGCCATATTCGAACATGGATTCGATATTGGCGTGGCGTTGCCCGGGCCAGGGCTGCGCGCCCAAGACGTCGGACAAAAATGCCTCCGAGGCGCGGTCACCGTGCAGGATATTGTTTTCGCCGCCTTCCTCGAAATTGACCACGAACTGCACCGCGACCCGCGCCTTGCCCGGCCATTGCGGATCGGGCGGGTTGCGGCCGTAGCCGCGAAGGTCGCGCGGGTAGCCGGCGCCGGCCACGCTCAGACTTCCTCGAAGCGGATTTTCTGCGCGCCCTTCCACAGCACGGTCTTGCCGAACGCGGTCAGGTTCTCCAGCCCCGAGGTCAGGGTGATGAAGTGATTGCCGGCAAGCTGGCCCATCTTGCTGGCGAAATGCACGCCGCCATAGGCCAGCAGGATTTCGGTCTCGCTGATGCCGCCGGGATAGAGGATGATCTGGCCCGGCGCGGGATAGCTGGTGTGGTTCTCGTAGGAGACGCCAAAATCGAGATCGCCGAGCGGCATCCACACCCCCTCGCCGCTCCAGCGCACATGAATCGCCTGGCTCTCGAACGGCATCGCCTTGCGAAACGCCGCAACCGTCTTGGGCGCCAGTTGCTCCTCGAAGCGGGCCTCGAAGGTGAATTCGCCAGCGCGCACAATTAGTTGACTCATCGATCTGTTCTTCTGGATCCAGGTAAAGGACACGGTTCAGTCGTATCCATTACAGCCGGAACAAGCGGAAGCAAGGCCGATTCCGGCCTCGCCCAGCCCATTCGTAGGGCACGCGAGCCTCAGTTATGGGCCCGCGCCGGAACCGGGCGCGTCCGCGCATCATCCTGCTCGAAAGCGCCGCCGAGATCGGCGAGCCGCGGCGATATCATGGTGCGTTCGCGCGGGAAGGCCTCGGGCATTTCCTCGCGAATGAAGGCGAGCAGCTTTTCCCTGATCTCGCAGCGGAGATCCCAGGATTGCGGCGCGGACCGCGCACTGACGAGGGCGCGAAGCTCGATCGATCGCGGATTGGCCTCGATCACCTGCAGATTCACCACCGCGCCGTCCCACAATTTGGTCTCGCGCACAGCCGCCTCCAGCCGCTGCCGGATGCGCGAGACATCGGTGCAGTAGTCGACATGAAAGATGATGGCGCCGATCAGCGACTGGGTGTCGCGGGTCCAGTTCTGGAACGGACGCTCGATGAAATAGGCCAGCGGGACCACCATCCGCCGCCAGTCCCACAGACGGATCACGACATAGGTCGAGGCGATGTCCTCGACCCACCCCCATTCGTTTTCAATGATGACGGCGTCCTCGATCCGGATCGGCTGGGTGATGGCGATCTGGACACCGGCGATCAGGTTGCTGAGCAGCGGCCGCGCGGCAAAACCGACAATCAGGCCTGCGGCGCCGGCGGAGGCGAACAGGCTGACGCCGTACTGCTTGACGGATTCGAAGGTCATCAGGGCGGTGGAAATGGCGATGATGACAACCAAGGTATCAATCACGCGCTTGAAGACGCGCACCTGCGTGACGTGCTTGCGGGCGTGAAAGTTCTCATCCGTATCGAGGCGGAAGCGCTGCAGATATCGCGCCGCGCCCATGTCCACGGCGCGGACCGTGATCCAGCCGATCAAGGCAATGACGGCAACGACGAAGAAATGCCGGAGCTGCTCGGCGAGCACGTCACTCAGCGGCGCCAGCGGCAGCACCAGCGCCACGGCCACGAGGCAAAGCGCCAGCCGCGCCGGGCCGGAGATCCGCTCCAGGAGCAGCGTCACCGCCGGCCAGCGCGTGCCGAGCATGCGCCTGATGATCCCCGCAGCAATACCGTAGACGAACAGCGCAACGCCAATGGCGCCGACGACGAGGCAGAGACCGACCAGCCATCGCGGCACCCAGCCCAACATATGTTCGAACTTTGACAGCATTTCTTCCATGCGGGGTCCCCACTGCGTAAGCGCGTTCGGTCGCTAACGCATTGATCCGTGCATTGGTCCCGCACCTGATGCAGCGCAGCAATTCACTGCATGCATTCCGCAATTCCGCAGGCTTGCTTGCTTTCCCGCTTCGTTATGCGTTTCATCAACGCAAAGGTCCGAGGGAACAGGGAAACGCCATGCCAGCCAGAATCATCGGAATGATCGGCACCCAGCAGGAGGGCATCGCGGTCCACCTGATCAAGGGACAGATTTCGCGCCAATGGGTAATCGATTTCACCCGGCTGCATGAGCAGTGGAACTATGATTCCGTCCTGGTCGGATATTATGCCTCGGCGGCCGAAGGGTTTGCGATTGCGCTTTATGCGGCCGACCACACCGAGCGGATCAAGTTCCTGATCGCGCACCGGCCGGGTTCGGTGGCGCCGGCGCTGGCCGCGCGCCAGATCGCGACCTTCGACCAGCTCACCCAGGGGCGGATGTCACTGCATGTCATCGCCGGCACCAGCGATCAGGACCAGGCCAGCGAGGGCGACTTCCTGCCCAAGAACGACCGCTACCGCCGCGCCGGCGAATATCTCGACGTGATACGGAAACTCTGGACCAGCGACAGCCCGATCGATTACCACGGCGAGTTCTACCGGCTCGAAGGCGGCTATTCCGACATCAAGCCGTTTCAGAAGCCATACCCTTCCCTGTTCTTCGGCGGATCGTCCGGCGGTGCGCTGGAAATGGGCGCGAAGCATTGCGACGTGTTCGCGATCTTCGGCGAGCCGCTGGCCGAGACGAGCGACCGGGTTCAGGATTTCCGCCGGCGCGCGGCCGCCTTCGGGCGCAACGTGGGATTCAACATGTCGTTGCGGCCGATCATGGGAGCGACCGAGGGCGCCGCGTGGGACAAGGCCAACGCCCTTCTCGCGGACATCGAACGCAAGACCGGCGCCGCGCCGCAGCCGACCAACCATTCCTCTGAACGCCTGCTCGGCTATGCCGCCCGCGGCGACGTGCACGATGAGCGGCTGTGGATGGGGATTGCGCGCGCCACCGGCGCGCCGGGCAATACCTCTTGCCTGGTCGGAACGCCCGCGCAGATCGCAGCGGCAGTGCTGGAATATTACCGGCTCGGCATTCACTCATTTCTGCTGCGCGGTTTCGAAAATCCGCAGGACACGATCGCCATCGGCCGCGAGCTCATTCCACTCATCAAGGAGGGCGCGCTCGATATCGACCGGCAGGCCGAAGCGGCCGAATAAAGCTTCACCTGAAATATCCGAAACACCTCAACATGCCCACGCAAGGTGCTGGCGTTACAGCAAGAAACACATGAGAGAAACTGCATGAAGGCCGTCGTTGTCGAGAACTACGATTCGATCGACGGCATCTCGATCAAGGAAATTGAAAAGCCCGCCCCCGCCGGCGGCGAGGTCCGCGTCAAGGTCGGCGCCGCCGCGATCGGCTTCGTCGACGGCCTGAAGGTGCAAGGACTTTACCAGACCAAGGACCCGCTGCCCTTCGTGCCGGGGACGGAGTTTGCCGGAACCGTCGATGCCGTCGCCGACGGTGTCAGCGCGTTCAAGCCGGGCGTGCCGGTGCTCGGCATGGTCAGGTCCGGCGCGCTCGCCGAATATATCTCGGTGCCATCGGCGGCGCTGAAGATCCTGCCCACGCAGGTCTCCTTCGAGGCCGGCGCATCGTTTCAGGCCAATTACCTGACCGGGCTCTATGCGCTGGATGCGCGGGCCTCGCTGCGCGAGGGCGAGATACTGCTGGTGCTGGGCGCGGCGGGCGGCGTCGGCATCGCGGCCGTTCAACTCGGCAAGCTGATGGGCGCGCGGGTGATCGCCGCGGCCTCGACGCCGGAAAAGCGCGAGTTTGCGGTCCGTCACGGGGCTGACGACAGCATCGACTATACCAAGGCGGATTGGCGGGACACGCTGAAGGCGATGACCGGCGGGCATGGGCCGGACGTCATTTTCGATCCGGTCGGCGGCGAAGTGGCGCTGCAGGCATTCCGCTCGATCGCCTGGCGCGGGCGGCATCTCGTGGTCGGGTTCGCCTCGGGCACGATCCCGGCGCTGGCGTTCAACCTGCCCCTGCTCAAGGGCGGCGCGCTGCTTGGGGTCGATCTCGCCCAGATCCAGAAGCGCGAGCCGGAGACGCACGCGCGCCTGATCGCGCAACTGTTCGACTGGCTTGGATCAGGAAAATTGCAGCCGGTGGTCGGCAAGGTGGTGCCGTTCGAAGATTTCCGCGAGGCGTTCAAGACCATGCAGTCGCGATCGGCGCTCGGGAAGATGATCGTCAAATTCGGCTGAGGCGAAACCACACCCGCCCGCCGCACCAACAGGACAGGATTGATGCCTCCGGAAGATACTGCCAACACGCCCCGCCGCCGTCATTTGCATACACGTTCGGTCGAATGCGAAGGCTTTTTGCGGGACGACGGACTATGGGAAGTCGAGGCGTGGTTGCGCGACACCAAGCCGTTCGTCCAGCCGGCCCATCGCTTCCGCGAAGAACTCAGGCCGGGCGACCCAGTGCACGACATCGGCCTGCGGCTGGCGATCGACGACAGCATGACTGTTCGCGAGGCGGAGGCGACGCTGCGCGCGACGCCCTACCCGACCTGCATCGAGGTCGAGCCGATCCTGCAGCGGCTGATCGGCGAGCGCATCGGTTCGGGCTGGCGAGAAACGGTCCGCCGCAAGATCGGCCGGCTGGAAACCTGCACGCATCTGATGGAGTTGCTCGGCCCTGCCGTGACCACGCTGTTCCAGACCATGTCCCATGGCAAGGAGCCGGAAAGCCGCGGCACACTGGAGAGCCAGCAAAACTCCGGCCAGCGGCCGTTCTTCATCGGCGGCTGTCATTCCTGGCGCACCGACGGCCCTGTTGTCGCCGCGATGTTTCCGAAGTTCGCGACCAAGCCAGCGGCGACGGATTAGGCGGTGCCCCTTACGCGGTCGTAGATCGCGAACGCCGCTGCCAGCGCGCATCCGGCGATGATGCCCACCGTCAGGTCCTCGATCAGCGTCAGGCCGAAGGTTGCGAGCAGCACCGCCGCGCTGCGCCAGCCGCGAAGCAGATGAAGGAATTCATCCTTTTCCGCCATGTTCCAGCAGACCACGACCAGCACGCCCGCCAGCGCCGACAGCGGAACGAAGCTCGCCAATGGCGCCGCGACGATCATGAACATCAGTACGAACAGCGCATGCGCCATGCCGGAAACCGGACTGCATGCGCCGGCGCGGATGTTGGTCGCGGTGCGGGCGATGGTGCCGGTGACGCTGATGCCGCCGAACAGCGCGGAGGCGATATTGGCGATGCCCTGCGCCACCACCTCCATATTGTAGCGGTGCTTGCGCCCGGTCATGCCGTCGGCGACTTTCGCGGACAACAGGCTCTCGACCGCGCCGAGCAGCGTGAAGGAAAGCGCTGTCGGCAGCACTTCGAGCACGGTTGAATACGAGATCGCCGGCAGGCGCGGCCCGGGCAATCCGTCCGGTAACTGACCAAAACGGCTGCCGATGGTCTCGACCGGGAGATGGAACAGCCAGGCGGCAACCGTGGCCAGCGCGACTGCGATCAGCATCCCCGGCCAGTTCGGCGCCAGGCGCCGCAGCAAGAAGATCATCGCCGCCGAGCCGACGCCAATGACGACGGCCGCAGGCGTGAACGTCGGCAAGGCCTGCGCGAGCATCGCGAGCTTTGGCAACAGCGGCCCGGGCTCAGTGGCGGGCAGTTTCAGGCCGCCGAGATTGCGAAGCTGGCTGGCGAAGATCGTGACGGCGATGCCGGCGGTAAAGCCGACCGTCACCGCATGCGGAATATAGCGGATCAGCGCCCCGAGCCGCAGCAGGCCGATTACCGTCAGCATAAAGCCGGAAATGAAAACCGTGAGCAGCAGCCCCTCGAGGCCGAATCTGGTCACGGTGGCCGCTACCAGCACGATGAAGGCACCGGCGGGGCCGCCGATCTGGTAACGGCTGCCGCCGAGCGCCGAGACCAAAAAACCGCCGATGACGGCTGCATATAGTCCCCGCTCGGGCGACACGCCCGAGGCGACGGCGATCGCCATCGACAGCGGGAGCGCGACGATCGCAACCGTCAGGGCCGCCAGCATGTCCTTTCGAAAGCAGCCGAAACCGTATCCGTCGGACAGGACGGTGACGAGCTTGGGGCGATAGGTATGGGCGGTAGCGGTGCCGTCGGGCATTGCAGGTCAATCGATCGAGATATTAGCGATTATAGCGAAGGGTCCGGCGTGGAACCATGCCTAGAGTATCTTGCAAATTCCGGACCGCCAACGCTCACGGCGGCGGATTGCCGGAGGCCGGCTCGTCATCGGCAATCGCGCGCCACCCTGCTCCCTCGAGATCATCGTACTGGCCGTTCTTGAGCGACCAGAGGAATCCCGCCAGGCCAAGCAGACCGAGCAGCAGCGCCAGCGGCACCAGGATTACCAGCACTTCCATCAGCCGAACTCCCTCGCGCCGCGATGCGCGCGCAGCGCGTTCAAGATCACAAGGAGCGACGAACCCGACATGGCGGCGGCAGCGACCAGCGGCGTCGCCAAGCCTGCGATGGCGAGCGGCACGGCAAGCAGATTGTAGCCCGCGGCCAGCCACAGGTTCTGCCGCATCAGACGTAGCGCCTTGCGCGAGAAGCCGATGGCCGCGACGACCGGCGCGAGGCGATCGCCGAGGAACACCAGGTCGGCGGTCGCCTGGCTCAAATGGGTCGCGCTGACCGGCGACATCGAGACATGCGCGGCTGCCAGCGCCGGCGCGTCGTTCATGCCGTCGCCCACCATCAGCACCTTGACGCCGCGCCGCTTCCATTCATCGATGCGGGCAATCTTGTCGGCCGGCGTGACCCCTGCGCGCCATTCGTGGATGTCCAACGATCGCGCCGCATGCCGCACCGCGGGCTCGCGATCGCCCGACAATATCTCGACCTCGATGCCCGCCTTGACGAGCGCGGCCACCGCGCCGGCCGCATCGGGCCGCAGGCGCTGCCGCACCGCGAAGACATGCCGCGTTTCGCCATGGCGGAAGGCGACGACAGACGCCTCGGGATCGCGGCACAGGATCTCGTTGGCGATCTGATCGGCGCCGCAGAACGACGGCCGGCCCAGCCGCACTTCCATGCCGTCGACGAAACCGCGCACGCCCTCACCGGCCACCTCTTCGCCCCCCGCCAGCGGCGTCCTTGCGCCGGCCGCGCGCGCCACCGCCGCGGCGACCGGATGATGGCTGGCAAGCGCGAGCCGCCCGGCCAGTTCAAAGACCTCCCGCGGAACGTCGGCGGCATTGGTGACGTCGAGTTCGGGCAAGGTCAGCGTGCCGGTCTTGTCGAACACGACGCGCTCGACCTCGGCCAGCCGCTCGATGGCGTCGCCGGAATTGAGCAGCACGCCGGTGCGGAACATGGCGCCGGATACCACCGTCTGCACCGCCGGTATCGCCAGCCCCAGCGCACAGGGGCAAGTAATAATGAGAACCGAAATCGCGGTGACGATGGCGTCATGCCAAGTCGCGCCAAAGGCCACCCAGCCCAGCATGGTCAGCAGCGCCGCGGTATGCACGACCGGCGCGTAAAGCCGCGACGCGCGATCGGCGAGTTGCACATATCGGGAGCGCGCCTGCACGGCGTTGTCGAGCAGCCGGCTGATCTCCGCCAGCAGCGTGCCTTCGGATGCCGCCGCCACTCGCACCCGCAACGCGCCGGAAAGATTGAGCGTTCCGGCATAGACGGCGGTGCCCGGCCCCGCCTTCACCGGCAGCGTTTCGCCGGTGATCAGGCTCTGGTCGATCTTCGACCGTCCCTCGATCACCGAGCCGTCGACGGCGCAGCGCTCGCCGGGGCGCAGCAGCACGATGTCGCCGGCCTTCACCGCGGCAATCGGCACGACGCTGATTTCGTCGACGCCGACGAATTTCGTCGCGCTTTCCGCTTTCAGCGCTGCCAGGTTTCCGGCGACCGCCCGCGTCTTGCGGCGCATGCTCTGGTCGAGATAGCGGCCGGCCAGCAGGAAAGCCAGCAGCATCAGGGCGGCGTCGAAATAGGCATGCTCGGCGTGGTGGATCGTCTCCATCACCGACATCGCGAGCGCCAGCACGATGCCGATGCTGATCGGCACATCCATGTTGGTGCGGCGCACCCGCAGCGCGCGCCAGGCAGATTTGAAGAACGGCTGCCCCGCATAGGCCGCGGCCGGCAACGCGATCAACGCCGACAGCCAGTGGAAGAAATCGCGCTGCTCCGGGATCATGTCGCTGACATTGCCGGACCACACCGGGATCGACAGCATCATGATGTTCATCGCGGCAAAGGCGGCGACGCCGAGGCAGCGCAGCAGGAAGCTCGCCTGCTCCGTCTCCACAGCTTCGGCGCGGACCGGCTCGAACGGATAGGCCTTGTAGCCGAGCTCGGCCAGGCGATCGATGAAACGGGCCGGATCGAGCGAACCTTCCTTCCATTCCAGCGCGACGCGGCGGTCGGTCAGGTTGACGCGGGCCAGCGTCACGTCCGGAAGCGCGGAAAGGCCGCGCTCGATCTTCGACATGCAGCCGGCGCAACTGACGCCTTCCACCGCCAGATCGATATGCGACAGGCCCGACCCGAGATGGCGGACATAGTGTGAAAAATCTCGCGTCGCCTGCATGATGCGGTATTCCTAATTCAACAGCACGCGGTTCTTGGACAGGAACAAGCGCTGTCCCGCCGCATCGGCTTCGATCACAAGGTCCCACTGGCCGGGCGCGACGGCCGGCGCGCTGCCGCGGTAGATGCCGCTTCCCACCTCGGCGAGTTCGACCGGCAGATCGGCGCGACGGTCGGTCGGCCGCTCGAACCGGCCCTGAAACTTCAGCCCGGACATCGGCCGGCCATTGCTGTCGCGCGCCTCGACCTGCAGCGTCGCGCCGCCCTGCCCGCTGCGCACGACATGCGCGTCGACCTTCCAGTTGCGCGCGCTCTGCTCGTGGGCCTTTGCGACCTCCTTTCCGTAGGCGAGGCTGGCGCTGTAGGCGCTGTCGACCTCGGTGCCCGGCAAGGTCTGGATCGCAAGCCGCATCATCAGCAGGTTGACCCCGATGACGACGGCAAAGAACGCGATCGTCACGAACAGCACCATGCCTCCGGTCAGCGGCTTCGGCTGGGCGCGGCTCATGCGGTATCCCTCCCGGATGTCATGGCGACACGAAATGATCGGTGGCGGTAGCGACCTCGCCCAGCCCGATGTCGGTGACGCGGAAATGCACCGGAACGGATTTCTCGGGATTGCTTTCCGCAGGCGCCGTCACCAGGAGCCGCAGTTCGGTGCTCTGGTCCCGCCCCAGCACGATCATCGGCCGGTCGTTCGTCACGGAATCGACGCCGACGACGTGAAGCGTGGCGCCGACCGGGCCGTCGACATCGATCGCGACCACGCGATCGAAGCCGCGCTTGTTGAGGAGACGGACGGTATAGGCATTGCGGATCGACCCGTCGCTCAGCCTCACCGCGACCGGATTGCGGTCGTGCAGCACGCTGACATCCAGCAGCGACCGCGTCAGCAGCGCGTAGAGCATGATGGCGCCGACGCCGACGATCAGCGCCGCATAGACGATGGTTCGCGGCCGAATGATGCGATAGATCTGCGGCTTGCCCTCCTGCCGCCGGTGAATGTTGATGTCGTTGTCGTATCCGATCAGGCGGGTCTCCCGGCCGATCTTGGTCATGACGTTGTCGCAGGCGTCGATGCACAGGCCGCACTGGATGCAATCGAGCTGCGGACCGTTGCGGATGTCGATGCCGGTCGGGCACACCGCGACGCATTGATAGCAATCGATGCAATCGCCGACCGGCTCGCCGAGCGCGCGCAGCTCGTTCGCCTTTTTCAGCGACGTGCGCTGCTCGCCGCGATCGTATTTATAGGTGACGTTGAGCGCCCATTCATCGGTGAGCGCGGCCTGAATGCGCGGCCACGGACACATGTAGACGCAGACCTGCTCGCGCATCCAGCCGGCGAAAATGTAGGTCGTCGCGGTGAGGATCCCGATCCAGATATAGGCAAGCATCGGCGCCTGGAAGGTGATGAGCTGCTTCACCAGCGTCGGCGCGTCGTTGAAATAGAGCACCCAGGCGCCGCCGGTCCACCACGCGATCATCAGCCAGATCGAATGCTTCAGCACGAGCTCGGCGAAACGCTCGAGCTTCATCGTGCCCTTGGCCGCATCCTTGCGCATGCGCTCGCGGCGGTCGCCCTCGACCATGCGTTCGACGGCATAGAACAGATCGGTCCAGACCGTCTGCGGGCAGAGATAGCCGCACCAGATGCGGCCGCCGACCGCGTTCATCAGGAACAGCGTCAGAGCGGCGACGATCAACAGGCCGGTGAAGTAATAGACCTCCTGCGGCCACAGCTCGATGAAGAAGAAATAGAAGCGGCTGTTCGGCAGATCGACCAGCACCGCCTGGTTCGGCGCACCCAGCCCGCGATTCCAGCGCACGAACGGCAGCAGGTAATAGACGCCGAGGCAGAACGCCATCAGGCCCCATTTGGTGCGGCGGAAGGTTCCGGAAACGCTCTGCGGATAGACCTTCTTCTGCGCCGCATAAAGCGGCCCATCCTCGTCAAACTGCAGTTCGGTCGGCTTCACGGGCTTGGTCATCGCAGGCGTTGATCTCGCGTCAGAAATTGACTGTAGACGCCGCGCCGCAGGCGCGTTTGATCCACCTCAAACAGTACGTAAACTTGCTTTACCCGGCGGCTATTTGCCTCCGCCGAGCGAGTGGACGTAAACCGTCAGTGCCTTGATCGTCGTCGGGTCGAGCCGGCCGGCCCAGGCCGGCATGACGCCGGCGCGGCCGTTGGTGATGGTCTCGACCAGCGTCGCCTCGTCCGAGCCGTAGAGCCAGATCTTGTCGGTGAGATCGGGCGCGCCGAGTTCCGGGTTACCCTTGCCATTGTCGCCGTGGCAGGAGACGCAGTTCTCCGCAAAGATCTTGGCGCCGGCCGCGGCGTCGAATCCGGGAGCCGTCGGCAGGCCGGACAGCGAGCGGACGTAATTGGCGACGGTCACGATCTGGTCGCTCTTGAGAACCCCCTCTTTCCCGAACGCCAGCATGGCGCCCTCATGGGCCTTGGCGTGGCCGGAGCGGGCGCCGAACTGGATCGTCTGCATGATCTGGTCGAGCGTGCCGCCCCACAGCCAGTCGTCATCGTTGAGATTGGGATAACCCTTCGCGCCGGCGCCGCCGGTACCGTGGCATGGCGCGCAATTATCGCCGAATACCGTCCTGCCGCGCGCACGTGCCAGCGCCAGCAGGGCCGGATCCTTCTCGATATCCGCCAGCGAGGCCGCGCCGAGCGCCACCATCTTCTCGCCGCGGATCCTTTCCAGGTTGGCGATTTCGGTGCGGACCTCGGCGCGGGTGGAGTAACGCCAGATACCGGGCGTATAGCTCCACAGCAGCGGCCACGCCGGATAGACGATCCAGTAGCCGATCGCCCAGACGATGGTCGCGTAGAAGGTGATCAGCCACCAGCGCGGCAGCGGCGTGTTGAGCTCCTTGATGCCGTCCCACTCGTGGCCGGTGGTGGTCTTGCCGGTAACATGATCGAGATCGCCGTGTTCGGTCATGATCGTATCACTCCTCGCGCAAGGGCATTCTCGCCGCCTCATCGAAGGCGGCCTGGTTGCGCGGCCAAAGCGCGTAGATCACGATGGCGATGAAGATTCCGACGAAGACCGGCGTCCAGAACGTCGTGACGAGGTCCGACGCAATGTTTTGGACAGTGAGAATTGCTTTCATCGTTTCTGCTTTCCCGGCGAAGTTTGGCTCAGCGTAGATTGGCTTTTTCGTTGTAGAGCTTGAAGTCGACCAGCGTGCCGAGCATCTGCAAATATGCGACCAGCGCATCCATCTCGGTCGGCGCACCCGCCTTGCCGTCGAAGTTGCGGGCAACCGATTTCGGATAGCGCTTGGCGAACGCATCCACACCGGCATTGTCGGGATCGGCCTGCGCCCTGAGATCGGCGACGGCATTGGCGACCTGCTCGTCCGAATAGGGAACGCCGACGGCGCGGCTGGTGCGCAGATGGTCGGCGATGCTGCTCACATCGACTTCCGTCTGCGACAGGAAGAAATAGCCGGGCATGACCGATTGCGGCACGATCGCGCGCGGATTGGTCAGATGCGTGACATGCCATTCGTCGGAATATTTGCCGCCGACGCGCGCCAGATCCGGGCCGGTGCGCTTCGACCCCCACTGGAAGGGGTGGTCATACATGCTCTCGGCGGCGAGCGAATAATGGCCGTAGCGCTCGATCTCGTCGCGCAGCGGCCGGATCATCTGCGAGTGGCAGAGGTAACAGCCCTCGCGGACATAGATGTTGCGCCCGGCAAGCTCGAGCGGGGTGTACGGCCTGACGCCGTCGACCTTTTCGATCACGCTCTTGAGATAGAACAGCGGGGTGATTTCGACGAGACCGCCGATGGCGATGACCACGAGAATTCCCACGACCAGGACGATCGAGTTCTTTTCGAAGATTTGATGCCGCGACCAGAAAGACATTCAGGCGCTCCTCATTCCGCCGGCTGAAGAGCGACGGGCGACTGCACTTCCGCTTCGCCGACGCGCACCGTCATCCAGAGATTGTAGGCCATGATCAGCGAGCCGATCAGGAACAGCGCTCCGCCCGCGGCGCGAATGACGTAGAAGGGATGCATCGCTTCCACGGTTTCGATGAAGGAATATTCGAGGAAGCCGAGCGAAGTGTAGGCGCGCCACATCAGGCCCTGCAGGATTCCCGACACCCACATCGCCGAGATGTAAAGCACGATGCCGATGGTCGCGGTCCAGAAGTGCCAGTTGACCAGCTTCAGGCTGTAGAGCCCCTTGCGATCCCACAGCCAGGGGATCATGCAGTACAGCGCGCCAAAGGAGACGAACCCGACCCAGCCGAGCGCGCCGGAATGCACATGACCGATGGTCCAGTCGGTATAGTGACTGAGCGAATTCACGACCTTGATCGACATCATCGGGCCTTCGAAGGTCGACATGCCGTAGAAGGCGACCGACACCACCAGCATGCGCAGCACCGGATCGGTGCGCAGCTTGTCCCATGCGCCCGACAGCGTCATCAGGCCGTTGATCATGCCGCCCCATGACGGCATCCACAGCATGATCGAGAACGTCATGCCGAGCGTCTGCGCCCAGTCCGGCAGCGCCGTGTAATGCAGATGGTGCGGCCCGGCCCAGATGTAGAGGAAGATCAGCGACCAGAAATGGATGATCGACAGGCGGTAGGAATAGATCGGCCGGTCGGCGCGTTTCGGAATGAAGTAGTACATGATGGCGAGGAAGCCGGCGGTCAGGAAGAAGCCGACCGCGTTATGCCCGTACCACCACTGGAACATGGCGTCCTGGACGCCTGCCCAGGCGACGTAGGACTTGGAGCCGAATATCGACACCGGCAGCGCGGGATTGTTGCCGAGATGCAGCACGGCGATGGTGATGATGAAAGCGAGATAGAACCAGTTGGCGACGAAGATATGCGGCTCTTTCCGCTTGATGATGGTCGCCAGGAAGACCAGGAGATAGACCACCCAGACGATCGTCAGCCACAGGTCCGCATACCATTCCGGCTCGGCGTATTCCTTGGATTGCGTCACGCCGAGCAGATAGCCGGTGCCGGCTATCAGGATGAAGAAGTTGTAGCCGACGACGACAAACCACGGCGCCAGATCGCCGGCGAGACGCACGCGGCACGTTCTCTGGACCACATAGAGCGA
>Ga0081540_1002909_pt1 | contig 13805 bp, 15 predicted proteins | sample TabmetS2T1R1_FD_71024 | JGI IMG/M metagenome (GOLD analysis project Ga0081540, IMG submission 71024) | Tabebuia heterophylla rhizosphere microbial communities from the University of Puerto Rico - S2T1R1 | ecosystem: Host-associated > Plants > Roots > Rhizosphere ... | reverse complement strand
CTCCGTTATGTGCTGAAAGCGAGGTTGATCGAGCCTATTCAGCGGCGGTGAACGTCAGGCTTTTGACCGGCCGGCCTTCGAGCGTTCCTCGCGACAGGCGGACGGATTCACGCCGGTGATTTTCCGGAACGTACGCGTGAAGTGGCTCGGGCTGACAAACCCGACCTGCAGCGCGACGGCCGCGAGGGACTCATCATCGCGACGCAGATGTTGCAGCGCCTGCTGCACCCGGCGGCGGCGTAGCTTTTTGGGACTGTACCATTACATGTTTGTCCAGTCCCGCAGGCTCCCTCGACAGCTCGATTTGAAGGCGAAGGGAAGATGACCAGCGGTTCGGAGCCGACCGATGGCTGACACACCTTCAATCGACTTTGCTGCCCCTGCTGAGCTGCGCAAATGGCCGTCTCTCAGCAATCAGCGTCGCCTGGATCGCGAAACCTACCTGGTCACTGCCGGCCCACTCGAGGAATGCATCCGGGATTTCATGGCTAAGCCAGAGGCAACGCGGCAACTGTATGAAATCCATACGGCTCCCCAACCGCCGCTTGTCACGGGAGCCCTGGCCCCTGAGCACTTCGTGGAGCTTTCGCGGCTCAAGTTTTTTCTGTGAGTCGGGCTCTGGGGGAAGTAGTTGAGTTCAACAAGATCCACTTTTTGATGTCGGCGCGGATGAAGGCGGCGGATTCCCAAGGCGTGCCGCCGACCGAATCTATACCCTGCCGTTGACTTCGGTACCCAACCCAGTATTGGCGACGCCCGACACTTTCTTGATAATCGGGGCAGAGTTCGGGCCGGCGCCTGAAGCCTTTGGAGAAGCCTGTGGGAGACGGTGGCAGATGCCGGAGTTCTTTCCTCCGCAGGCAAAGGGTCACACGTGCCCCATCAAATCGTCGGGCGCGCTGGTGATTGCCCAAGCGCCAGCAGAGCTGCGGCAAGTGCCGCTGCCGCCTTTTCAGGCCGGGCCTTCTCATAGATTGCGAACTCAAGGTCGGGAAGACGCGGCAGCCCCTCCTCCACTCCCACAACGCGCAAGCCTGCCATGACCGCGCTGGCCGGAAGCGGCGTGATCGCAAGGCCCGCGAGCGCCGCCGCGCGCACGCCCGTCAGGCTGGGGCTGGTATAGACGATCTCCCAGCTCCATTCGCCGTTGTCGAGCGCGGCGAGCGCCGCCTCGCGCGAGACGGATTTTTCGCGATAAAGTGCAAGCGGCAGCGTCGTCCCTGGAACGAGATCGAAGGTCTCGGCCGCCACCCAGACCAGGGGCTCGCGCCACACCAGCCGCCCGCGCGAGGTGCCGAGCGGACGCTTGGCGAACACGACGTCGAGCCGTCCCCTGTTGAGCTGCTCGATCAACTCCGCGCTGACGCCGATCTGCACCTCGAGCTTCACGCCCGGATGCAGCGCGGCGAAGCGGCCGAGCGCCGACGGCAGCGAGCCGCCGGCAACTTCCTCGACCACGCCGAGACGCACCATGCCTGACAGACGCGGCGCCGCCAGACGATGACGCGCGGCCTCTTCGAGCTGCAGCAGGCGGCGGGCATCGCCGAGCAGCATCTCGCCGTCGTCGGTCAGCGCAACGCTGCGCGTCGTGCGCCGGAACAGCGCACGCTTCGTCTCCAGTTCCAGCCGCTTGACCTGCTGGCTGATGGTCGACTGCGTCAGGTTGAGGCGCTCGGCGGCGCGGTGGAAACCGCCGCAATCGGCCACGGCGACGAAGGCGCGCAACAGTTCGAAATCGAGCATGCAATTGATCCATATTTGCGATCAATCATATTATAAAATATCGTTTCTATAATCAATATTGGACACCTACCTTTCGCTGCGAAGACAGGATCAAGCGAAGGAGGCCATCATGTCCCATTCATCACAGGAGGCGACTGGCCGTGCCGAACGTCTGGCGCGCACCGCCAGGCTCGCGAGCGGCAAGATCTGTCCGCCCGATCGCGCGACGGCGTTGCTCGAAGCGATTATCATGCCCGGCGACCGTGTCACCATCGAGGGCGACAACCAGAAGCAGGCCGATTTCCTGGCCGCTGCGCTCGCGAAAGCCGATCCCGCGCGGCTGCACGATCTGCACATGGTGCAGTCGGTGCTGGCGCTGCCCGAGCATCTCGCGGTGTTCGAGCGCGGCATCGCCAACCGGCTGGATTTCGCCTTCGCCGGCCCGCAGAGCCGCTGGCTCGCCGAGCTGGTCGCGAACGGCTCTGTGAAGATCGGCGCGATCCACACCTATCTCGAGCTCTATGCCCGGATGCTGGTGGACCTGACGCCGCGCGTGGCGCTGATCGTCGCCGACAAGGCCGATCGCGACGGCAACCTCTACACCGGCCCCAACACCGAAGACACGCCCACCATAGCCGAGGCCGCAGCGTTCCGAGGCGGCATCGTCGTGGCGCAGGTCAACGAGATCGTCGATCAACTGCCGCGGGTCGACATCCCCGGTAGCTGGGTCGATTTCGTCGTGCCGGGCCCAAAGCCCTACGCCATCGCCCCCCTGTTCACGCGCGACCCCGCCAAAGTCAGGGACGAGAACGTGCTGATGGCGATGATGGCGATCGCCGCGGTCTACGAGCCCTACGAGGTGCGCCGGCTCAACCACGGCATCGGCTATGCCACCGCCGCGATCGAGCTGATCCTGCCGACCTTCGCCGCGAAGCGCGGCCTGAAGGGCAAGGTCGCGAACCATTTCGTGCTCAACCCGCACCCGACGCTGATCCCCGCAGTCGAAGCCGGCTTTGTCGACGGCGTCTATTGCTTCGGCTCCGAGCTTGGCATGGAGCGCTACGTCGCGAAGCGCGCAGATATATTCCCGATCGGCGCCGACGGCGGCCTGCGGTCGAACCGCACGCTGGCGCAGGTCGCCGGACAATATGCCTGCGACATGTTCGTCGGCGCGACACTGCAGATCGACGCCCAGGGCAACAGCTCGACGGCCACGAAGGGACGGATCACGGGCTTTGGCGGCGCGCCGAACATGGGCGCGGATGCGCGCGGCCGTCGTCATGACAGCCCGACCTGGCTGCGCGTCGGCGAGGAAGCCGGCGAGCGCCTGCGCGGACGCAAGCTCGTGATGCAGATGGTGCAGACCCATCAGCCAAATGGCGCGCCGAGCTTTGTCGAGCGGCTGGATGCGTTCGACCTGGCGGCCTCTGCAGGCTTTGCACTGCCGCCGGTGATGATCTATGGCGACGACTTGACCCATGTCATCACCGAGAAGGGCGTGGCCAACCTCCTGCGCTGCCGGTCGATGCAGGAGCGCGAAGACGCGTTGCGCGCGGTGGCCGGCGACACCGAGTTCGGCCGGCGGCAATCGCAAGACACGACCGAAAGCCTGCGCCGCCGTGGCATCGTGATGCTTCCTGCCGATCTGGGCATCGATGTCGCAACCGCGACGCGCGACCAGCTCGCCGCCGGGACCATCGACGATCTCGTGACGGCCTCCGGCGGACTCTATGCGCCGCCAGCCAAATTCCGCCCGCAGGCCGCGACGCCAGCCGCGGCCGCCGTCACCCATGCATAAGGAGGCAACGATGACCCTCGCCACCCCAACCACCTCGCGCAACGCGACGTCCGCGCTCGACCACGCGAAACAACTCGCCACCACTCTGTTGTCGGAGCGCGGCGAGGCCTCCGGCGCCCTGGTTGCGCGCGGGCTGCACGGCGTGCTGCGCGGACTCGATGCGAGCGACCGGCACGGCTTCCACCGCTTTCTGGCGACGGAATTTCAACCCGATCAAACTGCGCTGCGTGCTGCGGCGGAACGCTATCTCGGCGATGCCACCGCCGAAACGGCGGCCGCTCTCGCGCAGGCCGCCGATCCACCGCGACAGGAGCTATTGCGGCGGATGAACATGGCGCCCGGCGGCACCGGCGCGCTGATCGCGATGCGTAGCGAAATCACCGCGCATCTGCGCGACGAGCCGGGGCTGAAGCTGCTTGATGCCGACCTCAAGCATCTGTTCGCGTCCTGGTTCAACCGTGGCTTCCTCGAGCTGCGGCGGATCGACTGGCAATCGCCAGCGGCAGTGCTGGAGAAGCTGATCGCCTATGAGGCGGTGCACGAGATCAAGGGCTGGGCCGATCTGCGGCGCCGCCTTGCCCCCGACCGCCGCTGCTTCGCCTTCTTTCACCCCGCGCTTCCCGGCGAGCCGTTGATCTTCGTCGAGGTCGCGCTGGTCGAGGGATTGGCGACCTCGATGCCGCCGCTGTTGTCGCAGGATGTCGACGCGGACGCGGCGTGGGAACAGGCCGAGCACGCCGACACCGCGATCTTTTACTCGATCTCCAATTGCCAGGAAGGCCTGCGCGGCGTGTCGTTCGGCAATTTCCTGATCAAGCAGGTGGTCGAGGAGCTGCAAGCGGAGTTTCCGCGATTGAATCGGTTCTCGACGCTCTCCCCGGTGCCGGGCTTCCGGCGCTGGCTCGCGCAACTGCTCTCCGGCGAAGGCAATTCCGACGCCTCGCTGCAGGCGAGGCTCGCCCGCGACGGCTGGTGGCATGATCCGGCGCAGAGCGAGGCACTGCGCCCAAAGTTGATGCGGCTTGCCGCGACCTATCTTACGCAGCACCCCTCGTCCGGCAGCCGCATCGACCCGGTGGCGCGCTTTCATCTCGGCAACGGCGCGCGGCTCGAGCGGATCAACTGGCTCGGCAACACCGCGCCGCGCGGCATCCGGGAATCGTTCGGCATCATGGTCAACTATCTCTACGACCACGACAGCATCGAGACCAACCACGAGGCCTTCGTGCGCGACAGCACTGTTGTCCGATCGGGAGAGATCGATGCCCTCCTGCACAACGCCGATTGAGCCGACGCCGTCATTTCGCCATCGAAGTCAGACCTTCCAGCCACATGCACGAACAAGGAGAGAAACCATGACGATGAACAGACGTACGTTTTCGACCGCCCTGCTCGCCGGTGCAGCGGCCTCACTGATCTCCACGCGCAGCATGGCCGCTGGCGCCACGCCGCCCAAGGCCCGCAACGTCGTGCTGGTGCACGGGCTGTTCGCCGATGGCTCCTGCTGGACCGAGGTGATCGCGCGGTTGCAGGCTGCGGGCCTGAACGCAACCTCCGTGCAAAATCCGCTGACCACGCTGCCCGAAGCGGTCGCCTCCGCCGAGCGCGTGCTGGCGCGGCAGGACGGTCCGACGGTTCTGGTCGGCCATTCCTTCTCCGGCATGATCGTGACCGAGGCCGGGGTCCATCCGAACGTATCGGCACTGGTCTATGTGGCGGCACGCGCGCCGGATGCCGGCGAGGACTACACGGCGCTCGCCAAGACCTATCCGACGCCGCCGGCGACTGCGGGCATCGTGTTCGATGGTGACGAAGGACGGCTTTCGGAGCAGGCTTTCCTGCACGATTTCGCGGGCGATCTGCCGGAGGCGAAAGCCAAGGTACTCTACGCGGTCCAACAGCCTTTCCAGAAGACGCTGCTCACCGGCAAGACGACGCACGCTGCCTGGCGGTCTAAGCCGAGCTACTACGCCGTTTCGACGGAGGACCGCACGATCAATCCGGACCTCGAACGTTTCATGGCCAAACGGATGGGTGCCAAGACCATCGAGGTGAAGGCGAGCCACCTTTCACTGATCTCGCACCCTAAGGAAATCACACGGCTGATCCTCGAAGCCGCGGGACAGCAAGCGTAACGACGCAAGGCCGAGGGCGGTCAGCGAATGGACCGCCGCGGGCCGGTGCGGGCGCAACATCAAAGGAGCAAGGAGTCATGAAACGCTTTGGATTGACCAGATGGAACGGCGGTTTGCGTGAAGGCCAGGGTACGGTTTCGACCGAGAGCCGCGCTTTGGAAAACTCTCCCTATAGCTTCTTCACTCGTTACGGTGAGAAGCCGGGCACCAATCCCGAGGAGTTGCTCGGCGCGGCCCACGCCGCGTGCTTTACCATGTCATTTGTCAGAATGCTCGGAATGGTGAACTTCGTGCCCGATCGAGTGGACAGCAAATCAGACGTCACCATCGAAAAGGACGGCGACGGCTTTTCCATCACCTCGGTCCATCTCACCGTCGCGGCGAAGATCCCGGGCATCGATCAAGATACCTTCCAGTCGATTGCGTCGAAAGCAAAGGCGTGGTGTCCCGTCTCCAAGCTGATGAACGTCGAGATTGGTTTCGAGGCCGCTCTGGTCTCTTGATGCAGCGGCGAGGACCGTTTGCGAATGTCCAGGTGCCTCTTCCTGTTCTCGCACTCCGATGTCTGCTCGTAGCTGGTTCTGGTGATAGCTGAGCACCGAACCAAGACGCGCAAGCCTAAGCAGCGTAGTCGTCATCACCCTTCGAGGCCCGCGCGATCAGGTCTCTGGCGATCTACGAACGCACGAAGGTCCTCAGGACGAACGTGTGTTACATCCCTATCATGCGCAAGATGATGCCGCCGAATTTGTAACCATGACGGTGGCGGCCGGTGACGAAGCCGAGTTGAGGTCATTGAATCGGAATTTAATGGACCGGGAGCACGGTCTCCCTACATCCAATACCAGGTATCCGCATCGGATGCTGCAAGCAGATAGCTCGCGGTCCAGACGGCACGCTCGCCTCATAAAGCGTGATCAATTTCGTCTGCCCCCACGCGGGTCTGCAATCGATCCACACAGGAGAAACGAAAAATGATTTCATTCAAAGCTCTTGCAGCGGCCGTGCTGCTGGCCGCGACCGCAGCGACGCCAGTATTCGCGCAAACTCATGTGGGTGCGACTCCGATCGTCGTGCCGGGCGGTGTGAGCAGCAGCGATCATGCCCTGTATCTCAGAAATCTACACGATTCCGGGTATAATCCGAAGAACGACTTCAATCCGAATGGGACCATGAGGGCCGCCATCCAGGAGCCAGGCGCGTTCGCGTTCTACTATCCCAATCTGGACGTTCTGAATGGAGGCGCGCCAACGCCTGCTGCCAAAGCCTCTCGCGACTGGCCCGCGTTGAACGGCGCGTGTGCGTCGGCCGGCGGCGGCATCTCTTACTGCGGCAACCGCTAGGGCTCATATGCTTTTGCTCCCGACGCATTCACGCGTCATCATGCCCGCCGCCATCACCGGTCGTGACTCGACCGCTCGGTAAAGCGCCATGCGCGGCCCCTCCCGGCCGCGTGGCGCACTATGGCGCAAGGTAGCGTTGATAGTCCTTGTGATCATTTAGGCTGTTCTCCAATTAATTAGAGGTCTGAACCAAACCAAGGCCGTCGATCTCATGGATCCCCAGGTTCACTATTTGCCGCTGACGCCGGGATTGTTTTCGATCCTCGTTTTTCTAACGTTGGCGTTGGTCATCCTGATCCAACTCCGTATCGTCGGATATGCCTATATGCGGCTCGGGGTAGGTCCAGGGGTCGCGCTCCTGCTCCTCTTCGGCTCACTGATCGGAAGCTACTTCAATCTTCCGATCAGCGTGCTGCCCGGCCCGCCCGTCAGATCGGGGCAGATAGTCGACTTTTTCGGAATGCGCTATGTCGTACCATTCGTGGTTTCGTCCAGCACCATTTTGGCTGTGAATGTCGGCGGTGCGGTGATTCCGACACTGATGTCCGCCTATCTCGTGCTTCGATATCAGCTCTGGCTCAGGGCAGCGATCGCGGTCGCCGTAATCGCCTTCATTGTTCATTCCACGGCGACGCCAGTGGCTGGTCTTGGCATTGCGGTGCCGGTCTTTGTGCCCGTCGTAGCTACGGCAATCCTTGCCCTCGTCCTCTCTCGCAACTCTGCAGCGCCGTTAGCTTACGTTGGCGGGTCCATGGGAACGCTAGTCGGCGCCGATATTCTCAATCTGGACAAGATCGGCAGCCTTGGCGCGCCGATCGCTTCCATCGGTGGCGCAGGGACATTTGACGGCATATTCCTGACCGGCATTTTGGCCGTGCTGCTCGCAGCCCTTGCTTCGCCATCGCGGCTGCGGCCGGCGTCGTAGGCGCAAAATAGAAACAGTTGTCTGGCCTCAGGCGGCATAGCGCTTACCAGGACACACCCCCCCGCCACCGCGCCGATCTGGGCAGCGTTCACTCAGTGGATGGTCGTGCGAAGCGTGGTTGTCGCGATTTTCAAAGCGACTTGAGACCTGAGCGAGACACAAGCCTGATTGTCCCTACCACGGCATCGCCGCACGCTGATCGTTGTCCTCGCATCACCATTTATGAAAAATCAGAAACGCGCCGAATGCGATAAAGGCAAAGCCGAGCGCGTGATTCCAGCCCAGCGGCTCCTTCAGATAGAGCACCGAGAAGGCGGCGAACACGGTCAGCGTGATCACCTCCTGCATCGTCTTGAGCTGTGCCGCGCTATAAACCGCGCTGCCCCACCGATTGGCCGGCACCGCCAGCCAGTATTCAAAGAACGCGACGCCCCAGCTCGCGAGGACAACCAGCACCAGCGAATGGTCTTTGTATTTGAGATGGCCGTACCAGGCGAAGGTCATGAACACGTTGGAGGCACATAGCATCAGCACCGGTAAGAGCTTCAGCGAAATCGAGGGCATGGACATTCTTTTCGCGAATTCGGCGTCGAAAAAGGCTCAACACTTGCCTGGAATCATCCACGACGAGGCTAAGACTGGTGTTCAATCCCACGGGGGCTATCGAAGTTACTTGCGCGTCGCGCAAGCGTACATGTTGATTTCCATGCCAACCTGCAGTTCAACAATCTTCGGTGTTTTCCAGTCCATTTGAGAACTCCTTGGTCCGCGACATGATTGCTGCCATCATACCTCCCCTACATAGGGACGCGCGCGGGGTCCCAAAGTAAATTGGTGTTTAGTGTGTGTAAGGCCGAGATGAACGAGGCACTTCGCTACCCCGCTTGCGCAGCAGCGCGTCACGCTGCCGGACCCGGGCATCGGCGAGCACCATCAGCATCGTCGTGGCGGCACCGTCCGCGTGAGCCGACCTCAACGGCTAAACTTCTATTTAGTTGAAAACCCCAAGACCGAGAGAGATTTGTACGTAATCAGGTTGGGGGCACTACAGCTGATACGGGCTTGTGCCCGACCAATGAACGAGGTCATCGATATGTTGCATAGAGAGCCACGCACGACCCCTGCGACCCTTTCGGAAGACGCGGTTCGAGACATTTCGCGAGCGTTGATGCCGCTTCTCTCTGACGTGTTTGCGTTGTATCTCAAAACAAAGAACTTCCACTGGCATATGTCAGGTCCGCATTTCCGCGACTATCATTTGATGCTCGACGAGCAAGGCGGCCAACTTTTCTCCATGACGGACGCCATTGCCGAGCGAGCCCGAAAACTGGGTGGCACAACCGTCCGCTCCATCGGGCAAATTTCGCGCTCTCAGCGCATCGCGGACAACGACGCCGACTACGTCATGCCGTTCAACATGCTGGCTGAACTCAGGAACGATAACGCGTCCCTGACGCGGACCATGCGCGAGGTGCATTCGCTGTGTGACGAGACAAGGGACGTTGCCACCGCAAGCCTGCTGGAGAACTGGATCGACGAAGCCGAGCAGCGGATCTGGTTCCTTTCCGAATGCTGCCGGCATGCGTGATGCTGTGTCCGCACTTGGGTCCGAACGATAGGAAGCGCTCATGAATGTCAGGATCAAACGGCAAATCGTCAAACGTCCAAAGGGCCGAGGCAAGACTCGGTCAGCGAACACGAGAGTGCGAGGCACGAAATGGCAAGCTACTGATGAACGACTGGACGAGGCCCTCAGACACACCTTCCCTGCGAGTGACGCGTTATCGATCATTCAGAACGTTCGCTGCAGCTAATCTTCCCAGGTTCTGCTCGAGAGTTAGGCTGATTTCTCGCGTAGCCGCTGGAAACTTGATGTGGCCATATCCCGCCCTTGCAACTGAGGCACGACTCTTCTTTTCCAAGTCCAGCACTTGGTGACGCCCCTGCTCACGGTTTCACCCGACGGCCTTCATCTAAACTTACAACACGCGAACAAGGACACGTCATGAAGATCGGAATAATTGGTGCCGGTGCGGTTGGCGCAGCCTGTGCAATGGCGACCATCATGCGCAACTGCGCCAGCGAGCTGGTTCTCGTCAACCGGGACCGCGATCGCGCAACGGGGATGGCTACCGATATGGGGTATGGAGCCCCTCTGTCATCCATCACCAAGGTGACGAACGGTGACTATTCAGATCTGGCGGGCGCAGCGCTCGTCATGATCACGGCAGGCGTCAACGAGAAATCCGGCGGCGCTACCGATCGCAATGATCCGCTAGGCCGATTGCGCCTCCTGGACAAGAATGCTGAGATTTATCGCGAGATTGTCCCGCGGATAAACCAAGCGGCGCGGGATGCCGTGCTGCTTGTAGTAACCGATCCTCCGGATCCGCTCGCGTTTCTGACCCGCGAACTCGCCGGGCATGATCGCGTTCTCAGCACGGGCACATTGCTGGACAGCCTGCGCTTTCGGGTGCATCTGGGGCGAAAACTCGAGGTGGCGCCCACCAATATCGAAGCGCAAGTTCTCGGTGAGCACGGGACGTCCCAGATCTTCCAGTGGTCTGGTGTCCGCGTGGGCGGCGTCCCCATCACGGATGCGGTTCGGCAATGCCGCCTTCACGACGACGATTTCCGCGTGACGATCGAGAACGAAGTGCGGTACGCGAATATTACCATCATCGAAGGTATTGGAGCGAGCCAATACGGAATCGGAATGGTTTGCGCACGGATCGCCGAAATCGTGCTGTGCGACGAACGCGCGGTCGTTCCGATCGGGGTCTACAATTCTAACCTAGGAGTGACGCTTTCGCTGCCCGGGATCGTCGGTCGCGATGGCTGCCTCCAGGTGCTTGACCCTCCCTTATCAAATGATGAGTTCATTGGACTGAAAAAATGCGTGGAGACATTGCGAACGGCCCAGGAACGAATCCGGTAGCCGTGTTGTCCGAGCGCCTGTGAACGGCGCCTCTTGTCGGCTGCTTTGCTCGACGAATCCGCACTACATCCCGGATTGGAGTACTTCTCGAATGTCGACGGAGACAATTGCAGCGGATCGGCCGGTTGCGGTCGATGGCCTGCCGGGACAACGCGGACGATGGGCCGCCGCGGCCATTTTCACAGCCCTCGCGATGGCCTCGCTCGATACGGCAATCGCGAACATCGCTCTCCCCGCAGTAGCAGCCGATCTTCACGCCGGTCCATCCGCAGTCATCTGGGTGGTGAATGTCTACCAGATCGCGATGGTCGCAACCCTTTTGCCGCTGGCAGCGCTTGGCGAGATCGTCGGTCATCGCCGGATTTACCTCGGAGGGCTTGTGCTCTTCACGGTGGCATCGCTCTTCTGCGCATGTGCGTGGTCGTTGCCGGCCTTGCTGACGGCGCGTGCGCTCCAGGGCGCCGGCGCCGGTGGTATCATGAGCGTAAATACGGCGTTGGTTCGCTTCATCTATCCAGGGCGTTTGCAGGGGCTGGGCTTCGGACGCAATGCGATGGTCGTCGCGGCTGCTTTCACTCTCGGGCCGACAATCGCCTCTGGCATCCTCGCGATTGGACCGTGGACCTGGCTGTTTGCGATCAACATCCCCTTCGGGGTTGTTGCGATCCTGATCGGTTTGAAAACACTGCCGCGTACCCCGAGAGCGACGCATGGTTTCGATTTTCCTGGCGCGCTGATGGCGGCGGGCTGTCTTGGCCTTTTCGTTCTGGGGATCGGAAGCGCGGCCCATCACGAGTGGCCCGGGCTCATATCGATCGAGCTTGCCTCCGCCGTGCTGCTTGGCTGGACACTGATCCGCAGACAGGCAGATTCGCCCGCGCCCGTGCTACCCATCGACCTGTTCCGCAGACCGATCTTCGCGCTGTCCACCGCTACCGCGGTCTGCTCATTTGCGGTCCAGGGCCTGGCTTTCGTCTCCCTGCCATTCTATTTCGAGGACATTCTTCGTCGTTCGCAGGTCGAGACAGGCTTTTTCATGACGCCCTGGCCCCTGGTAGTGGCCATCATGGCGCCGATCGCCGGTCGTCTATCCGATCGCCATTCTGCGGGAATTCTCGGCGGCCTCGGTCTAGCCTTGCTTAGCCTGGGAATGGCCTTGCTGGCGATACTGCCGGCCAACCCCCATGTTGTCGACATCGTCTGGCGTATGGCAATCTGCGGATGTGGATTTGGCTTTTTTCAAGCGCCGAACATGAAGGCCTTGATGTCCAGCGCACCCTCCGATCGCAGTGGCGGCGCGAGCGGCGTGGTTGCGACGGCACGCCTGACTGGGCAGACCATCGGCGCAGCGCTTGCGGCTCTCTGTTTTGGCCTCGCCGGCCGCGAGGGCGCCACAGTCGCACTGGTGCTCGGTGCGGTGTTCGCTGCGACAGGAAGCGGGATGAGCTTCCTCCGTTTGGTCGCGACGCCACGAAGCAGCGCTTGAGCTTGTATTTGCTCTTCTCCGTTATGGGATGATTCCGGAGAAAACTACGCGGTAGTCACGGCTTCCATGGCCGCCGCTCGAACAAACCGCGCCGCCCTGATCTCCTCGATGAGATCATCAACACCCACAAGTGCGAAGCTGATTGCAGCCTCGTCGATAAGGCGCCCGTCGCGGACCTTCTCGTGCACGCCGCCGATCACGATCTGGGGCCGGAGAACAGGGCGTGCCGGTATCGAGGCGAGCGTCTCGTTCATCTGGTGCTGTGCGCGCACGCCGCCGGTGAAGGCGGCCGAGGCCGTCATCGTCAGCACCGGTTTGCCTTTCAGCGCCGACAGACCGTAAGGCCGCGAGGCCCAGTCGAGCGCATTCTTCAGGGCGCCGACATACCATGATTGTACTCGGGCGAGATCATGATCACGCCGTCGCTCGCGTCAATCGCCGAACGCAAGGCACGCACCGATTCGGGTGCGTGCCCGGCGTCCTCATCCTCGTTGTAGAGCGGAATCGCGTGTAGCGGGAAAATGTCGAGCTTAGCCCGAAACCCAAGCGCGTCCTGCAGGCCGCGAAGCACCGCGGTGCTGTTGGCGGCACGTCGCAGGCTGCCGGAGAGGCCGAGCAGGCGGAATTGGGTCATCGGGGATGGCTCCAGATGGCTGGGATTTCAATACGCAACTGGAGAAACATCGTGACGACGCCGATCAAGCTCAAATAAATTCGATTTCAAGCTCGGCGAATGATTGCTCGCGAAACTTCAACAGCCGGTCATGCATGCCGGGTTTTTGACGTCTGGCCTGGGATCGCCAACGAACATCTTGCGATTCGGCATCTTGATCGCGGCAAGCGTCCTGGCGTCAAGCGTCGCATCTGCCGGCAGCAGGCCGTTGAGGCTGAGGATGTAGGCGGACACCGCGTAGACGTCGTCGTTGCTTAGCGATTGCGGCGCGTTCTGCGGCATGGCGCGGCGGATGTAATCGAACAAGGTCGGCGCATATGGCCAATAGCTGCCGACGGTGCGCACCGGATTTTGCGTTGCAAGTGTGCCCTGCCCGCCGACGAGCCGGTCGCCGATGCCGCCCTCGCCCTTTGCGCCGTGACAGGCTGAGCATTGCTGATCGAATACTTCGCTTCCGTGACTGACGCTGCCGCTTCCAGGCGGCAGGCTTCTGCCTTCGCCGGCGACGTCGATGTTCCAACCTGCGATCTCCGCAGGCGTTGCGGTACGGCCGATGCCATATGGGCTTTGCGCCTCCGCGCGCGTCGCACAGAGCAGCATGGCAACAGCGAACGCCGTGAGCCCAAGCCTACGCGTTGGCATTGGTCACCTCGCCGTCTGCAGCGATACGCCAGGGCCAGATCGCATTGTTATGGTAGACGTAATTGTCGCCGCGCACCGCCAGCAGCTCAGCCAGCGTCGGCTGCACGTAGCCGGTCTCGTCCATTGCGCGGCTCTGGATTACC
>Ga0081540_1002908_pt1 | contig 13806 bp, 14 predicted proteins | sample TabmetS2T1R1_FD_71024 | JGI IMG/M metagenome (GOLD analysis project Ga0081540, IMG submission 71024) | Tabebuia heterophylla rhizosphere microbial communities from the University of Puerto Rico - S2T1R1 | ecosystem: Host-associated > Plants > Roots > Rhizosphere ... | reverse complement strand
TGAAGACGAAGACCTGATCGCGGCCGCTCCCGACGTGCGCGAGCCCGGTCCCCTGGCGCGCCTCTCCGACGGGGAGGCGTCGATCGCTCTCGACGGCGCGCTTCGCGATCTCCCGATGCGCCAGCGCCAGGCGTTCCTGCTGCGCGTCTGGGAAGGGCTCGACGTCGCCGGCACCGCGACCGCGATGCGCTGCAGCGAGGGCAGCGTCAAGACGCATCTCTCGCGTGCGCTGGCGAACCTGCGCCGCGCGCTGGGAGAACATCGATGAACACGCCGCACGACGACGACTGGATCGCGCGCGCGACTGCGCTGCTCGATCGCTCGGCCGACGATCTCGACGCGGCGACGCTGTCGCGGCTCAATCGCGCGCGCCAGGTCGCGCTGGCCGCGCGTCCGCGCGTGCCGCGCCGCTGGGTATGGAGCGCGGCGTGTGCCGGCGCGGCGGCGGCCGTGTTCGCGGTCGCGATCGGGCTGCATCAACGCGTCGAACGGCCCGCGCCGGCCGCTCCGTCGTTCCAGGCGGGCGACATCGACGTGCTGACCAACGACGACGACGTCGATCTTTACGAGAATCTCGATTTCTACGCGTGGCTCGGCGCGCAGCGCAAGGATTCGAATGGCTGAGCGTCTTCTCGCCGCGCTGCTCGTCTGCTGCGTGCTGGCCCCGGCGCCGTCGTTCGCGCAGAACGCGCCGGCCGAGCCGCCGCGCGCGGCCGTCGCCGGTGTGCCGTGGTCGGCACTGACGCCGCGCCAGCAGCAGCTCCTCGCGCCGGTCCGCGATCAGTGGCAGTCCCTGGCGCCGATGCAGCAGCAGCGACTGCGCCGCAAGGCCGAGCGCTGGCAGACGCTGCCGATCGAGCAGCAGGAGCGCGCGAGCCAGCGCCTCGCGCGCTTCGCCGCGATGACGCCCGAGCAGCGTGCGCTGGCGCGCCAGCGCTACCAGGCGTTCCAGCAATTGCCGCCGGACGAGAAGCAGCGCATCCGCGAGGCGTTCCGGCGCTATCACGCGCTGTCGCCGGAAGAGAGGCGCATCCTGCGCGAGCGCTTCGACCATCGCGAGCCGCCGCCGAAACCCTAGCCGTCGCCGGCGAGCACGCGTCGCGTCGCGGTGAACGCGTCGCCGAAGCGGCGCAGGCCGGCCTCGCGCATGCGCGGCGCGTCCTGCGTCAGATAGCGTTCGAGCGCGGCCCCGTCGATCAGGCGATAGTGCACGGTCAACGGGCGAAGCCCGTCGGGCGGCGGCGGGTCGCGGCGCTCGAGGACCTCGGCCGAGAGGAAGCCCGGCAAGCGCAGGATCTCCTCGATATGTTCGGCGAGCCAGGCGCGGAACGCCGCGAGGGCGTCGTCGCGCACCTCGAGGTTGACCTCGTAGAGGATCATGCGAGCGCGAGGCTCGCGAGCAGCGCGCCGACGAGCGCGAACGCGACGATCACCGTGTAGCAGATGCCGACCATGCTGTACTTGATGAACGTCATGATCCAGCCCTGCCGGTACACGCGCTTCTGCATCAGGAAGAGGTAGAGCGGCAGCCAGATCCACACGGCGGCGCGCAGCAGGTTGTAAAGCGCATCGAGGCCGGGCGTGTCGGTGCCGGTCCAGTCGCGCAGCAGCGTGATCATCGCGAGCAGGAACAGCGACATGAAAATGAAAGCGTGGCTGTGCAGCGCGACCATCAGGTGCTCCATGTAGAGCCGCCGCTTGAAGATGTAGAAGATCTTGAGCAGCACCGCGAAGATCGGCATCAGGAGACCGAGCGTCCACGGCAGGCGCGCGAACACCGCTTCGACCAGGTGACGCGGATTCTTCTTGGCGAGGATGATGTTCTCCTTCGCGCGCGCGGCCATGTCGTTGAGCTTCGCGTTGGCGAACTCCGGCAGCCAGCTCACCTTGATCGGGTGCGTGGTCGGATCCCACGGCTTGCCGTCGAAGCTGATCTGGTCTTCGCCTTCGTCGTTGGGATCTGCCGGCGTGGTCCCGCCCTTCGCGCGCGCCGCTTCGCGCTCGCGCAAGTAGGCGAGGCGATCGTCCGCCTTCTTCTGGATCTTCGCGGCCGCCTTGTCGAGCGATTCGACGGCCGCAGCCGGCATGTTCGGCGCCTTGCGCGCCGTGTTGATGCCGACCAGCGAAGCGGCCGTGCGCTTCTGCACGTCCGCTTCGGTCTGCGCGCTCTCGATGCTGTCGTCGCCGCCGTCGAAATTCCACTTGAAATCGGAATCGCCGAGGTTGAGCGCGATCTGGATCGCGAAGATCGCAATCAGGCAGAGAAAGAAGAACAGGCGAAACGGCGTGACGTAGCGGACGCGGCGTCCGGCGAAGTATTCGGTGGTGAGATAGCCTGGCCGGAAATAAAGCGGAAAAAGGCTCCTGAAAACGCGCGAGTCGATGTTGAACACCGTGTCGAGCACGTCCGACATCACGCTCGCGAGCTGGCGGATCATGCCCTTCTCGGGCTGTCCGCAGGCGTAGCAGTAGGGGCCATGCATCGGTGCGCCGCAGTTGGCGCAGGCGCGCTGCGGCGCTTGCGCGGCGGCCGACGGCGACGCGGTCGCGGTCGTTTCTGCGGCGGTCGTCATGCGTGATTCGGTTTCATGGGCCGGTCACTCGGTTAAACTCCCGGGGCAGGTTCCCCCCATGCCGACCATTCTACGCGCCCCGCAGCCGCGTCTCGCGCGCGAGCTGAAAGAGATGCTGCGCCTTGCGCTGCCGCTGGTCACCGGGCAGTTGTCGGCGATCGGCATGAACGTGATCGACGCGATGCTGGCGGGACATCTCGACGCGCACACGCTCGGCGCCGTCGCGGTCGGCACCAGCGTGTGGTCGCTCGCGCTCGTCGCGGCGATCGGCGTGATGCTCGCGTTGCCGCCGTCGGTCGCGCAGTTGAACGGCGCGCAGCGGCAGGCCGAGATCGGACCCTTGTTCCGGCAGGCCCTCTGGCTCGCCGTCTTTCTCGGTCTCCTGCTGTTCGCCGGCGTGCACTTCGGCGGGCCGCTGCTCGTCGCCGCGATCGGCGTCGACGCGCCGCTGATTCCCGACGTGACGCGCTTCCTGCACGCGATCGCGTACGGCGCGCCGGCGCTCACGCTGTTCTTCGCGCTGCGCGGCTTGAGCGAAGGCTTCGGCCTCACGCGGCCGACGATGTACTTCAGCCTGCTCGGGCTCGTGCTGCTCGGGCCCGTCGGCTTCGTGATGATGTACGGCAGGCTCGGCTTTCCGCCGCTCGGCGCGCTCGGCAGCGGCATCGCGACGGCGCTCGTGCTCTGGATCGAGGCGCTCGCGTTTCTCCTCTACGTCGCGACGCGCCATCACTATCGCGCGCTCGCGCTCTTCGCGCGCTTCGATCGCCCCGAACCCGTCGCGATCGGCGAGCTCCTGCGCATCGGCATTCCGATGGGCGTGTCGGTCTTCATGGAGGCGAGCCTGTTCGTCGCGGTCGCGCTCGCGATCGGCACGCTCGGCACCGACGTCGTCGCGAGCCATCAGATCGCGATCAACGTCGCCTCGGTGACCTTCATGGTGCCGCTCGGCATCGCGATGGCGACGACCGTGCGCGTCGGGCATGCGGTCGGTCGCGGAGATGCGGAAGGCGTCCGCGGCGCCGGCGCGGCGGGACTGCTGCTGACGTTGATCGCGCAGGGTGTGTCGGCGCTGCTGATGCTGACGGTGCCGCAGCGCATCGCCGGTCTCTACACGGCGGACGCGGCCGTGATCGCGCTCGCCGCGCAGCTCCTGATCCTCGCCGGGCTGTTCCAGTTCTCCGACGGAATGCAGGTCGCCGCGAGCGGCGCGCTGCGCGGACTCAAGGATACGCGCGTGCCGATGCTGATCACGACGTTCGCCTACTGGGGCGTCGGCATGCCGGTCGGCTGGTGGCTCGCGTTCCGCGTCGGTTTCGGCGCGCGCGGCATGTGGATGGGCCTGATCGCCGGGCTCAGCATGGCTGCCGTGCTGCTGACGACGCGGTTCTGGCGCCTCGCGCGGTCGCCGTTCGCGCTCGGCTCGGCGTGAGGTTTCGCGTGCCCCTCGCCGTTATCGGGTAGGCTGAGGCTGGAAAAACGCGCCGTTGCCTTCATCTCGGCCGTAGCACCGACCCGCAGGAACGCTCATGTCCAAGGACCAGCCCGGCATTTTCGTCAGATTCCTGCGCGGCGTATGGAACGCGCTCAACTTCACGCGGCGCCTCGTCTTCAACCTCATCTTCCTGATCATCGTCGTCGCGTTCTTCGCGGCGGTGTTCAGCTCGCGGCCGATCGTGCAGTCGCGCACGACGCTCGTGCTCGATCCGAAAGGCAAGATCGTCGAGCAGTACACGATCGATCCGGTGCAGCGTGCCATCGGCAATCTCGCCGGCGACCGGCCGAAGGAAGTGCAGCTCCGCGATCTCCTGCGCGTGATCGACGGCGCCGCGAAGGACGCGCGCATCGAGCGGCTCGTGCTGATTCCGGACGAGATCGAGGGCGCCGGGCTCGCGACGCTGCACGAGCTCGGCAACGCGTTCGACCGCTTCCGCGCCGCCGGCAAGGACATCGTCACCGTCGCGGGCGACATGGGGCAAGGGCAATACCTGCTCGCCGCGCATTCGGACCGGATCCTGCTCGATCCCGACGGCGCGGTCGTCATCGAAGGCTTCGCGAGCTATCGCAGCTATTTCAAGGATGCGCTCGACAAGCTCGGCGTCGAGGTGCACTTGATCAAGGTCGGTCAGTACAAGTCGGCAGCCGAGCCGTACGTGTTGAACGAAGCATCCGAGGCCTCGAAGGAAGCGGACCGCTACTGGATGGGCGGCCTCTGGCAGGACTATCTCGCCGAGGTCGGCGGTCTGCGCAAGATCGATACCGCGACGATCAGCGAGGACATCGCGCACTACGACGAGCGCGTCGCGGCGCATCAGGGCGATCTGGCCAAGCTCGCGCTCGAGCAGAAGCTCGTCGATCAGCTCGCGACGCGCGCCGATGCGCGCCAGTATCTGCGCGAGAAAGGCGTCGCCGAAGGCAACGAAGGCTTCCGCCAGGTCGATTTCAAGACGTATCTCTCGATGCTGCCGCCGGACACGCTCTCGCAGTTCGGCTCGCAGGTCGCCGTCGTCGTCGCGCAGGGCGAGATCGTGCCCGGCGAGCAGCAGCCCGGCATGATCGGCGGGCGCTCGACCGCGCAACTCGTGCGCATGGCGCGCGAGGACGCGCGCGTGAAGGCGCTCGTGCTGCGCGTCGATTCGCCCGGCGGCGATGCGTATTCGTCCGAGCTGATCCGTCGCGAAGTCGCGCAGACGCGCGCCGCGGGCAAGCCCGTCGTCGTGTCGATGGGCGACGTCGCCGCGAGCGGCGGCTACTGGATCTCGATGGACGGCGACGAGATCTGGGCGGAGCCGAACACGATCACGGGCTCGATCGGCATCTTCGGACTCTTCGTCACGGTGCCGGAGACGCTCGCGAAGATCGGCGTGCACACCGACGGCATCGGCACGACGCCGCTCGCCGGCACGTTCGACATCCGCCGGCCGCTGTCGCCGCAGCTCGAGTCGATCCTCAACAACGTCATCAAGCACGGCTACGACGAGTTCATCGGCCGCGTCGCGAAAGCGCGCAAGCGCACGCCCGAGGACATCGACGCGGTCGCGCAGGGCCGCGTCTGGAGCGGCAGCCAGGCCAAGGAGCGCGGGCTCGTCGACAAGCTCGGCGGAATCCAGGACGCGATCGCTGCCGCCGCGGCGCGCGCGAAACTCGGCAGCGACTACGGCGTGCGTTACGTCGAGCGCGAGCCGAGCGCGTGGGAGCGGTTCCTGCTGAGCTTCGGCGACAGTCAGGCGATGGTGAGCCTTGCGCGTCGCGTGGGCTTCACGCTGCCGATTTCATGGCTTGATCGCAGCGAGATCGCCGAGATCGCAGGATTGATCGAGTCGCTGCGCGGGAAGCAGTACGGCGCGTTTGCGCACTGTTTCTGCGACGTGCGCTGAGCGCGGTCGCTAGACGCGCTCCACGGTGCCCGCATAGCGCGCGACGACCGGGTCGGACGTCAGCAACGTGATGCCTTCGAACGTCGCCTGCGCGACCAGCAGGCGATCGAACGGATCGCGATGGATCGGCGGCAGGCTGTCGATCGCGACGGCGTGCTCGCTGCGCACGGGGAGCTCGGCATAGCCGTTGTCGAGCAGGCCGCGGCGAAGGAGACGCGGATCGACGACGAAATCGCCACGCCCCAGGCCGCGCTTGATCGCGATCTCCCAGAGGCTCGCGGCACTGAACAACAACTCGTTGTCCGTATCGAGAAGTCGCTTGCGTGCCGCCGCGGACAGGCGCTTCGGCTGTCCGGCCGCCCACAACAAAAGATGCGTATCGAGCAGGAGCTTCACGAATCGGCGCCGAACAGCGCGGCGATTTCGTCTTCGCCCATGCGATCGAAGTCGTCGGGGACCTCGATCTTGCCGGCCATAAAACCGAGGCGGCGCCGTTCGCGAGGCGCGGGCGCATCCAGCGCAGTGACCTTGACCATGGGCTTCCCTGCTTTGGCGATCACGAACGGCTCTCCCTTGGCGGCTTGATCGATCAGGCGCGAGAGGTGGGTTTTCGCTTCGTGCACGTTTACGGTTTCCATGACGGCCCACACTAGACTAAGTCAATTTAGTCTAGTCTACAGCTCAGTTCGAAGACGCGCAAATCGGCGCCCAGGCGACGTCTCGCCTCGTTAAGTAAGACGGAAAACAGGAGAGCGATCCGCCAAGCTGGGGATAGCCGATCTTTAGCTTGGGGGATGGCGCGAGTCGCCGCGATGCCTGACGTCAACGCAACGACGCGTTGATCTTCTCCAGCGTCTTCGCGCCCGGACAAAGCTCCTTCGCCCCGAGCTGATTGAACGGCGCCGCCACCGAGTTCAAGTGCTGGTGCATGTCGCGCGCCTTGCGGTCGACATAAAGAAGGCCGGTGACGACCTCGCCGCGCGCCTGGTGCTCGTGGATGTAGTTCATCGCGGCGATGCGGTCGCCGGCGTCGTAGCTCGCGGAGAGCTTGCGCAACCGAAGCACGCTGCCGTCGTGCTGCTCGACCTCGATCGCCTCGCCGTCGGCGTACTCGACGGCGATCTCGGTGCGTGGCGGGATCATGTCGAGACGGTTCACGGCCTCGTTGTGCTGGCGCACGTAGTCGTAGCTCTTGGTCGAGCCCGCGTGGTTGTTGAACGCGACGCACGGGCTCACGACGTCGAGGAACGCCGCGCCGCGGTGCGCGATCGCGGCCTTGATCAGCGGCACGAGCTGCTGCTTGTCGCCCGAGAAGCCGCGCGCGACATAAGTCGCGCCGAGCGAAAGCGCGAGGCCGACGAGATCGATCGGCGCGTCGCTGTTGACGACGCCTTTCTTCGACACCGAGCCCTGGTCCGCGGTCGCGGAGAACTGGCCCTTGGTGAGCCCGTAGACGCCGTTGTTCTCGACGATGTAGACCATGTTCACGCCGCGCCTGATCGCGTGCACGAACTGGCCGATGCCGATCGACGCCGAATCGCCGTCGCCCGACACGCCGAGATAGATGAGATCGCGATTGGCGAGGTTCGCGCCGGTCAGCACCGACGGCATGCGGCCGTGCACGGTGTTGAAGCCGTGCGACTGGCCGAGGAAATAGTCCGGCGTCTTCGAGCTGCAGCCGATGCCGGACAGCTTCGCGACGCGGTGCGGCTCGATGTCGAGCTCCCAGCAGGCCTGGATGATCGCCGCCGAGATCGAATCGTGGCCGCAGCCTGCGCACAGCGTCGAGATCTTGCCCTCATAGTCGCGACGCGTGAAGCCGATCGCGTTGCAGGCGAGCGCGGGATGATGCAGTTTCGGTTTGGCGATGTAGGTCATGATCAGCGCCGTTGAGTCGTTTCGATCGCGTAGCCGAGCAAGCCGCCCGCGAAGGCGAGCGCGCACAGAGTCCACAGCGCGAAGAACGAGGAGTGGCCCTGGATCACGCCGGGCGCAGCGAAAAACAGCGCGCGAAACCCGAGGCCGATCACCTCGGCGACGATGGCGACCATCAGCCACACCGAGCGCTGCCGCTGCCACAGCAGGAACACGGCTGCAAGCAGCATCAGCGAGACCAGGAGCGGCGCGAGCGATTGCAGCATTTGCGTCAACCCGCCGGACATGATGTTCTCCCTCAGGCGACCTTGTCGCGGCCGACGGGCGCCAGCGTCTGCGCGCCCATGTGCTGGCCGATGGCGCCGGCGATGAAGCGCGCCGTGATCGGCGTGCCGTCGTAGTGCAGCACCGGCGACAGGCGCGCCGGATCGATGCCGAATTCGTTGACCAGCAGCGAGCGCAGTTGGCCGTCTCGATTCTGCTCGACGACGAACACGCGCTCGTGCGCGGCGACGAACTCGGCGATCGAATCGGCGAACGGGAACGCGCGGATGCGCAGCGTGTCGACGTACATGTGCGCGTTCTCGAGCACCTCGATCGCCTCGTTCATCGCGGGCGCCGTGGAGCCGAAATAGAGCGCGCCGTACTTCGTGCGCTGCGCTGCCTTGCGCACGATCGGCTGCGGCACGAGCGCCTTCGCGGTCTCGAATTTCCTGAGAAGCCGCTCCATGTTGTAGACATAGTCGGGCCCGCGCTCGGAATAGCGCGCGTACGGATCGCGCGACGTGCCGCGCGTGAAATACGCGCCGCGCGAGGCGTGCGTACCGGGATAGGTGCGGTACGGAATGCCGTCGCCGTCGACGTCCTTGTAGCGGCCGAAATCCTTGCCGGCCTCGAGCTCCTCGGCGGTCATGACCTTGCCACGGTCGTAGACGTGCGATTCGTCCCACGCGAGCGGCGCGCAGAGGCGCTGATTCATGCCGATGTCGAGGTCGGTCAGCACGAAGATCGGCGTCTGCAGGCGGTCGGCGAGATCGAGCGCCTGCGCCGAGAAATCGAAGCACTCGTGCGGATCCTCCGGGAACAGCAGCACGTGCTTGGTGTCGCCGTGCGAGGCGTAGGCGCAGGCGATGACGTCGGCCTGCTGCGTGCGCGTCGGCATGCCGGTCGACGGACCGCCGCGCTGCACGTCGATGATCGTGATCGGGATCTCGGCGAAGTAGGCGAGGCCGATGAACTCGGTCATCAGCGAAATGCCCGGTCCCGATGTCGTCGTGAACGCGCGCGCGCCGTTCCAGCCGGCGCCGACGATCATGCCGATCGACGCGATCTCGTCCTCGGCCTGCACGATCGCGTAGCGGTGTTTGCCGGTGTCCGGATCGACGCGAAGTTTCTGGCAATACTTCTGGAACGCCTCGGCCAGCGACGACGACGGCGTGATCGGATACCACGCGCAGACCGTCGCACCGCCGTAGACGCAGCCGAGCGCGCCGGCGGTGTTGCCGTCGACGAAGATGCGATCGCCGACCGCGTCGGCATGGCGCACCTTGATGCCGAGCGGATGCGCGAGGTTCGCGGTCACGTAGTCGCGACCCAGGTGCAGCGCCTGCTTGTTCGCGTCGAGCAGGCGCTCCTTGCCCTTGTACTGCTCGCCGAGCAGCTTCTCGATCACCGCGACGTCGAGGTCGAGCAGCGCCGACAGCGCGCCGACGTACATGATGTTCTTGAAGAGCTGCCGCTGCCGCGCGTCGGTGTAGGTGCGGTTGCAGATCTCGGTCAGCGGTACGCCGATCGGCTGCACGTCGTCGCGGAACTTAGATTTCGGCAGCGGCTTGGTCGAATCGTGGAACAGATAGCCGCCGGGCTCGATCTCCTTGAGATCGGCGTCCCAGGTCTGCGGATTCATCGCGACCATGAGATCGACGCCGCCGCGCCGGCCGAGGTGGCCCTTTTCGTTGACGCGCACCTCGTACCAGGTCGGCAGGCCCTGGATGTTCGACGGGAAGATGTTGCGCGGGCTGACCGGCACGCCCATGCGCAGGATCGCTTTTGCGAAAAGCTCATTCGCCGACGCGGAGCCGGAACCGTTGACGTTGGCGAACTTGACGACGAAGTCGTTGATCGCGGCGATCGGTTTCATCCCTGACTCCGCAGAGGACGCACGCTGCTTGCGCGCCTCACTCCGTTCCGGTCCTCACCCGGCGCTTCGCGCCTCCCTCTCCCGTCGGGAGAGGGGAAGAGCCACGGGGCTCGCGCTTCCGATTCCGCATGCGAGAGCGGTTCCCCCTCTCCCGCTTGCGGGAGAGGGCCGGGGCGAGGGCAATCTTGCGAAACGCTCATGCCACTTTCCTCGCTGGCGCCTTCCGGCAACCAGGCCCCGCATGCGTCATCTCGAGCAGGAACTTCTGCATGTCCCACGCGCCGGTCGGACAGCGCTCCGCGCAAAGGCCGCAATGCAGGCACACGTCCTCGTCCTTGACCATCACGCGCCCGGTCTTGAGCTCGCCCGACACGTAAAGGTCCTGCGTCGTGTCGAGTGCCTCGGCCGACAGGCGCTTGCGCAGGTCCGCCTCGTCGCCGTTGCGCGTGAACGTGATGCAATCCATCGGACAGATGTCGACGCACGCATCGCACTCGATGCAGACGTTCTGCGTGAAAACGGTCTCGACGTCGCAGTTGAGGCAGCGCTGCGTCTCCTTCCACGCGGTCTCGGCGTCGAAGCCGAGCTCGACCTCGAGCTTGATGCTCTTCAATGTCTTCGACGCGTCGGCCCACGGCACCTTGTAGCGAAGGTCCGGCGACACGTCGTTGTCGTAGCTCCACTCGTGGATGCCCATCTTCTGCGAGATCATCTCGACGGCCGGCATCGGCCGGTCGCGCACGTCCTCGCCGGAGAGCAGCTTGTCGATCGTGACCGCGGCCTCGTGGCCGTGCGCGACGGCCCAGATGATGTTCTTCGGGCCGAACGCCGCGTCGCCGCCGAACAGCACGTGCGGCAGCGAGGACTGCATCGTCGTCTTGTCGACGATCGGCATGCCCCATTCGCCGTCGAACGCGATGCCGATGTCGCGCTCGATCCAGGGAAACGCGTTCTCCTGGCCGACGGCGATCAGCACTTCGTCGCACTCGACGCGCTGGTCCGGCTCGCCGGTCGGCACGAGCTTGCGGCGCCCGCGCTCGTCGTGGATCGCGGCGACCTTCTCGAACGTCATGCCGGTCAGTTTGCCGTTCTCGTGCAGGAATTCCTTCGGCACGAGGTAGTTGAGGATCGGGATGCCTTCGTGCATCGCGTCCTCTTTCTCCCACGGCGACGCTTTCATTTCCTCGAAGCCCGAGCGCACGATGACCTTGACGTCGTCGCCGCCCATGCGCCGCGCCGAGCGGCAGCAGTCCATCGCGGTGTTGCCGCCGCCGAGCACGATGACGCGCCTGCCGACTTTCTCGATGTGGCCGAAATACACCGACGCGAGCCAGTCGATGCCGACGTGGATGTGCGCCGCAGCTTCGCTGCGGCCGGGCAGATCGAGATCGCGACCGCGCGGCGCGCCGCAGCCGACGAACACGGCGTCGTAGTTCTCGGCGAGCATCGTCTTCATCGAGTCGATGCGGCGCCCGCCGACGAACTCGACGCCGAGATCGAGGATGTAGCCGGTTTCCTCGTCGATGACTTCCTCGGGCAGGCGAAAGCGCGGCACCTGCGTGCGCATGAAGCCACCGGCTTTTGCGTCGGCTTCGAACACCGTGACTTCGTAGCCGAGCGGCGCGAGATCGCGCGCAACGGTCAGCGAGGCAGGCCCGGCGCCGATGCAGGCGATGCGCTTGCCGTTCTTCTTCTCCGCCGGCAGCGGCAGGCGCGAGCGGATGTCGTCCTTGAGATCGGCGGCGACGCGCTTCAGGCGGCAGATCGCGACCGGTTCAGGTTTCGCGTCGTTGTTGTTCGCCTCGACGCGGCCGCGCCGGCAGGCCGGCTCGCACGGCCGGTCGCAGGTGCGCCCGAGGATTCCCGGGAAGACATTCGATTTCCAGTTGACAAGATACGCGTCGGAATAGCGGCCGGCGGCGATCAGGCGGATGTATTCGGGAACCGGCGTGTGGGCCGGGCAGGCCCACTGGCAATCGACGACTTTATGGAAGTAGGCGGGATCGCGGATCTCGGTGGGCTGCACCTCAGCCTCCTGGCTGAAACGCGTCGGGCGACGCGCGAGCCTAGTCCTTGCGCCGCCGGAGCGCAAAGACGCGCCGCAGCATGCGTTCGCCCCGCACCTCGAGCGACATTTCGTTCAGCCCCCGGCGTCGTCGATCGCCTTGTCCGTCGCCTTGTCCTGCGCGTCGACGGTCTTCTGGACGTCCTTCGCCTTCTGAAGCGCCTTCAACTGCGCATCGATCACGGTCTTCTGGGCCGCCGTCGGCTGCGCCGCCTGCTCGTTCTTGGCGGCATCGTCGGACGAGTCCGCGCAGGCGGCGATGGCGGCGACGGCAGCGACGAGAAACAGCACGCGCAGCATGGCGTACTCCGGATGGTGGGTTCGGTTTAAAGTCTGCTCCGGTCGCCGAGACCGGGCAAGCACGAGAGACGACACCTGATGAACCCGTCACGCTGGCGCCTGGACGGTCAGGTCGCGCTGGTCAGCGGTGCGAGCAAAGGCATCGGCTTCGCCTGTGCGCGCGAGCTTGCCGCGCTCGGCGCCGACGTGCTGATGGTCGCGCGCGACGAGACCGGCCTCGAGCACGCGCGCAGCGAGCTCGCCGAGGAATTCGGCGAGCGCGAATTCTTCATCTTCGCCGCCGACGTCGCCGAGGCCGAGCAGCGCCTCGAAGTGTTCGACTGGATCGCCGATCTCGACGTCGAGCTGTCGCTGCTGGTCAACAACGCCGGCGGCAACGTGACCAAGCCGACGCTGGAATACACCGCCGACGAGGTCAGCGATCTCGTCGAAACGAACGTCGTCAGCGCGTTCGAGATGAGCCGCCTCGCGCATCCGCATCTCGCCGAGCACGGCAACGCCGCGATCGTGAACATCGCCTCGGTGTCCGGGCTCACGCACGTCCGCAGCGGCTCGCCGTATGGCATGACGAAGGCGGCGATCGTGCAGCTCACGCGCAATCTCGCCTGCGAATGGGCCGAGGACGGCATCCGCGTCAACGCGGTCGCGCCGTGGTACATCCGTACGCAGCGCACCGCGGGACCGCTCGCCGATCCCGACTATCTCGACGAAGTGCTGCAGCGCACGCCGATGGGGCGCATCGGAGAACCCGAGGAAGTCGCCGCGGTCGTCGCGTTCCTCTGCATGCCGGCCTCGAGCTACGTCACCGGCGAATGCGTCGCGATCGACGGCGGATTCCTGCACTACGGATTCTGAGCCGCGAGCTCCTGCCGCATCCAGCGCACGAAGTGCGGCGCCGGCGCGCCTTCGCGCCACAGTGCCCAGTAACTGTCGGGCCCTTGCACGATGCAGTCGAACGGCGCGATCAGCGCGCCCTCCGCACGCAGGTCGCCGTAGAGAAGCGGCGACAGCAGCGCGACGCCGACGCCCTTGACCGCGGCGATCGCTTCGAGCTCGTAGGTCGCGAATCGCGTCGCCGCGAAGGTCGGCATCGCATCCGGCAAGCCGGCCAGCGCGAACCACTTCGTCCAGCGCGGATCGGGAATCAGCGGCAATTCGAGCAGGCGTTCGGCCGTCATCGGGACGTCGCCGGCGAGAGCGGGACTCAGCATCGGCGTGCCCTGATCGGCGAGCAGCTCGAGTGTCGAGAAGCCGCGCCATGGTCCTTTGCCGGCGCGGATCGCGACGTCGAAGCGATCCGGCGTCAGCATCGTGTCGGTCGCGTCCAGCATGATCGGCTGCGAATCGTGCAGCGCATGATAGGTTGCGAGCCGCGGAATCAGCCAGCGCGTCGCGAACGTCGGCGCGCATGTCACGCGAAGCGCACGCTGCCTGCGGCGGCACTGATCGACGGCGGACAGGATCGTCGCGATCGCC
>Ga0081540_1002907_pt1 | contig 13808 bp, 12 predicted proteins | sample TabmetS2T1R1_FD_71024 | JGI IMG/M metagenome (GOLD analysis project Ga0081540, IMG submission 71024) | Tabebuia heterophylla rhizosphere microbial communities from the University of Puerto Rico - S2T1R1 | ecosystem: Host-associated > Plants > Roots > Rhizosphere ... | reverse complement strand
CTCCAGCGCACTTGCCCAGGATAATCGTATCACTCCCCGCCTTCATTTCATTGGTCTGCCAGTATGCGTCCGGTAGCCACGCTGTCTCGATCTGCCGCTGCGAGGTCGCCAGCGTCCATGCCTGATCAAGCAGAAATGATTCCGGCAAATTGGGATGGCTTCGGGTGAGCTGTTGCCAGACATCGAGCAAGGCGCGCGCGGCTTCCGTCTGATGGAAGAACAAGGCGCCGGTCGTCATCGCTCCGTTCGACTGTCGATGGACCGCGAAATCGCACCCCAAAGCCTGCGGCAACAGCGGATGTCCCTTGAGGCGCGCATGCGAATTGATCCAGAACACCGGCCGACAGGCGTTTGTCCATTGTTCGATGATGAAATCGATCTTCGGCGAGCTCTGCCTGGCAGTCTCGATCTCCGGCGAGATGCCCATGACGGCGTGATTGAGCCCCAAACGCTGCAGATCTCCGACAAGCCTGTCAGCATGAGAGGCCTCATGGCTGGTCGGTCGAAACGATGAAATGAAGAGCGTGTCTTCCTTGCGGTAGACACCCGTTCGCACCGACAGCGGCTTGATGCCGCCCCACCACACGTGATGCGGAGCCTCGGCGGCATGCGCACCGAGAGATCCATGCGCACGGAGCCTCGATTTCAGCAGATCGAATGCCGGATTCTCGCCAAACGGCACGATGACGATCGAATTCTCGTGCAGCGAGTTGACCAACGTTTCTATTCGGAGCGCATGCGACACTTCGACCACCACGACTGCCGTGGCCGGAGCAGAGACCGCGCCGGCGCCGTCCCAACAGACCACGCTGTTGAAATTACCGGTCAGTTGTCGAAGACGATCGCGTTGTACCGCGCCCAAGCGCAGGGCTGGCACGTTCTGCCCAAGGATGTCTTCCAAACTGTCTTTCATTGTCGTCCGCCCCGTTCACAAGAACCCTCGCTGATACGGGCAGCACGGCGAGTTCAGGCGGATGGCGTGAACCTCGATCGCGTCGAGGCCGTCGCGCCGATCAGCGATATGGGGTCGATGCCACGCATCGCTGTGGCGGCATTGCTGGCTGCGACCTCAAGCTGGTCCTTCGTTTCAAGACCTGCACAATTCTTGTCGTCGTGACGCTCGACATCGCGCTTCTGCCTGACGGCAATGCTCGCGCACGACATAGACACATTCGGAAACAACTTGAATGCCGACGAAAAGCCGAAATGCGCACTCCGGGTCGCTTGAACACTTCATTCTTGGGCGCTCCTATTTCTGATGTGTGTACAACAATTTCACGATCTCCAATTCCACGCACCGAGATACGTTCAGACACAACAAATCATCCGCTGATTGCTTCTTATCGCAGCGAAGTCCGTTATTTTCCTAATTGCGATTCGCGCCAGCACTTTCGAGTGAACATCCACACCTATCAAGTGCACGCGATACCGCATTAGAGAATCGTCGGAGTCTTGAAGGCTCGTTCCTCGTCGACGCCTGGTTCTGTTGCTTGCGTAAAATTCCGTTGAGCGTTCCATCGCAATCAACCCGCACGCCCGAGATACTTTCAATGATCCCTTCATCGCAACGAGACGCTCGCGCGAGGCGATGCAACCGCAACAATCGCCGGGGCATTTTTTGCCTACGCCCAGGCAACTTCTTCCCACTAACTATTTACAAGATAAGAGAAAATTTTCCGCCCGATTATTTGGAACCACCCGTTCAACACTCAGAGGCCGAGCAGATCGGCCGTCCGTCAGCGTAGGATCGGGAGAAGGGCATGGCGTACGCGCTCCACAATGCAGGCACCCTCGAAGCCTTACCGGTCTCGATGGAACGGCCGACGGAAATCTCGGAGGCTGCTTTGGCACTGGATGCACCCGAAACGGAACGCGATATCGACGAAGAGCTTCTGGGCAAACTAGCTGCAAACGATGAAGCAGCGTTCCGGCTGCTGGTGGAACGTCATATCGACCGCGCATTTGGTATTGCGCTTCGGCTTCTCGGCAGCCGCGCCGATGCCGAAGATGTGGTGCAGGACACGATGTTGAAAGTCTGGACGCATCGTGGACAGTGGGAGCCGGGTCGAGCCAAATTCTCGACCTGGCTGTATCGCGTTGTCACCAATCGCTGCATCGATCTGCATCGCCGTCCGCGCACCGACAATGTCGATGCCGTGCCCGAGCCGGTGGATGGAAAGCCTGATGCCTTCAACGCCATGCAGCGCGACGAGGTGACCAGGCTGCTGGAGACGGCGATGCAGCGTTTGCCTGAACAGCAGCGCGTTGCCGTGATCCTGTCGTATCATGAGAACATGAGCAACGGCGAAATCGCCGAGGTCATGAGCACGACGGTTGCGGCCGTGGAATCGCTGCTCAAGCGCGGCCGTCAGCAGTTGCGCGAGATCCTGCGCCGACATGAGCCGGACATCATCCACTCTTTAAGCAATTGCTAACCATAAATCTCCGGCCCTGAAATAAACTGCGCCCGATTTGTGCGCGCCATTCCGTTTAGTCGATGAACGGGGGCTGGCTTACGTCTGGGATTCCCCCTGATTGGTTCGCATCCGCGGCCAAACCACCCGAAGGAGCAGTTCGATGCCCGTTATATCAACCAATACCGCCGCCAATTCCGCCGTTCGTTACCTGAACATCAACTCGCAGCAGATGTCGAGTTCGCTCTCCAAGCTTTCGAGCGGCTCCAAGATTACGCAGGCCTCCGACGACGCCGCCGGCCTCGCCATTTCGACCCGCATTTCATCTGACGTTACCACGCTGCAGCAGGCGGCGACCAACGCCTCGCAGGCGACATCGATCCTGCAGACCGCAGACGGCGGCGCCTCCAACATCAGCGACATTCTTGCGCGCATGAAGTCGCTTGCATCGCAGTCATCTTCGGCCACCGTGACGGACAGCAGCCGCGCCTACCTGAACTCGGAATTCACCGCGCTGTCCGACCAGATCGACAGCATCGCGACCGGTACCCGCTATAGCGGACAGAGCCTGCTGGACGGAACCAGTGCATTCGCAACCGGCGCGGCGGTCCTGGTCGGATCAACGTCCGCAGATACCATCACGGTCACGCTCGACGACCTGACGTCCACCACGCTGGGTGTCGATACGCTCGATATCAGCACGCAGGCCGGCGCGACCACCGCGATCGACGCGCTCGACACTGCCATCGACACCGTATCGGCGGCGCGTGCAACGATCGGCGCCCAGGAATCGCGCTTCAACTTCAGCGCCAGCTCGATCTCGACCCAGTCGCAAAATCTGCAGGCCGCCAACTCGGCCATTCTCGACGTCGATATCGCCGCCGAGCAGGCCAAGCTGTCATCCGCGCAGGTGAAGGTGCAAGCCGCGGTCGCCGCCGAATCCTCGGCCAACCAGATGCCGCAGTACCTGCTGAAGCTGCTGTAACCTGCAGACCTGGTGAGCCGGCCGCCGCGCCGGCTCGCCACCTTGCGCAACCGGTGTGAAAGCTCATGACGACGGTATCCAGCTCGACGACATCAGCGGCAACTTCTGCACTCGCCACCACCACATCGGGCACCAAGACCACGACCAGCGTCGACTGGGACGCGCTGATAGAAGCCCAGGCCGCGGCCAAGGCCGAGGCGGCGACGACGATCCAGACTGGCATCACCGCCAACGAAGCCAAGATTTCGGCGTATCAAAAACTGCAAACGCTGCTCAGCACGCTGACCACCGACACGGCCTCGCTGTCCAAATCAATCGTCAATTCCCTGTCGTCCAGCGCCTATGGCGCACGGACGGCGACCATCAGCTCAACAGGCGACGTCAGCGCCAGCTCGGCTGTTTCGATGGCGATCAGCAACGGGGCTGCAACCGGCGACCATACGCTGACCGTGACGCAGATCGCCACCGCACACAAGGTGATCGGAACATCCGTCGCGGACAAGACTTCGGATATGAATCTGACGGGCACATTCTCGATCGGCCTGGAGGGCGGAACCAGCGCAGACATATCCATCACCAGCAGCATGTCGCTGGAAGATATCGTCGATGCCATCAACGCGCAGGCCGAGACGACCAATGTCCAGGCCTCCATCATCCAGATATCCAGCAGTCAGTACGAGATGATCCTGACCGCGAGCGAGGACAACGCCGACATCAGCACCAGCGTCGTTTCGGGTGACGACGTCCTCAATACGCTCGGTGTGACCGACAGTTCCGGCGCATTCACGGATGTCTTGCAGACGTCCCAGCCGGCGATTTTCAGCGTCGACGGGATTTCCCTGACGCGAGACACCAACGACATCACCGACGTCCTGAGCGGCGTCACGTTCAGCCTGCTGCAGAGCACGCCCGACGGATCGACCGTCAATATCAGCGTCGACGTCGATACCAGCTCGATCCAGAACGTCCTGGAACAATTCGTCACGTCCTATAATGCCGTCCGCGACTACGTAACCACCCAGCAGACGCTGACCGACGGCACGGCGGATTCCAGCGCCGTGCTGTTCGGCGACGGCACAATGCGCAACATCATGACCCAGATGGAACAAGCGCTGAATTCGATTATCGGCGGACTTTCGATGAGCGACCTCGGCCTTTCGTTCTCCGAAACCAATGACCTTGCCCTGGATACGAGCACGCTCGCAACGACCCTCGCCGACGATTTCGACGCTGTGATTGCCTTGTTGGCCACCAAGACAACCGCATCATCCAGCGCGCTCAATGTCGTCAACACCAACTCGTCGCCCCCGTCTTCGTTCGTCATGGATATCGCGGTCGACAGCTCCGGCGCATTGTCTGTTTCAGTTGGCGGCGACGGCTCGCTGTTTACTGTGTCAGGCAACACGATCATCGGTGCAGCAGGAACAGCCTATTCCGGCATGGCTTTCACCTATTCCGGCTCGGCATCGGCATCGATCACGGTGACTTCGACATCAGGTATCGCAGCCCAGATCAATGCCATTGCCAGCGCCGCCTCGAACAGCAGCACGGGCTCGTTGCAGGACCTGATTACAAACCTGCAATCCCAAGACGATCGGATGCAGCAACAGATCGATGACATCAACGCGCGCGCCGCGGTCTATCGGGCGATGCTCGTCAGCCAATACGCCAAGTATCAGTCGGCGATTTCATCTGCGAATTCGACGCTGGACTATCTATCCGCCCTTCTTAACGCGTCGAGCGACTAGCAATGCAGCATCAAGATCACTTTCAGGCCACACAAGCTTATCGGAGCGCCGCGGTCGCCGTCCCGCCGCTACGCGCGGTCATCATGATGATTGATGGCGCCATCAAATTCCTTCAGAAATCGGTTGCGGCGGCCGAAGACAAGCAGTTCGAGGAAAGTCACAACCACATGATCCGCGCCACCGCCATTCTGCGGGGCCTGAGCCACAACCTGAATTTCGACAGGGGTGGGGACGTCGCGGAAGGTTTGCACACCACCTATCACACCCTTATCATGGCCTGCCTGCGCTCATTCGGGCGCCCCAATTCCGCAGAATGCTATTGCCGCATCATCGCGAGCCTTGCGGAACTCCGCGACGCCTGGATTTCCGTCGCCCTGAACCCGACAAAGCCTGCAACCTGACGCCCCAGCGCCATAACTGCCGGCATGTCCGGTAACGCGCCTTAAGATAGTTCAACGCAATTTTACGGTTGAAAAGCCGCACCGCTGTTGCCTATCGACCTGCCCTACTCTAGGACCGTCGGATTGTCAGTATCCCTTCGGGCCGCCGACCAACCGAGATATTGGGCATGCCGGGCAAGTTTCATGATGGACGTTCCGGAATTCGAAGACCTGCTGGGCCGGCACGGCGGCGATTTGTCGGACTGGCCGAAGGACCGGCAAGCCGCAGCCGAAGCATTATTGAAGTCGTCCAAGCAGGCTCGCGCCGCGCTCGCCGAGGCACAGCGGCTTCGTAGCGCGCTGCAATCGACGCCGATCCGCGCCCCCACTGGTCTGGTCGACAGGATCATGGGCAAGGTCCGGCGGCTCGAAGGCAATCCAGCGGACGAGAGCACGACCAATTTGGGTGACGAGTCGTCAACGCGTCCAAAAGATTAGGCCCTTGATCCTGACGAGCGGCCTCAAGGCAGCTTTGCCGGACCTGCCGCCCCATCCGGCTTCAGGCCGCCGGCGATCGCATCATCTAATCGATCCCGCCTCCCCTTGCCGGGTCACACAAGCCGCGCCTGTCTGAACCGAGATATTTCACCGCCTTTTCGGATGGGGCGGGAGGGCAAATTTTGCCGGGCCGAGGGCCACTCGAGCGACCAATCAACATTTCAAGAAAGCGCTGCGGCACAGCAATAATTCGCAATTCGCTGGAGCCTCGCACGGCATTTCAGTCATCAGAAAATCTTCGCCTGAATGGCTGACGTCACCCGTTTCAATAGGGAGCGGACTTCAAGACCACTTCGATTCACCAACGCAACTCCGAGGCGCATGGCGCTCGGACATCGCTGGAGCGTGCCATGACTGTTGCTGCAACGGCGACGACCACGACAACAACGGCTGCGACGACGACCTCTTCCTCGTCCAGTTCGGGCATCACGTCGAGCCAGTTTCTGAGCCTGCTCGTCACCGAGTTGCAGAACCAGAATCCGCTCGACCCGACCAATTCGACCGACTTCATCAATCAACTGACGTCCTATGCGAATTTCGATCAGCAGCAAACGCTGAACGCCAACATGAACACGCTGGTGTCGTCGCTCAACAGCCTGCTGACCTTGAACTCGTCGAACTACATTGGTCAGACAGTCACCGCGAAAGCCGACACCGGCACGCTGCAGGACGGCACGATCGCGTTCGGCTACTCGCTGGATTCCGCGGCATCGAGCGTGACGCTGACCGTAAAGGACTCTTCCGGCAACACAGTCTGGAGCGGTAGCGGAACGACGACCGCAGGCACCAACAGCTTCACCTGGGACGGAACGACGACCGACGGCACACAGCTGACCGACGGCGGACAATACACGCTGAACGTCACGGCGACCGATTCCACCGGGCAGTCCGTCTACGGCTACACGACCGTCAGCGGGAAAGTGACCTCGATCGACAATTCGACCGGTACGCCGATGCTCAAGATCGGAAACACGTCCGTCAGCACCAGCAACGTTATCGGCGTGACTGCCTAATCATTGGAGTACTGATCATGAGTCTGTCCGGCGCGCTGTCTTCCGCAATCTCCGCCTTGAACGCCCAGAGTTCGGCGCTGGCAATGATCTCCGACAATATCGCAAATTCCTCGACTGTCGGTTACAAGACGACGTCGGCATCGTTCGAGTCGCTGGTCACGGGTTCATCGAATGCGTCAGCTTATTCGTCCGGCGGCGTGACGACGCTCGCACGGTCCAATATCACGACGCAGGGCCTGTTGACGGCTACTTCGACGTCGACCGACGTGGCCATCCAGGGTAACGGGTTCTTTCCGGTCACGACGTCGCTGACGAGCGGGGCGACCCTTTACACACGAAACGGCGCTTTCACGACCGACGCCAGCGGCTATCTCGTCAACAACGGGGCGTACCTGCTGGGCTGGCGGACCGACGCAGCCGGCAACGTCATCGGCGGCGCCAGTGCCGGCAATTTGGAGCCAATCGACACCGGCGTCGTACAGACCAGCGGCAGCGCGACAACGACGACGACGTTCTCGGCCAACCTGCCGGCCGATGCGGCGGTCGGAGACACGTTCACCACATCGATGTCGGTGTATGATTCGCTGGGAACGTCCAGCTCGATCCAGGTGACCTGGGAGAAGACGGCGGATAATACCTGGAGTGCAAGCTTCGGACAGCCGACGCTGTCGTCTGATTCCACGACGACGACCGCCGCGGCGCCAACCAGCACGTTATCGGTCTCGTTCAACAGCGATGGTTCGCTGGCGAGCACGGACCCCTCCCCCGCCACACTCGCAATCACCGGCTGGACCACTGGCGCTGCGGACAGCACGATCACACTCGATCTGGGCACGGTCGGAGGCACCGACGGCCTCACGCAGTATGCATCGGGCCTCACCACGCCTGCGGTCAATATTACCCGCATCGAGTCGGACGGCCTTCCCTTCGGCAAGCTGAGCAGTATTTCCGTCGGCGATAGCGGCATCGTCAACGCCACCTATTCAAACGGTCAGACCATCGCAATCTACAAGATCCCGGTCGCCACCTTCGCCGCACCTGACGAACTGGACGCCCAAAGCAACGGATTGTACTCGGCAACGGCCTCCTCGGGCACGGCCGCGCTGCAGGAGTCCGGCACCAATGGCGCCGGGACGATCTACGGCAGCGAGTTGGAGTCCAGCACGACCGACACCAATCAGCAATTCAGCAGCATGATCTCGGCTCAGCAGGCCTATTCAGCCGCGTCGCAGGTGATCACAGCCGTCAACAAGATGTTCGACACCTTGATCTCCGCCGTGAGGTGACAGGCATGTCTCCCGAGAACCATGACGAAGAACTGTTCGGCCGGCTCGATCGCCTTATGGCAGCGGCGAAGACGATCCACCGGCGGGACCGGCGGTTGGTCCTGTCGCTGGAGAGCGACCTGCGGGCACTTCGAACTGCCCTGCACTTGCGTCGCGATGCTCTGGTGCAGAAGCTCAACATCGCGGGAACCGGCAGCAAGGCTGCCGCCGCCTATTCCCGCATTGCCACGCTCAGGCCTGGCACGACTGCCGCTGCAACAATCAAGTAGACAAGGAGAAAATCAGATGATGACCCGAAGCCCGCCGCTCCAGCCCGCGATCAGCAACGAGGGTTCCTCCATCACAGATTTGGTCGAACTGATCGAATGTTTGATCGACGTCGTCACCGAGGAAAACATCGCGCTGGCGATGGGCCTTCCGGCCTCGCAGTCGCGTCATACCGCACGCAAGCTCGAGCTGTCCGAGATGTTCGAGAAATGGGTGAAGGAAGTCGCCAGGAAGAACATGCTGCTCGGCACGCCCGATCGCCAGCTGCAGATGACGGTGCTCGAGCGCATCGGGCAGTTGCGTGTGACGATGGATGAGAACCTCACGCGTCTGCGTGCCGCCATCGAGGCCAGCCAGCGCCGCATCGACGCCGTGATGGCCGCCATCCGCGAGCAGATCTCCGATAACTCCCCTTACGGATCGAACGGCCGCGTCAAGGCCCAGATGGCATCCTATGCACGCAACGTGCAAATTTGATCCAACCTGAAGTCGGGAGGTCACGGTGTCGCTCGATATCGCACGCAGGATTGCCGTCGGCAGCCTGATGGCAAGCCAGGTTCAGATCAGCGTTGCGTCGTCAAACGTCTCGAATGCCGACACCACTGGATATACGGTCAAGACGGCCACGCAGGTTTCCACGACGAGCGGCGGCGTCGGCACCGGCGTGGCCATTACAGGCATCACCAGCAATGTCGACAAGCTGCTGTTCAGGTCGTTGATGACGGCAGCATCGGAGCTTGGCGCCGCCGATGTAGGCAACAACTATTTCGACCGCCTGCAGGCGCTGTATGGAAGCACGACGGGGGCGGACGATACCGGCACGTCGATTGCCAATACGCTCGCCTCCCTGGAGGCCGCCGTGTCGTCACTGGCCGCTACCACAAGCAGCGCGTCCCTTCAGTCCAGCGTCGTCAGCGCACTCGACGATCTGGCATCGCAGCTACGCGAGACCTCGAGCGGCATTCAAGCACTGCGCAGCACGGCCGACGCGGCCATTTCTTCCGACGTCGACCAGGTCAATGACAGTCTGAAGACCATTGCCAGTCTCAACGCCCAGATCAAGCAGGCGGCTGCCGCCGGCCAGCCGACCGGCGACCTCGAGGATCAGCGCAACGTCGCGCTGCAGAGCGTCGCAACCAGGATGAATGTCAGCTACTTCATTTCATCTACCGGAGACATGCAGGTTTACACAGCATCCGGTCAGACCCTGGTCGACAGCAGCGCCCACCTGCTCAGCTTCACCGCAGCGTCGTCAGTTACCGCCACTTCTATCTACGATCCGAATTCGTCATCCGGGTTGAGCGGCATCTCGGTCAATGGCGTCGATGTCACGTCGCAGATCACATCCGGTGAGATCGGCGCTCTGATCAACTTGCGCGACACGGTGTTGCCTGCCGCACAATCCCAGCTCGATCAGCTCGCCAACGAGCTGGCAGACAGCCTGAATGTCACCAGCAATCAGGGCACGTCGCTGCCGCCACCGTCGACGCTAACGGGCACGACGACCGTCAGCTCCTCGACGGCCTTGAATGCAACGGGAACGGTGCGCATCGCCGTCGCCGACCAGTCCGGCAGTCTCGTGTCCTACGGCGATCTGGATCTCTCGAACTATTCGACGGTCGGCGATCTGGTCAGCGCGATCAACGGCATTTCCGGCCTGAGCGCCTCGATCAATGGCAGTGGCAAAGTCGTGATCGCCAGCTCCAGCAGCAGCAACGGCATCTCGATCAACGAGATGACAAGTTCGGTGGGTGCCAACGGCACCGGCCTCTCGGATTGTCTTGGCTTGAACGATCTGGTCACAGGGACAGGTGCATCGAATTTTGCCGTACGGAGCGACATCCTGGCCAATTCCGGGCTGCTTCCAGTCTCCACCCTCGATTCGTCGGGAACTTTGACGACAGGCGGCAAGGTATTGACGGCGGGCTCCACCACCGTGGTCGATGCCATCTACGCGACACTTACGGATTCGCGCACGTTCAGCGCATCGGGCGGACTGGGGTCGTCCACGGGTTCGTTCGCGGATTATGCAGCCGAGATCATCTCGAACATCGCCTCAAAGGCGACCTCGGCTGCGACCACCTACACTTCGAAGACGACGATCCAGTCGGCCTTGGCCAGCGCGATGTCATCGCAATCCGGCGTCAATCTGGATGAAGAGACCGCCAAGATCAGCACATTGCAGAACCAGTATTCGGCTGCATCACAGTTGATTCAGGCCATTAACGAGATGTTCTCGTCGCTGTTGAGCGCCGTGCAGAGCGTTGGCTGATAGGAACCCAAGCGATGCAGATGCGCGTGGCCACCTTCGGGATCAGCGATCAGATGATCGCATCTGCCTTGCGTACGCAGAGCACAATGGCCAATCAGCAGATCCAGGAAGCTTCCGGTCTCGCTTCGTCGGACTTCGGTGGACTGGGATCCACGACGGAGCAGGTTCTCAACCTGCAGGTTTCGGCGACACGGTCGCAGGCCTATATCGATGCGGCCACGCTCACCAACAGCAAGGTCCAGGTGATGTATTCGGCGGTGAACTCGATCGTGGAGCTGACCACCCAGTTCCGCACGCTGCTGACCAACGCAACGAGTGTCTCCAGCACCAGCACTGACGCCGCCAGCGTCACTGAATCAGCCAGGACCATGCTCGAACAAACTGCCTCGGTTCTCAACACGCAGTACAGTGGCAGTTACCTTTTCGGCGGTTCGGAGACCAAGACAGCGCCGGTGGACGTTTCGAGCACGAGTTACGCTGCGGCAACCTCGCCGTCTTCGGCCGATACCAGCTACTACCAAGGCGATAGCCAGCTGGCCTCGGTGCGCGTATCCGACAGCCAGACCGTGTCCTATGGCGTGTCTGCAGACAACACCGCGTTCGAAAAAATCATGCGCGCGATGAACCTTGTGGCGAGCAACTCGCCACTTTCCACCGATACCCTGAACGAAGCGCTGGATCTGGCGGTCGACGCGACCGACGAGCTTGGCCTCGTTCAAACGCGTATTTCGAATGCTTCGGCGTCGATCGAGAAGGCCAGCGCCTATCAGAGCGAATACCTGTCCTACGTACAGACGCTGGGGAGCGACCTCACCGGTGTCGATGTTGCTGCGGTGACAGCCAAGCTGGCGACCTATCAAGCCCAACTGACAGCATCCTACGCCGCCATCGCAAAGGTGCAGAGCCTGAACCTGGCGAGCTATCTGCGCTGATTGGATCAGCGCGCCCCAGCGCTCGGCCTGCTCGGGCCATATCTGTCTTCCTCGGATCGGCCGGCGAGTTGGGCGTAAGCCCCAGCGCAAAGTAGCGCTTGGCGACGTAAGAGTCCGCGCAAACGTAGCAGCCGCGCCCGTGGCGCGTGCAGCTTCGCCACACCGGTCACCTGCGTGGAATGTAACTCCACTTTTCTGACGATTGCAATTGACGTGTGAATTTTTCCCACGTATCACATCATGACGAACTCTTTCAGGAACCCCTTTGGCTGTTTCCTGGTATTGCTCACATCGCAGTCGGCAATGCCTGGAAACAAAAATCCCTCCCCTTCGCCCCCGCGAATCATCGACAAAAGATCGGCATGGCCCAAGCAACACCTAATATCCTCGTCGTTGAAGACGATCGTGAGACGCGGGCGCTGATCGCCAAATATCTGCGCAACAATTGCTGCAATGTCACGACGGCCAACGACGGTCGCGAAATGGTCCGCGCCATGGCCGACCACCGCGTCGATCTCCTGATCCTCGACGTCATGCTGCCGGGCGAGGACGGCCTCGCGCTGTGCCGCAAGGTGCGCGCGCAGTCACAGACTCCGATCATCATGCTTACCGCGCGCGGCGAGGACGTCGACCGCATCCTCGGCCTCGAAATGGGCGCCGACGATTATCTCCCAAAGCCGTTCAACCCGCGCGAATTGCTGGCGCGGATCACCGCCGTGCTGCGACGGCAGGCCGCCGCCCACCCCGCCAGCGCAACGGCTGGCGCAACCGTGCTCAGCTTTCTGAGTTGGCGGATCGACTTCCGGCTGCGCGAGCTTCGCAACCCCGACGGCGCGCGCGTCGCCATGACCGGCGCCGAGTTCGACCTGCTGCGCACCTTCTGCGAGCGGCCCGGCCGCGTGCTGTCGCGCGACAGCCTGCTCGACCTCACACAGGGCCGCAACGCCGGCTCGTTCGAACGCTCCATCGACGTGCTGGTCAGCCGCATCCGCCGCAAGATCGAGCCGGATCCGCAGGACGCCACCATGATCAAGACGGTGCGCTCCGGCGGCTACATGTTCACCCCAAACGTCGAGGCGGTGACCGCCGCCGGCAACTGATCATGAGGCTGTCAGGCTTTTTCAATCTTCGAGGCATCACTGGACAGATCGCCGTTCTTGTCGTCGTTTCGATCGCAGCACTGCATCTGATCCTCACCGGGAGTATCCTGCTGCACCGGCCCGACCAGCCGGATCTGTCATTTGACCGCAGTCACGCCCAACTCGCCATCGCCATCCAACTGCTCCGCGCCGCACCGGCCAAAGAACGTCCAAGGCTTTCAGACGATGTCGCGCGCGCCTTTCCGCAACTTGGCATTCATGTCCTGCCGCTGGGGCCAATGCCTGAGCCTCGCGAACCAGACGGCTTCAATTTGCGCGCCCTCTACCAGCATCTCGGTCACGATTATCGCCTCTTCCAGCTCGCGGACGACGGCAGCACCCGGCGGATCGGCATCGGCCTGCCGGACGGCGTGGTGGTCGCGGCAAACCTCCTGCCGGACCAGTGGCCGCGGCCGTCGTTCATGGGCGGACCATGGATGATGACGCTGCTGTTTGCCGTCATCAGCGTCACCTTGCTGGGCCTGTGGGCGGCCCGCGCGCTGACCGCGCCCTTGTCGTCCTTCGCCAAGGCCGCCGAGAGTTTCAGCCTCAACGGCGCCGCCGCGCCGTTGCCGGAGCGTGGGCCGGAGGAAATCCGCTCCGTCGCACGCGCGCTCAATCGGATGCGCGAGCGCATCACCGGCCTGATCGACGACCGCACCAAAATGCTCGCCGCGATCAGCCACGATCTGCGCACGCCGATTACAAGAATGCGTCTTCGCTCCGAATTCATCGAGGACGAGGCCCATCGCAGCCGCATGCTCGACGATCTCGACCAGATGCGCGCGATGCTGGAATCGGTGCTGTCGTTCCT
>Ga0081540_1002906_pt1 | contig 13809 bp, 13 predicted proteins | sample TabmetS2T1R1_FD_71024 | JGI IMG/M metagenome (GOLD analysis project Ga0081540, IMG submission 71024) | Tabebuia heterophylla rhizosphere microbial communities from the University of Puerto Rico - S2T1R1 | ecosystem: Host-associated > Plants > Roots > Rhizosphere ... | reverse complement strand
TGATCGAGCAGGCGCAGCTCGGCGCGCTGCAGATCGCCCGTATTTCGGTCGGCGCCGTCGGCCCCGTCGTGGACGACGTCAACGTTTTCAACATGCCGTTCGTTTTCCGTAACTCCAAGCACATGGAGAAGGTCATCGACGGCGAGATCGGCGACGAGTTGCTGGCGAAGATTTCCGCGACCGAAAAGACCGGCCTGATCGCGCTGTGCTGGATGAACGCCGGCTCGCGCAACGTCTACAACAACAAGCGGCCGGTCCGGACCATTGCCGACCTCAAGGGCCTCAAGGTCCGCATGATGGGCAATCCGCTGTTCGTCGACACCATGAACGCGCTGGGCGGCAACGGCGTAGCCCTCGGCTTCGATCAGGTTTTCAGCTCGATGCAGACCGGCGTGGTCGACGGCGCGGAGAACAATCCGCCATCGTTCATGGCGCAGAACCATTATCAGGTGGCCAAGTATTTCACGATGACCGAGCACCTGATCATTCCGGAGCTCTTGGTCTTCTCTCGCATCTCCTGGCAAAAGCTGTCGCCGGAAGATCAGGCGCTGATCAAGAAACTTTCGAAGGAAGCGCAGCAGGAGCAGCGCGTGCTCTGGTATGAAGCGGAGAATGCCGCGATCGAAAAAATGAAAGCGGCCGGCACCGAGATCATCACCGACATCGACAAGAAGCCGTTCCAGGATGCGGTTAAGCCGGTCTGGGACAAGTACGGCGCCAAGTATGCCGCCATGGTCAAGCGCATCGAGGCAGTCAACTAGGCTGGGCTCGCGGTCTTTGAGTGACCGGACGGCGTACGTTCCGGCCACTCTCTGACCCGCAGGATCGATCCGAAGCGCCGTTACTTTCCGAGGTCAAAATGTCCGATTCTGGAGCCGGCGTTTTCCGGCGTGTGGTCGATGCAGTCTATTGGACGGGCGCCATTGTCGCGTGCGTGGCGCTAGTCCTGATTTCCGCGGTCATTCCGTGGGCAGTTTATACCCGGTATATCCTGAACAGCGCGTCGTCATGGCCGGAACCGATGGCGGTGTTGCTGACAGTCGGCATCACCTTCATCGGCTCAGCCAACTGTTACCGACAGCGCATTCATATGAATATGACCGTTGGTACCGATTTGCTGCCACCGCTGTTGCGCCGCGCCGCGCTGTTCCTGAGCGAAATATTGATGGGTGCGATTGCGATTTTCATGGTCGTGTGGGGGCTGAAGCTGGTTCAGACCACCTGGGGCAATTCGGTGGATGAATTCCCATGGCTGTCGGTCGGCATCACATATCTACCGATCGTGGTCAGCGGCGCCATGATGCTCCTTTTCGTCGTCGAACGCCTTACCATCGGGCCACCGCCGCGTGACGGTGCTGACGCCCACGTACCGGTCGAGTAATTCCCATGGATATCGCCGTTCTTCTACTCAGCATGTGCTTCTTTTTCGCAATCGGCATGCCGATCGCCTATGCGCTGGCGCTGTCCTCGCTGGCCGGCGCGCTCTGGATCGACCTGCCGGTCGGCGCGGTCATGCAGCAATTCGCCAGCGGCGTGGGCAAGGTCTCGATGCTGACCATCCCGTTCTTCGTGCTGGCGGGCGCCATCATGGCCGAGGGCGGCATGGCCAAGCGGCTGGTCGACTTTGCGGCCGTCGTCGTCGGATTCACGCGGATGCGGGGCGGCCTCTCGCAGGTCAACATTCTCGCGACCACGATCATGAGCGGCATCTCGGGATCATCGGTCGCCGATACTTCCGCGATCGGCTCGGTGATGATCCCCCAGATGGCAGCCAAGGGCTATCCGCGGGTGTTCGCAACCAATGTGACCATCAGCGCCTCGCTGCAGGCCATCATCATTCCACCAAGCCACAATTCGGTAATCTATTCGCTGGCGACCGGCGGCGTGGTGTCGATCACGAGCCTTTTCCTGGCCGGCGTGATTCCTGGATTGCTGCTGGGCTTCTCGCTGATGCTGCTCTGCCTGTTCTACGCCTATCGCGACAAGCATCCCAAGGGCGAGCCGGTGCCGATCCGGCAGGCGGTCAGAATGCTTGGCGACGCCGTATGGGGGATCGTGACGCTGGTCATCGTTCTCGGCGGCATCCTCACCGGCGTTTTCACGCCGATCGAGGCGGGCGCGGTCGCCTGCGTCTGGGCGTTCTTCGTCACGATGTTCATCTATCGCGACTACAAATGGTCCGAACTGCCGCTACTGGTCTACAAGACGCTGCAGACCGTGGCGATGGTGTTGACGCTGGTGGCCACCGCGTCATGCTTCGGTTATGTCGCCGCTCTGATGCAGATGCCGGCAAAGATGACGGAGTTCTTTGTCGCCATCTCCAGCAACAAATACGTGCTGCTGATGTGGTTGAACATCATGCTGCTGGTGCTGGGAACGGCGCTCGACCTTGCCCCCCTGCTGCTGATCTGCACGCCGATCCTGCTGCCTGTCGTGAAGAGCTTCGGCATCGATCCCGTGCATTTCGGCATCGTCATGCTGCTCAATCTCGGTATCGGCCTGCTGACGCCCCCGGTCGGAACCACGCTGTTCGTCGGCTGCGCCATCGGCAAGGTTTCGGTCGACGAGGTGATGCGCGGCATCTGGCCATTCTACTACGTGATGTTTACGGTGCTGATGATCGTGACCTACGTGCCCTGGCTGTCGCTGGCGCTGCCGAAGGCGTTCGGGTTCTAGTTCAGGCGCCGCAGCTCGCGGGCAGAGGAGACTTTGCGTGAAGATCGTCGACCTTAGCCGCGAGCTCTATCACCGTACGCCGAGCTATCCCGGCCACCCGCCCGTCATGCATGGCGTCTGGAAGAGCCACGAAGAATCCTTTGCCGAGTCCGGCAATGTGCACGGGCTGGCGTCGATGTTCATTTCCATGGTGGACCACGCCGGCACCCACATCGACGCGCCCAGACATTTCGGCAAGAGCGGCATATCGATCGACGAGTATCCGCTGGAGAAATGCATCGTGCCGGGCATCTGCATCGACCTGCGCCACATTGCGCCGCGCGCCGAGATTACGCCTGCCGATCTCGAGGCGGCAGTGACAAAAGCCGGCATGCCGGTGCCGAGGGGCGGCACCGTGCTGCTCTGCACCGGTCACCACGAGCGGACATTCCCCCGCAAGGAATATTCGAACGACAATTCCGGCGTGAACGTCGCCGCCACCGAATGGCTGGCGCAGCAAGGCATCGTCCATTTCGGCATCGATTCGATGCGGCCGGGGCCTGAGGGCAGGGTAAATGCCCTTGTCCACAAGGCCTGTCTCGACCTCGACATCACCCATATCGAGAGTCTGTGCAATCTCGAAGCGCTGCTTGGCCGCGGCCAGTTCACCTTCATCGGCCTGCCGATGAAGTGGCGCGGTGGAACGGCTTCGCCGATCCGCGCCGTGGCGGTGTTTGATATCTAAACCTGCCGAATATCCTCGCCAAAGGTAGCATCAGGCCGGCCTGCGCGACGAGTGGGCACATATGGACGCGCCGTAAAAGCTTGCCTAAACTCGTCCCAATGACGACCAACGCCTGATCAAGGGCGCGGAAAATCGAGCGGGCACACCCGCCGACACCAGGGAGGAATTCATGAATCTTTTTCAGCGGACTAATCGCGCTGTCCTATTTGCATCAGTCGCTGCGACGTCGCTTGCACTGGCGGCTCCGGCGTCTGCACAGGACACCTTCAAACTCGGCATCGTGACGTTCCTGTCCGGGCCAGCGGCGGATAGTTTCGGCGTCCCTGCCCGCAACGGCGCGCAATTCGTCATCGATCAGCTGAACAAGGGTGCAGCGCCCTCGCCTTATGAGAAGGTCGGGTTTGGCGGGATGAAGATCGAGCCCGTCATCATCGACGAAAACGGCGGCGCCACCAAGCAGGTGCAGGAGCTGCGCAATCTCTACCAGCGCGACAATGTCGACGTCGTGCTCGGCTATATCGGCTCCGGCGACTGCCTGGCGGTGGCGCCGATCGCGGAAGAATTGAAAAAGATGCTGGTGCTGATGGATTGCGGCACGCCGCGCATCTTCGAGGAAGCCAAATACAATTATGTGTTCCGCACCGCCGCGCATGCCACGATGGATAATGTCGGCCTCATCAGATACATGAAGGCCAAGAACATCAAGATGGGAACGCTTTCGGCAATCAACCAGGACTATGCCTGGGGTCAGGATAGCCGAGCCGACTTCGTCGCTGCAGCCGAACAGCTCTATCCCGGCGTCAAGCTTCAGACGGATCTACTGCCCAAGTTCGGCGCCGGCCAATATGGCACCGAAATCTCTGCGCTGGTGGGAGCCGGCTCCGACGTGGTCTATTCGAGCCTATGGGGCGGCGATTTGCAGGCTTTCGTCCTGCAGTCGGCCCCCCGGGGCTTGCCGAAGCGCAGCCAGCTCGTGTTCAGTGCAGCTGATCACGTGCTGCCGCCGCTCGGCGACAAGATGCCCGACGGCACCATTATCGGCGCGCGTGGCGCCTACGGCCTGATGTCGCAGAAATCGCCGCTGAATGATTGGCTGTTCAGGGGATACGAGGCCGCCAATAGCGTCTATCCGGTCCAGGCCTCCTATCGCATGACGCAGGCAATTCTTGGATTAAAAGCCGCGGTCGAAAAAGCCATGACCAAGAATGGCGGAAAGAAGCCTTCGACCGATGAAATGGTCGCGGCAATGACCGGTCTGGAGTGGCCGTCGCCCGGAGGGCTCATTCAGATGAAGCTCGCCGATGGCCATCAGGCGATCCAGCCGATCGCCTTCAGCCGCACCAAATACAATCCGGATCTGAAGCGGGTCGATCTGGTGGATATCGAGTACTTCGCCGCCGAATGCGTCAATCCTCCCCCGGGCGTGAAGTCGCTCGACTGGATCAAAGGCGGCATGCAGGGCGCCAAGTGCAACTAGGCCGCATTGTTATCCAATAAGCACACACGGCGGCGCGTGATTAAGCTTCGCGCCGCCTTTTTCTGCCCACCGACGACCCGCGTGACACCACCGCCATGAATTTCTTTCTGACGATCATTCTCGATGGCCTGATTCAGGCCTCGTGGCTGTTCATCGTCGCTCTTGGGCTAACGCTGGTATTCGGCGTATTGAAGATCCTCAACATCGCCCATGGCAGCTTCTACGCCCTCGGCGCCTACATCGCGGCAACCGCGGTGACCATGGTCGCCGCGCGCGGTCTTCCCTCAAGTGTTGGTTTCGTCGCCATGCTGCTCTCGGTGGCGCTGATCGCGTCCGCTGTCGGACTGCTGCTGGAACGCGGCCTCCTGAAAATGTTCTACGGCCGCGACGAGGTGGTGCTGCTGCTGGTGACCTATGCCGTGTTTCTGATCCTTGAAGACGTCACCAAGCTGATCTGGGGCGTCAATCCGATCTATGCGACGCAGCCATATGAGCTGTTCGGCAATCTCGAATTCGCCGGGCTCTATTACGTCGGCTACGATCTGGTGCTGATACCGATTTCGGCCGCGGTCGGCTTTGCGATCTGGTTCGGCCTCAATCGTACCGTGATCGGAAAGATCGTGCTCGCCGTCATACACAATGAGGAAATGAGCGTGAGCATGGGCGTGCGCGTCAACCGCGTCTATGCGATCGCGTTTGCGTTCGGCGTCCTGCTCGCCGCCCTCGCCGGCGCCCTGACCGCGCCGAAAATATCAATGCAGCCGGGCCTCAGCTCGGATGTCATCATCCTGAGCTTCGCGATCGTCGTGATCGGAGGGCTTGGCAGCGTCGAGGGGGCGGCAGTCGGCGCGATTCTGGTTGGGCTGGCGCGCGCTGCTTCGGTGCATCTCATGCCGCAAGCCGAACTGTTCATGATCTATTTGATCATGGCGGCAGTGTTGATGTTTCGTCCCGAGGGTCTGTTCAAGCGCGAGACGGCGAGGCGGATCTGATGAGGAAGGACCTGCATCCCCTGATCATGATCGCCGTTGTCGCCGGGGTGACGCTGTTCGGCCGCGTGCTGCCGACCTGGACCTTGTCGCTGGCGACGATTGCCGCCTCTAACGCGCTGATCGCCCTTGGCATCGTCGTGCTGGCGCGCACCGGCAACGTGTCGTTCGGCCAAGGTCTGTTCTTTGCCGCCGGCGGCTATGGCGTGGCGCTGATCGCCAATGCCTGGGGCCTCACCGACGCGGTGGCGCAGGTGATCGTCGGCGCGGCTTGCGGCGGCCTGCTCGGCCTGGTCATCGGGCCATTGATCGCGCGCTACAGCGGGATTTTCTTCGGCATGCTGACATTGGCGCTATCGATGGTGTTTTACGGCGCGCTGGTGAAATCGACCGCGCTTGGCGGCTCCGACGGGTTCAATGTCGGGCGACCGAGCCTGTTTGGCATGACCTTCACCGATCCGCGCGAAGCCGACTTCATGCTGTATGCCGTCTCGGTCATCGTGACCGGATTTGCCGGCATCGCCGCGACCATCCTGTTCCGGTCCGAATTCGGCCTTGCCAGCCTGGCGGTGCGCGAAAACAATCTGCGAGTGGAGTATCTCGGCCTCTCGGCCAACCGGATCATATCGATCAACTTCCTGATCGCCGCGATCTTCGCCGGCGCCAGCGGCGCCTTTGCCCTGATGGCGCAGCGGCATATCGATCCGCAATTCGCATACTGGACCACGTCGGGCGAATTCGTCTTCGTGGCGGTGCTTGCCGGCAACCAGAGCGTGGCCGCCGTCTTCGTCGCCTCGATGGCGCTGGAGCTGGTCCGCTCGTTCTCGAATCTCTATTTGCCCAACACCTGGCAGCTCGTGCTCGGCATCTTCCTCCTGGGCGTCATTCTGTTTCTGCCGCGCGGCATCGGTTCGCTCTGGATCAGGGACCGGCATAAGCGGCGCATCCCGGCGACGGCGTCCCTCACCGCCGAACGGGGAGCCGCACCGTGAACCCGGTTCTTTCGGTGCGCCAGCTCGAGAAGCGCTTTGGCGCCGTGGTTGCGGCCGATGCGCTTACCCTCGATATTCCGGCCGGTCAGAAGATCAGCCTGATCGGCGCCAACGGCGCAGGCAAAACCACCTTCGTCAACATGGTCACCGGCTATCTGAAACCCGACAACGGGACGATCCTGCTCGACGGAATTGACATCGGCAGACGCTCGCCACGAAGCGTAGCCCGGCTTGGCATCTCCCGTTCCTTCCAGATTCCGCAACTTTTTGTCGAGCTCACCGCCGCCGAAAATCTCACTGTGGCGATTTCCGGCATCGGCACAAGGATGTCACTCCGGGCGCCTGCGGAGGCCCAAGGCCGCCGCGACAACGCGGTCGAGTTGCTGGAACGCTTTGGCCTCGCCGATCTGGCCGATCGCCCGATCTCGGAGCTTGCGGGCGGCGTGCGCAAGCTGATCGACATCGCCATGGCACTGGTGCGTCGTCCGAAACTACTGCTGCTGGATGAGCCAACCTCCGGCGTATCGGCGGAAGAAAAATTCACGACCATGGACCGCGTTATCCACGCTGTCGCGCCCGACGCAGCGACCATCGTATTCGTCGAGCACGACATGGAGATCGTCAGCCGCTATGCCGATCGCGTGGTGGCGTTCTATCAGGGCCGGATCCTGGCCGACGGGGTGCCCGCCGAGGTCCTGAATAATCAGGAAGTCCGCCGCTACGTCACCGGGGGAGCGCGATGAACAACGCGGCGCCTCTGCTCGCAATCGACAATCTTGTCGTCGAGATCCAGTCGATGCCGGCATTGCGCGGCTTTACAATGCACGTCGCGAAAGGCGCCATGGTCAGTCTGGTGGGCCGCAATGGCGCGGGCAAGACAACGCTGATGCGTTCGATCATGGGGCACCTCACCCCGGCCAGAGGCATGGTGCGGTTCGAAGGCAGCGACCTTTCGTCCCGTCCCCGCCATGCGCGCGCTGCACTCGGAATCGGCTATATGCCGGAAGATCGCTGCCTGGTGCCTCAGTTGACGGTCGAGGAAAACATCATGCTGCCGTTGTGGGTCGCGGGGCATCTCGACCGCAAGGCCCGGCTCGACTTCGTCTATGAGGTGATCGGTGAACTCACCGAGATGCGCCAGCGCAAGGCGCTGTTGCTGAGTGGCGGGCAGCAAAAGCTGGTCGCGCTCGGCCGGGCGCTTGCTATTGGCACCAAATGCCTGCTGCTCGACGAGCCGTTCGAAGGCATCGCGCCAGCGCTGTCGGAGCGGCTGTCGGAGGTGCTCGCATCCCTGAGGGGCAAGGATCTGACCTTGCTGATGTCGCAGTCGGACCTGAATCACTCGCGGGGGCTGATTGACGTGGAATTCACCATCGAGCGTGGCGCCAATCCCGTGCCCGCCAGTCAATGAGCCCTGAGCGTCCAGACTTCGCTGCGTCCGGACTTCGCTGGCGGTCTTTGCGACGCGCATCGCCGGTCATTCGCCGTCGTGCCCGGACCCCGCTTCTGCCGTCTCACGAAGCATCTCGGCATTCAGCACAACGATGGCACCGTGCTCGAGACGCACCCAATCGCGGCCGGCCCAGGCGCGCAACTGCTTGTTGATGCTCTCCCGGGTCATGCCGACCATCTCGCTGATCTCCTGCTGCGTGATCGCGATGGTTCGGCCCTGCGGCGCGGAGGTGTGCTTTTCGGACAGGCGAAGCAGCGCACTGGCTAGCCGTCCTGGCAGGTTCTGCAGGATAATCTGCTCGACCTGATCGCTGGTCGATCGCAACCGCTCGCAGAGCAATTCGATGAATTTCATTGCCAACGCTGGTTGTGCCTTCACAAAGGGGATGAATTCGCGCCGGTCGATGACGAAGAGTTCGCAATTGCTGTTTGCGATGGCGTCGGTCGAGCGGTCTTGTCCGTCGAGCAGCGCGATCTCGCCGAAAATTTCCCCAGGCCCAACGATGTTCAGGATCGCGTTGCGGCCATCCGGCGAGGAAATACTCATCTTCACCGTACCCGAAATGACCGCGTACAGGCTGTGGCCGGGGTCCCCTTTGGAAAACAGCGTGGTCCCCCGCTTCAGCGTGGAGTGTTTGGCGTAACGGCAAAGTTGCTCGAACGCCTCTGGCTCGAGGTCGGCAAATATCGGGTGCTTGCGCAAGACCGACAGTTTGCTGCTCGAGAACCCGTGAGCTTCACCCGTCCTTTGTTGAGGCACGTTAGTCAAACTCCAGAGAAAGCTGCAGGGGATGCAGTCCTTCCGTAATCAACGCCGGCCGGCTTTTCAACCGGAAAGCATCAAAACGCGTCGATTTGGCGGCCCGAAGGCGAAAACGATGCTCAGCGTTAACTCTCCAATAACCGTGGAACCTGCGACAAGATAGTACAGCCAATCCAGTCGAGGCGCTTGCTGCTGCGTCCATCCGCCGGCCAATACGATAGCAACCCTCAACAGGCTGACAAGAAGCGGAGCCGTCCCCCATCCCCCATCCCCTGATAGGCGGGAAACAGTATCACAAATGCGGCATAAAGCCGTAAACCAAGCCCGCCACGTGGAAATAGCTGCGATCGACCTACCCGAAAACGCCACTCCGAGTCCGATTGCCGCAAAATTAGCCGCCACCGTGAACGTCGATGGAGATGCCAACGCCTGACACGGAGTTCGTTGACGCCAACATTGTCACGCAACCGTCAGCAGTGGCAATGCCGTCCGGTCGGCGGAAATGATCTCCACAAGACTCCGGCGAACTGGATGTTGTAGCGCGCTCACGGCCTGCCCCAGCTTGCAAAAATTTTCCGTCTGTCGGGATGCGCTGGATTTCAGGCTGAAAAGATCAGACGGACGCCATTCGATCTAAGCAGAAACGTGGACACCTGCGGCAAACAACCTTCGGCGCAACGAGAGGATGCACGACAGCCCAGCCACATCGCATATCGCACCATCTCCTCGGTGAACCCCTCCCTGCACGCATCGTACTAATGGCTCGAACCAGCCGTTGAACACCAGGCGGCGCACTGGCCCGAACAGGCTCGGGCCGACGAGGAAAATACCCATGACGAAACTAGCTATGCTGGGGGCGGCAGCCCTGCTTGCCGCTGCGATCGCAACGCCGGCCTCCGCGCAGGAGGTGGACTACAATCCCGGCTACTGTGCGCAGTTCTATCCGAACGCGAACTGCCAGAACAAAGGAGCTAACAGCCCCTATATCGGCAACTACCAGCTGCGTAACCGGATTCGCGGAGCTTATGCGTGGGGGACCGGTCCATGTGCGACGGGTGCCGCGTACTACGTTGGCTGCGGCGGCCGGCGTTACGCCTGCGGCTGATTGGAGGCAGGCCGCCGGCGTTTGTGACGCCATCCGCGCGGCGACTATTCCTTGGCGATTCCGGTTTCCCTGATCACGCGCTCATACTTGGCGAGCTGATCGCGGGTCATGGCACGCAGCTCCTCTGCTGAACTGCCGCGTATTGCGAAACCCAGCTCTTCAAGTTTGCGGCGCACTTCGGGATCGCCGACGGCCTTCAGCACCTCGGCATTCAGACGTCCAATGATATCCTTCGGGGTGCCGGCAGGAGCCAGAATTGCAAACCATGAGTTGAAGAAGAAGCCGGGCAGGCCGGATTCCGACACGGTCGGCACGTCAGGAAATTGCGCCAATCTCTTCTCGGTGGTCACCCCGATGAGCCTGAGTTGGCCGCCACGCACGAGCGCTGCGACCGTGCCTAGGCCCTGGAAGCCGACAGGAATCTGGCCGGCGGCGACGTCGGTTGCAGCTTGAGTGGCGCCCTTGTAGGGCACATGCGTCAGCGATATGCCGGCCGCCGATGCGAACATCGCCATCGCCAGATGCTGCGGGCTACCCGGCCCGCCCGAGCCATAATCGATCTTGCCGGGCGCCGCCTTCGCGGCGGCGATCAGATCTGCCGCGCTCTTGAAGCTGGCCTGATTGTTGGCTATCAGCCCCCACTCCACCGTGGCAACCAGCGATACCGGCTCGAAATCCTTCAGAATATCCCAGCGCATCTTGGACTGCAGGTTCGGCACCATGGTCATGATGCTGTCGTTGAACCCGCCAATCGTGTAGCCGTCCGGTTCGGCGCGAGCGACGGCCTCCGCCCCGATCAGCCCTGACGCGCCCGGCTGGTTCAGGATCACGAATTGCTGGCCCATGTTGTCGGCCATCTTCTGGGTGACGATCCGCGCGGCGACATCGACCGCACTTGCCGCAGCCAGGGGCACGATCATCTTGATGGGCCGGTCGGGATAACTCCCCTGCGCGATCGCTGGGTGGCTTGAAAACAGCGCGAGTGCCGGGATCAGTGAAAAAAGCAAGCGCATTTGAAATCTCTCCCTCTAGGCCGCAATCTTCCCAGAATGATTGCCCTTCCGCATCCAGATTGGCAATGTGGTTGCCGATAAAATGAAGAATGAGCCGGCGCGTCAATTGACCGGCCTGAGGAAGCGAATCCGAACAATTGAGGGAGGCGACCCATGACCACCCGACGGAATTTCTTGAGAGGCGCGGCCGCGAGTGGAATCGCCTTTTGCAGTTGCGGCATGCTGGCTGCGGCCCACGCCCAGCCGAAGGCCCCTCGCCTGCCAGTCAAAGTCAATGGCAAGCGCGTCCTGACGGTAGATGTCCACGCACATTGCTATTTCCGTGAAGCCATTAGCCTGATGGGGGACGGGGCCGACAAGGTTCTGCCGCCCGTCAAGGGCGTGCCCGAGCATTTCATCGCCATCGAACAGCGCCTGAAGGAAATGGATGCGATGGCAATCGATATGGAGGTGCTGTCGATCAATCCGTTCTGGTACGGCAAGGATCGCGATACCGCGGCTCAGATCGTCAAAGTTCAGAACGAGAAACTGGCGGAGCTTTGCGCAGCGCGGCCCGAGCGGTTTGCCGCCTTCGCTTCCCTGACACTGCAGCATCCCGATCTCGCGGCGCAGCAACTCGAAACGGCGGTCAAGAAACAGGGCCTTCGCGGGGCCGCGATCGGCGGCAGCGTGCTGGGTGAGGATTTTTCCGATCCGAAATTCCATCCCGTCTGGGCCAAGGCGGAAGAACTCGGTGCAGTGCTGTTCATCCATCCGCAGAGCACGCCGGAGCTCGCCAAGCGTTTCAAGGGCAATGGCTGGCTGTCGAACACCATCGGCAATCCGCTCGACACCACGATCGCGCTGCAGCACCTGATCTTCGAGGGAACGCTCGATCGCTTCCCCAGCCTCAAGATCATTGCCGCGCATGGCGGTGGCTATCTCGGCTCCTACGCCGCGCGCGGCGACCATGCATGCTTCGTGTCACCGCAAAACTGCAATCCGAACATCACGCTGAAGAAAAAGCCGTCCGAATATCTCAACCAGCTCTATTTCGACGCCATGGTGTTCACACCGGAAGGCCTGCGCCATCTGGTGGCGCAGGTTGGCGCCAGCCAGGTGTTGCTGGGCACCGACCATCCAATCCCCTGGGAGCAGCATCCGGTCGATCACGTCTTCGCGACCACGACGCTGTCGGACAAGCAGAAGATCGCGATCCTAGGTGGGAACGCAGCTAAGTTGTTCGGGATGAAGGAGGCTTAACGAAGCCTATAGCAGCTTCCCATCCGCTCCGAAGAATGGATGTGGCCCATCGAACTCGCCTATCGGTACCTGATGGGTAACGACGGTGCCGAATCCCTCGCCCGGAAACCAGCTATGGAGATGGAAGGCGGGCGGCTCGACCTTGAAGGAGGGTTCGCGCAGTTCGGCCAGATCGAGATCGACGGCATGGTTCGGGGCCGGGCAGATCGTGGTCGGCACGCCCGCAAACATGGTCAGTGCCGCACGATGGACATGCCCCGTTGCGATCAGCTGGACGCGGGGATGACGGTGCACGATGGGCGCGAGATCGCTTGCGTTGAGGAGATTTTGACGGTCCATGTGCCAAATGCCCACGTTGAACGGCGGATGATGCAAGAATAGCAGCGCCGGCCGGTCGGGCGACGTAGCCAGAGTAGCATCAAGCCATCGCAACGTGAGCTCTTCGAGTTCGCCATGCGGCTTTCGATGCACGCTCGAATCCAGCAACAGCAGATCGAGCCCGGCCACCTCGATCTTCTGGTTGAGCGGTCCGGATACGAAGGCATAGCAAGCGGAAGGAAACGCGGCGCGCATCAGCTCGCGCGAATCGTGATTGCCGGGAATTCCGGCAAACCGAGGTTTGAGTGGCGCCAGCAGCCGCTTGAGATATTGATACTCCTCAGCTGTCGGCGTATCCACGAGATCGCCGGAGATCACCACAAAATCGGGTGCAGGATCGAATTCATTCAGTGTGGCGATACAACGCTCGAGCGCCTTGGCGGTATCGACCCTGCCATAGGCAAGCGATCCCGGCGGCTTGATATGCAGGTCGGAAATCTGGGCAATATGAACCGGCTTTGATGACATCGACCCTCTCAGCTCTCGGGCGGCAGCAGGCGGACAGCGTCCGGCGAAATCGACAATCCGATCCGTTCGCCTGGCCTGGCTCGAAGCGTATTCGGCGCGTCGAGCGTGAGCAACCTGTTGGACGCGCTACTGACGACCAGCCGTTGCCTGTCACCGATGAAGCTGACGCTGTCGATGGTGCCCGACAGCGGCGCACTTCCAGCTGACGTCACGCGAATGGTTTCGGGGCGAATCATCGCGACCGCCGCCGGCATGTCCACATCGCAGTGAATCGGCTGCCGTCCACCCGGTAACACGAGATGACCGTCCTCGACCGCCGCTTCGACAATATTCGCGGCGCCAATGAATTCGGCGACAAACCGGCTTTTCGGCGTGAAGTAGATCTCGCGCGGTGTGCCGATCTGGGCAATCACTCCCTTCTGCATGACGACGACGCGATCGCCGAGTTCCATGGCCTCGGACTGATCGTGGGTCACGTAAATCGTGGTGATACCCAGTGCACGCAGCAGGCGGTTCAATTCGCCGCGCAG
>Ga0081540_1002905_pt1 | contig 13809 bp, 13 predicted proteins | sample TabmetS2T1R1_FD_71024 | JGI IMG/M metagenome (GOLD analysis project Ga0081540, IMG submission 71024) | Tabebuia heterophylla rhizosphere microbial communities from the University of Puerto Rico - S2T1R1 | ecosystem: Host-associated > Plants > Roots > Rhizosphere ... | reverse complement strand
GCGGCTGGCGGCCGAGGCGGGTAACCTGGCCGCCGCGGTGCGCTGGTACCTGGACAGCGACCGCGCGCCGCTGCCCCACCTGTTGCGGGTCTCGTGGCTGTTCTGGGAGCTGCGGGATCACATGGGTGAGGCCCGCGAGTGGGTCGGCGAGCTCATGCCGGCCGCCACCTCCCTTGATCCCCAGGCCCGCACCGAGCTGCTGTGGACGGCGATGGCGACCGCCAACGAGGTGCATGACGACACGGCGGCGCTGACGGCCAGCCAGCGCCTGGCACCGCTCCTGGACGGGATCGAGGACCCTTTCCTGCGGGCGGTATGCCGGCTCGTCATCGGCTGGACCTTGCCGATCACCGGCGACTTCGACGGCGCGCTCCGACAGGCACTCGGATCCCTGGCGGCGCTCCGCGCTCAGGACGAACCGTACTGGACGGGCGTGGCCGCCCTCAGCGCCGGCTCCCTGGAGATCACCGCGGGCCACCTCGATGACGCGCTCCGCCATCTGCAGGAGGCGCGCGACCTGGCCGGGCGCTTCGGCTACGACTGGCTGGCCGCCTGGTCTCGCCTGCAGCTCGGCACGCTGAACGTCATGCAGGGCCGGTTCGACCAGGCCCGGGAGCTGCTGGACGAGGCCCTGGACCTGAGCCTGGCGATCTACGTCTCCGGCAACGTGTCCCTGTGCCTGATCTCGTATGCCCAGCTGGCGTTGCGGGCGGGCGACCCCGAGCGGGCGGCGCTGCTGGCCGGGGCGGCCGACGCCATGCGGCGGCGGGCTGGCCTGGGGGCGTGGCCGATGTTGCGGCAAGCCGAGGCCTCGCTGGTGGACCAGGTCCGCCAGGCGTTGAGCATGGGCCAGTTCACGAAGGTATACGAGGCCGGTACCCGGCTCAGCCAGCGGGAGGCGGTGGCCGCCGCCCGGGAACGGGGCGTCGGCACGCAGCGGTCCTGAGCGCCGCCCGGGACCACCGGGTGTGGGCTGGGTCGCTTGTGCGCCGTCCCGTACGGGTCAGCGGCTCGCGAGGGCCGGTACGGCCGCGGTGGTTTGCAGGTGACGGTGCGCCAGGGGGAATCGTGGCCGCGCCTTCGCCTACCGCGGAAGCGACCCTTTTGACCGATCCGTGGCGCACGTCACCAGCGGCGAACACCCCGGGCAGGCTGGTTTCCAGCGGCAGTGGTGAGCGGCCGGAAGGCCAGCCATGGCCGGCACCGGCGGGCGGGTCCGGTCCGGTGAGGATGAATTCCCATTGGTTGCGTGCGACGCTGTCGCCAAGCCATTGCGTCCGTGGCTGTGAGCCGATGAGGACGAACAAGGCGTCGGCGGGGACGGTGCGCCGCGCCCCGGAGGCGGTGTCGGCTAGTACCAGCGACTCGAGATGGCCGTTGCCGGAGCCGTCGGCTGGCTGTTCCGCTCCCTCAGGAACTCGGTAACCGAGTGGTGGAACTCCTCGGCCGGGGTCTGCACGGGACGCGTCACCCAATGATCGATCTTGCCCAAGGTGACTGCGTCGAAGATGGGCCGTATTGATTGCCAGTCACCCCAGCGGACCGCAGCCACCCGAAGTGCCACCGGGTCGATGGCGCGGATCGCGGCCAGCACCTCGATGCCATCCGGGTCCTGCGCACCGACCCCGCCGATGACCAGCGCCACCGGCAGGCCAGCGGCCCGCAGGTCGCGCATCCAGGGTGCCAGTTCCGCGGGCCGGTCGCAGACGACGATCTGATAGTCCGCGCCATACCGCTTGGACAGCTCCTGGCGGAGGATCTCCCGGGCACGAGGTTCACGGCAGACGATGACGATAGCCGCCTGCGGCCCGGCAGCTTCACCGCATGGGGCGGCGGCCACCCCTCATCCGGGGCGGCGGCAACGCCAGCCGATGTACTCATGTCGTCCCCTTATGCGGATCCCTTGAAATCCGGTGCGCGACTTAACGTAAGGGCCGCAGCGTTCGCGAAGCGCTCGGGCATGCGCTCGTGCCACGCACGCGAGGCGGAACGCCCCGAGCACACTCTCGGTCGGCCCGGCCGAGGCCCGCCCGCGAGCGTGAGCCGGGCAAGACCTGCCCGCTGGGATTGCTGCTAGCTGCAATGCGCGCTCAGATGCCGGGCTGCCACGCTGGATCGATGGGACTGCGCTGCCTGATCGTCGACGACAGCCCGGGCTTCCTTCAGGCGGCCCGCGCCCTGCTCGAGCAGGAGGGGATGACGGTCGTCGCGATCGCCTCGACGAGCGAGGCAGCGATTCAGCACGCCGTCAGCCAGTGCCCGGACGTCACGCTGCTCGACATCGACCTCGGCGGCACCAGCGGTCTCGATCTCACCCGCCGTCTCGCGAACGAATGCGGCGCCTCCGCGGGATGCCTGATCCTTATCTCGGCTCACGCCGAGGAAGAGTTCGCCGACCTGATCGAGGCCAGCCCAGCGGCCGGGTTCCTGCCGAAGTACGCCCTGTCCGCGGATGCGATCACAGAACTGCTGCCCGGGGGCCGGGATGACGCGGTGGGCTCTAGCGCGCCTCGAGGAACGTTATGACGGCGCGCACACGACGGTGGTCGTCGTTGGTTTCCGGCACCCGCAGCTTCATCAGGATGCTGCGCACGTGCTTCTCGACGGTCCCTTCGGTGACCCAGAGCTGGCGGGCGATGCCGGCGTTGGATCGGCCCTCGGCCATGAGCGCGAGCACCTCCCGCTCCCGCGGGGACAGCGCGTCGAGCGGGTCGTCGCGGTGCCGGGCGGCGACGAGTTCCTGGACGAGGCCGGGATCGACGACGGAGCCTCCGCGAGCGATCCGGCCGAGCGCATCGATGAACTCGTCGACGTCGGTCACGCGGCTTTTGAGGAGGTAGCCGATGCCCTGGCCGCTGGCGAGCAACTCCATAGCGTGCTCGACCTCGGCATGGGCCGACAGAACGAGGATGCCCGTCTGCGGGAGCTCCGCCCGGATGACTCGCGCCGCCTCCAGACCCTCGGTCGCGTGGCCCGGCGGCATCCGGATATCGACGACGGCCAGGTCGGGCTTGTGCTCGCGCGCCAGCTCGATCACGTCGGGGGCGGTGCCCGCCTGGCCCACAACATGGAAGCCGGAGTGCTCCAGCAGGCTCGCGATCCCCTCCCGGAGGAGGACGTCGTCGTCGGCCAGCACCACACGCGTCTGCGTCATCTGCGGTCACGCCGGAATCTGTGAATCGGTAGCTCCTGTTCCTACGTTATCGGGAGCTCGACGATGTCTCCTGGAGGTCCTTAAATGATGGTCTCGCGGCCCGTCCACCGTGGCGGCTGAGATGGTGAGCCAGCCGTCCAGCGGCGGTCACCCCGCGGCCGCCGGGGAGAGCCTGCAGCATCTCCTCGAAACCTCAGCCGCGCTGCGGCGGGTGGCGGCCCTGGTCGCGCGGGGGGCCCCTCCCAGCGAGACGTTCTCCGCCGTCGCTCACGAGGTGGCGCGGCTTCTCGGCGTCGACGTTGCGGCCGTACTTCGGTTCGAGCCGGACGGGGCCGTGGTCGTGGCCGGCTGGTGGGGCCAGCCCGGCATGGACGTCCCGGTCGGCACGGAGCTGAAGATCGCCGGCGAAAGCGCGGGCATGCCGATGCTCCGGAACGGCCAGCCGGTGCGGATCGACCGGTTCGATGGACCGGCCGGCTCGGTCGCAGCCCACCTCCGGCGGCTCGGCCTCCGGTCCGCCGTCGGCGCGCCGATCACCCTCGAGGGCCGCCTGTGGGGTGTCGCCATCGCCGCGGCATCACAGCAGGGGCGGCTCCCGGCCGGGAGTGAGTGGCGCATCGCGGGCCTGACCGAGCTCGTCGCGACCGCCATCGCCGACGCGCAGGCGCAGATCGATCTTCGCCAGATAGCGGACGAGCAGGCCGCGCTGCGGCGGGTGGCGATGCTCGTCGCCTGTTCAGCCGGGCCGGACGAGGTCTTGTCGATGGTCGCCGGTGAGGTAGGAAAACTGCTGGATGCCGACATGGCCGTCATCGTGCGGTTCGAGCCGGACGCGACCGCGACGATCCTGGCCGGCGTGGGCAGCCGGGAGCCGCTGGGAAGCCGCTGGCCGGTGGAGCCCCCGCTGGCGATCGAGGCGGTGGTCCGCACCGGCCGCCCGGTCCGCGTCGAGGATTTCAGCGCTCTCACCGGCGAGATGGCCGACTATGCCCGCCGGGAGGGCCTGCGTTCCGTGGTGGCCAGCCCCATCCACGTCAGCGGGCGCCTCTGGGGCGCGATCGTCGCCGTATCGAGGCGCGGCCCGTTCCCCACCGGCACCGAGCAGCGCACCGCCGACTTCACCGAGCTGGCCGCAACCGCGATCGCGAACACGGAAAGCCACGCCGAGCTCGTCGCCTCACGCGCCCGCATCGTCGCCGCCTTCGACCGTGCCCGCCGAGTCCTCGAGCGTGACCTGCACGACGGCGTCCAGCAGCGCCTGGTCTCGCTCGCGCTCACGCTCCGCGGCGCGCGGAAGCGGGTGCCGGCCGGCCTTCCAGAACTCGATGCCGCGCTGTCACAGGCTGCCGAAGGACTCGCCGGGGTCCTGACCGAACTCCAGGAGATCTCCCGGGGCATCCACCCGGCGATCCTGTCGCAGGGCGGCCTCGCTCCCGCGCTCAAGGCGCTCGCCCGGCGCTCCACCATTCCCGTTGAGCTGGCGATCCAGGCTGGCGGACGGCTGCCGGAGCCGGTCGAGGTCGCCGCCTATTACGTCGTGGCCGAGGCCCTGGCCAACGTAGCCAAGCACGCACGCGCCTCGTTGGCCTACGTTGACGTCGACACCGGTGACGGTGCGCTGTATCTGCGGGTACGTGACGACGGCGTTGGCGGGGCGAACCCGATGCGCGGGTCCGGGCTGATCGGACTTAACGACCGGGTGGAGGCACTCAGCGGAACGATGCTGATCGACAGCCCCCCCGGGAAGGGCACCTCGCTGCTCGTCACCCTCCCTATCTCCGGCGCCTAGCCGATCCGCGCGCCCGGGCCCTTCTGCGCTTCCGGCCTGGGCTGCGCCGGGCGGTACCGCCATTCTCGTTTGGCAGCATCCGGGCGCGCATTGCAGCCAGCAGGAATCCCCGAACTGCAGGTAGCCGCAGGCGCGGATGGCGGCTGGCTGCGATGACCGGCAGCGGCCCGCGCGGGATCGTGAAGTCGTCGGAAACAGCCAGCCTAGCTGGAGGGATGGACGATGGAACCGGCCGCGGAACTCGCTCCCGACATCGTCCGCTGACCGCTGCCAGCACACACCAATGAAAGTTCAGCACGCACGGAAGGAGAACGTCATGTCGTCGCACATGACTGAGCCGGTCACGTCGAATGGCGCGGCCACCCGCCAGGTAATGGCGGTGATCTCGGAGGACTATCTCGCACCGGCCAGCTCGCGCAGCGTGCTAGCCCAGGTGACCGGGGTCCTGGGCATGCTCACCGGGCTGTGGGTGGCCATCTCCCCATGGTTCCTGGTGCTGCAGCACGGCGGGAACAACGCCGCCGTGAGCAACCTGATCGTGGGCCTGGCAGTCGTCGCGCTGGGCCTGTTCGCGGTCTCCGGCAGCCGGGGATTTCTCGGCTTGGAGGTCGGCAGCCTGATCGCCGGCATCTGGCTGATCATCTCGCCGTTCATCCTGAACGTGCACTACACCATCACGCCCTCGATGTTCTGGAGCAACATCTTCGCCGGCGCCGTGGCCGCGGTCCTTGGCCTCGCCGCCCTCGGGGAGACCCGGCGGGTCCCTGCTCGGTAACAGGACACCACCTGGTGGCCCGCCGCTCTCGTTGAGACGCGGCGGGCCCCGCGTATTCCGGCCGCTGATGACGCGTCTGCGTCTCCCGCGCGGGAGTTGGGCCGCCCGTCACCCGGCGGCACGACGAAACGACACAGGAGCTAGCCTTGAGCGCCATGACCGATGCCACGCCGCCCGCGGGGTTCTTGCACCTGGTGGTCGGGTATGACGGTTCCCCTCCCGCCAGCCGGGCGCTCGACGCCGCTGTTCGCCTGCTTCAGGGCCGGGCCGGCCGCATCGACGTGGTGTACGTGGCTCACCTGTCCAGCGTCGCCGCGCTGTCGCCCGGCGCGATCGCTGAAATGGAAACAGACTTCGACGAGGTCGAGCAGGAGCTTCGCGCCCAGGCCGCCGCGCAGCTGCGCGCCACCGGGGCGGACTGGGAGCTCAAACGGCGCCAGGGCATCATCGCCGATCAGCTGATCGCAGCGGCCACGGCCATCGGCGAAGCCCACCCGGATGGGATAGTGGTGATCATCGTGGGCAGTTCGTCCCACGCCACCCACCGCATCGTCGGTTCGGTCGCGGTCGGCCTGGCCCGCCACTCGCCGGCGCCTCTCATCATCGTGCCCTAGCGGCGGCGGCCCCGGCTACCAGTCAGGGCCGGGCCGCCCCGTCCAGGGTGGCCGCGTACCAGGGCGAGGACAGGCTGATCTTCTCCACGGACTCACCAGGCTGCGGGGCATCGATGATCATGTTGTTGCCCACGTAGATGGCCACGTGACCGACTGCGTCGAAGAAGACCAGGTCACCGGGCTGGATATCGGACATCGGCACGTGCGGCAGCGTTGCCCACTGCTGGTAGGTGACGCGGGGGATCGAGACGCCGGCCGACGCCCAGGCGGCCATGACCAGCCCCGAGCAGTCGAAGGAGTCGGGCCCGGTCGCGCCCCACACGTAGGGTTTGCCGAGCTGGGCGTAGGCGAATGCGACAGCCCGCTGCGCCTCGGTGGCCGTGGGCCCGGTGGGCCCGGTGAATGTACTGGTGGTGGTCCCGCCGGACCCTACCGATGCCGCCCGTGCCGCCGCCCGCTGCCGTGCGGTGAGCCTGCCAAGGAGCGACTTCTGCTTGCTGATCAGCTTGGCGAGGGCGGCCTTCTGGGCGGTCAACTGCCCTTTGAGCGTGGCCACGCCGGCTTCGGTGCGCCGCAGGGTCCGCTGCGTGGTCGTGAGCTTGCGGGCGGCGGCGACGTAGACCTCCATCCGCTGGTGCTGGGACGTCGACAGGTGGGTGAGCATCGCTGCCCGGGAGGCAACCCGCTGCGGGCCGCCCGGCGCGAGCAGCGCCACCGGCGAGGTCATGGTTCCGTACTCGTAGGCGTACGCGGCCATCTGCGCGATCTCGCTGCGCATGGTGGCGAACTGCTGGCGGTAGCGGGCCTCCCGGCGATTAACCGCCGCCAGCCGCCGGCGGCCGGCCGCCAGCTCCTGGGTGACCTGGTCCAGGCGCTGGACCAGCTGATCTTGCCTGGAAGTCAGCGCGGCGATCTTCTGCTTGACCTGGCTGATCGTCGGCTGAGGCTCCGCACCCGCCATGTCGGCCGCGGCGAGCACCGCCGTCACCATGGCGAGGATGGCTGCGCCGAGGCGCAGCAGGGAAACCTTGGTGCCCGGATGCGTACCCACGGTCGTGACACACCCCTTCACCCGCCCGCCAGCCGGCCAACCTCAGGGTGCGGGCCGCGGCGAGCGCCCAGCGCCTGCGCTGGAAGCCGCGACCGATTCACCCTGGCGGAAAGCCTCGCTGCCAGGGCCAGGGGCAGAGAGCGCGTCATCCTCCAGATCCGGCTCCCGGCGGGCCACTGGCCTACGCCGGGACTCGGCGGTGGCCGCTCACCATCGCCGGCCCGGCGACTGCGGAGTGAAGCGGCCGCGCCCGACACTAGTGAAGCCCCGCTGCCGTTCTCAACCGCTTTCGCGCATCTGCCCTTGGCCGGCGCTTGCCGCTCCAGGTCAGAGGGCGCTACGGTCTCTCGATCGGGCGGGACCGCTCACCGGGCCGCCGGGCGGTAGATATGGAGCACCGCGCCGTCGCCGTACGCCTGGGCCTCAATGAGGTCGAGCACGAAGGGCGCGGTGAGCCCCGCGAACAGCGGGAGCCCATCTCCGAGCGCCACTGGCTGCAGCACGAGCCGGTACTCGTCGACGAGGCGGAGCCTCGTGAGCGACTGCGCGAACGCGGCGCCTCCCCACGCGATCATGTCCTTCCCCGGTTCGCGTTTGAGGGCATTGACCTCGTCGGCCAGGTCGCCGCTCGCGATCGTTGACCGCGGCCAGTCCGCCTTCGTGAGCGTCTTGGAGAACACGACCTTGGGGATATCGTTCATCGGTGCCGCGTACTCGTCGTCGGAGGTAGGCCAGAACCCGGCCATTTCCTCATACGTAGCGCGCCCCATGAGGTGCAGGCCCGCCTCACCGAGCCAGTCGAGCTTCCGCGCTTTCAGGGCCGGATCCTCCGGCGGCAGTCCCCAGCCCCCAGCGCCGAACTTGCCGGGGCGCGCCACCAGGCCATCCAGCGAAACACCCATCATCAATACGAGCTTTCTCATCATGAGTCCTTTCATGGGGATCCTTCGTGGCACTGTCGTTTCTCGGCCTCTCAGCGCCAACGCCCGCGGGCCGCGGCGCGGGTTGTCGTCCATGCAGACGTGCCGGGCAGGCAAGCTCATCGGTCCGCGGACGCACAATCCGGCCGGAGGCCTCGCCCTGCTTCGGGGCGCGTCCGGCCCGTGGTGATGCGCCGGTACTGTGATCTACCGGCCGGAGCGGACGCGAAAGGGGTGCATGGGTGGTCGTTGCAGGAGGCGGCGAAGCCGAACGCGCCGCGCCCGCCGGCTCCGATAGCGCCCGCACCGTACGCTGGCCGGAGATCGAGGACTTCGACGACCTGGTCCGCCGGTACCGGCGCGAGCTGCACGTGCACTGCTACCGGATGCTCGGGTCCTTCGATCAGGCCGAAGATCATGTGCAGGAGGTGCTCCTGCGAGCCTGGCGTTCCCGGGACCGCTTCCAGCGCCGGTCGAGCCCACGTACCTGGCTCTATCGGGTCGCCACCAACGCCTGCCTGGACACGTTGCGCCGTGAGGCCCGACGGGCCGTGCCCGCGCCCTCCGGCGCACCGGCCGGCTCGGCGCCATCGGTCGCCACGATGCCGTGGCTGCAGCCGTACCCGGACTCGTTGCTGGACGAGGTGGCCGCCGACCAGCCCGGCCCGGAGGCGATGGCGGTGAGCCGGGAGACGATCTCGCTTGCCTTCCTGGCGGCGATTCAGTTGCTGCCGCCGCGCCAGCGGGCTGTGCTGATCCTGCGCGACGTGGCCAGCTCGCCCGCCGCCGAAGTCGCCGGGATACTCGACATGAGCGTCCCGGCGGTCAACAGCGCGCTCCAGCGCGCCCGCACAACGCTCCGCGATCGGTGGCCCGATGGGCGGCTGGACTGGGCGCCGGCGGCCGAGCCCGATCCCGGGCAGCGCCGCCTGCTCCGGCAATTCATCGCCGCGCATGAACAAGCCGACCCCGAGGCGCTGATCGCCCTGCTACGTCACGACATACGACTGGCCATCTCCCCCCAGGTCGGGGAGTGGAACGGCCAGCAGGAGGTGGGCGACGCACTCCGCGATGGCATGAACGCCCTCGGCCAATGGCGGCTGCTGCCGATCATGGCCAACCGGCAGCCGGGCGCGGCCGGGTACCTCCGCCGTCCCGGCCAGACCGCGTTCTTCCCGTTCGTGCTCTCCGTGCTGCGCCTCGAACACGGCCGCGTGACCGACATCGCCGCCTTCGAGCAGCCATCGATGTTCCCCGCGTTCGGCCTGCCCGCCAGCATGTGACCAACGACGAACTGCCGCGAGTCTTCAAACTGTCTGGCGCCTAGCTTTCATCCGGCTTGGCGGACGAACCGTTCTTGCACGCCAGCGGCTCGGATGCTGAGCGCGCGCTCTTTGGCCGGCTCCGGGGCGGGGCGCCGGCTTCCGCCGGAGGTCACCATGTGATTACCTTGCGTGCTATGCGGCTGCCCGCCCGTCTCGCCGTCCTGCCCGTCTTCGGTGCCGTCCTGGCCATCGCCCTGGCGGCCGCGCCCGCCAGCGCGGCGCCCACCGGCACCCTGCCCACCGGCGCCGTCCCCACTGGCGCCGTGCACGCGAGCGGCCTGCCCGCGTCCACGCCCGCCGCGGCTGCGCCCGCCGCGGCGCCCACCGGTGTCCGCGCCCTGGGCGCGGAGCTGGCCGTCGCGGGCACCGGCCACAAGCTGTGGGGCCGTGACGCCGGCACCAAACGGCCGATGGGGAGCATCACCAAGGTCATGACCGCGCTGGTGGTGATCAAGGCCGGGAACCTGGGCCGGAGGATCAGGGTCCCCGCGTCCGCGGTCAGCTACGTGGTCAGGCACGGCGCGAGCAGCGCTGGCCTGCGCGCCGGCGACGTTCTCACCGCGCGACAGCTGCTGAATGCCATGATGCTGCCCTCTGGGTGTGACGCCGCCTTCGTGCTTGCCACCGCCTACGGCCCGGGGCGGGCGGCATTCGTTGCGAAGATGAATGCGCAGGCCAGGCGGCTGGGCCTGACCAAGACGCATTTCTCGAACTTCGACGGCCTGCCGTACCCGACTCCGCAGGCCACCCACTCCACACCCGCGAACCTGATCACGCTGGGCCGCGCCGCCATGGCCCGGGTATTGTTCCGCGCCATCGTGGACCGGCAGGCCTACCACCTCGCCAACCGCAACGGGCACCACGCGTACACGTGGCGGAACACCAACCTGCTGCTTAGCTCCTACACCGGGGCGGACGGGATCAAGACCGGGTTCACCATGGCCGCCGGGTACTGCCTGTTGTTCGAGGCGCACCGCGGGACGAGCGTGCTCATCGGCGTCGTGCTGCACAGCACGGCCACCCGGCCCGGCGTCAAGTTCACCGCCGCGACGAGGATGCTCAACTGGGGCTTCGGCGTCCTTGCCGCAGCCCACCTTTCGCGGACGGGCAACACCGATCGCAAGCGATCGCAGCCAGCCTTCGACCAGTCGATGCGCCATCCCTGAGTCCCAGAGCCGGAACTGCCGAGCGCTGGCCAAACTCGCTGGCGGGCGGCGGCGTCGTGACCTGGTGTGCTGACGGAAGTTTTCAGGCAGTCTGGCGGCTAGTTTTCATCCAGCTTGGCTGGCGAGCCGATCATGTCCACGAGGGGCCTGGATGCAAGGACGCGCGGGGCCAGGACCGCCGCCACGGCGCCGGCACCGATCTGAGAGTCCCTGTGCTGCACGGGGAGGATCTGCTGGGCGCCCAGGCCAGCAAGTCGCCTCTCCCCGATCGTGGAGGCCGACGGGATCGGCCGGTTCGGCCAGGACACCGAGGCGGCCGTGTACTTCTGCTGCCTCGAGGCGCTGCAAAACACCGCCAAATACGCCCACGCCACCCAGGCCCGGATCTGCCCGCAGGCGCAGAACGGAACCCTGCGCTTCACCGTGTCCGACAACGGGATCGGCTACGACACCCACCACACCCCCATGGGGTCGGGCCTGCGGAACATGGCCGACCGCCTGTCCGCCCAACGAACAAGACCACGGTTGCGGAATACTTCCAGTCGTGGATCGAGGCTTAGCCAGTCAAGGCGCTCTCGGGCCTGCATGTAGTTCAGGTCGCCGTAAGTAAAGCCGTCTAGGTCCAGATGCTTCGGCCAGGACTCTCTCATATCGAGAAAAGTGCCGACCTTCGCGCCTGCTAGGTTGACCGCTCCGTTGGCCTGGTACGGCAGCGTCACTCTGTGATCTTTGGCGTTGCGGGTGAAAGCGCGGCCACCGCGTGATCAGGCAGGGTTGTGTCGACACCTGAAGATCTCGTGGTGACCGCTGGCCACTCGCGTCGATCTGCGGGATCCGTCCGATTCGGTGCGGCAATTTCGAAGCACCTGCGGAGCTCGAGGAGGCCGGCGTGCTGCGGCGTAAGATCGGAGCCGGACCCGCCGGCTCTCGCTCCGGCCCGGCGTGCTGGGCGAAGCAGCGGACTGGATGGAGCGCAGGCGCGCCCTGTGGGGCGCCTGCTCGACGTCGTCGCCGAGTATCTGAGGGAGGACAGGCCACGATGAAGACTCCGCCGATCGTGTCGCCGCAGGAGTGGGATGCCGCCCGCAAGGAGCTGCTGGTCGAGGAGAAGAAGCTGACCCGCGCCCGCGATGCGCTGGCCGCCAGGCGCCGCCGGATGCCGTGGACGGCGGTGGAGAAGGAGTACCGCTTCGACGGCCCGGACGGCCCGGTGAGCCTTCTCGACCTGTTCGAGGGTCGCCGGCAGCTGATCGTCTACCGCGCCTTCTACGCGCCGGACGTCACCACGTACCCACAGGGAGGCGGCGCCTACCCGGGGCGTGCCTGTGTGGGCTGCTCATTCCTCGCCGACCAGGTCGCGCACCCTGCCCACCTGAACGCGCGGGACACGACTCTCGCGTTCGTTTCGCGCGCCCCCCAGGCCGAGATCCAGGGCCTGAAGGAGCGCATGGGCTGGGAGCTGATCCCGTGGTACACGATCACCGACGACTTTGACAAAGACTTCGGCGTGGACGAGTGGCACGGGACCAACGCCTTCGTCCGCGACGGCGAGCGGATCTACCGGACCTACTTCGTCGACCTTCGGGGCGACGAGGCGCTGGGGAGCACCTGGAGCTACCTGGATATCACGGCGCTCGGCCGTCAGGAGGAGTGGGAAGACTCGCCGGAGGGCTACCCGCAGACCCCACCGTACGCGTGGTGGAACTACCACGACGCGTACGGCAAGACCCCGTAATCGCGGGCCCGCCGCTTACTGGGTGAAGCCCAAGTATTGCCAGAACTGGTCGGTATCGGGAGCGCGGCCGGGCGCTCATGTCTTCCGCTCACGCTCGCGCCCGTTCGTCCGGCCGCTACCGGATACCAACGAGAGCAGAACGGCGTTGACTGCCAATTGAGCGTCCCAGTTGGCGTCGGTATAGCCGTGCGGGCAGGGCACGACGTGCTGCGCACGAGCGCTGGAACAAGGCGACCGCGTCGCCGACGCCCGGACACCGTGAAGGGACCATCAGGGCAAGAGCACGGTCGCCCACACCGCGACAGATCGCCCATAGCGAGGCACAGGCCAACGCTGGCGCCGCCCACGAGGCCGCACAGGCCGGAGACGTTCCGGCACCGGAACAACGACTCCGGCGCAGCCGAGCTCCACGCCCTCGCAGCCTCACTCGAGGCAGGACCATCGACACCACCACTCAATGACCGCGACCCAGCAGCCGCCAACAAGACCTGGGAACCGCCATCGATAGCTGGGAGTCGCACCACCTTGGCCAGCGGGTTCAAGCCGGGTGCCGAGGCGCACCTGACCCGCGCCGGCTTGGGCGTGTGATCGACCCGAGTTGCCGTGCTTCGGCCGGTCAGTTGCCTGGACCTTGGGCGCCGCGTGACGTGAGGCTGGTTCATACCGACCGCACCGACCCCGGATCACTGGCAGCCCTGGCCCGGCGTCGCCGGAGCAGAACGGAACGTTATGAACCACCCCGACACCACCGAACGCCAACTGCAGCGTCCCGAAGACCTGATCTCATGGACCCGCGGTGAGCGGCTCCGGCTTCGTTGGTACCGCGTCCGCCTCACCGTAAATGAGATGAACCACGCCACCCGCCGGCTCCTTGAGCTGCAGACGCGCTTGCCCTGACCAGGTGCAGACTGCGCGGCGATCAGCAACGGGGCGGCACTAGCGATGCCGAGCGCGGATGCCTGGGTCAGCCCAGCAGGCGCGCCACCGCGAAGTCGCCGGTGCCCGTCAGCTGGCCGGCGACAACGATCCGGCCGTTCGGCTGGAGCGCAACCGCGCGGCCGGCCGCGTCGGCGCCGAAGTCAACGGCCACCTTCCCGGCGGTGCCGAACGTGGCGTCGGGCGATCCGTTGGCGTTGAGGCGCGCGACCGCGACGCCGGCCTGCGCGGAGCCGGCGATGACGATCTTGCCGTCCGGCTGCAGCACCGCGCTGCTGGCGGGTTCCCCGACCGGCCCGAAGTCGATGGTCGCCGTGCCATCACCGTCGAAGGTGGTGTCGGGC
>Ga0081540_1002904_pt1 | contig 13809 bp, 14 predicted proteins | sample TabmetS2T1R1_FD_71024 | JGI IMG/M metagenome (GOLD analysis project Ga0081540, IMG submission 71024) | Tabebuia heterophylla rhizosphere microbial communities from the University of Puerto Rico - S2T1R1 | ecosystem: Host-associated > Plants > Roots > Rhizosphere ... | reverse complement strand
CGTGACCCGGTTACGGGCGCCTTCGCGGCCACTGGCACGTTCCGCCGGGGGGTGCGCCGCAGCGCGACGGACGACCGTCCGGGTGAGTCGCTGGACACGTTGCCGGGTGGCCGAGACGTCCTCATGTCCGCCCTCCGCACGTTGGAGCTGCACTTCAAGGGCGCGGCGCAGGTCGAGTTCGAGATCCGCGACGGTGAGATGTCGTTGCTGTCCGCCCGCAAAGTGGAACGGCCCGCTCCGCAGACGGCCATTCGGCTCGCCGTGGAACTCGCGGAGGCCGGCGCGGTGGACGACGCCACGGCAGTGCAGTCGATCCGCGCGTCGGATCTGGAGAGCCTGCTGCACCCCCAGCTGCAGCTCACTGGTCGGGAGACTGAGTTCGGCCGTGGTCTCCCGGCATCCGTGGGCGCCGCCGTCGGGCGCGTCGCGCTGAGCAGCGACCGAGCGGTGGAGCTGACCGAGAGTGGCGAACCCGTCGTGCTGGTCGCCGAAGAGACCTCACCTGGCGACCTGCCGGGCATGCTCGCCGCGAAAGCCATCGTCACGTCGCGCGGTGGCCTGGCCGCGCACGCGGCGGTCGTTGCCCGTGGCCTCGGCCGCCCGGCCGTGTGCGGCGCCACTGGGCTGCGCATCGACTTGGTGGCCCGGACGATTACGAGCGACGGCCAGACCGTCGTCGAGGGTGAGTTGATCTCTGTCGATGGCAGTAGCGGGACGCTGTACACCGGTGCGGTCCACGTTGTGCCTCCTCGCCCAGGTGGGGACCTTGACGCACTGCTGCGGCGCGCTGACGGCCTGCGCCGCCTTGGCATTCGGACGAACGCCGACAACGGTCGAGACGCGGCGGTCGCGATGCAATACGGCGCCGAGGGCGTCGGCCTGTGCCGCACCGAGCATCAGTTCCTCGGCGATCGACTGCCGTTGGTCCGCCGTTACCTGCTCGCCACCGATCCGGACGAGGAGGCACTGGCGCTGACCGAGCTGGCGGCAGCGCAGAAGGAGGACTTCCTCGATCTGCTCACGGTTACTGGGAATCTCCCGGTCACCGTGCGTCTGCTCGACGCGCCGTTGCACGAATTCCTCGGTGACACGGCGCATGAGGTAAACCCGATGCTCGGGCTGCGCGGCGTCCGGCTGGCCCTCACCCGTACCGAGCTCTACCCGGCGCAGGCTCGGGCGCTCTTCAGCGCCTGGGTCGATCTGGCTGCCAGCGGTATCCAGCCCCAGCTGGAGGTCATGGTGCCGTTGGTGGCGCTGGCCGGCGAGCTGGCGGCCGCCATCGAGAGCATTCACCGAGCCGCCGACGAGATCGAGGAAAGCACCGGCGTGCGCGTGCCATACACGGTCGGCACCATGGTGGAGACACCGCGCGCCGCCCTGATTGCCGGTCAGCTGGCCGGCCTCGCCCAATTCCTGTCCTTCGGCACGAACGATTTGACCCAGCTGACGTACGGTTTCTCGCGAGACGACGTCGAGGCGCAGCTACTCACGGCGTACGTCGAACGGCAGCTGCTTCCGGTCAGCCCGTTCGCCAGCCTGGACCCCGAAGGCGTGGGAGCGCTCGTCGAGATCGCGATTCGGAACGCCCGACAGGTCAATCCAGGAATCAAGCTGGGGATCTGCGGGGAACACGGCGGCGATCCGGCCTCGATCAAGCTATGCGAGCGGCTAGGTCTCGACTACGTGTCGTGTTCGCCGTCGCGGGTGCCGGGTGCGCGACTTGCGGCGGCACATGCCGCGATGGCAGCCGCGCTGTAGGGCAAATTAGCGTAGCGACAGGATGATCGCGACGCACATCTCTTCCACCGCGCCCACAAGCGCTCCCCGTGGCAAGCGCCCGAACGCTCCGTCAAGAGCGGCCGCCTGGCTCACGAGGACGGTGTCCAGCAGCACCCCGATCGCCAGGGTATGCGCGGCATGCTGCTCGCGCGCCCGTCGGGTACTGCGGGACGCGCGTGCATCGGGAACGTAGTCGTAGGCGCGTTCGAGATGGCGCAGCTCCCATTCGCGACGCAGCTGCAAAGCATGCGCCGTGCTCCCTTCGGAATAACGGCCCACCAGGCGGGCCGCGTCCGGGTTGGCGTACCAGAAGTCCCACCCCGCGTGCACGACGGTGCGCAGGCTGTCGATCGAGCCGGCCTTGGTATCCGGGCGGGCCGCGAAGATCCGCTCGCTGAAACCGTTTAACGCCGCGCGCAGCGCTTGCGCGAATAGCTCCTCCTTGCCGCCGAAGTGGTAGTAGATCGCGGTTGGGGCCACGCCGGCCGCTTGTGCGATGTCCTCGACATTGGCCTCGGCGTAGCCTTCGCGTGCGAAGACGACGGTCGCCGCTTCGATAATCTCGCGGCGACGGGACGGGCGATGCGCAGCTCGCTTCGCTTCCTGAGCCGTCATTTCAGTGACCTAACGGGTGTCTGTACGTCTAACATCTCCTCATGGTGGCAAACAGTGCCCTCCGCAAGCCTGCGAACCGCCCCTCCCGCCGGCAAGATCTTATTGAAGCAGCAGTCGAGTTGTTTTCGCTGCAGCCGTGGGACTTCGTCACGGTCGCCGACATAGTCGAACGCGCTGGAATGACGCCGGCCGCGTTTTACTATCACTTTTCGTCGCGGGAGCAACTTCTCGAAGAAATCGTCGCGGGCTTCGCCGAGGAATGGGTTGCGATGATCGATCGCTTGCTCGGCGCGGCGGACACTCCGGACGCATTGTCCTACGTCCCGATCGCGCTCCTCGACGACGTTGAGCAACACGAGCAGTCCGCGAAGATCTTCTTCCTGAGTTCGGCGACCGCGCCACTTCTTGTCGACCGAATCCGGCGAGATGCCCGTATTCGGGTGATCAAGTCGGCCACGGCCGCGATTCGCCGATTGGCGCCCGACCGGCCGGCGGCAGAATCGCATGTCAACGGCGTAGCGATGATCGTCGTATACGAGACCGCGGTCCGGGCCCGGCTCGCGCTCGACGAGCCCTACCGCACCCTCGGCCCGCGCCGATTCCGCGATGAATTGTGGAACCTCAGCCGCGTTTCGACCGGATTTCCAATCGGCTAGCGCCAGGTTGAATGGCGCCCGGTTAGGGGGTCCTAAGTGCGACATCAGCGTCTCGCCAGCGCGGCTTCGATGGACCGGGCGCGGGAGCCTCCGTCGTGGTAGTCGACCTCGCGCGCGACGAGATCACCCTCGAACACGAGATAGGACATCCCGCCCGCCTGCCAGCGCAGGCCTATCGCCTCGGTGCCGAACGACTCGTCCCGCACGGTCGCCGACATCACCCAAGTAAGGGCAACTCCATCCTCGCGTCTCCAGAAATCCCCAGTGGGAACAAGGGTCAGATCCGGATAGCGCTCTAGGCCGCGCTGAAAATAGGCCCGAATCGCCGGCCACCCCTGGTAGACGCCTCCGATGACGTCGTCCAGAACGGCATCCGCATGCAGGTGCCGTTGAGGGGCGTCTGGGTCGCCGCTGGACCAGGCGCCAAACAACGCGTACGCCTGGGCAATGTGATCCGCGCCAGTCACCGCCGGTGTCCCCCATCCCTCAAGCGACCGTCGCACTCCATGCCCTTGCGGCTGCGTTCCGGCGCGGACATGATGGCGACACTTGAAACTATAGGACGTACGCAGTAAGAGGGAGGTCACCGTGCGCTGCTTGGTCCTGGGTGGCTCGAGTTTCGTCGGAGGACGCCTCGTCGAGCGTCTTCTGGCCGAGGGCCACGACACAGCGGTCCTCAACCGCGGCCGAACCAGCTCTCCACGGCCCGGAGTGACCCAGCTTGTTGCCGACCGACGCGACCCGGCGACCATTCGCGCGGCGCTGTCGGGCGAGTACTGGGACGCCGTCTTCGACGTATCCGGCTACATCATGGCCACGGACGCAGACAATTTCCTGGTTTTGTTGGATGTACTTGACGGTCGAGCCGGGCGGTACGTCTTTGTCTCGTCGGTGATGGCTTACGCGCCCTCTGGTTACTTTCCGTGGCGGGAGACGGCGCCAGTTACGCCCGACCCACCGACAACCTACGGCGGGTTCAAGGCCTTCGCGGAGCAGACAATGCTCGGACGATTCGCAGCGAGTGGTTTCGCAGCGACAGTCGCTCGACCCGCGGCGATCTACGGCCCGGAGAACAACATCTACGACATGGAATCGGCGATGTTCCTTCGGCTGCGCCGGGGACTGCCGATCTTGTTGCCGCATCAGGGGCTCGTGGTGAACTCCTTTGGTCACGTGGACGACTTGGCGGCCGCGTTGCTGGTGATGGCCGTGCATCCCGAAGCGCCTGGCGAGATCTTCAACATCAGCGGCATCGGTGTTACCGCAGGGCAATACGTGCAGACGTTGGCCGAGATCGTCGGAGCCGCGCCCGACATTCGCATGGTTCCCGATGACGTGTCCGAGAAGCTGGATCGGCCCGCGTTCTGCCGCTTGTTCAAAGCGCGCCACCACAGCCTGATCGATACGACCAAGGCCGGATCGCTGCTTGGGCTGCCGGCCGAGCGCCCGTTCCGCGAGGGACACCAGGAGACATATGAGTGGTTCCTGAGCTCGCCATTGGCGGATGCGCGCGCAAACCTAGACGATCCGCTTTGGGGTAAGGGGTTCGACCTGGCTTATGAAGCCGAGGTGGCGCAGCGGCTGGATGCCAGCCGATGAACTCGGAGCCGAGCCGAGTCGATCGGCCGACCGACGAGGCGCTGTGGCGATGCGTCGTGGACACCCTGCAGACCGTCATCCTGCCTGCGTTGCGGCCCGGCTTCGAGCGCGACTCCGCCCGCCAGCTCACCGGAGTAGCACGTTATGCGTTATCCCGGCCGCCCGACCGTGGCGCTGAGCGGGCTCGGGACCTCGCCGGTCTGCTTGACCTTCCGGCGGAAACCGATGTGCCTCAGGTGCTCCAGAAGGCGTCTCAGGCGCTGGTCTCGGGCGACGTGCCCGTCTTGCGGGCGCGGTTGCTCCGCTACCTGACGGAGGATTTCGACGAGGCGGCACCCCTCCTCGAAACCTTCTCCGGGCACGATCCGGCCGCTGACGAACCGGACGTCGTGGCGGCTCCGGAGGCCGCTGACCTGGGCAAGTGGCTTGCTCACGCGCTCGGTCGTGAGATCGAAGAACTTGACGTCGCCGTCATGGTGGGAGGTCACTCCCGGAGGATGCTCAGCGTCTCAGTCACCACAGCTGGCGTCCGTCACGATCTCGTCGTCCGGATCGAGCAGGGCGGGATGTTCGGGACGGAGGGCGAACCCGAGGCACGAGTCATGGGTGCGTTGTCCGAGAGCGGCTTCCCGGCCCCACCTGTGCGCTGGATCGAAGCTGATTCGTCCGTGCTCGGGCAGCCGTTCTTTGTCATGGACCGGGTGCCTGGCTCGCCGGCCGTCGATGACGCGATGCTCGATGCGTACATCCGGAAGCTGCACGAACTCCACGAGTTGAATCCCAGCGTGGTGGCCGACGGCCTTGGGCCCGTGCCAGCCGCACCGCATGACGGCGTGTCCGACGCGATCGACCACTGGCGGGACGTCTATCGCAGCAGCGCGGTGGCACCGATCCCGCTACTGGAAGAGGCGGCCGACTGGTTGCACCGCAATCTCCGTCCTACCGGTCCGGTGTCGATCGTCCACGGCGACCCCGGTCCCGGCAATTTTCTGCACGACGGTGCCAAAATCACCGCGTTCACGGACTGGGAGTTCGCGCACTACGGCGATGCCGCCGAGGACTGGACCTACTTCGGCGCGATTCGCGCGCGCAAGATCACGGATGCGCAGAGTTGGCGCGCCAGGTTCGGGGCGCAGGCTGGGGTCAACTACGACGACGAGACCTGGGGACGGTGGGAGGCGTTCAACCTGTTCAAGGGTGCCTGCGCGAACTTGTCCGCGCTGCGCTTGTTCCGCGACGGCGTGAGCACCGCGCCGAACCTCCTCGCCATCGGTACGGCGGTGCACCTTCGATTCCTGAAACAGCTCGTCGAGCGAATTGACGAACTCTCGGCGCGATCTGGGGACACAGCGCAGTGACGGAATCCGACGCGTTGCGAGACAAGCAAGCAATTGCTGAGGTCTGCTATCGCTACGCCTTCGCGCTCGATGCGCGCGACTGGCCGGCTCTGCAAAGGTGCTTCACTGCTGATGCAACGGCCTGCTACCGGGATCAGAACCCGACTCACGGATATCCGGGGATCGAGACGAGGATCCGCAGCGCGCTAGCACCGCTGTCGTCGACCCAGCACTTGATCGGCAATGTTCTCGTCACGCTCGCCGGAGACGAGGCGGACTCGATCTGCTATCTGCAGGCGCAACATGTCAGGCCAGGCACTGACGGCGGTGACACGCATATCATCGCCGGCCGCTATCTCGATCGTTTCGTCCGGACCCCGGACGGCTGGCGGATCGCGCAGCGTCGGCTGGAAACCTTCTGGACAGCCGGCAATCCAGCGGTGACCGCCCGGTAGCAGCTGGTGTCCCCCGAGGGACGCTAGGCCACCGATCTCCATACCGGCTGCCGGCCGAGAAGCCCAGCCAGGCGGTCGATCGCGGCCGCGTCCGCACTGACAGCGACCGCGGGCCCGAACGCGCGACCGCGGTCACGAAGAAACGGGGCATCGGTGCACGTCTCCAGCACGAAGGCAACGAGCTCATCGTCGACGACGAGGTTGTGGCCGATCGCCTGGGCGAGATCCCAGGTGTGCATCACCGTGTCGGTCAGGTTGATGTCCGCCCAGTAGGTCCCGGGGAGCCGGCCGGGTGTCTCCAACGCGCCTGGCTTCCGCCAGGCCGCGAGATTCGCGGCCACTGCGGAGCGGAAGGCCTGGGCTGGGTCGTCGGTGAATGCGGCTCCAGCCCAGTCCGCCTTGCTGCCGGCCAGCACGACCGGAAACTGATCGATCACCCGGATCAGGTGATTCAGCAGCGTCCGGACGTCCCACGCGATACAGGGGGTCCGACGGTCGTAGGTGTCCGGCGTCGCCGCAAATACGACTGGCCTGGCCATGGCGTACGCGCGGTCTAATGCAGTCAGCTTGTTCATGCCGGGATGTCCTCGACGTCGAGCCGTCTTCCGGCTGAGCCTACAGTTACCGCATTCAGCCTCTATTTCAGCGGGCCGAGAACGGAGAGCGTATGAGCGGGCGACTCGATGGCCAGGTCACCCTCGTCACTGGTGCGGCCAGCGGGATCGGGAAAGGGATCGCGCGTCGCTTCGTCGCGGAAGGGGCGGGCTGCGTGGTCGTCGACATCCAGGACGAGCCCGGACGTGAGTTCGCGCGCGAGCTGGGGTCCGAGGTGGCGGTGTACACGCATGCCGACGTTGCCGTAGAGGACGACGTTTCGGCGGCGATGGATCTCGCCGTGGAACGTTTCGGCCGCCTTGACTGCGTCGTCAACAACGCCGGGATCCTCGGCGCGGTCGGGCCGATCGGTTCGATCACTGCCGAAGCCTGGCAACGAACGCTCGACGTCTTGCTGAACAGCGTGTTCTTCGGCATCAAGCACGCGGCGCGCGCGATGGCGCCCCAGCGCTCAGGCAGCATCATCAACATAGCCAGCACGGCGGGCGTGCGGGCCGGGTTGGGACCGCACGCTTATACCGCCGCCAAGCATGCTGTTGTCGGCTTGACCCAGTCGGCCGCTACCGAGCTGGGCCGCTCCGGCATTCGGGTCAATGCCATCGCACCGGGCGCCACCGTGAGCAGCATGACTGCGTACGTCGCGACCGGAGACCCGGCCGCGCTCGACCAAGCTGAGCGCCTGATTGCCCGGACCGTTCCGCTCGGGCGTCCTGGGGCTCCGGAGGACATTGCCAACGCGGCCCTGTTCCTGTCAAGCGCCGAGGCCAGTTGGGTCAACGGCGCGGTACTAGTGGTCGACGCCGGTGGCGAGGTCATTGGCGACCGCAACGGGCGGTTCGTCGAGATGGACACCCAACTTGTGTCGGAAGCCGGGCAGACGACATGACGGCCGGTTACCGCCAGTGCCTGGTGGGGTGCTGACATGCGGCTGTCAGGACGAATCGCCCTCGTGACGGGCGCGAACCGCGGGGTCGGCGCGGCGCTCGTGGACTCGTTGATGGCGCGAGACGCCAGGAAGGTATACGCCGGCGCACGTGACGTGTCGTCGCTCGATGGCGCGGTATCCCGGCACGGCTCCCGGCTCGTGCCGATTCAGCTCGACGTGACGAAGCAGTCCGACATCGACGCTGCCGCCGACGTGTGTTCCGACGTCGAGGCGCTCGTCAGCAATGCCGGCCTGGCGCCGGCCGGACCGGTTCTGGAGACGAGCGACGCGCTGATGCGAGAGGTTTTCGACGTTAACGTCTTCGGGCCGATGGCGCTCGTCCGCGCGTTCGCCCCGGCCTTGACGCGCAACCGGGGCAGCCTGCTATTCATCAACTCGGTCACCGGGCTCGTCGTCTCGCGCAGCTCGCCGGTGTACGGGGCAAGCAAGGCCGCCGCGCGGATGCTCATACTCGGCCTGCGAGAGCACCTGCGCGGATCGGGAGTCGTGGTCACGACGTCACATCCCGGATTCATCGACACCGACATGGCTGCAGACGTGCCCTACCCAAAGGCGTCACCCCGATCGGTCGCGGATGCGTCACTCGACGGGCTAGAGGCGGAGCAGACGGTTGTCTTTCCGGACCCGCTTGCCGCGCTGGTCGAGAACGCGCTGGTATCGCGAATGCCCGACGTCCTGGTTGAGCCGCAGCGGGTCATGACCGAACTGACCGGGCAGCTGTCGGCAGGCAAGGATTAGGCGGGACAGGCCCTGTCGCTCTGGTGCGGTCGTCGCGCTAAGCGGACGATGTCGTGAACCGGACTCGGACTGGATCGGTGACGCCATCCCATTCTTCATGGGAACGGCGGAACAGCTCGAATAGGTCGTAGATCGTCTGGTTGGCACCATGCAGCTCGACGAAACAGCCGATCGCGTCGCGACAGTCGATATAGGCGACGTTGACGTAGGACCACAGCGTCGAGGCAACCTCGAATCCGGCGTCCAGGAACCGCTGGACCTCCGCCGCGTGCTCGGCCTCCGGAACAAGCACAGCGACGTGGTGGAAACCTTCTTCGCCCGGGCCATACATGTCCCGATAGATCGAGGCAGTGCTGCTCTCCTGCTGAATCAACTGCACGTGCGTAGGTCCGGTGCCGCCAAATGCGTAGTGCAGCGGCTCGTCCCAGGCCTGGCCGCGGTACGTGTGCTGTTGGCCGTAGTGATCGCGGCTGAGCCAGAACGGGCCGGCACCCGTCGTCTCGGTCCATTCCCGCATCGCGGAGTCGATGTCGTTGACGACATAGGCGTGCTGCAGGATTGGATACCGAATGAGCGGCACGCGGAATCACCTCATGGGATCGAGTTGTTGGCTGGCCGTATCACAAAATGACGACTTCGTCGGGCGGAGTCTCGCGATAGCGCGCGATCGCCTCCTCCTGCAGCTCTAACGCGATTGGGGCGGCGAGCAGGGGCGCGACGAGCGAAGCCTCCAAAGCCAGTCCTTCGTCGAGCGGCAAGGCGAGTCCGTCGAGAATCGCCCGCTTGGCGGCAATCAACGACGCCGCGGGCCGGGCCGCGATCGGCTCGAGCCAGCGCAGCACGCCGTCGAGGAACGGCTCGTCGGGCACGAACCGTTCCGCGATGCCCAGGCGTACTGCTTCTTCGCCGCCGATCGCGCGGCCGGAAAGGATTAGCTCAGCCGCCCGGCCGGGACCGATGAGCCTCGGCAAGCGTTGGGTGCCTCCGCCACCGGGGATCAGGCCGATCGCGACCTCGACGAAGGTCAGGCGGGCTCGGGGGCCAACCACCCGCAGCGTGCAGGCGAGCGTCATCTCCAGCCCACCACCGCCGGCCTGTCCGTTGATCGCCGCGACGACGACCTGCGGCATGCTGCCGAACCGGGCCAGCGTTCGCGGCCAGCTCAGCGCGTCACCCTCGAACTCCTCACCGCGTCCAAGCTTGAGCAGATCCTCGAGGTCACCATGCGCGACGAACCAGCCGGCCACGTCGCTCGCCAGCACCAGGACCGAAATCGCGTCGTCTTGCGCGACCTCCTCGACCAGCCCCTCGAGTTCGGTCATGTCGGCGAAGGTCATGAAGTTACGCGGCGGTGCGGCGAACCTCGCCACGGCGATCCGGTCACGTCGCTCAAAGCGCCAATGCCCCATGAGCCCTCACAACAGTCGCCGGGTCTGCACTATCGGATGATTTTTGCAGGCAGTGTCTAGTTATGTCGAGAACGCACAGCCGGAGGGCTCAGTCCCGATGATCTTGGACATATCGTTGCCAGAGAGCTTTAAGTCCAAGATCATCACCTCGCAATGTCGAAGTGGCACGATCGTAACGACACTCTCGGATCAGGTACGGCGACTGTGACCAAAGGCCTTGGTCTCGCGAGGCGGGTTAGCAAACGGAAAGGCCGTCGGCCAAGATAACTGGTCGTGACGTTTCTCTTCGGTGCCCCTGGTAAGGGACTGGACCTCTATCACATCGGATTGACTGTTCCTGATCTTGGGGCGGCGATGGAACAGTACTCGGACGCCTTCGGGTTCGGATGGGCGACGGTCAGGGAGTCGACCCACGCGGTCGTTGTCGATGGCGAGCAGCGCCAGGCGCAGATCGCCGTGACCTACTCAGTGCAAGGGCCGCCGTATCTCGAGCTGATCGAAGAGCGACGCGGGGCGGTTTGGGGAGCCGACGGTCTCGACTTGACTCACGTCGGCTTCTGGGCCGAGGACGTCAGCGCCGCCATGCGGGCGCTCGATGCGTCAGGCGTCGCGGTCCGGGTGCACGCCGATACCGCGGACGGCCGCCCGCTGAGGTACAGCTACCACCGGTTCGGCGGTGGATTGTGGCTCGAGCTGGTACATCCGTCGTTCGAAGCGGACTTGACCAGTTGGATCGAAAAAACTCTGGACGACGCGAACGGACCGCCGCTCGCCTAGGAACCATCGCGATCTCAATCGGCGAAGCGCTAAGCCCAAGATCATCGTCAGGAATCCCAATCATCGGGCCTAGCTAGCGCTTCGGGAGATGATGTCAGTTCGGAGTTTGGCGATGGCGCTGGTCCGAGCGCCGGTGAGCGACGGTTCATCGGCGGCGAGCGCAGGTTGTATCGGAACCGTCCGAGGCTGTTGGACGAATGCCCGCTGGACGGCCTCGATCATGCCTGGTGTGGTCCCCCACGCCCCACCGACCACGATGATCTGCGGATCGCACAGTGCGGTGACGGCGGTAAGGACGCCGCATATCGCGGCCGACAGTGTGCGCGCCAGATGACGTCCGCCGGGTGCGGTGAGTTTGTCGCGTAGTGTCGTGACTTCGATCGCGGTCGATCCAGCATGGCGCAGTCCCAGTTGCGCGAACACGGTGATGAAGGGGACCGCCCGTCCTGACGGGCCGGGCACGAGAATGTGGGCGATCTCGCCGGCGAGCCCCCGATGGCCGCGGCGGACCTCGGCGTCGGTGACGACCGCGCAGCCCAGGCCTTCGCCGAGGTGCAGATAGACGAAGTCGTTCAGCTCGATGTCGTGCTGCTGCTGTCGCATTTCGCGTTCGGCCCGAGCGGCCCAGTTGACGTCGTTGTCCACGAGCACCGGACCGCTCACCCTAGGCTGCAACGCAGCTGCCGGCGACATGGCGCCAAGGAGGAACGGTGCGTCGGGCAAGTGCACGAGGGCGCCGGTGACCCGATCTACGGGGTCGGCGGCGGAGACCACCGCCACGCGCACCGACTCGGCCTCGAGCCCGTGCAGCGCGTCCTCCGCAGCCTTCTTGAGTCGGCGGGTGACGGACTGCGGCGTCGCCGGGCGAGGCAGCGGCTCGACGACTCGGTGGCGCACAGCTCCGGATGGACTCACGGTCTCGGCGGTGATGCCGTCCGGAGCGACACTGACGGCAAGCGCGACACCGACCTTGTCGGACAGCGCATAGTAGGTGCCGACACCACCTCGCCCGCTGGTTCGCTCACCAGTGTCACGCACTAGCCCTGCCTCCTCGAGCCGACGGATCGCCTCAGCGGCGGTCGGCTTGGACAAGCCGGTCCCCAGCGCAAGTTCGGCTCGGGTTAGGCGTGGTGCGTCCATGAGGGCGCGGAGCACCGCCTCGTCGGAAAGCGAACGAAGCAACGCCAGCGACGGCTTCACGACGGTCATAGGGCTATCCTAGACTATTCAGTAAGGAGACTTGACTGGATTGCCAGCGTTGCTTACAGTCGATTCAGTAAAGAGACTTCACTGAAGGAGCGCGCATGACTCGAACCTCTGCCACCGGCTCGACATCGCTGCCGTCCCTTCCGCATTGGGAGACCGTCCCGGACGACCTTCCAACCGCGATTCGCACAATGAAGCTCGCTCTCCAAGCGCGTATCGCAGCCTCCGGACGGACCGTCGAGGAGGTATTTGCGGCCATTGAGGCACGAGTGGGCGCAGAGGTAGCCGACATCGCCGCGGCGAAGGCGCGGGGGGAGACGGTCTGGCCGGTTATCGATTACGCCGATATCGCCGCCGGTACCGTCAGTGCCGAGCAGCTCGCGTACCTCCGTCGGCGGGGTTGCCTGGTGGTCCGCGGGCACTTCGACCGCGATGCCGCAGTCGCGTGGGACCGCGACATCGTCGACTACGTAGAGTCCAACCGGTTCTTCGAGAACTATCAGGGCCCGGGCGACGATTTCTTCGGCAGCGTCGGATCCAAGCCCGAGATCTACCCGATCTACTGGTCCCGGGCACAGATGCAGGCCCGGCAGAGCGACCGTATGGCGACCGTTCAAGCGTTTCTCAACCACCAGTGGCGCTACGAATCCGACGGGGTGCAGTGGTTCGACCCGGACCGCGACTCGCTCTACCCGGACCGGATCCGTCGCCGTCCCGAAGGAGCCAACTCGAACGGTCTGGGCACCCATCTCGACCCCGGAACGCTCGACCTCTGGATGACCCAGGCCTACCAGCAGGCGTTCCGGCATCTGTTCGACGGCACCGTCGAGCAGTACGACCCGTGGGATGCTAGCCACCGCACTGCGGGCCCGCAGTACCCCGGATCCACGATGTGCTCAGCCTTCCGCACCTTCCAGGGCTGGACCGCGCTGTCGGACATGGACCACGACCAGGGCGTGCTGCACACCGTGCCGATCCCCGAAGCCATGGGATACCTGATGCTGCGCCCGCTGCTCTCGGACGTCCCTGACGACGACATGTGCGGCGTTACCGTCAACCGAGTCTTCCCCGCGAGCCAGCAATGGCACTCCTCGCTGCTCGAGGGTCTGACCGGTATCCCCGACGTCAAGGCCGGCGACTCGGTCTGGTGGCACTGCGACATGATCCACTCCGTCGCTGCGGTGCGGGACCAGAAGGGCTGGGGCAACGTCATGTATATCCCCGCCGCTCCGTGGTGCCCGCGCAACGAGGCCTATGCCTCATCCGTCCGAGAAGCATTCATCACTGGCTCTAGTCCCTCGGACTTCCCGGACGAGAACTACGAGCGCTCGTGGCCGAACCGCTTCCACTTCGATGACCTCAACGCCGTCGGCCGACGAAGCCTCGGCGTCGACGACTGACCAACCCCGCGATCGGCGTCAAGATCGCGATCATGTCCGTGTCCGCCGATTGGTCTGGCTCTGCCCGAGACGAAGGATGCCTCGCTGACCCACCCCGACCCGGCCGCAGCTTGATCGGCCGCCGGTTGAGTCACTGGCAATCGCGGCGAGTCTGACCGCGTGTCACAGTTCGGTCGCTAATTGGCGCGTGATGATCTCGGCGGGATCGGGTGTCCCCGCCCCGGAGCCGGCGCCCGCCGCCGAGGGCGACGAGCCCGAGGACGACGAGGACGAGCGC
>Ga0081540_1002903_pt1 | contig 13813 bp, 12 predicted proteins | sample TabmetS2T1R1_FD_71024 | JGI IMG/M metagenome (GOLD analysis project Ga0081540, IMG submission 71024) | Tabebuia heterophylla rhizosphere microbial communities from the University of Puerto Rico - S2T1R1 | ecosystem: Host-associated > Plants > Roots > Rhizosphere ... | reverse complement strand
GACCTGCCGGTCGACTCCGCGCTGCCGGTGACCACCGTCCAGGCCTAACCCGGGGCCGCGGGCGGCGCGACCTGGTGCTGTACGGCCTGCTGCGATCTGACGCCTGACCGGGTCAGCGGACGGGCCGGACGACGACCACCGACTGGCGCCCCGCGATCCGGGTGAGGACGATCGTCGCCTCGCTGTCTCCCTCGAGCCGCAGCTGACGTCGCAGCTGCTCGGGCTCGACCGCCGTGCCGCGCTTCTTGATCGTGAGCTTGCCGACGCCGCGGTCGCGCAGCCAGGTCCGCAACGACTTCAGCTGGAACCCGAACACGTCCTCCACGGCGTACGCGTTGGCCAGCGAGGTCCGCACGAATCGATCACCCGTGACGTAGGCGATGGTCCGGTCGACGAGCCGGCCCCCGACCAGAGCCGCCACCTGCCCGACCAGGCCCGCCCGGATGACGGCGCCGTCGGGCTCGTACAGCACGCTGCCCACGCCGCCCACGTCCGGCTCCGCCAGGCCGGCGTCGGTGACCTCGGCGGGCGCGGTCTGCTCGTCGCCGTCCGCAGGGAGCACGAGGGCGGCCCGCCGGACGCCGTCGCGGGCGAGCAGGCCGAACCAGAGGCCGGCCTCGACGACGTCCCCTCCCACCGAGATCCACTGCGCCTCGGCGTCCGCCGGCACCAGATGGTGCGGGATCCCGGGTGCCGTCTTCAGGCCGACGGCGGGCAGCCGGGTCGCCAGATCGAGGACGAAGGACAGCGGCGGGAACCCCGCCCGCGGGTCGAGCAGCCGCTTGCCGGCCACCGTGCCCTCGGTCGACCGCCGGGACGGGTCGACGAAGACGCCGGCGACAGCGGTCAGGTCCGTCGTCGTGGCGTCCTCGCAGCGGACCACCGCTTCGGGCCAGTGCCGCAGGTTCATCGTCGCCACTGCCGCGGTGAGCTCGTCCCGTTCGACTGCGAGCACCTCGCGGTCGAACGTCGCCAGCGCCATCGAGTCCGACCCGATGCCGCACCCGAGGTCGGCGACGCGCTGGACGCCCGCCGCTGCATACCGCTGCGCATGCCGGGCCGCCACGGACAGCCTGGTCGCCTGCTCGAGGCCCTCGGGTGTGAACAGCATGCCGGCGGCGAACTGCCCGAACTTGGCCTGGGCCGCGGCCCGCAGCCGCGCCTGCGTCAGGGCGGCCGCGACCAGCGCCGGGGGATGGCCGTCGGCGCGCAGCTTCTCGCCGAGCGCGAGGGACTCGGACTCCTCGTACGGCGGCAGCGACTCCAGCAACGCCCACCCTTGCTCGGTGAGCAGCGCCGAGATGCCCTCCAGGTCCACCGGCCGATCCTCGCACCTCGCGGCGGCGATCCTGGGCCGGACCCCGTCGAGCGCCGACGGACTGGCACTCAAGTTGACCGAGTGCTAACCGATCGCCTAGGTTGCTCCTTAGCACTCTCCCTGCGAGTGTGCCAGCTAGGCAGGGCTTCACCGACCCCCGCGACGGCGGTGCGAGCCTCGCCGGCACCACCCATATGCCCTACTTTCAGCGACATTCCCGAAGGGGAGGGTCAGCACGTGTCGGTCTCCATCAAGCCGCTCGAGGACCGGATCGTCGTCAAGCCGCTCGACGCCGAGCAGACGACGGCCTCCGGCCTGGTCATCCCGGACACCGCGAAGGAGAAGCCCCAGGAGGGCGAGGTCCTCGCGGTCGGCCCGGGCCGCTTCGACGACGAGGGCGAGAAGCGCATCCCCCTCGACGTGAAGGTCGGCGACACGGTCCTGTTCAGCAAGTACGGCGGCACCGAGGTCAAGTACAGCGGGGAGGACTTCCTCATCCTGTCCGCGCGCGACGTCCTCGCCGTCATCGAGCGCTGAGCATCGTCCGTCCGCTCCAATGAGCATTCGTCCGCCTCGGCGGCAGGCGTCCGGCCCGCCGCCGGGGCGGACGGCGTAGAGAAGAGGAACACCAAGAGAATGGCCAAGACCCTGGAGTTCGAGGACTCCGCCCGTCGCTCGCTCGAGCGCGGGGTGGACGCCCTCGCCAACGCCGTGAAGGTGACGCTCGGCCCCCGCGGCCGGAACGTCGTCATCGACAAGAAGTGGGGCGCCCCCACCATCACGAACGACGGCGTGACGATCGCCAAGGAGGTGGAGCTGGACGACCCGTACGAGAACCTCGGTGCCCAGCTCGCCAAGGAGGTCGCCACCAAGACCAACGACGTCGCCGGCGACGGCACGACGACGGCCACGGTGCTCGCGCAGGCCATGGTCAAGGAGGGCCTGCGCAACGTCGCCGCCGGCGCCGCCCCGGCCGCCCTCAAGCGGGGGATCGACGCGGCCGTCGAGGCCCTGAACGACCGCCTGCTCGACGTCGCGCGCGAGGTCGAGGGCAAGGACGAGATCGCTCACGTCGCGACCATCTCCGCCCAGGACGCCGAGATCGGCGAGCTGATCGCCGAGGCGTTCGACAAGGTCGGCAAGGACGGCGTGATCACCGTCGAGGAGTCCTCGACGATGGCGATGGAGCTGGACTTCACCGAGGGCATGCAGTTCGACAAGGGCTACATCTCGCCCTACTTCGTCACGGACCCGGAGCGCATGGAGGCCGCGGTCGAGGACGCCTTCGTCCTCGTCCACCAGAACAAGATCTCCGCGATCGGCGAGCTGCTGCCGCTGCTCGAGAAGGTCCTCCAGGCGGGCAAGCCGCTGTTCATCGTGGCCGAGGACGTCGACGGTGAGGCACTCTCCACGCTCGTCGTCAACAAGATCCGCGGCACGTTCACGACGGTCGCCGTCAAGGCGCCGGGCTTCGGCGACCGCCGCAAGGCGATGCTGCAGGACCTGGCCATCCTGACCGGCGCCCAGGTCGTCTCGCCCGAGGTCGGCCTCAAGCTCGACCAGGTGGGCCTGGAGGTGCTGGGCACCGCCCGGCGCGTCGTCGTCACCAAGGACGACACGACGGTGGTGGACGGCGGCGGCAGCCGGGAGGCCGTCGACGCACGGGTCGCCCAGATCCGGGCCGAGATCGAGAACACCGACTCCGACTGGGACCGCGAGAAGCTCCAGGAGCGGCTCGCCAAGCTCGCGGGCGGCGTCTGTGTGATCCGGGTCGGCGCGCACACCGAGGTCGAGCTCAAGGAGAAGAAGCACCGCATCGAGGACGCCGTCAGCGCGACTCGGGCGGCGATCGAGGAGGGCATCGTCGCCGGCGGCGGCACAGCGCTGCTGCACTCGGCCGCGGTGCTCGACGGGAACCTCGGCAAGCAGGGCGACGAGGCGACCGGCGTGACGATCGTCCGGCGCGCCGCGGTCGAGCCGCTGCGGTGGATCGCGGAGAACGCCGGTCACGAGGGTTACGTCGTCGTCGAGCGGGTCAGGACGCTGCCCGCCGGGCAGGGGCTGGACGCCGCCACCGGCGAGTACGTGGACCTGACCGCGCGCGGCGTGATCGACCCCGTCAAGGTCACCCGTTCCGCACTGCGCAACGCGGCATCCATCGCGTCGATGGTGCTGAGCACCGACACGCTGGTGGTCGAGAAGAAGGAGCCCGAGCCCGCCGACTCCGGTCACGGGCACGGTCACGGGCACGGCCACTGAGCTCCGGACGACGCTCGCCCGTACGACGTTCGGCCCGAGCACAGCGACGAGGCCCGGCTCCCCCTGGGGAGCCGGGCCTCGTCGGCGTTCAGGCCGGGTGGGGCGTGGTCAGGAGATCGCGGTCAGGGATCACACCGCCAGAGGCATCGGCCGCCGACGCTCCGTCGCGTAGATCGCCTCACGGTCGTCCTCGGTCAGCCCGCCCCAGACCCCGTACGGCTCTCGCACGGCCAGCGCGTGCTCGCGGCACTGCCGCATCACCGGGCAGGCGGCGCAGATGGCCCTGGCGGCCGAGTCGCGGTTGCGTCGAGCCGGGCCCCGCTCGCCCTCTGGGTGGAAGAAGAGCGTGGGGTCGGCCTCGCGGCAGGCGCCACGAAGCTGCCACTCCCACAGGTCCGCCACCGGCCCAGGAAGCCTGGAGATCTCAGCCATCCACCCCACCTCGCCCGATCCGTCGTAGCTGCCCTGCCATTCTCCTGGCCCTGACCCTAACAACCGTTGCATACCTTGTTCAAGTGAAGCGCCTCACATGGTGGTCACCAGTCGTCCTCAGGTTCGCACCGAGGTCGGAGGCGGCCTGAGGGGCGAGCGGGTCGACCGGCGCCGACGGCGGAGAAGGTCACGGCGCGAGAACACAGCCCCGACGGCCTCCGGGCCGGCGTCACGAGCGATGTACCCCGCGCCGTCGCGACCCACACCTGAACACTGATGAAGACTGAGACCGATTGAACCGCTGTTGCAACGCTTGGCCGCGTTCCGCTGGCGGCCGGTCGGGACCCCCCGGACAATCGAGGCCATGGCGTCGACCGGCAGGGACGGCGAGGCGTTCGGGACGCCACCGCCGATGCTGACGGTCGCGGCGGTGGCCCGTCGTCTCGGTGTCGCACCGTCGACGTTGCGGACGTGGGACCGTCGCTACGACCTGGGCCCGTCGGCCCACACGGCCGGCTCGCACCGCCGGTACGACCCGGACGACCTCGCCCGCCTCGTGATCATGCGCCGACTCACCCTCGAGGGTGTGCCGCCCTCGGACGCCGCCAGGATCGCGCTGGCCCAGGCCGGGGGCGGTCCCGATGTCGTCGACCCGGAAACCGACGTCGAGGGTGAGGCGCCGGCGAGCCGGGACGGCGACCCTTCCGCCCCGGGCGCCGAGTCGCTCTCCGCGCCGATGTCAGCGCCGCCCTCTGGGCCGCCCGACGTCGTCCGCGGTCCCGCGGACCAGGGTCCGCGCCCGCTGGCCATCCCCGCGGCGAGGACCGGACCGGCCGTCGAGCTGGGCGGACTGGGCGGGTCGGACCCCGGCCGCCGCCACGATTACTCCGTCGGCTGGCCGCTGACCTCGGACGTGCTGGCGTCGCAGGTGGCGTCCGCCGGGACGCTCCGACCCGGGTCCCGGGCCGGCGGTGGCCGGGTCGTGGCCCTTCCCGACGGGAGCCCCGCAGCTCGCGGCCTGGCACGGGCCGCCATGTCGCTGGACAGCGGCGAGGTGCACCGGATCTTCGGCGACGCCGTACGGGCCCACGGGGTGCGCGAGGCCTGGGACAACCTGGCGATGCCCGTCCTGCTGTCCATCGGCGAGCGCTGGCGGGTGACCGGCGACGGCGTCGACGTCGAGCACGCCTTCTCCGAGGCGATCGTCGCCGTCCTGCACTCGGTGAGCGCCGCGCTGCGCCGCCCGCGCAACAGCCGGCCCGTCGTCCTCAGCTGCGCGGAGGGCGACTACCACACGCTGCCGTTGCACGCGCTGGCCGCGGCGCTTGCGGAGGAGCAGGTGGGCGTCCGCGTGCTCGGGGTGGGCATGCCGTCGTCCGCCTTGGTTGCCGCCGTCCGTCGCAGCGGCCCCGCCGCGGTCTTCGTCTATGCCCGCCTCGCCGTGACCGACGCCGAGGTGCTCGACCTCCTGCCCCGCCAGCGTCCCGCCCCGCGCCTCGTCGTCGGCGGCCCAGGCTGGGGCCAGCGGCTGCTCCCCGCCGCCACCCGTCGGGTGTCCTCGCTCGGCGAAGCAGTCGAAACGGTCATCGAGACCATCGGCCTCTGACCGCCTCCGCCGGCGCGTGCGACGTCGTCCGGCGTCGCGATTCCTCAGGTTGACCCGTCCTGCTGACGACATCTTCCGTGTCGGGCCGTCCCGTCGGGGGGCGGCGGCGGGAGCGTCCCGTGCCGACGAGGGACGAAAGGGGCAGCCGTGGCCACGGTGCTCGTCTGCGACGACTCAGCGCTCGTGCGGGAGACGCTGCACCGGGTGCTGGTGACCGTGCCCGGCGTCACCCGCGTCGTCGACGCCGCTTCGGGCGAGGAGGCGCTTGCTCGCTGGTCGGTCGAGCGGCCGTCGCTCGTGCTCATGGACGTGCGGATGCCGGGCATCGGCGGCGTCGAGGCCACCCGCCGGCTGCTGTCGCGCCACCCGGAGGCCGTCGTCGTCATGGCCACCGTCGCCGAGGACGCCGAGGGCGTCGCGCGTGCGGTCGCCAGCGGCGCGCGAGGGTATCTTGTCAAGGACGCGACTCGGGAGGAGATGGCCGCCACCGTGGTGCACGTGCTGTCCGACGCCGTGTGGCGCCGCTCCGCTCCGGCGCCGCGCGAGGTCGACGGCGCCGGCCCCGTCCCTCCGCTCACCGAGCGTGAGATGCAGGTGCTCACAGGCATGGGCCGCGGCCGCAGCAACGCGGAGATCGGCAAGGAGCTCTTCCTCTCCGAGGACACCGTCAAGACGCACGCCCGCCGGCTGTTCCGCAAGCTCGGTGCGGCCGACCGAGCTCAGGCCGTCGCCATCGGGTTCCGGTGGGGACTGGTGCGGTAGCACCGATGGCCGCGCCCGGGGACGCGAACGGCAGACCAGTAACGCGACGGTGGAGCCGTCCGATACTGCAAATGGAGGATGCCGCGCAGGATCTGCAGCGGCTCGCCGCCCGGGCCGTCGCGGGGGACGCGCAGGCCGTCGAGTCGTTGCTCGGCGTGGTTCACCGGATGGTCCACCGCTACTGCCGGGCGCGTCTCGCGCGCTTTCCCGGCGCGGAGCACGCCGCGGACGACGTGGCGCAGGAGGTGTGCATCGCCGTGTTGTCGGCCTTGCCGCGGTACCGGGACGAGGGCAAGCCCTTCGAGGCCTTCGTCTACCGTGTCGCCGCCAACAAGGTCGCCGACAGCCAGCGCGGGACCTACCGGCAGCCGCAGCCCCAGGCCGAGCTGCCGGACGTGGTCGACCTCGCTGACGGGCCGGAGGACCTGGCCGTCCGGGCCAGCGACGCCGAGCGGGCTCGGGCGCTCCTGGACCTGCTGCCGGAGCCGCTGCGCGAGCTCATGCTGCTGCGGGTCGCGGTGGGCCTGTCCGCCGACGAGACCGGGCGGGCGCTGGGGATGACCGCGGGCGCCGTGCGCGTCGCACAACACCGCGCCCTGCTGCGGCTTCGTGCCGCCGCCGGGCAACCCGCGGGGGAGCAGAGATGACGATGCAGGACCCGTTCGAGTCCGCCCAGCGAGAGGCGCTCCGGCAGACCGACGCGCTCCTCGACCGGATCGCGGCGCGTGCACCGCTGCCCGACGACCTGGACGACCCCGTCGTCGCGTCGCTGGCCCTGATGGCCGCGCAGATCGACGTCGACGCGGTGCCCGTCGAGAGCACCCGGGCCGCCGTCGAGCGTGCCCTGCCCGACCTCTGGACCGGCGATCCGGCGACACCGGACGACGATCTGCTCGTGCTCGCCGGTTCGACCTGGTCCCGCGAGGAGCTCACGTCGCGCGGCCCGCGTCGCGGCAGCCGGCATCCGGAGCATGCGGCGGTGGCCGTCGCCCCGCCGCGCTCCCTGCCCCGGTTCTCGCCTCCCCCCGGCCGTCCCGGGCAGCCGGGGCGGCCCGGCGGGCGACCCCAGCGGCGGCTTCGGCCGCTCACCGCCGTCGTGGTCGCCGCCGCCGCGATCATCCTCGGGACCGGCGTCTCGGCAGCGGTCACCGGGGGCCAGTCGATCAACCCGGTGACGGGCGTGGGGCAGGTGGTCGCCCAGCTCACGAACGGTCGGACGCTGGAGCAGCAGGAGCTCTACGACGCCAACGAGCAGCGCATCGACGCCGCCACCGGGTACGTGCGCGACAGCAGGTGGGCCGACGCCATCTACCAACTGAACCGGATCAACACCATCGGCCTGCCCTCCGAGGACGCCGACCACATCGCCGTCCAGGTCAGGCACCTGCTGAAGCAGCTGCGCCGCACGTAGCGCGGGCCATCTCGGGCCGGAACGGTCGGTCGGCGCTCCGGCCCGATCCGCCCCTCGCTAGCATCGAGACCGTGACCTGGACGCACTCCGAGGACGAACCGGTCGCCCCTACCGGGCTCACCTTCGACGACGTACTGCTGCTTCCGGCGGAGAGCGACGTGCTGCCCGGCGAGGCGGACACGGCCTCCCGGATCTCGCGCCGCATCCAGGTCAACGTCCCGCTGCTGTCGGCCGCCATGGACACGGTCACCGAGGCGCGGATGGCGATCGCCATGGCCCGCCAGGGCGGGCTGGGCGTGCTGCACCGCAACTTGTCGGTGGCCGAGCAGGCTCAGCAGGTCGACCTCGTCAAGCGCTCCGAGGCCGGCATGGTGACGCACCCGGTCACGACGACGACCGAGGCCACGCTCGCCGAGGTCGACGCGCTCTGTGCGCGCTACCACATCTCCGGCCTACCCGTGGTCGACGACGACGGGCGGCTCGTGGGCATCGTCACGAACCGCGACCTGCGCTTCGAGAGCGACATGTCCCGTCACGTGGGCGAAGTCATGACCCGGATGCCGCTGGTGACGGCGCCCGTCGGCATCGGCGCCGACGACGCCATGGCGCTGCTCGCCCGGCACAAGGTCGAGAAGCTCCCGCTCGTCGACGGCACCGGCCGGCTGCGCGGCCTCATCACGGTCAAGGACTTCACGAAGAGCGAGCAGTTCCCGCTCGCCACCAAGGACTCCTCCGGCCGGCTGCGCGTAGGTGCGGCGATCGGGTTCCATGGCGACGCCTGGGGGCGCGGCATGGCCCTGGTCGATGCCGGTGTCGACGCGCTCTTCGTCGACACCGCGCACGGGCATGCGCGCGGCGTCATCGAGATGATCAAGAGGCTGAAGAACGAGCCGGCGGCCGCGGACGTCGACGTCGTCGGCGGCAACATCGCCACCCGGGCGGGTGCCCAGGCGCTCGTCGAGGCCGGCGCGGACGGCGTCAAGGTGGGTGTCGGCCCGGGCTCGATCTGCACCACGCGCGTGGTGGCGGGCGTCGGCGTCCCGCAGGTGACCGCGATCGCCTCGGCGTCCCAGGCGTGCCGGGCGGCCGGCGTCCCGGTCATCGGCGACGGGGGGCTGCAGTACTCCGGCGACATCGCCAAGGCGCTGGTCGCCGGAGCGGACGTCGTCATGCTCGGCTCCCTGCTCGCCGGGTGCGAGGAGAGCCCGGGGGAGCTCGTCTTGATCAACGGGAAGCAGTTCAAGCAGTACCGCGGTATGGGCTCGCTGGGCGCGGCCCAGTCGCGAGGGCGGGGTCGGTCGTACTCGAAGGACCGCTACTTCCAGGGTGACGTCGCCGACGACAAGTTCGTGCCGGAGGGCGTCGAGGGCCAGGTGCCCTACCGGGGACCGCTGGCCGCCGTCGCCTACCAGCTCGTCGGCGGCCTGCGGCAGTCCATGGTCTACGTCGGCGCGCACACGGTGCCCGAGCTGCAGGAGCGCGGCGAGTTCGTGCGGATCACGCCCGCCGGCCTGAAGGAGAGCCACCCGCACGACGTCCAGATGACGGTCGAGGCGCCCAACTACACCAGTCGCTGACCCCCTGGCCGCCGACACACCGTGATCGCCGGACCGCGGCCAGCCCGTCATCCGTCGCTCAGTCGCCAGTTCGCGGTTCGAGCGCCCGGTAAGACCTCTCGGCAGTCGAACTGGCGACGCTCAACATCGTCGCCGGAGGCAGGTTCTGCCGAACTTCGCCGCCGTCCACAGGCGCATCTCGTTCGTCACGTTATCCACAGCCGTCGACGACGGTGGCGTCGACGAGCAGCCGGCAGGTCCAGGCTTCCCGCGTGCCCGCGGACCCGGTCGAGGTCGTTCGTCGTCTCGGAGGCCGGGCGCGGACCCGCCTCGTCCTCGAGCACGCGACGCGCGGGCGCGTCGCGGCCGCCGTGCGGGACGGGCGGCTGCTGCGTCCTCGCCGCGGGCTGCTGATACTGCCCGAACTGCCCGACGCGGCCGTCGTCGCCGCTCGTGCCGGTGGCGTGGTCTCCCACGCCAGCGCGGCAGTGTGGTGGGGGCTCGCCCTGGTCGTCGTGCCGGAGGTCGTGCACGTCACGATCGCCCGGGGATCACGCCGCACGCCGCTCGCCGGCGTCCGCCATCACTGGTCAGCGGCACGGATCGAGGGATCGGCACGCGTCACCGGGGTGTTGCGGACCGTGCTCGACTGCGCGGCCACGATGCCATTCGACGAGGCGCTGGCGATCGCGGACTCCGCGCTTGCGCTCTGCCTCGTCGACCGCTCCGCGCTGGTCGCCGCTGCGGGCGCCGGTCCCCGCACAGGCCGCGGACGCCGGCTGCGGGTGGCCCGGCACGCCGACGGCCGCGCGGCCAACGCGTTCGAGTCGCGGCTGCGCGGGATTCTGCTCGGCGCCGGCCTGGAGGGCTTCGAGCCGCAGGTGGAGATCGCGCTGTCGGGCCGTCGGGTCGTTCGCGTCGATCTCGCGGACGACGCCCGTCGTGTCGTGATCGAGGCGGACAGTTTCGAGCATCACGGGTCGCGGGGCGCGCTCGCGCGCGACTGCGAGCGCTACGACGAGCTCGTCGCCCACGGCTGGACGGTGGTGCGGTTCGCGTGGGAGCACGTGATGTTCCGACCGGAGTGGGTCGCTGATGTGATGCTCCGCGTCTGCCGCGACCACCGGCTCCCCGGCCGTGCGTCGTCAGTTCGTCCGTCGAGAGCCCTAGGAACGGCGCCGACGCGTCGAAGTGGCGACGCAGCGCTTCCGCGCAGGCGTGAGGGGCGTGACGGCTAGCCTGGATCGGTGAACGAGATCGAGATCGGCCGGGGCAAGCGCGGCCGGCGGGCGTACACGTTCGACGACGTGGCCGTCGTCCCGAGCCGCCGCACCCGCGACCCCGAAGAGGTCAGCGTCGCCTGGCAGATCGACGCCTACCGCTTCGAGCTCCCCGTCGCCGCCGCGCCCATGGACTCGGTCATGTCACCGGCCACCGCCGTCGCGCTCGGCCGGCTCGGCGGCCTCGGCGTCCTCGACCTCGAGGGTCTCTGGACCCGCTACGAACATCCCGAGCTGCTCCTCGCCGAGATCGCGGGTCTGCCGGCCGAGGAGACGACCCGCCGGATGCAGGAGATCTACGCCGAGGAGATCAAGCCGGATCTGATCGCCGCCAGGGTCAAGGAGATCCGCGAGGCCGGCGTCACCGTCGCCGGCGCCTTGACCCCGCAGCGGACCCAGCAGTTCTGGCGCACCGTCGTCGACGCCGGTGTGGATCTCTTCGTGATCCGAGGGACCACGGTGAGCGCGGAGCACGTCTCCGGGCGCGCCGAGCCGCTCAACCTCAAGCGGTTCATCTACGAGCTCGACGTCCCGGTCATCGTCGGCGGGTGCGCGACCTACACGGCCGCCCTGCACCTCATGCGCACTGGCGCGGCCGGCGTCCTCGTGGGGTTCGGCGGCGGCGCAACCCACACCACCCGCACCACCTTGGGCATCCACGCGCCGATGGCCACGGCCATCGCCGACGTGGCCGAGGCCCGCCGCGACTACTTGGACGAATCCGGCGGACGCTACGTGCACGTCATTGCGGACGGCGGCATGAGCCGGTCCGGCGAGATGGTCAAGGCGATCGCCTGCGGCGCGGACGCCGTCATGCTCGGCGCCGCCCTCGCTCGCGCCACCGAGGCGCCGGGACGCGGGTACCACTGGGGCCCCGAGGCGCACCACCCGTTGGTGCCGCGTGGCGAACGGGTCCACGTCGGCACGGCGGGGTCCCTGGAGGAGATCCTCCTCGGGCCCGCCCGCACGGCCGACGGGACGACGAACCTCGTCGGCGCCCTGCGCCGGTCGATGGCGACCACCGGCTACTCCGACCTCAAGGAGTTCCAACGCGTCGAGGTCGTCGTGTCGCCCTACCGGCCGAGCTGACGGGCCGCGCTCACGAGCCGAGCCGACGCGCCCGCCCTACGCTGCTCCCATGGCGGACGGTCTCAGGGTCGGCGACCTCGACGGACGACCATCCCGGCCGGGCCGGCTCGGACCCGCCGAGCGCGGCGCCGGACTCGCGGCGATGGCGAGCGGCTCGTTCGACGTCGTCATCGTCGGTGGCGGCGTGGTCGGGGCAGGCGCCGCGCTCGACGCCGCCACCCGCGGTCTCTCGGTCGCCCTGCTCGAGGCCCGCGACTGGGCCAGCGGTACGAGCTCGCGGTCGAGCAAGCTCATCCACGGCGGCCTCCGCTATCTCGAGATGCTCGACCTCACCCTCGTGCTCGAGGCCCTCCGCGAGCGAGGCCTCATCCTGACGCGGCTCGCGCCGCACCTGACCCGGCCGGTCCCGTTCCTCTACCCGCTGCGCCACCACGGCTGGGAGCGCGCGTACGTCGCCGCCGGGGTGACGCTCTACGACCTGATGGCCCGCACGGGCGGCCGCAACGCCGGGCTGCCGTTCCACCGGCACCTGACGCGCAAGCAGGCCCTCCGCGCGGTGCCCAGCATGCGCAGGGGCGCCCTGGTCGGCGCAGTCCAGTACTTCGACGCCCAGCTGGACGATGCCCGCCACACCATGAACCTGGTCCGGACCGCCGCCGCCTACGGAGCCCAGGTGGCGAACCGCGCGCGGGTGGTGGGCTTCCTGCGCGAGGGGGAGCGCGTCGTCGGCGTCCGGGTCCGCGACCTGGAGCACGGCGACGACTTCGAGGTCCAGGCCCAGCAGGTCATCAACGCCACCGGCGTGTGGACCGACGAGACCCAGGCGATGGTCGGCGAGCGGGGTCAGTTCAAGGTGCGCTCCAGCAAGGGGATCCACCTCGTCGTGCCGCGCGACAGGATCCTGTCCACGACGGGGATGATCCTGCGGACGCCGACGTCCGTGCTGTTCGTCATCCCCTGGGGCCGGCACTGGATCGTCGGGACGACCGACACCGACTGGCAGCTCGACAAGGCCCACCCGGCCGCGTCGAGCCGCGACATCGACTATCTGCTCGGGCAGGTCAACTCGGTGCTGGCCACGCCGCTGACCCGCGAGGACGTCGAGGGCGTCTACGCCGGCCTGCGACCGCTGCTCGCCGGGGAGAGCGACCAGACGTCGAAGCTGTCGCGCGAGCACGTCGTTGCGCACCCCGTGCCGGGGCTGGTCGTCGTCGCCGGCGGCAAGTACACGACCTACCGGGTGATGGCGAAGGACGCCGTCGACGAGGCGGCCCGGGCGCTGGACTTCCGGGTGGCGCCGAGCTGCACGGACGAGGTGCCGCTCCTGGGCGCCGAGGGGTACAAGGCCGCCTGGAACGCCCGCGCCCGGACGGCCGCCCGCGCGGGCCTGCACGTGGCCCGGATCGAACACCTGCTCGGCCGCTTCGGTTCGCTGGTCGACGAGGTGCTCGAGCTGTGTGCCCAGGATCCGGCCCTCGGCCAACCGTTGCCGGGAGCCGACGACTACCTCGCCGCCGAGGTCGTCTACGCGGCCTCGCACGAGGGCGCCCGGCACCTGGACGACGTCCTGGCCCGGCGCACGCGCATCTCCATCGAGACGTGGGATCGCGGGGTGTCGACCGCGCCGTATGCCGCGCGGCTGATGGGCGGGGTGCTGGGCTGGTCGCAGGAGCAGCTGGAACGCGAGGTCCAGCACTACCTGGCGCGGGTCGAGGCGGAGCGTGCCTCGCAGGCCCAGCCGGACGACGAGTCCGCGGACGCGGCCCGGGTCGGCGCGCCCGAGATCGTCCCGCTCGCCTGAAGCGACGGCCGCGCGCCTCGGACATCCCGGACAGGGCCGGGCAATTCGGCGTCGTTAAGGAAATCGACGACGCTGCCGAGGGGTAGACGGAGAGCCGCCGACCCTGGGGAGCACGACATGACGATCATCAAGGCCACCTGCCCGGTGTGCGGCGACGTCCAGCTCTCCCGCGACCAGGTCCGGCTCGTGCTCCACCCGGTTCGTGACCGCTCGTTCTACTCGTTCACCTGCAACGTCTGCGACGACGAGGTCCGCAAGCCCGCCGGCCCCGAGGTGGTTCGGCTGCTGCGGATGGGCGG
>Ga0081540_1002902_pt1 | contig 13818 bp, 11 predicted proteins | sample TabmetS2T1R1_FD_71024 | JGI IMG/M metagenome (GOLD analysis project Ga0081540, IMG submission 71024) | Tabebuia heterophylla rhizosphere microbial communities from the University of Puerto Rico - S2T1R1 | ecosystem: Host-associated > Plants > Roots > Rhizosphere ... | reverse complement strand
GCCGCGGCTCCCCGCAGGCCGCGGTCGCGGCCGCCGTAGCTGGCCACGAGGGGGCAGCCATGGCCGAGGATCTCGTCGAGGTTCTTGGGTAGCCGCCCGTAGTTCGGCGCCGTGACGTCGTAGCCGCGATCCGCCAGCAGCAGCGCGAACCCGCCGCCCATGCAGAACCCGATGACGCCGATGCGTCCCGTGCAGTCAGTGCTGGCCAGCAGCCAGCGCCGAGCGGCTTCGAGGTCCCGCAGCGGCCGACCCTGCCCCGTCGCGAGGGTGCGGAACGTCTCCCGCAGGCACCGTAGCGCGCCGCCCTGGGCGAACAGGTCCGGAATCAGCGACAGGTATCCGGCGCGGGCGAGCCGGTCGGCGTGCCCACGCAGAACGTCGTCGATGCCGAAGGCCTCGTGCACGACGACGACGCCGGGCCACGGGCCGTCGTCGTCCGGCCGGGCCAGATATCCGGTCAGGCCCCGGGACACTCCCGTGACGCCGATGCCGGTCAGGTCGACCGTCGTCATGTGGACCCCTTCGACGCACTCGCGGGCGAGGGAACCCTCGTGGCTGTCAGCGCCGACTGCCCCCGCCTCACGCCTGGGCCACCTCCCCGACCGTGCGCTGGAGCAGGCAGAACTCGTTGCCCTCCGGGTCGGCGAGAACGACCCAGCTCACGTCCGGACCCTGCCCGACGTCCACCCGGCGGGCGCCGAGCGCGAGCAGCCGGTCCAGCTCGTCGTCGCGAGTCGTGCCGGCGGCGCGCAGATCCAGGTGGAGCCGGTTCTTGACCGTCTTGGGCTCGGGGACACGGGCGACGTCGATGGTCATGACGCCGGCACCTGGCGAGGTGTCCGGCGGTCCGATGCTGAGGCCTGCCGCGTCCTCCTCGAGCACGGTCCATCCGAGGACCGAGCACCAGAAGTCGGCCACCACCCGCGGGTCGCGGGCGTCGATGGCGAGCGCGGCGATGCGACTGGTCACGAGCGACCCTTGCACACGACGGAGGGGGCGTCGAGGCGTCATGACGACGGAGGGGGCCCATCCGCGCCAAGGGTGTCCGCTGGGGGCGACCGGGTAGCCGCCGGTCTGTCGGTGGGGCTGGCTAGGTTCCTGCACATGAGGATTGTTCAGACCGTTCTCGACACACCCGACGCACGCGGCCTCGCGGAGTTCTACCGGCGGCTGCTCGATCTGCAGTACCGCGCAGGCGACGAGCCACCCGGCGCGGGCGAGCCCGACCCGCGGGGCGAGGACTGGCTGGTGCTCCGGCCTGCCGGCCCGGGGCAGCCGCAGCTGGCCTTCCAGAACGTCGGCGAGCTGCCGCGGTCGACGTGGCCGGACCCGAAGCTGCCGCAACAGCTGCACCTCGACATCGCGGTGGAGAGCCGCCGCGAGCTCGACGAGGCTCATGAGAGAGCGCTCGGGCTGGGCGCCCAGGTGCTGCTGGACCGGACCGCCGACCCCGAGGAGCCGTTGTACGTCTTCGCCGACCCGGCCGGGCACCCCTTCTGCATCTTCGTCGAGGCGGAGGGATGACCCGCATGAAGCTGCGCCCTGCCGTCATCGAGCTCGTCGTCGCGGACATGCCGGCGACGCTTGCCTTCTACCGCCGTCTGGGCCTTGACCTGCCGTCCGAAGCCGACAGCCAGCCACACGTCGACGTCGCCCTCGGCGCCGGCCTGCACCTGGCGTTCGACACCGAGGCCACCATTCGTTCCTTCGATCCCGAGTGGTCCCGGCCACCGCGCGGGGGCCACCGGATGGCCTTGGCGTTCGAGTGCGACTCCCCGGCGTCGGTCGACGATGCGTGGGCCGAGCTCACCGCGGTGGGGTACGAGGGGCACCTGGCCCCCTGGGACGCGTTCTGGGGCATGCGTTATGCGGTCGTGCGTGATCCGGACGGTCGACCTGTGGACCTCTTCGCGACTTTGCCGACCTAGACGGTATGGAGGACCGGCGCCTCGCTCGTGAAACATGACGCGGGTTGCCGGCGGGTGGGCCGCCGGTAGAGCCGCATTCACGGGAGGCGCCGGTGTTCTTCGAGCGTACGAGTGTGGGCCTGGATGTCCACGCCCGGTCGGTGGTGGCGTGCGCGATCGACGGCCAGACCGGTGAGATCACGCAGGCCCGGTTGTGTCCGGACACCGGCAGCGTGCTGGCCTGGCTGCGGGCGCTGCCGGGGCCGTGCCGGGTGGTCTATGAGGCCGGGCCGACCGGGTTCGGGCTGGCCCGGGCGTTGACCGAGGCCGGCATCGAGTGCGTGGTCGCGGCGCCGTCGAAGCTGCACCGTCCGGCCGGGGATCGGGTCAAGACCGATGCCCGGGACGCGATGCTGCTGGCCCGGTTGCTGCGCCTGGACGAGATCACGCCGGTGCGGGTGCCCACGCTGGAGCAGGAGACCGCCCGGGACCTGGTTCGCGCCCGGGAGGACGCCCGCGGTGATCTGATGCGGGCCCGGCACCGGCTGTCCAAGTTGCTGCTGCGTCACGGGATCGTCTACCCCGGCGGGCACGCCTGGACCGGCGCCCACGACGCCTGGCTGCGGCGGCAGGGCCTGGGGTTGGCGACCGCGCCGCTGCGGCTGACGTTCGAGGCCGACTACGAGGCCGTGCTGACGGTGACCGCCCGCCGGCACCGGCTGGACGCCGCGATCGCACAGATGGCCGGCGACAGCGAGTTCACCCCGGTGGTGCGGCGGCTGACCTGCCTGCGCGGAGTGGACACCCTGACGGGGTTCGGCCTGGCCGTCGAGATCGGGGACTGGGACCGGTTCACCGGTGCCACCATCGGCTCCTACCTCGGGCTGGTGCCCACCGAGGCCTCCTCCGGCGCCTCCCGCGTCCAGGGGTCGATCACCAAGACCGGCAACGGGCACGCCCGGCGGCTGCTGGTCGAGGCGGCCTGGCACCACCGCAAGGCCTACCGGGCCGGCTCCGAACTGCGCGCCCGCTGGCAGGCCGCGCCCGCGGTCGTGGTCGCCCGCGCCGATGTCGGCAACCGCCGCCTGCACGCCCGATGGCGCCGGTTCGACGCCCGAGCCAAACGTCCCGTGGTCGCCAACGTCGCCGTCGCCCGCGAGCTCGCCGGCTGGTGCTGGGCACTTGCGACCATGTGATCGGCATGCCGGACTGACCAGGCCCTGGAACGCCAGCTCGCTCCCCACAAGCTCCCGGTCGTGACGGCCCAGCAGCAGCGCGAGGGACGATCCGCGGCACAGCTATGAGCAACCCCTCAAGGTCACGCTCGACCCTAGACACGCGGCCCGTCCCAGCCGAACAGCCCGTCCTGCGGTAACCAACCCGCGCATATCAGCCTGACCGTGCCTCGCCAACGACACGCTCGCCAGGACCGTCACGACCGGGCCCATGCCCACCCTGAGCAGCGAAAACGCTGCTGCTCACACATGCCCCTTGACAGGAGAACCCTCCATATCAGCTGTACCCGGGGCCCGCGGCCGACATCAGCCGCCGAATGTCTCCGGTGGGACGTTCGGTTGCACGACGGGCGACGTCCCCGGGTCATCGGCGATGATCACGCGGGCGCCGCCGCCGGTCTTGGCCGCGTACATGGCGGCGTCCGCGGCCTGCAGCGCCCCGCTCGCGCTCCCGCCCGGATACAGCAGTGTGGCCCCGATGCTGGGCGTGATCAGTACGGACGTGCTGTCGAGACGGACCGGAGCCTCCATCGCGTGCAGGATGCGGGCGGCGACGTCCTGGAGATCCCGACTGCCCTGCGCAGCGGCGAGCAGGACCGTGAACTCGTCACCGCCCAGCCGTGCGAGCAGGTCGCGCGCCCCGAGGCAGGTGCCCAGGCGATCGGCGACCTGGAGGAGGAGCTCGTCCCCGGCCGCATGTCCGTGCGTGTCGTTGACGGCCTTGAAGCGGTCGAGGTCGAGGAACAGCAGGCCCCGGGGTCGGCCCCGAGCTGTGACCTCATGCTGCGCGGACGCCAGTTCGTCCAGGAAGGCACGCCGGTTCCGCAGCCCGGTCAACGGGTCCGTCAAGGCCTGCAGCTGGACCTGATGCAGGAGCTCGGTCTTGTCCAGGCCGATCGTGGTCTGGATGCCGACGCCCTTGAGGCGGTCGAGCAGCCGCGGGCCGAGACGCGGCACGGCAGTCCCGGGCCGCCAACCGGCGAACGCGAGGCCGTGCACGTGGTCCGCGCAGCGCAGCCCGACCAGTCCCGCCACCCGGACGCCGACGGCTGCGAGCAGGCCGCCGACGTAAGGACCGTCCGACGCGGCCGTCACGACGCCGCTCTCGTGCGGCGTCGAGAGGAACGTGCGCAGCTCCGGTGAGCGGTCCACCGACACGCGCAGGGTCTCCAACACGCGCGCCTCGTCGGCGGTGAAGCCGCAGGAGCCCGCCACCGACAAGGTCCCGTCCGGCTCGATCAGCAGAATGCAGGCGACGTCCGCCTCGGGAAGCGTGCGGAGCGCCTCGACGCCCACCTGGACCACTTCGGGTGGCCGCCGCGCCCCGGCGACCTGGCCGGCGAAGGTGAGGAGGATCTCGGCGCTGCGGCGCCGCTCCTCTGCCTCCTGCCGGGCGACGAGCGCGTCCAGCGAAGCGGCGGCGAGCGCCGCATAGGCCTTGAGCAGCTCCTGCTCGGCCGGCACGAACGGAGCATGACCGAGCGCGGCGAGCCGGCCGTAGTCGCGGACAGCCGAACGGACGGGGGCGACGATCGCATGGTCCCGCTCGGCCAACGGGCTGCCCTCGAGCAAACGCCGGCCGAGGTCCCGCCCGTGCGTCGGGTCCACGCCGTGGACGTGGACGGCCGGTTCGTCCTGGGTGTCCAGATGCGCGGCGAGGACGAAGGCGCGCGCGTTCACCGCGTAAGCGGCGCGCTCGGCAACCTGGGAGAGGAGGGTGTCGAGATCGACGTCCGCCTGGGCGACGATCTGCGTGACCGCGTGCTGGAGCTCCTGCAGGCGCTCGTGCAGGACGTGCGCATCGAGCGCGCCCTCGCGACCTGTCCACAGGCGTGCGACCCGTCGGCGCGGCCGCCAGCGCACCGTGTAGAGGCAGGCGTCGGCTCCGTCGACCTGGCACTCCTCGTGCTCGATGCGTGCCGCCGGCTGACCGAACAGCCGAGGCACCTGCGTGAGCAGGCCGTAGGTGTAGTCGCAGTCGTACCGGCTCGGCCGATACCCGTCGTGGACCCGGTAGCTGACGACCGCGGAGGTCTTCGAGCTGATCTCCGCCCTGGTGTCGGCGATGGCGGTGAACTTGGCATTCGCCTGGGCGATGTGCCTGAGCAGCGCTGCCGGTGAGCCGAACATCGCGAGCATGAGGCGCACGGAGGGCCCGACGCTGGACTCGAGGACGAAGACGCCGACGCGGCGGCCGATGTCCAGCTCGCCGGTGACTTCTCCGGCGGCCCGGAGCAGCGCAATCTTGGTCTGGTAGGACGACCAGACCCGCTCGTTCTCCAGCACGGCGAGTGGCCGACTCTCGCCGGCGCGGCGCAGCAGCTCGCGGACGCCGTCGTCGCCGCAGACCTTCCGGACGTAGCCGATGATGAGCCGCACGGTCAAGCCTGAGGTCTCCCGCGCCTGCTCGCCCGCCGCCGGCTCCACCGCCTCGATGTCGGCGTCCTCAGCGGCAAGCTGAACGAGCGCGGCATTGGTTCCACCCGATTGACCCATCGGCAGCAGTCAACCCCCACCGGCGCCTCGCAGCGAGGTTTTTGCCCGATGTGCGACGACTGGTCGCATCCGTGAGCCGAGCGACCCGCCTCGTGAGCGAGGTCCACGAGGCGGGTCCGTCGAACGGTCGGGCGGGCACTCCGCGGTGTCCAGCTCGTCGCGGCGGACATGGATGGATCGGTTCGGGCCGTGCCGTTGGCGGGGGCGACCAGGGTTGGGGCCAGGGATGGCACGGGCGTGATGCGTCGGTGCGGTCGGCACAGTGGAGGGGTACATCCCGATTCGCTGGCGACGGGTGCCCGTGGTCGTCCGGGATGAGGTGCCGGGTGCGACTGCTCCCTGCATCCGCGGTCACGGAGAACCAGGCCGGGAGGTTGAGAGACCTGTGCCCACGAAGACCGACGTCCGTCCTTTCCGGATCGACCTGCCCGAGGAAGCGATCGCCGACCTTCGGGGACGTCTCGCGGTGACGCGCTGGCCGTCCGAGGAGTTGGTGGCGGATCGCTCGCAAGGCGTGCAACTGGCGACGATCCAGGAGCTCGCCCGCTACTGGGCGGACGGCTACGACTGGGGCAGGTGCGAGGCACAACTGAACGCGCTGCCTCAGTTCATGACCGAGATCGACGGGCAGGACATCCACTTCGTCCACGTCAGATCGCGGCACGAGAACGCCCTGCCGCTGATCATCACGCACGGGTGGCCTGGGTCGGTCATCGAGCTGCTCGAGGTCATCGGCCCGCTCACCGACCCGACCGCACACGGCGGCCAGGCCGACGACGCGTTCGACCTCGTGTTGCCCTCGCTGCCCGGGTACGGCTTCTCCGCGGAGCCGACCCAGACCGGTTGGGAGCCCGGCCGCGTCGCGCGCGCGTGGGCCGAGCTGATGGCCCGCCTCGGGTACACCCGCTACGTCGCCCAGGGCGGCGACCAGGGCGCCGCCGTGACCGATGCCATGGGCGCCCAGGCGCGTGAGGGGCTCCTCGGCATCCACCTGAACTTCCTGCGGCAGGCCTTGGGCAATGTCAGCGCCATGCCTGCGCACTCCGAGGAGGAACGCGCCGCCGTCGCCGCGATCACGACCTTCCGGACCAGCGGTTCGGGCTACTTCCTGGAGCAGGCCACCCGGCCGCAGACGATCGGCTACGCCTTGCTCGATTCACCGGTCGCGCTGGCGGCGTGGATGCTCGACCACGACACGGACAGCTACTACAAGATCTCCGGAGCGTTCGTCGACGGCCGACCCGCGGGCAATCTCACCCGGGACCATGTTCTCGACAACATCACGTTGTACTGGCTGACCGGCACCGGCGCCTCGGCGGCCCGGCTGTACTGGGAAGGCGGGCAGGCCACGGCCCGTGCGGCCGGCCAGGCCTCCCCCCAAACCACGCTCCCGGTCGGGTTCACGGCGTTCCCGGGCGAGATCTTCCGGGCTCCACGGAGCTGGGCCGAGAAGCTCTACCCCAACCTGATCTACTTCCACCAAGCGGCCAGGGGTGGCCACTTCGCCGCCTGGGAAGAGCCGCACCTGTTCTCTGACGAGCTCCGGGCGACGTTCCGACCACTGCGCTAGTGCTCGCGCTCACCGATCTCGACGCGCAGGCCTCTGCCGGGGCCGGGGAGAAGCGCAGCAGGCGCGCCGGCGCCACACGTCGTCAGCCCTCGGCTGAGCCGGGCCATCGACGCAGTCGTCTTCGACCACGCGAGAGGGAACACCACCATGAGCACCGACACTTCTGCCATGAACGCGGACACGACCCTCCGGCCGTTCCATGTCGATGTCTCCGACGAGGCCGTCGTCGATCTTCGGCGACGCATCGCGGCGTGGCGGGCGCCCGAGCGGGAGCCTGTCGATGATCAGTCACAGGGCGTGCAGCTCACGACGGTGCAGGCGCTGGCCAACGCTTGGGGGACCGAGTACGACTGGCGCCGATGCGAGGCCACGCTCAACACGCTCGAGCAGTTCATCACCAGCATCGATGGCCTCGACATCCATGTCATCCACGTCCGGTCGCCTGAGCGGAACGCGCTGCCACTGATCGTCTCGCACGGGTGGCCCGGCTCGATCATCGAGCAGCTGAAGATAGTCGAGCCGCTCACCAATCCGACGGCGCACGGCGGGAGCGCGTCGGACGCCTTCGACGTCGTCATCCCATCGCTCCCCGGCTATGGCTTCTCGGGCAAGCCCGCCGTCACCGGCTGGGGACCCGAACGCATCGCGCGCGCGTGGGCCGTGCTGATGGAACGACTCGGATACACGCGCTACGTCGCGCAGGGTGGCGACTGGGGCACGGCGATCACGGCTGCGATGGCGCGCCAGGCACCCGAGGGGCTGCTCGCCATCCACGTCAGCTTCGCGCAGATGGTTCCTCCCGCGATCCTCGGTCACATCCGCAACGGCGACCCTCCGCCGGCTGACCTCTCGGACGCGGAACGGCGCGCATACGAACAAGTCGCGTTCGCGACGTACCACCGTGGATATGGCGTCATCCAGGGCACTCGTCCGCAGACGATCGGCTACAGCTTGGCGGACACCCCGGTCGGCTTGGCGGCCTGGCTCCTCGACCACGACGCGACCACCTACGGGCATCTCGCCCAGCTCTTTGCCGGAGGCAGCTACGGCGCCATCACACGCGACGACTGGCTCGACAACACCTCGCTGTACTGGCTGACGAACACTGCGACATCCGCGGCCCGGCTGTATTGGCAACAGGCCACGGCGGGCGGAAACTTCTACGCTGCCGCCGACGTCTCCCTCCCGACGGCGGTCACCGTGTTCCCCGACGAGTACGTGCAGGCACCGCGCAGCTGGACCGAAAAGGCCTACCACAACCTGATCTACTTCAACCACGCCGAAACAGGTGGCCACTTCGCCGCCTGGGAGCAACCGCACGTGTTCTCGGAAGAACTGCGAGCGGCGTTCCGCACACTGCGTTGAGCCTCGGCTCGGGAAGTCTGTGGCAGTGGAGGGGTACCGACTGCTGACTTCGCAGCTCGTGAGGATCTCGGTGACCTAACTCTGAGTTGCCGTGACCACTCCCGACCGCTCCTCCGTGGGGCATCCGTCGGGCACCGCTGGGGTGATCTTTGCTGGTGACGGCGACAATCGGGGGATGGAAGGCGAGCAGGATCTCCTGCGCAGGATCCAGCAGGCGCGCCGCGGGCTGGCGGTCGACGGGCCACCTCGTGTCCGCTCTGGCGGTGACTTCGAACGCGTCTCGGTGCCCGTCGCTGACGGCGATGTCCTGCGTGACCTTCTCCTCGCGGAGGATCCGAGCTCAGTGATCGAGATCGGACTGGCCTACGGCAGCTCCGCCCTCGCCATTGCCGAGGCGCTGGTTGCTGTCGGGTCGACAGAGGCCCGCCACCTGATCATCGACGCGTACCAGAAGCAGTTCCATGATTCCGGATGGGCGGTCATCGCCGGAGCCGGGCTGACCGGCCTGTGTTCTCTGCTGGAGGAGCGGTCACAGATCGCCCTGCCCCGTCTGCTCGCCGAGGGCTTCGTCGCCGACGCGGCGTTCGTGGATGGGAGCCACATCTTTCACAATGTATTTGTGGACCTGTTCTACCTGCGCGAGCTCGTGCGCCCAGGAGGGCTGGTGATCCTCGACGACTGCGCCTACGTCTCAGTTGCGACAGCGGTCAGGTACTTCCAGGTGAATACGGGATGGGAGCCGGAGGTCGTCCCATGGCCGACGCGGCTGCGCGCGTTCCGGCTGCCAGACCACCGGACCGAGCCAGACTTCACCAGCTTCGAACCTTTCGACGTCGTCGCGAAAGGATGAGGACATGCGGGGTATCTGGTCACGGGCAATCCGGGGTCAGGGAGGTCGACGGTCCGCGGTGAGCTGTCCCGGCGCGGCCTGATCACTGTCGGCACAGATGACCTGGCCTTCCGGGAGGACGGTGAGGGCCTTCAGGTGGAACAGCCGGCCGCCCCGGATGCGGACTGGCTGCTCGACTCGAGGTCTCAGAGGACGCGATCTCGCACGCTCGCACCGAGGCGGTGAAGGGGCAGATCCGGGAAGGCCGGCCAGCCTTCCAGGCTCAGATGGTGGCCCGAGGCGCGATCCCGGTGGACGGGGCAGGGGCACCCACGGCGATCGCGGACAGCATCCTGGCTCAGGTAGGCGTCTGCTGCTGACGCCTCATCTGCTCGTCCGATGGACCGCAGGTGCGTGCCGTCGGTCGTTCGGCACTTGGCGAACGACTCGAGTTGGGTCACCTGCTGCCTGAGCCCCGAGCGCGAGGACGACGCCCGCGTTCCCAAGATCGTCATGTCGATGACTGTCCCGCTCCGAGCCGGTCTGTACACCCAGACCGACTCACGGGAGGCTGGCGTCGTGCGGAAACTGATCTACGGCATGAACCTGACCCTGGACGGCTACATCGCCGCGCCCGGCGACGACATCGGCTGGAGCGGGCCGCCGAGCGACGAACTGTTCCAGTGGTGGCTCGACCAGGAGCGGGCGAGCGGCCTGTTGCTGTACGGGCGCAAGCTGTGGGAGACGATGAGCTCCTATTGGCCGACCGGCGACCAGCAGCCCAACGCCACCCCGGCGCAGATCGCGTTTGCGCAAAACTGGCGGGACACACCGAAGGTGGTGTTCTCCTCGACGATCGACAAAGTCGACTGGAACACCCGCCTGGTCACCGGGGACGCGATCGACGAGATCACCCGGCTCAAGGCCGAGGACGGCGGGCCGATGGGCATCGGCGGCGCGACGCTCGCCAGGGCTGCCATGCGGGCCGGGCTGATCGACGAGTACGCACTGGCCACCCACCCGGTCTTGGTGGGGGCTGGCACGCCGTTCTTCACGGCGCTGGATAGCTGGGTCAGCGTGAACCTGGTCGAGACGCGGACGTTCCCTGGCGGAATCGTGCTGACCAGATACGAGACGAGGCGCTGAGCGGTCGGGTATATGCGCGGTCGGGGCACCGGAGGAACAGGAATGAGCGTCAGTGGCAGGCGATCGGATTGCCGACGAGCGGCGGGCAATGAACACAACGAGCTCGTCCCGTTCGTCCCGCCGCCGTCGATGGCGATGTCGACGTCGACGTCGCCTATCGTGTACCGATTGATGTGCGGCGCCTACTCTTGTTGGCGCGCCCACGTCGGTAGGCGCAGCAGGGCCCGGAATGGGCAGTAGACGAGCGCCGCTGGCTCGTCCAGGGCCAGGTCACGCATGTCACCCTCGCGCAAGTCCACCTGGACGACAGCCTCGTCGGTACCGATGATTCAGGAGGCCGTGGCGAGTCTGATGGGCATGACGATTGGGAGGATCGACCCGAGATACGGGGACCCCTCGGTGGCGGCGCCGCCCTGGGCTGCGATCGAACACCTTTTGACCGATGCGCCGCTGTACTGGCTGGTCACCGTCCGCCGCGACGGACGTCCGCACGCCGTTCCGCTCGTGGGCGTCTGGCTGGACGGAGCCTTTGCGTTCTGCACGGGTGCGGCCGAGCAGAAGCAGCGCAATCTTGACGCCAACCCCCACGTGGCCGTGACGACCGGGAGCATGGGCGCGAACGGCTGGAACAGAGGGAAGGACGTCGTGGTCGAGGGCGTGGCTGTGCGGGTGACCGATGAACAGACGTTGCGGCGGCTGGCCGGCGCGTGGTTCGCCAAGTACGGGGACGACTGGAGATTCGAGGTGCACGACCAGGAGTTCGTCGAAGTCAGCACGTCCGGCGGCGGAACCGAGCGCGGGGCGCGGGTCTACACGGTTGCACCCGCGAAGGTTCTCGTCTTCGGTGATGAGCACGGTCAGACGGCGTACCGTTTCTGAGGCACCTTCGGATCGGCCTCGTGCACCCGGGGCGAGTTTGGGCGTGTGCTCGTGTTCGCGCACTGGACGGCGCTGCCGGTGTCGCAGGAGGCACGTGCCGCCGACTCGCACCTCGGCTCCCACCGCGCCGGTCCCGTCATCGTGCTCGGCGATACGACGGCCTGGGTGAACATGGCGTTAGAACCCCGTGCCAGGGCTTCGCCGCCCGCACCGTCCGGCCCGGGTTGGCTTGATCTGTGCGATCGTTCGGCTGTGCTCGTTGAACCCGTCGTGACCAACGCCGGGGAGGTCGTGGACGCGGTGGCCCAGTCGGTGGGCCAGCCAGTTTCGCTGGTCGGCGAGTTGGACGTCGATGTGTACCGCCTGGCCCGCAGGGACGCCGAGCCTGATCTGGTTGTGCGGGCTTTCGGCCCAAGCGTCGACGACACGACGGTGAGTGCCGCCGCCCACGTGCTGGTGGCGTTGGCCGGCACGCCGTTTCCGGCCGAGAGGTGCGCGGTCGATGCCCCGGTGCTCGCCTTCGGGGGCGGGCGGCACCTGTTCGTCACCGAATACGTCGAGCCGGCCCCGCCGCCCAGCTCCGGCTTCATCCTGGCGTGGTGCGCCGGCCTGCTCGGCAGGTTGGCCACTCGACCCGGGACGCAGTTGCCCCGTGGGGGTGGCTGGCACCGCCTCGGCGCTACCGCGTCGCAGGAGCTTGGTGCGGCGCTTCGGCTCGGGGATCGGATCGGCTCGGCGGTCGCCGAAGTGGTGAGCGCGCTGAGCGAGGCCGATGACGGCACTGGTCTGCCAGATGCGTTGATCCATGCCGACCTGACCCCGCCCAACGCCATTCCCCGCGGCGACCAACCACCGGTGATCGTGGACTGGGTCGGGGTCGGTCGCGGCCCGCGGGCGTGGCCATTGGCCTACTTGCTGTTCGTGGCCGGTCCGCGCAGCGCCCCCCGAACTCTGGAGCGCTACGCCCGCTCGTGCCCGCTGTCCGCGGAGGAACGGCATCGGCTACCCGAGATGATGGTCGCCCGACCGTTGGCCCTGGACCTGTGGTCGGTCGCGCACGAGCGGATGAGCGCGCAGCAGGCGGTCACTCGCTGCCGCCGGCACCAGGCCCGGGCCGCGGCGGTCGCTGCGGCGCTGGACGATCCCGGCGGCTCACCCGCCCGCTCACCCCGGCGCCCACCCAGCCGGGAACAACCACGAACCCCAGCGACAGCGCGGACGTCCTCTACGACCGGAGAATTCGTCACCGAGACACTCCACTATGACGGCGGCCGCCGGGTCACGGCCTATGTCCCGCCGCGACCACCCGAGGCCGTCGTGTTCGCCGGCGACGGTCAACTGCTCTCACTCTGGGGCCCAGACCTCGGCGATTCCGACGTGCCCCCCACGTTGATCGTCGGCGTGCACCGACCCGCCGATGAAACCATCCGCCTTCACGAGTACTCGCCGACACTTGACCCGAAGACCTTCGCGGCACACGAGCGTTTCTTCGTCGACGACGTCCGCCGGTGGGTCACGTCGCGGTTCGGGCTGGCGCTACCACCCGAGCGCACCGCCGTACTGGGAGTCTCGGCCGGCGCAGAACTCGCGCTCGCCCTGGGCCTTCGACATCCAGACGTCTACGGCACCGTACTGTGCGCCTCTCCAGGTGCTGGCTATCGACCGCCCGCCGTGCTGCCGAGCCCGCCTCCCCGCGCTTACCTCGTCGCCGGAACGCTCGAGCCCTTCTTCCGCGACAACGCGACGCAGTGGGTCACAGCGCTGCGCGCCGCGGGCGCCGACGTTCTCATGACCGAACGGGTCGGATCGCACGGCGACCCGTTCTGGCGCCAAGAGTTCCCTCTGATGGCGACATGGGCGTTCGGACCACGGTGATCGAGGGGTCGGACGCCGGGCAACGGGCGTGCACCGGACCCAGGGAGTCGCACACCCCGAGATGACGAACGCTCAGGCGGCTCATTCCCGATAGCGGCCGGAGATTGACATCGGGCTGTCACGGCGGCCCCGAAGGGACGGGTACCACCAGATGACAGCAGCCCCGGGTCAAGGGAAGGAGGCTCTGACCTGGGGCAACGCGCGTGAGCGGGTGACGGGAATCGAACCCGCACTGTCAGCTTGGGAAGCTGATGTTCTGCCATTGAACTACACCCGCGCACCCGCTCTTGCGGGCCCGGCCACAATACCAAGCGGGCAGGGCGGCCTGACGACCCTCGCGCGACGTCTGATCACGACCGCTGATCACGCTGTGCCGACTCCTCGCCCCTCCCCGCGGCCGGCAGCTCGGCGATCGCTCCAGGAGCACCGGAGGTAGCCTCCGCCCAGGGGCGGCCCCCCGGCCCGCGGGGCGGCCCGGGGGGGAGCGGGGGGGGGGGGCAGGGGGGGGGGGGGGGC
>Ga0081540_1002901_pt1 | contig 13822 bp, 12 predicted proteins | sample TabmetS2T1R1_FD_71024 | JGI IMG/M metagenome (GOLD analysis project Ga0081540, IMG submission 71024) | Tabebuia heterophylla rhizosphere microbial communities from the University of Puerto Rico - S2T1R1 | ecosystem: Host-associated > Plants > Roots > Rhizosphere ... | reverse complement strand
GAAGCGCGACACCGCACCTGCGCCGCGCAAGCCGAAACCGAAGCCCGAGCCCGCGCAGTCCGACCAGGACGAGGCGCGCGTGCGCGGCGAGCTGCTCGTGCACGCGTTCGATCCCGCCGCGATCGAAGTCGGCGACGAGATCCATTATCTGAAGCCGGGCCAGCCGGACAAGCTGCTCAAGCAGTTGCGGCGCGGCCACTTCAGCGTGCGCGCCGAGCTCGACCTGCACGAGATGACGATTGCCGTCGCGCGCGAGGCGATCCGCGCGTTCCTCGACGAATCGATCGCGCGCCGCGAGTACTGCGTGCGCATCGTGCACGGCAAGGGGTTGCGCTCGCGCGCGGACGGACCGGTACTGAAAAGAATGACGGCGACGTTGCTCGCGCGCCGCAAGGACGTGCTCGCCTACGCCTCGGCACGGCCGGCACAAGGCGGAACGGGCGCGGTGATCGTTCTCCTGGCCCGCGCCCAGTGAACCCGCGGCCGGCTCAGCCGCTGGTGTCTTTCTGGAGCTTCGACTTCTTCGGGTAATTCACCCAGACGACCGACGCGTGCCGCTTGACGGCCCATTCGTTGACCGTCAGGACCTTGCCGACGTCGATGTCGTCATCCATCGTGCTGCCTCGTGTGAGGCCGTTCGCGCCGCCCGTTCCCGCACAGGCCGAAACGGCGAGACTCAGGACGACGGCTGCTCCTCCTACCGCTAGCGTTCTCATCGTGCCCTCCGCATCCAGGATGCAGCGCCACGCGACGATCGCAGGCGCCGCAAAGGCACTATAGACCTGTCCGCGAAAGAAAAAACGCCGCTTGTCGCGCTTTCCTGCCGCTTCACCCGTTCAGGACCCGGCGGCAACCTCGGCGCACAGTTCCCGCAACACGACGGTGGCGAACGAGCCTGCCGCGAGCTCGAATTCGACGACCAGCGAGCCGTCCGCCTCCCACTCGTGCAGGAGTCCGCGCACCGGCATGCGCAGCGCGCGGCGCTGCTGCACGAGTCCTGCGCCGGCGAGCCCGGCGGCGAGGTCGTGCCATGGCGCGATCGCGGCCGCTTCGATCGCGCGGACGTGCCCGGCGCTGCGCAGCTCGCCGGCGCCGACCAGCGGCCCGGTCGGATCGATGTCGAACACCGCGAGGCGGCGCGCGAGCTCCGGCGTCCACGGCTCCGGGCCGAAGATCGAATGCGTGCCGGCCAGCATCCACACCTCGCCGTCGAGGCCGGCGTCCCAGCTTTCCTCCTCGACGCGTCGCGCGAGCACGGCGTTGAACAACACCGAGCGCGCCGCCGACAGCACGATGCCGCGCTCCTCGCGGCGCACGCGCCGTCCGGCGAAGAGCTCGCGCGCGCGATCGATGTTGCCGGTGTCGCGACCGAAGCGCTGCTCGCCGAAATAGTTCGGCACGCCGCGCTCGCGGATCGCCTGCAGGCGCTTCTCGACCTCCCCGCACGCGCCGTGCACGTCGCGCACGCGGATCCGGAAGCGATTGCCGCGATGCGCCCCGCGCTTCAGCTTCCGGTCGTGACGGCTCGATGCGAGCACGCGCACGCCCGGAACGGCAAGCGCCGACCAGTCGGGATCCGCGCGCCCCGGCAGGTGCACCGAGAAGTTCTGGCGCGCGATGGCATGGCGATCCTTGAGGCCCGCAAAGCCGACGGCCACCGGCGCGACGCCGGCTTTTTCGGCAAGGCGGCGCGCAACCCACTCCGTATTCGCGCCGGTCTTCTCGATCAACACGAACGCGTGCTCGCCGGCGCCGGACGGCGCGAAGCCGAGCTCCTCGTCGACGCGGAAATCGCCGGGCTCGGAGCGGAGCACGCCGGCGATCGGTGGTCCGCCGTGCGCGTACGGCAACGCGCTGACGACTTCGCTCACGGCGCGCGGCTCAAAGCGGATCCAGCTCGAGCCGCCGCACGAGCGCGTGAAGCTCGGGGCTCTCGGGACTGACAGGCTGCGGATTGCGTTTGCGCAACAGCAGCACGACGACGAGCGCGGCGACGCCTTCGCCGCGGCCGGTGAAGCCGAGCTTCTCGCTCGTCGTCGCCTTGATGTTGATCTGGCCGATCGGGCAGTCGAGATCGGTGGCGAGATTGCGCCGCATCGTGTCGACGTGCGGCGCGATCTTCGGCCGCTCGCAGACGACCGTCACGTCGGCGTTGGCGAGCACGTAGCCGTGCTCGGCGACGAGGCCCGCGCAATGCAGCAGGAAGTGACGGCTCGAGGCGTCCTTCCAGCGCGGATCGCTCGGCGGAAAGTGATGGCCGATGTCGCCGAGCGCGAGCGCGCCGAGGATCGCGTCGCACAGCGCGTGGATGACGACGTCGCCGTCCGAGTGCGCGACCAGGCCGCGATCGTGCGGAATGTTGACGCCGCCGAGCACGACGTGATCGCCGGGTCCGAATGCGTGGACGTCGATGCCTTGGCCGATGCGCATGGGGATGGGGTCAGGGTCGGATCGAGGAAAGCATACAACCCGTGCTCATGCGTCGCGGCCCAGCAGGTACGCCGCCAGCGCGAGGTCGGCGGCCGTCGTCACCTTGATATTGTCCTCCGCACCCTCGACGAGCAACGGGCGGTGGCCGGCGCGCTCCATCGCCATCGCCTCGTCGGTGACGGCAACTCCGTCGGCATGCGCGGCTTCGAGCGCGCGCGTCAGCTCGCCGCGACGAAAAAGCTGCGGCGTCAGCGCGCGCCAGAGCGACTCGCGAGCCTCGGTCGCGAGCGAGCGCCGTTCGGCGTTGCCGCGCTTCAGCGTATCGCGGACCGGCGCCGCCAGCAGCGCGCCGCCGGCCGGCACGCCGCGCACGACCAGCAGCGCGACATCGTCGGCCGCGATGCAGGGACGCGCCGCGTCGTGCACCAGCACGAAATCGTCGGCGCCGACGTCGGCAGGGAGCGCGCGCAATCCCGACAGGACCGAGCCGCTGCGCTCGCCCGCGCCGGTCGCCGTGCGCACCGGCTTGCCGCGCACGCTCGCGATGCCGTGCCAGTAACCGTCGCCGTCGGCGAGCACGACCATCAGCGCGGCGACTTCGCGGCACGCGGCAAGCCGCTCGAGCGTGCATTCGATCATCGGCTTGCCGGCGAGCGGAAGGTATTGCTTGGGAATGCCGGCGCCGACGCGCCGCCCGCTGCCCGCGGCGGGAACGATGCACCAGAGGCCGTCAGTGGCCGCCATCGTCGGACGGTTTCGTCGCGTCGGTCGGCTCGACGACCTGATAGAACGTCTCGCCGGGCTTGAGAAGGCCGAGCTCGGAACGCGCGCGCTCCTCGACGGCCTCATCGCCGTGCTTGAGATCGTCGACTTCGGCGGACAGCGTCTCGTTGCGCGCCTTGAGCTTCGCGTTCTCGGCCTTCTGCTCGCCGACGCGATGCTGCAGGCGCCACACCTCGCGCATGCCGCCCTGCCCGGTCCAGAGCTTGACCTGCAGCGCGATCAGCAGGATCAAGAGGATCAGGGCGGCGTAGCGGAGCAACGCGAAGTTCCTCAGCGTCCGAAGTTCGGGAGATTCGGAAAGGCGTCCTTGCCGGCATAGCGCGCCGCGCTGCCGAGCTGCTCCTCGATGCGCAGGAGCTGGTTGTACTTCGCGACGCGATCGGAGCGGCAGAGCGAGCCGGTCTTGATCTGGGTCGCGGTCGTCGCGACGGAGAGATCGGCGATCGTCGTGTCCTCGGTCTCGCCGGAGCGATGCGAGATCACGGCCGCGTACTTCGCCTTGTCGGCCATCGCGATCGCTTCGAGCGTTTCGGTCAGCGTGCCGATCTGGTTGACCTTGATCAGGATCGCGTTGCCGATGCCCTTGTCGATGCCTTCGCGGAAGATCGCGGGATTCGTCACGAAGACGTCGTCGCCGACGAGCTGCACGTTCCGGCCGAGCTCGTCGGTCAGGCGCTTCCAGCCGTCCCAGTCGCCTTCGGCCATGCCGTCCTCGATCGTCACGATCGGATATTTGGCGCACCAGCCGGCGAAGAACTCGACGAGCTGCTCGGACGACAAGCGCTTGCCCTCGCCCTGCAGGTTGTACTTGCCGTTCTCGTAGAACTCCGAGCTCGCCGCGTCCAGACCGAGCCAGACGTCGTCGCCTGCCTTGTAGCCGGCCTTGCTGATCGCCTCGAGGATCGTCTCGATCGCCTCCTCGTTCGACTTGAGATCCGGCGCGAAGCCGCCTTCGTCGCCGACCGCGGTCGCGAGGCCGCGCGACTTCAGGACGCTCTTCAGCGCGTGGAAGATCTCGACGCCGGCGCGCAGCGCTTCGGCGAAATTCGGCAGGCCGACCGGCAGGATCATGAACTCCTGCAGGTCGACGTTGTTGTCCGCATGCGCGCCGCCGTTGATGATGTTCATCATCGGCACCGGCAGCCGCGCCGGTCGATTGCCGGCGAGGTGCTTCCAGAGCGGCACGTCCTTCGCGGCGGCGAGCGCGTGCGCGTTCGCGAGCGAGACGCCGAGCAGCGCGTTGGCGCCGAGCTTGCCCTTGTTCGGCGTGCCGTCGAGCGCGATGAGCTTCCTGTCGAGGCCGCCCTGATCGGCCGCCTCGAAGCCCTGCAGCGCCTCGGCGATCGTCCCGTTGACGTTGGCGACGGCCTTGCGCACGCCCTTGCCGAGGTAGCGCGTCTTGTCGCCGTCGCGAAGCTCGACGGCCTCGCGCGAGCCGGTCGAGGCGCCGCTCGGCACCGCCGCGCGGCCGACCGCGCCGCTTTCGAGGATGACTTCGGCTTCGAGCGTCGGGTTGCCGCGCGAATCGAGGATCTCGCGCGCATGGAGGGTTCTGATCGTGGTCTGCGTCATGGGCTTGCGGTTCGTTCTTTTTGTGCGGTGATGATGCCGGTCTCGAGATTCAGCGCGCGCGTGATGAAGTTGCGGTACTCGCTCGTCGCGAAGCCGAGGCGATGCAGGCGTTGCGTCAGCTCGGCATGCGTGCGCGGCGCGGCGTAGGCGTCGTGGTATTCGAACAGGAGCTGCGAAATCGAAGCGAGCAGCGCCTCGTCGCAGTTCAGCAGGATGTCGAACTCGGCGCCCTCGATGTCCATCTGCAGAATGTCGATGCGCTCGATGCCTTCGCGCCTGACGAATGCCTCGAGCGTCATCGCGGGACAGTCGAACGTCGCCTCGGCGTCGACGCTCATCGCGAAGATCGAGTGACCGCCGGAGTTGTACGGATTTGCGTTGAGCGTGATGTGCTCGATGCTCGGATCGCCGACGATCGCGAGGTTGTAGGCCTTGACATTGGTGATCCCGTTCCGCGCGATGTTGCGCTTCAGGATCTCGAAGTTCTCGGGCAGCGCCTCGATCGCGTAGACGGTGCCGCGCGGGCCGACGAGGTGCGAGTAGTTGAGCGTCGACGTGCCGATGTGGCCGCCGAGCTCGATGACGACGTCGCCTTCGTTGACCGTGACGGTCTGGTAGTCCTTCGCGCCCCACTGCTCCCAGAGCACCATCTTGTCGAGGGTGTTCGGGCGGTACAGGATCTTCTGCCCGAACGGGCTCGTGTAGACGCGAAGGCCGGAATCCGCGATGTCGGGATCGCGCGGCGAGAACAGGCTCGCGGCGGGAAACACGACTTTCGAGGCGAGCATCGCGACGAAATCACCCGGTGTCATGCGCGGCGTTCCTTCTGTGGAATCGAAAACGTGCGCGAAGCCATCGGTCAGGGTCCGGCTTTCTTCGCAACCTGGTCCAGCGCGAGCAGCGTTTCGAGCAGCGTTTCCATCCTGCCGAGCGGCCAGGCATTCGGTCCGTCGCTGAGCGCCTTGTCGGGATCGGGATGCGTTTCCATGAAGACGCCGGCGACGCCGACGGCGACGGCCGCGCGCGCGAGCACCGGCACGAATTCGCGCTGGCCGCCCGAGCGCGTGCCCTGCCCGCCCGGAAGCTGCACCGAATGCGTCGCGTCGAACACGACGGGGCAGTTCGTCTCGCGCATCACCGCAAGGCTGCGCATGTCGGAGACGAGATTGTTGTAGCCGAAGCTCGCGCCGCGCTCGCAGACCATGATCTGCTCGTTGCCGGTCGCCTTCGCCTTCTCGACGACGTGCTTCATGTCCCACGGCGCGAGAAACTGGCCCTTCTTGATGTTGACGGGCTTGCCGGCGCGCGCGACGTTCTGGATGAAATCGGTCTGGCGCGACAGGAACGCCGGCGTCTGCAGCACGTCGACGACGGCCGCGACTTCGTCCATCGGCGTGTATTCGTGCACGTCGGTCAGCACCGGGACGCCGATCTGGCGCTTCACTTCGGCAAGGATACGCAGGCCTCCGTCCATCCCCGGGCCGCGATGGCCGGCCACGGACGTGCGGTTCGCCTTGTCGAAGCTCGACTTGTAGATGAAGTTGATGCCGAGGCGACGGGTGATCGCCTTGAGCTCGCCGGCCGTGTCGAGCGCGAGCTGCTGCGACTCGATGACGCAAGGGCCGGCAATGAGAAAGAACGGCTGGTCGGGGCCGACGTCGAAACCGCAGAGCTTCATGGAGTCACGCCACCGCTTCCTTGGCAAACCGCGGCGCTTCCCGATTCGCCTTCTGCTCGCGCGCCGCGCGTATGAAGCCGATGAAGAGCGGATGCCCGTCGCGCGGCGTCGAGGTGAACTCCGGATGGAACTGGCACGCGACGAACCACGGATGGTTCGAAAGCTCGACCATCTCGACGAGCAGGTCGTCCATCGACTTGCCCGCGATGACGAGCCCCAGATCCTCGAACTTCTGCCGATAGCGGTTGTTGAATTCGTAGCGGTGGCGATGGCGCTCGCGGATCACGTCGTGGCCGTAAAGCTCGCGAGAGAGCGTGCCGTGCTTGAGGCGGCATTCCTGCGCGCCGAGGCGCATCGTGCCGCCCTTGTCGGAAGTCTCGTCGCGCTTCTCGACTTCGCCGGATCCGGTGGTCCATTCGGTAATCAGCGCGATGACCGGATGCGGCGTCGAGCGATCGTTCTCGCTCGAATTCGCGCCTTCGAGCCCGGCGACGTTGCGTGCGAAGTCGATCACGGCCGCGTGCATGCCGTAGCAGATGCCGAAATACGGCACGTGATGCTCGCGCGCGTAACTCACCGCGGCGATCTTGCCTTCGAAGCCGCGCTTGCCGAAGCCGCCGGGCACGAGAACGCCGTCCATGTCCTTGAGCAGGTCCGCCGCGCCGCGGCGCTCGATCTCCTCGGACTCGACCCAGCGCAGATTGACGCGCGTCTGCTGCTTCAGGCCGCCGTGACGCAGCGCCTCGCCGAGCGACTTGTACGCGTCCTTGTGCTCGACGTACTTGCCGACGATCGCGATGTTGACTTCGCCCTTCGGATGCTCGACGGCGTCGACCGTGCGCTCCCATTCCGAAAGATCGGCGGGCTTCGCGTTGAGCCGCAGGCGATCGACCACGATGTCGTCGAGGCCCTGCTGGTGCAGCCAGAGCGGCAGCTTGTAGATGACGTCGACGTCGATCGCGCTGATGACGGCCTTTTCCGGCACGTTGGTGAACAGCGCGATCTTGCGGCGGTCCGACGCCGGCAGCGGCTGCTCGCAGCGGCAGAGCAGCACGTCGGCCTGGATACCGATCGAGCGCAATTCCTTGACCGAATGCTGCGTCGGCTTGGTCTTGATCTCGCCGGCCGCCTTGATGAACGGCACCAGCGTGAGATGCATGAACATCGACGCTTCCGGCCCGTGCTCGATGCGGATCTGGCGGATCGCCTCGAGGAACGGCTGCGATTCGATGTCGCCGACGGTGCCGCCGATCTCGACGAGCGCGACGTCGTAACCCTGCGTCGCCTCGTAGATCTTGTGCTTGATCTCGTCGGTGATGTGCGGAATGACCTGGACGGTCGCGCCAAGATAGTCGCCGCGGCGCTCTTTGGCGATGACGCTCTCGTAGATCTTGCCGGTCGTGATCGAGTTCTTGCCGGAAAGCCGCGTGCGCACGAAGCGCTCGTAATGGCCGAGGTCGAGGTCGGTCTCCGCGCCGTCGTCGGTCACGTAGACCTCGCCGTGCTGGAACGGGCTCATCGTGCCCGGATCGACGTTGATGTAGGGGTCCAGCTTCATCATCGTGACGCGCAGGCCGCGCGCTTCGAGGATGGCGGCAAGCGACGCCGAGGCGATGCCCTTGCCTAGCGAGGACACCACGCCTCCGGTCACGAAAATCAGGGGAGTCATGGACGGCAGCGATCCGCTGGTAAAGCGACATTTTACAGGCTTGCGACGGTGGCCGCGAGGGGTTCCGCGGGCTCGAACAGCGCCACTGGCGCGAGACGGTGATAGGAAATGCCGCGCGGCTCCGTACTGGTGGGGTCAAGCACGCACCGAACCCGGTCCGCCGGGCGAGGTGGTGTCCTTTCCACCACCATTGCGGGAGTCCACCATGAAGCTCGTTCCTACGATTCTCGGCGCCGCCGTCGCCGCCGCCTCGCCGTTCGCCGGCGCGGCCACGTTCACCGTCAGCAACACCGGCGACGCCGGCGCGGGCAGCCTGCGCGATGCGATCGCACAGGCCAACGCCGTCGCCGGCGATGACACGGTCCAGTTCCAGGCCGGACTTGCGGGCACGATCACCCTCGCGAGCGAGATCGTCGTCAGCGATACCGTCAGTCTCGCCGGTCCCGGCGCCGGCCGCATCACGGTCGACGGCGGCACGACGACGCGCCTCTTCAAGGTGCAGCACGCGAATGGCGCCGCGATCACCGCGACGTTCTCCGGCCTGACGCTCGCGCACGGCCACGCGCCCGACGAAGGCGGCGCGATCTGGTCGAACGGCGATCATGTCGTCGTCCTCGGCTGCATCCTCGACGGGAACATCGCGAACACGCGCGGCGGCGCGCTCTTCACGGCCAACGCGAACCTCACGATCGACGGCTCCGGCATCTGGGGCAGCCAGACCGGCGACACCGGCGGCGCAATCCTGTTCTCGGCGGGCGAGCTCACGATCCGCCGCAGCCTGATCGAGGACAACGCCTCGGAGTTCGGCGGCGGCCTTTCCGCGCTGTCGCCGCGCGTCAACGTCACGATCAGCGACTCGACGTTCCGCAACAACAGCGCCGAGCACACCGGCGGCGGCATCTGGGCCTCGACGGTCACCTCGTTCAAGGTCTCGCGCAGCGCGTTCGTCGGCAACACGACCGGCCAGCCGAACGGCGGCGGCATCTACCTCGCCGCGGTCACCGACTTCGGCTCGCCGGTCAACGTCATCGAGAACACGACGTTCTCCGGCAACGCATCGCTGCACCAGACCGGCCGCGGCGCCGCGCTCGCGATCGCGAGCGGCAACATGACCGTGCGCAACTCGACGTTCGCGTTCAACAAGACCTCGCCCGACGTCCCCGGCGATGCCAACGCCGGCGGCGCGCTCTGGGTCGGCGGCGGCACGACGACCGAAGTCACGCTGCAGAGCGATCTCTTCGCCGGCAACACGCACGGCAGCGAGAACGCGCTCGTCGACATCTATCGCGAAAGCGGCGGCACGCAGAGCACGATCGACGTCGCCAGCAGCGCGTTCCAGACGCAGCCGTCCGTGACGACGCTCAACGGCACCGTCGCGGCGACGATGTTCGACACCGATCCGGAGCTCCTGCCGCTCGACGATTCCGGCTTCACGCCGATCCATCCGCTGCCGGCGACGAGCCCGGTCCTCGACCATGGCGCGAATCCGGCGAACCTCACGAGCGATCAGCGCGGCCCGGGCTATCCGCGCGCGGCGGCGTCGAGCGAGGGCGGCACCGCCTCGCCCGACATCGGCGCCTACGAGTTCCGCGTCGATCGCATCTTCTTCGGCGATTTCGAGGCGCATTGAGTTGTACGCACGGGCGGGCCTGGGTGTGTGGCGTGGTGGACGCCGCGAATCCTGGTCCGTCCGTGTTTTCTTGTTTCGGTAGCCGGTAGCCGGTAACCGGTAGCCGGAAAGCTGAAGTCGTAGGGCGAAACGCCATTGCTCTCCGGCTACCGGCTACCGGCTACCGTCTCTTAATCCACCCGCGTCGCCTCCGGCTTCACCGTCTTCCGCAACGGCCGATCGAGCTGCCAGAAGATCACGGCCGACGTCGACGTGATGAGCCCGACGCAGACGAACGTCGCATGAAACGCCGGCAGCGCGTTCGCGCCGTGCTCGCCGCCGAAGAGGTCCGTGAAAGCGGCGAGCAGTGCGCTCGCCGCGGCGACGCCGAAGCTCGTCGACAGCATCATCACCATCGACAAGAGGCTGTTGCCGCCGCTCGCGAGGTCGCCGTCGAGATCGTTCAGCGTGATCGTGTTCATCGCGGTGAACTGCAGCGAGTTGACCAGACCGAAGAACGCAAGCTGCGCGATGCGCAGCCACACGGGCTCGCCCGGCGAGATCAGCGCGAAGCTCGCCATCGCAAGGCCGACCAGCACGGTGTTGCCGACCAGCACGCGCCGATAGCCGAGCTCGCGGATCAGCGGCACGACGAGGCGCTTCGACACCATGCCTGCCAGCGCGACCGGCACCATCGTGAGACCGGACTCGAGCGGCGAGAAGCCGAGACTGATCTGGAACAGGAGCGGAATCAGGAACGGCATGCTGCCGCTGCCGATGCGCGAGAAGAGATTGCCGAGGATGCCGACGCGATAGCTCGGCACGTCGAAGAGCTTCAGGGAAAACAGCGGCGAATTCACCTGTGTGGCGTGCAGCCAGTAGGCGACGAAGCTCGCCATGCCGAAGATCATCAGCATCAGCACCGTCACGTGGCGAAGGCCGAGCTCCGACAAGCCGTCGAGCGAGAGCGAAAGCGCGACCATGCTGAACGACAGCATGAGATAGCCCGCGACGTCGAAGCGCTGCGCGGTGCCGCGCGCGTCGGGCATGAAGCGCAGCGTCGCCGTCACCGCGATCGCGCCGACCGGAATGTTGATCAGGAAGATCCAGTGCCACGACGCGATCTCGACGAGCCAGCCGCCGAGCGTCGGACCGACCAGCGGACCGATCAGGCCCGGCAGCGTCACGAACGACATCGCGCGCAGGAACTCCCCGCGCGGAAACGAGCGCAGCACCGCGAGCCGCCCGACCGGCAGCAGCATCGCGCCGCCGACGCCTTGCACGACGCGCGACCCGACGAGCTGCGACAGCGTGTGCGAATACGCGCAAAGCGCGGAGCCGAACGTGAACAGCGTGATCGCCGCGAGGAAGACGCGCCGGGTGCCGAACCGGTCGGCGAGCCATCCGGACGCCGGAATCAGCATCGCCATCGTGAGCGAGTACGCGATCACGACCGACTGCATGCGCAGCGGACTCTCGCCGAGCCCGGCCGCCATCGACGGCAGCGCGGTGTTGACGATCGTCGAGTCCAGCATCTGCATGAAGACGCCGAGCGCGACGAGCCAGAGCAGCGGGTTGTTGACCGATTTCGGTGCGGTGTCTGCGCTGGCGGCCATGGCGCGCGAGACTATGCTATCGCGGCGGAACATTGTCTGACGCGAGCGCGTCTTTACGCGCGCTTGACCCTGTGCGCCGCGGTCGTCATTCTGCGCCCCAGTTTCGTCTTCGCAAGGGCCCGCACGAAGCAATGAGCAGCCGCTACAACGCCGCCGACATCGAAGTCCTCTCCGGCCTCGAACCCGTCAAGCGCCGCCCGGGCATGTACACCGACACCTCGCGCCCGAATCATCTCGCGCAGGAAGTCGTCGACAACTCGGTCGACGAGGCGCTGTCCGGGCACGCGAGCGAAATCGATGTCGTCGTGCACACCGACGGCTCGGTCGAGGTCAGCGACGACGGCCGCGGCATGCCGGTCGACGTGCACCCCGACGAAGGGATTCCCGGCGTCGAGCTGATCCTGACGCGGCTCCACGCCGGCGGAAAATTCTCGAACCGCAACTACCGGTTCTCGGGCGGCCTGCACGGCGTCGGCGTGTCGGTCGTGAACGCGCTCTCGACGCGCGTCGAGGTCACGATCAAGCGCGACGGCCAGATCTACCGCATGAACTTCAAGAACGGCGATCGCGCGAGCAATCTCAGCGTCGTCGGCAGCGTCGGCAGGAAACAGACCGGCACGACGCTGCGCTTCTGGCCCGATCCGAAATATTTCGACTCGCCGAGATTCTCGCTGCCGAAGCTGAAGCACGTGCTGCGCGCGAAGGCCGTGCTTTGCGCCGGACTCACCGTGCGGCTCGCCGACGAGGCGACCGGCGAGAAGGACGAGTGGCATTACGAGAACGGCCTGCGCGATTACCTGCGCTCGATGCTCGGCGACACCGAGTACCTTCCGCCGGATCTCTTCCTCGGCTCGCTGCAGCGCGAGGACGCCGCGGTGGATTTCGTGATCGCGTGGGTTCCGGAAGGCGACCTCACGCAGGAGAGTTACGTCAACCTGATCCCGACGATCCAGGGCGGCACGCACGTCAACGGATTGCGCTCGGGGCTCACCAACGCGTTGCGCGAATTCTGCGAATTCCGCAATCTCTTGCCGCGCGGGATCAAGCTCGCGCCGGAAGACGTGTGGGATCGCCTCGCCTTCGTGCTGTCGCTCAAGATGACCGACCCGCAGTTCTCGGGACAGACGAAGGAACGCCTGTCGTCGCGCGACGCGGCCGGCTTCGTCGAAGGCGCGACGCACGACGGCTTTTCGCTCTGGCTCAACCAGCACGTCGAGATGGGCGAAAGGATCGCGCAGCTCGCGATCGAGCGCGCGACGTTTAGGCTCAAGACCGAGAAGCAGGTCGTGCGCAAGAAGATCACGCAAGGTCCCGCGCTGCCGGGCAAGCTCGCCGACTGCGCGTCGAGCGACCTGCATCGCACCGAGCTCTTTCTCGTCGAGGGCGACTCGGCCGGCGGCTCCGCACGCCAGGCGCGCGACAAGGATTTCCAGGCGATCCTGCCGCTGCGCGGCAAGATACTCAACACGTGGGAAGTCGAATCGGGCAGCGTGCTCGCCTCGCAGGAAGTGCACGACCTCGCCGTCGCGATCGGCTGCGATCCCGGCAAGGACGATCTCTCGGGCCTTCGCTACGGCAAGATCATCATCCTCGCCGACGCCGACTCGGACGGCCTGCACATCGCAACGCTGCTGTCGGCGCTGTTCCTGCGCCATTTTCCCGCGCTCGTGCGCGAGGGCCACGTCTTCGTCGCGATGCCGCCGCTGTTCCGCGTCGACGTCGGCAGGCAGATGTTCTACTGCCTCGACGAAGCCGAGCGCGACGCGACGCTGAAGAAGATCGAAGCCGCGAACTCGCGCACCAAGCCGACGATCACGCGCTTCAAAGGGCTGGGCGAAATGAATCCGTCCCAGCTTCGCGAATCCACCATCAACCCTTCCACGCGCCGGCTCGTGCAGCTGACGATCGAAGCCGCCGACGAGACCGATCAGCTCATGGACAAGCTGCTCGCCAAGAAGCGCGCTTCGGACCGCCGCGAGTGGCTCGAAGAGAAGGGCAACCTCGCCGAAGTCCAGGTCTGACGCACAGAGTATCCCCGGATTACCCGAATGGACAATCAAGAGTTGAATTTCGAGGGTGTTGAAAAGCAACCCCTGCGCACGTTCACGGAGAAGGCGTACCTCGACTATTCGATGTACGTCATTCTCGATCGCGCGCTGCCGCACATCGGCGACGGCTTGAAGCCGGTGCAGCGGCGCATCCTCTACGCCATGAAGGAGAACGGCTACGACTCGTCGCGGCCGTACCGCAAGTCGGCGCGCATCGTCGGCGACGTGATGGGCAAATACCATCCGCACGGCGACACGGCGATCTACGACGCCATGGTGCGCATGGCGCAGGACTTCTCGATGCGCCTGCCGCTGGTCGACGGGCAGGGCAATTTCGGCTCGATGGACGGCGATCCGCCGGCGCATATGCGTTACACCGAGGCGCGCCTGGCGCGCGCCGCCGACGCGCTGCTCGAG
>Ga0081540_1002900_pt1 | contig 13822 bp, 19 predicted proteins | sample TabmetS2T1R1_FD_71024 | JGI IMG/M metagenome (GOLD analysis project Ga0081540, IMG submission 71024) | Tabebuia heterophylla rhizosphere microbial communities from the University of Puerto Rico - S2T1R1 | ecosystem: Host-associated > Plants > Roots > Rhizosphere ... | reverse complement strand
TCCGCGGACGGAGAGATGCGGAAAGAGCGCGTACTCCTGGAAGACGAGCCCGACGCGCCGCTCGTCGGGGCTGCGGTCGACCCCGGGGCCGAGCCAGACCTCCTCGTCGAGCGCGATCCGCCCCTTCGCCCGCACGAGCCCTGCGACCGCGCGCAGCACCGAGCTCTTCCCCGCGCCCGACGGCCCCACGAGCGCGACCGTCCGCTCGACCTCGAGCGCGAGACTCAGCTCGAACGAGCGAAGAGGAAGCTCGAAGTCCGCCGAGAGGGTTGCCACGCGAGCACCAGCTTCAGGAACACCAGGAGCACCGCGCTGACGACGACGAGCAGGGCACCCATCGCGAGCGCGGTGTCGAAGTCGACCGAGAACTCATCGTAGATCGCGAGCGACAGCGTCTGCGTGATGCCCTGAAGGCTTCCGGCGAACATGATCGTCGCGCCGAACTCGCCGAGCCCGCGCGCGAACGCCAGCGCCTCGCCGGCCGCCAGCCCGCCGCGCGCGAGCGGCAGGACGACGCGGAAGAAGGTCTTCGTCGGCCCGGCGCCGAGTGTCCGCGAGGCCGCAACCACGTCTGGATCGACTGCCTCGAAGGCCGAGACCGCCGGCAAGATGTAGAGCGGGCTCGAGACGAACGCAACGGCGAGCACCACCGCCGTCTGCGTGAACGGGATGCTCGTGCCGAGCAGCCCCGCGCGGCCGAACAGCGCGAGCAGACCGAGCCCCGCGACCGCCGGCGGAAGCACGAGTGGGAGCTCGACCAGCGTGATCACGAACGCGCGCCCCCGAAAGCGACGGCTCGCGAGCAGGTAGGCGAGCGGCGTCCCGAACAGAAGCACGAACACCTGCGCGATCACCGCCGTCTTCGCTGTCACGATCAGCGCGTCCGTCACCACCGGCTTCGAGAGCTGATCCAGCAGCTCGCGAGGCGGCACGCGCAGGAAGATCGCGACCACCGGCAGCACCAGGAACGCGAGTGCCACCCCCGCGGCGACGGCCGCGGCCGCGCCGACGGCGAGGCTGCGCCGCCTCACCGCTTCTTGCGCGGCAGGAAGCCGTACCGGAGCAGGATCTTCTGCCCTGCCGAACTGAGGACGCGCTTCACGAACCGCCCGCCGGTCGCGTGATCCCCGCGGAGAACGACGCAGATCCCGTACTCGACGTTCGGCTGCCCACGCGGCGGGATCGCGATCTTCTGCACCTTCTTGGGCACCGTCCGTGCGTCAGTTGAGTAGACGAAGCCGGCGTCGGCCTCGTTCAGCGCAACCTTCGCCAGCACCTCGCGCACGTCCGTTTCCTGGCTGACGACGTTCTTCAGCGCTCCCATGAGATTCAGCTTCTTGAGCACCTTGAGCGTGTAATCGCCCACCGGCACGCCCTTGGCAGCGATCACGATCTTGACGCCTTTGCGCGTCACGTCGCCGACCTTCTTGATGTGCTTCGGGTTCGAGCGCGGGACGATGAGCACCAGCGCGTTCCGCGTGAACACCACCGGCTTCGAACAGAAGCCGTCCCCGTAGAGGCCGTAGGGCAGCTTGATGTTGGCGGAGGCGAAGACGTCTGCCGGCGCGCCCTGGCGGATCTGGGCCGCGAGCGCGTTGGAGCCGGCGAACGAGTAGCGCGCGTTCGGTCCGATCTTCGGGAACGCGTCCGTGAGGGAGGCCGCCGCGAAGACGGTCGGGCGCGTCGTGTCGCGCTGCGCACCCGCCGCCCCGACCACCACGACCGCCAGCACTGCGACGAGAACGATCCTCATGCGTGCTCCACCATCACGGAGGTCGCCTTGACGACGGCGGCGGCTGCCATTCCCGGCTGGAGGTGCAGGTCGTCGATCGCATCGGCGGTCACGATCGCGACCAGGCGTGCCGGCTCGTCGACGGCGAGCTCGACCTGGGCGACCAGCCCTTCCACCCGGACGTCGGTGACCGTCCCCTGGATGCGGTTGCGCGCACTGAGGTGCCCCTCTTGCTCCCCGCGCAGCCGCCGCACCTCGGAGGCGGACACGATTCGCCGGTTCCGGCTGTCCCGGGCAGTCTCGATCTGCCCGGCGCGATCCCACCGCCTGAGCGTGTCGAGGCTGATCCCGAGCAGCTTCGAGGCCTCACCGGCGTTGTAGAACTGCTTCGGCACGCGAGGGATCTTACTAGGCAATGCCTATGCACGTGACTGTGGTGGCGTCAGGGGACCCGGATGTCCCGGTGCCGGTCTGCCACTCGCCGCTGGCGCGGGCTCAGCTCGGACTCCTTGATCGGCGTCACAACCGACCAGTGGTGTCCGACCGGGCAGCGCTGGACTCGCCACCACCCGAAGCGAAGCGCCTTCAGAGACACGCCCGGAATCCAGAGCGTCCTGAACAGATGACCCTCCCGGCAGCGAACCACCAGGTTGCCACCGAGCGGATAGCCGCGCAGCCACATGGCGAGCGGCTCCAGAAGGAACGCGGCGGCAACGATCAGCGTGCGGCGGCGGCGTGGGCGCACAACCCCATAGTGGCGAAGGCCGGCCTGGCGCCGCTCAGCGAACCTTCCGCGGCTGCTCGACGAGCAGGTGATCCCACATCGCGGCCTTCCCGGACCACTTCCCGTCCCACTCGACCGGGATCGCGTAGCGGATCGCGTCTGCGTTCCTCGCGCGAATCTCGACCGAGATCTCGTACGTGCCGGACTCGAGGACACCGCGGCCGCCGGCCGGCTTCGGCATGAGGTCGAGCTGGACCGGGATGGTCTCCGACCACTTGCGGGCGATGTCGAGCTCATCCTCGGCAGGCCAGTCGACGTGCAGGAGGTCGACGTGACGCTCGGAGCCGGGATGCACTGAGCCGACACTCAACGGCGGGTTCGAGCCGGACCATGTCAGCGGCAGACCGATCGGCCGCGTCTCCGAATCCTCCACCTGACGGAGCTCGGTCACCATCACGACGACGTCGTCGGCGGTGTCTCTGCGCTCTCGGTTCGCGACGCGCAACCGGACGTATGCTGCGTCGAATCCTTCCTCGCCCCCGACGACCACCTGGTCGTTCCCGCTGCGGTCGAAGCGAAGCTCGAGCTTCGGCCGGCGTCGAGGCGCGACGACCAGGTCTCGAAACAGCGCGTAGAGGACGGCCCCGATCGTGCCGATGGCCACGGCGACCGTTGCCCAGGTGTCCACAGCGGAGCCGAGGATGAGCCGGAGGTTAACCTGGAGGCCGTGGCACCCGTTCCGCCCGAGCGACACCTGCTGCGCGCCAAAGACGTCGTCGACGCCCGCTTCCGGGATCCCCTCGACGTACCGGCGCTCGCGCAAGCCGCGTACCTCTCCCCGGCCCACTTCAGCCGCGAGTTCCGGCGGGCGTTCGGCGAGACCCCGCACCAGTACCTGCTCACGCGCAGGCTCGAGCGCGCGGCCGCGCTGCTGCGCAACACCGACAGGTCGGTCGCCGAGATCTGCTTCATGGTCGGCCTCCGCAGCGTCGGCTCGTTCACGACGAGCTTCCGGCGTGTGTACGGCGTGACCCCGACCGCCTACCGGGCGGCTAACCCGCCGATCGAGCGGGCGCAGATCCCGACGTGCGTGGTGCAGGCGTACGCGCGCCCGCGGAGCAGCAGTTTTCGAGAAGACAGCAGCGCCGCCTAGCACTACCGTCGCTGGCGACCCCGTTCACCCGATCTCGAGGAGTGAGAGATGAAGCTGACGCACGTGCAGATCTGGGTTCACGACCAGGACGAAGCCCTCGCCTTCTACACCGACAAGCTCGGGATGGAGCTGCGCGAGGACGTGACGGTGCCGGAGATGGGCAACTTCCGCTGGCTCAGCGTCGGGATTCCCGGCCAGGACGTCTCGATCACGCTGATGGCGATCCCCGGGCCGCCCGTCTTCGACGACGAGACCCGCGAGTCGATCAACAAGTTGCTCGCCAAGGGCGCGAGCGGCGGGCTCTTCTTCGCGACCGACGACGCGCAGAAGAGCTACGACGAGCTCAAGGGCCGCGGAGTCGAGTTCACGCAGGAGCCGACGGAGCAGCCGTACGGCATCGACGCCGGCTTCCGCGACGACTCAGGGAACCACTTCCGGCTGGCGCAGCGCGCCTAGGGCGCTAGCCCGCCTCCACCTTCGTCCGCTCGGGCAGCACCCAGTCCGGGCGGACGAAGTGGCAGGTGTACCCGTTCGGATAGTGCTCGAGGTAGTCCTGGTGCTCGGGCTCTGCCTCCCAGAAGGGCCCGGCCGGGGCGACCTCGGTCACGACCTTCGCCGGCCAGCGGCCGGAGGCATCGACGTCGGCGATCGTCTCCTCGGCGACCCGGCGCTGCTCGTCGTCGAGATAGAAGATGGCCGACCGGTAGCTGGTCCCGATGTCGTTGCCCTGACGGTTGACCGTCGTCGGGTCGTGGATCTGGAAGAAGAACTCCAGCAGCTCGCGGTACGACGTCTGGTCCGGGTCGAAGAGGATCTCGATCGCCTCTGCGTGCGACCCGTGGTTGCGGTAGGTCGCGTTCGGGACGTCGCCGCCGCTGTACCCCACCCTCGTCGAGACAACTCCGGGCCGCTTCCGGAACAGGTCCTGCATCCCCCAGAAGCACCCGCCGGCAAGGATCATCTTCTCGACTGCTGCGTCCACGTTCCGCTCCCCTCTCGCATCGTTGGGTTCCGCGCCCACTGTAGCCAGCGAGCCACCGCTCACCTCGGCCGCGTCCCTATCCTCGTGACGTGCGCACCGGTGCGGAAGTGGCGATCTTCGTCACGCGGAAGAGCGCTTCCGAGGTGCTCGTCGTGCACCGATCCCCCGACCAGGGCGGGTATTGGCACGTGGTCGCCGGTGGCGTGGAGTCCGGCGAGAGCGTCCTCGAGGCCGCCGCGCGCGAGTTGCGCGAAGAGACCGGTCTGGTCGCCGAGGTGACGGCCGGCGTCGAGGTCACCGAGTACGCCTACCCGTTGACGGAGGAGCCCGCCGACAGACGTGCCGGGTACGACCCCTCGGTCGTGCACGTGGAGGTCACCTGCTTCCGCGTCGAAGCCGCCGATGACTGGGAGCCGACGCTCGACTGGGAGCACGACGGCCACCGGTGGTGCGAGCCCGGCGAGGCGGTAGCGCTCCTCCGGTGGCCGGCAACCGCAAGAGCTCTCCGCCAGCTCGTCCCGGCCAACCCGAGCTGACCGCTACTTGCCGGACTGGAGCTCCCAGGCGGCGATGACGTTCGAGCAGGCCGTCGGGGCGGCGCTCGACCACACCTTCGAGCTCAGCGGCCAGGCGGCTCAAATCGGCAAGCGTCATCTGACGATGCTTCCAAACCGGAAGGTGGGCGAGCTCATGCCGCAACGTGAGCCCGCCCATGCTTGGTGGCCTAGTGACCGTCGAACCAGCTGCTCCGCAGCACGAGCTCTCACCCCCGTTCACTGGGATCGGGACTTGCAAAGGTCCTGCAGCGCTCGGCCGCGGGCGAATGCGCAGGCAGCGAGCTCGAACCGAAACCCGCTACGCAACCATGCCGGCCCTGCCGCCCACCCGCCGCAGCCACAGCGTCCTCCTTCGTTCAGCCGACGCCGCGGGAACTCATACCTTGCGGCGCGCCGGGTAGCAACCCGGAGCGCGCTATGCAGCGGGACCAGAGTCGCCCGAAACTCTCAGTACCACTTTCCTCGAACGAATCCGCCGAACGCGATCAGGCCGATGAGCGCGATGATCAAGCCGAGCAAGAGGCTCCAGACGATCGCTACGACGATTCCGACGATCACGATGATCCCGCCGAGGGTGACACCCCCGTATTTGCGGTCACCCATGCCTGCCTTCTCCTTTCCGTGGTCTTCGCTTGCGTCGAGGGCAGGCTAAATCAGGTCCCACATTGAGCGTTCATCGTCGTTTCGTCGGCGCACGGTAAGAGAGGTCCGTGGCCCGGACCAACACGCTCACGCTGATCGCCCTGCTCGCGGTCGGCTGCGGCTCGTCCCGGCATAGTGGTCACTGAGCACGAGCCGGTCCATGCGGCAAGGGAGTCGTCTGTTTCCCGGGGGGATTTGCAGACGACCCTCTCCAGGACGCGTGACGCTCCCTCGACGCGCTGACCCCTGCCGCGATTCGCATCCTCTCCGCTAGCTGTCGCGGCCAAACCTCGTTGGCAAGGCAGTTGTCTCGGCTGCGGCAAGAACGGGAGCCAGGTTTGGATTTTCCTGGCTCGGGTGAGCATTTGATTGTGCCGATAGCGTCTGGCCCCGCCGCATACCGCGCCGGCAGCGACGACTGGCTCTGGTTCCCCGCAGTCCTCCAGGCGAGACAGCGGGAAGAACTTGCACGACGGCGACACGACCGCAAGCACCGCGAGCAACGCAGGCGGCTGCGGCGGCGTTCGTCGCTTTGGGCTGCCTAGCCCAAGGGACTAGAAGCCCGTAGCCGCTCTGGCCCCCGTTTTGCCTTACCGGCGAACGGCAACATCGGAACCATGGATCGCGACTTCCAGCAGCAGGTAAGCATGCTGCGGATTCTGCACGCCGCCTGCTCGACCGCCCTCGACGCCTTCCGTGCGGCCGATAACCCGGTCGATGCGGAGCTCGTCGCCGACCTGGAGAAGATGGTCGAGCGCACCCGCCTCGAGCTCGAGCGGCTGGTCAGTCCAAGCGCCGAGACTGCCTCCGGGTAACCGACACCGGAGGTTAGTCGCCGGAAGTGGCGTCTTCCTCTGCGATCTCGGCTGCGACGCCGATCTTCTGCACAACCCAGTAGCGCTCGTGCCGCTCGAGGATCGCCTCGACGTCCCGCACGACGTGAGCCTCGTCGGGTCTGACGAAGAAGCAGTCGCTTCCGCGCGCTCGCACTGCCTCGTACTCCTCTTGCTTCATCTGGATCGGCTCCAGGCATTCACTGTTCCCGCACTCGCAGATCCACTCGGCATTCTGGGCCAGGGCGTCGAAAGCCTCGTTCAGTTCCTTGACCCGCTCGTTGACCTCGCGGAAGAGTGATTCGTTGCGCGCTATCCGGGCCGCGCGGTCGGTGTCGCCGCTCACCGAAGCCTCACTTTTTTTCGTAGTTCGCCATCGACCTGACTAGGGAGGTACCAATCCCCTACCAATAGCTCCCCGGGTTGGACTCGAACCAACAACCCTCCGGTTAACAGCCGGATGCTCTGCCAATTGAGCTACCGGGGAACGGTGCTCAGCGGGCGAAATTGTAGCCGGGGATGAAGCAACAGGCCCGCGCCGGGACGCGGGCCTGTGCCTACGACCGCTTGCGCGAGATCGCGCGCTCGAGCTGCTGCTTCGTCATGCTGGAGCGGCCCGGAATCTTCAGGCGCTTGGCCTGGTTGTAGAGCTGCTCCTTCGTGCGGGTGCTGCCGGATCGGCTGCCGGCGGACGAGCTGCGGCTCCGCGAGCTGCTGCCCGACGAGCGGGACTTGCTGCCCGAGCTACGCGAGCTGCCCGAGCTACGCGAGCTCCTCGAGCTCGACGAGCTGGACGACTTCGACCCGCGCGACGACCCCGAGCGAGATCGGCTCTTCGACCCCGAGGCGCTGCTGCGCCCCGAACGGCTCGACCCCCGGCTCGAGCGCCCTGCGCCCGACGTGCGCTGCGACTGTTGCCGCCCGCGCTGCTGACCCCCCTGCTGCTCGCCCTCGTCGTCGCCGTTGCCGATCAGCTTCTTCGCCACGGTCACAGCGGCCGGAACAGCGATCCCGACCGCCGCGCCCGCGAGCGCCTTCTTGCCGGTCGACATCCCTTCCTGTTCGTTGTCGTTCTCCATCACGAGCCTCCGTTCCTCTCGTTGTCGTTCAGCTGCCGCGGGCCTCGTTGAACGAGTCGACGAAGCGCGGGACGATGCGGTCGCGGAGGACGTCCGGCCCGTGCTCGGCCACGTATTCGCCAGCGGCGCCGGCGGCGTCCTCGGCCGCCGGGAGCAGCGCCTCACGCGCGGCCTCCCAGCCGCCGGAGAGCACGGAGCTCAGGATCGACTCGCCGCCCTCCTGCTGCGCCCCGCCGCCGTTGCTCGAGCTCCCGTTCGAGGAGCCGCTCCGCCCGGACATGACCTTTCGCGCGGCCAGCGCCGCAGCGCCCGTCGCGGCGGCAGCGGCGACGGCTTTCACCGCCGTGCCCGTGCCTCCGGACTGGCTCTCCGCGCCCATGGACTCCTGCTGTTCCTGGTTCTCCTCAGCCATCGGTCTTCACCTCCCTAGGTGCGCGCCTTGGCGCGGGACGAGGAGCTGCCGGAGCTGCTGCTGCGATTGCCCGACTGGCTCCCCTTGAGCTCATTGAGCCGGCCCATCAGGGCCTCGTTGACGGTGCTGAACGTCCCTGCGGCCTCGTCGGCGTGCTCGCTGATCTGGTCAGAAATCTGGACGAGCTTGTCGAAGCTCCCGCCCTGCTGCAGCTCGCTGCGGAGCTGGTCGACGAGAGTCGACAGATCGTCAGCGACCTGCTCGACGTCTTTCAGTGATGCCATCGTGGGGCTCCTTTCTTGGAAAGTGTTTCTCGCCTATTTCCCAACCGCCGGTTTTCATGCGGGCTTACGAAAATCGCTCAGTCGGCCTGGTCAGGTCCTTGTTTGAACTCGAGGTGTTAGCTGCGCTCGGGCCACTGCGAACGGCTCGATCAGAAGCTGGTCACCGCAGCCGATCTTCGGCAGCACGCTGCAGATTCAGCTTGATCGAAAGGAGTTCGACCTTCTTGAGGAGATCGATCCTCACGACACCTGAAATGACATCTTTGCGTCGTGAAGCGAGGTTGGCCGCTGTTGCACCCGCGGCGGCGCCTATGAGCGCTCCGACGCCAAACGTCACCCGACCGGCCGTCAATCTCTTCGCGTTGGCGACCAAATCGCCAACCGCGTCGTCTCGATGCGCCGGTGCACCGCCTTCGCCGGGCTCCGTACCCTCGTCCAGGGGCTGAGGCTCGAGCGAAAGGGTCTTTCGCCGCTCCTCGCGCGCAGCAGCGCGACGCTTCGTGGCGGAGATCAAGTCGTTGCTCATGTCTTCGTTCTCAACGGCTCCTTCATCGGCGGAGCTTGTGATCAACGGAGATATTCCCCTTCCCCTCTCCAGCCTCGACCGCAAGACCTGTTCCCCTCTCACGCCTACCTAACCCTTCTCAAGTCATCCAGCCTGGTTCGTGCTTATGGCCTACAGGTCGAGACGATTGCTCGAGCAGCGATGAGGACGGCCGGCGCTCGGACCCGGTCGACTCGCCTCTAGCTCGGCCTCGCCTCCTCGAGCGCGCGGCGGCGCTCTTCCCGCCGCCGCTCACGTTGCTCTCGATTCTGCTCACGTTTGGCGTCGTCCGAGGGACCTGCCTGCGTAGGCGCCGGCGACTCCTGGCCGCCGTCGTCTTTGCCGACCTTGTCCGCAAGCGCGCCGGCCCTTTCCGAAACGGGACCGCCGATCTTGGTCGCCGCATTCTCCAGAGTCTCCCGCGCCAGCGCCAGACCGCCGCCCTTCTCCTGAGCCTTTGGGCGAAGCCTCTGCTCCCAGAGCTCGCTCCCCTTGCGGAGCGCATAGCCGGTCGCCGCAGTAGCCGCAGTGGCGACGACCGGCGCGAGCGCGCGCTTGGTGATCGTGCTCAAGAACCGCCGCTGCTTGGACTGCTGCTGGTCTTCGTCTGCCATCTTTGGGTCCGCCCTTATTGCCCGAGCGTGCGGGTTTCAATCCGCGAGCTAGCTCGCGGACAGCGCCTTCCGTCTTTCCTCCCGACGGCTCTCCCGCTCCTCGCGCTCGGCGGTGCGATCCTCGTCGTCGCCCGAGTCTTCGGAGCCACGGCTCTGCGCCTCGTCCTCGCCCTCACCCTCCCGGTGCTGTTCCATCTCGGCGGGCTTCGACTTGTACTCGAGACCCTCGACGTCTTCCATCTCGACGTAGGCCTTGAACCGTGCAAGGTCGGCCTGCACGGCCCGCTTCACGAACCGGAGGCCCGACGCCATCTTCTCGACCATCCCCTGAGGGACGAAGTCGACCGTCACCATCACACGCGTCAGGTTGTCGCCGATGGTGTGGAAGCTGACGATGCCGGAGTGCTGTGAGCCGCTGACGGTTTTCCAGGCTAGGCGTTCGTTCTCGCGGCGCTCCGTGATCTCGCCGTCCCAGTCACGCGAGCTGAACCAGATCTTCTCCTGCCAGTGAATCTTGTCCTCGCCCTCCTGCTTCACGTCGAGGACGCGGTGCATGAACTCGGGGTACTCCTCGAAGGTCGTCCAGGCCTGGTACGCCTTGTCGACCGGAACCGCGACGTCGACCCAGCGCTGGATCGGAAGGCGGCGCGTCTTCTTGCCGCCGCCACCGCCCCCGTCGCCACCGCCCCCCATCAGCTTCGATGCGGCCTTGCCCATCAGGCCGCCGCGCGAGCTCATCTGCTGCTTCGCGCCCTCGACAGCCTTCCCGCCAAGCTCTTCGGCTTGGTCGTTCGCCTCGCCTGTGACCTTTTTCAGCAGGTCCGGGCCCTTCTTGGCGGCGAGCCCCGCGGCTGCACCCGCGGCGGCGGTCGCCAGCACCGGCATAAGTTTGCTCTTGCTGACGATGCCGCCGAGCGGCGATTCGCTGTCCGAGCCGTTCTGCGAGATCTTCTCCTTCAGTTCCTCTGTTGCCTTGGCCATTCGTGGGGCCTCCTTCTCATCACTGGAGCGGTGGTCCGGGGTTGCCGACAACCCCGGTCTGTAAACGCCTAGTCGGCCGTCGCCTTGCCCTTCAACTCCCGGGCCTCGCCCTTTGCCTGCCGTGTCCGATCACTCATGCGGCCTCCCTTTTCGAGCGTTCGGTCTGCCCTGGGTTGCAAACGACAAACAACCGTTTTCGAACAAAACCTGCACATCCACTAGCGCAGCGGGGACGGGTGGGACAGCGGCCCGCGCATGCGGGCCGCTCCCTTGCTCTAGGCGAGGTTGGCCGCGGTCGCTCGGATCTTCTCGAGCTGCTCCTGCAGCTCTTTCGTCCGCTCGAGATCGGCTGACTCGAGCTCGCGCCTGACCTGGCGCTCGCGGAGCCGCAGCAGGAGCTCCTTGGCGGTCTCCTGGTCGATGCCCTCGGTCGCGGCCCGCGCGTCCAGCTCGGCCAGCAGCGGCACGAGCTCGTCGGCCGGCGGGGCGCCCGGTTCGAGCAGGTGCTCGCGGGCCCGGCGATGGAGCTCCGAGTCGAAGTGCTCCGGCGAAAGCTCGGCGAGCAGCTCCCGTAAGACGGGGTGCGCAGCGACGCCGGCAAGCGCGTCGCGTTCCAGCCGCGCGCCTTTCTCGAGCAGGCGCGGCGAGATCTCGCCGGTCGCTCCCCTGCGTCCGTGTGGCGCGAGGCCCGCCTGGGTCTCCTTCGGCAGGTCGAGCCGGTCGGCAGCGAGCCGCACTGCGTCCTGCCGCTCGGGCGAATCCTCGAAGCGCGAGAGAACCTCGCGCACGCGTACAAAGCCTTCCTGGCGGTCCGCCGCGCGCTCGATCTCCAGCCGCACACGGTACGAGAGGTAGCTCTCCGCGCGCGCGAGCAGCTCGTCGAACTCGCCCGCGAGATCGGCGGGGTCGCGGCCCGGCGGGAGCGTCACTACGCGCACGTCGAACCCCTGCGCGGCCGCAAGCTCCATTCCTCGGAGGGTCGCCGCCTCGCCGGCCGCGTCGCCGTCGAAGCAGAGCCAGGCCTTGTGGGTCAGGCGCGAGAGCTCCTTCAGCTGCCGCTCCGTCAGCGCCGTGCCCATCGACGCCACGACCGGCTCGAGCCCCGTCTGGTGCAGCGCGAGCACGTCCGTGTTCCCCTCGACGACGACCGCCCGTTCCTGCTTCGCGATCGCGGTGCGCGCGCGGTCGAGGCCGTACAGCAGGTCGCCCTTGCGGAAGAGCTCGCCCTCGGGCGAGTTGATGTACTTCGCCCGCAGCGGGTCGTCCTCGCGCAGCTTGCGCGCCTGGAACCCGCGCACGCGCCCACGCGCGTCGGCGAGCGGGAAGAGCAGCCGGCTGTTGAAGTAGTCGTTGCCGCGCCGGTTCACGAGCCCAGCGTCGGAAAGCTCGGCACCGGTGAAGCCTTTCTCCCGGGCCTTGCGCGCGAGCGTCGCGCCGCCGGGTGCGAGGCCGAGCCGGTACTCACGGCAGACCGCCTCCTCGAGGCCTCGGCTCTGGAGATAGGCGCGTGCCGCTTCGCCGCGGGGCGATTCCCACAGCCAGCGCTCGTAGAAGGCGGTCGCCTGCTCGAGCAGCGAGAGCAGCCGTTCGCGGCGACCGCGCGCCGCGTCCTGCTCCGGCGACGACTCCTCGTACTCGAGCGTCACCCGGTACCGCTCGGCCAGCCACTCGACGGCCTGCGCGAAATCGAGCTGCTCGGTCTCCTGCACGAAGCTGATCACGTCGCCGCCCTTCCCGCAGCCGAAGCAGTAGAAGAGCTTGTCGGCCGGGTTGACGGAGAAGCTCGGCGTCTTCTCGTCGTGGAACGGGCAAAGGCCGGTCCAGCGTGCGCCGGAGCGGCGCAGCTGCGTCCGTGCCGAGACGACCTCCACCATGTCGGCCGCGTCGACCGCCTCGCGCACCGACGCCTCGCGGATGCGGGCCACTAGTTCAGCGACTCCGCGTAGCCGAGGGCGAAGCGGTCGGTCATCCCCGCGACGTAGTCCACGGCATCGCCGACGGAGTCGCCGCGCTCGAGCAGGTGCTCGAAGATCCGCTGCACCGTCGTCCGCGCCCGCACGTGCTCGGCGCGGGCGGCCTCGCCGAGGTAGACGCGGTCGAACATGAACGAGCGCAGCGCGAGCATCGCCGCGCCGACCTCGTCGCTCTGCCGGATGTCACCTGCGCGCGCGGAGGTCTCGACGAGGTCGTGGACGAGCGCGTCGATGCGGCGCGACCCGGTGGGCCCGAGCAGCTCGATCTCGTCGCGTGGAAGCTCGGCCGGGTCGAGCACGCCGGCGCGCACAGCGTCGTCGATGTCGTGGTTGATGTACGCCACGCGGTCGACCAGGCGGACGATCCTGCCCTCGAGTGTGTCCGGCTCGTTGGGCCCGGTGTGGTTGAGGATCCCGTCCCGGACCTCGTGGGTGAGGTTGAGCCCGCGGCCGTCGCGTTCGAGCACGTCGACCACCCGCAGCGAGTGCTCGTTGTGGTGGAAGCGGCGTCCGAAGCGCTCCTGGAGGAGCTCGTCCAGTGCTTCCTCGCCCGCGTGCCCGAACGGCGTGTGCCCGAGGTCGTGGCCAAGCCCGATCGCCTCGACGAGATCCTCGTTCAGCCGCAGCGCCCGCGCGACCCCGCGCGAGATCCCTGTCGTCTCGAGGGTGTGCGTCAGCCGCGTCCGGTAGTGGTCGCCGGCCGGGTCGACGAAGACCTGCGTCTTGTGCATGAGCCGCCGGAAGGCCTTCGTGTGGACGATGCGGTCGCGGTCGCGCTGGAACGGCGTGCGCAGCAGGCACTGCTCCTCGTCGCGCGCGCGCCCACGCGTCTCGTAGGACCGCACCGCCAGTGGCGACAGCCAGCGCTCTTCCTGCTCGCGAACGCCCGCTTCGAAAGCGTCGGCAGTCCGTCCGGCAAGCTCGGGCACGACGCCGATGCTAGCCCGTCCATCGGGCACCGACGCGCCTCGCGGCCGGCACGCACCCCCACCCTTAGTTGGGTGGGGTCAAGACCCGCCTCCCTCGCGGTCGACGCTACCCACGAATTGCGCACGAAGGTGTGACCTCGCCGCCACAACCTCGTGCCGATCTGTCCACAGGCATGCGCTCACACGATGATCGGAACGGTTCCGCCGTCCGCGCTCCAGGCCGCGCCGGTCACGTACGAGGCGCGGTCGGAGCAGAGGAACACGATCACCGCGGCGATTTCCTCCGGCTCGGCGAGCCTGCCGAGCGGGCGTCCCCTGCCGACCGCTTCGAGCACCTCTTCGCGGCTCTTCCCGCTCTTCGCCGCCTGCTGGTCGGCCAGCCC
>Ga0081540_1002899_pt1 | contig 13827 bp, 12 predicted proteins | sample TabmetS2T1R1_FD_71024 | JGI IMG/M metagenome (GOLD analysis project Ga0081540, IMG submission 71024) | Tabebuia heterophylla rhizosphere microbial communities from the University of Puerto Rico - S2T1R1 | ecosystem: Host-associated > Plants > Roots > Rhizosphere ... | reverse complement strand
GGGCCGCGGGCGTCGGCTACAAGAAGATCGATCCGCTCAAGCTGGACATGGCGCTGGCCACCCGGACGGTGTCCAAGCCCTACGCCCAGAAGCACGTCCTGCTCCCGCTCGACCGGACCGAGGCCGGCGCGCTGGTGGTGGCCGTCGCCAACCCCTTCGATCGCGAGCTCCTCGAGAACCTGCACCGGCTTGCGGGGATGCCCATCGAGCCGGTGCTCTCGGCCAAGGCGGACATCCTCAAGGCCATCGCCGACATCTACGGGTTCAAGCGGACGCTGGCCCAGGCGGCGACGGACTTCGCCCAGCCGGCCGGCCCGGGGATCCAGAACTTCGAGCAGCTGGTCTCTCTGTCCGGGAACAAGGAGCTCGACGCCTCGGACAAGCCCATCGTCCAGGCGGTGGACTACCTGCTGCGCTACGCCTACGACAACCGCGCTTCCGACATCCACATCGAGCCGAAGCGGGACAGCACCGTGGTGCGGCTGCGCATCGACGGCGTGCTCCACCCGGTCTACACGCTGCCCACCGGAGTGCACCCGCCCATCGTGAGCCGGGTGAAGATGCTCTCCCGCATCGACATCTCGGAGAAGCGGCGCCCGCAGGACGGCCGCATCAAGACCGAGCGCGACGGCCGGGAGATCGAGCTCCGCGTCTCCACGTTGCCCACCGCGTTCGGGGAGAAGGTGGTCATCCGTATCTTCGACCCGGAGACGCTGGTGCAGGACATCGCCCAGCTCGGCTTCGACGAGGACGAGAAGGGCCACTTCGAGTCGTGGATCGACGAGCCGCACGGGCTCATCCTCGTCACCGGCCCCACCGGCAGCGGGAAGACCACCACGCTCTACTCTGCCCTGAAGGCGCTGGCCGGTCCCGAAGTGAATGTCACCACCATCGAGGATCCCATCGAGATGGTGTGGGACGGGTTCAACCAGGTCCAGGTGCAGCCGAAGATCGACCTCGACTTCGCCAACGCGCTCCGCCACATCCTCCGGCAGGACCCGGACGTCATCATGGTGGGCGAGATCCGTGACCCGGAGACGGCGGAGAACGCGATCCAGGCCGCGCTCACCGGACACCTGGTGCTCTCGACGCTGCACACCAACGACGCGGTGGGCGCGGTGAGCCGGATGAAGGACCTGGGCGTGCCGCCGTTCCTCCTCTCCAGCTGCCTCCTGGGAGTGATGGCCCAGCGCCTCCTCCGGCGGGTCTGCGGCCGCTGCGCGCAGGAGCACAACCTCACCCAGGACGAGCTGCTGGCCCTGGGCGCTCCGCTCCCGCTGCTCCCCGGCGGCGTGCAGATCGTCCAGGGTGCGGGCTGCGTGCACTGCCGGGGCACCGGCTTCTTCGGCCGGACGGGTGTCTTCGAGATCATGTCCGTCACCTCGGAGATCCGGGAGGCCATCGCCCACGGGGCGAACACGCCGGACCTCGTGAACCTCGCGCGGAGGGCAGGGATGCGGACCCTGCGCGAGGCCGCGGTCCGGAAGCTGGCCAGCGGGCAGACCGCGTTCGCCGAGGTGGTCCGGATGACCGCCCGGGCGGACGCCTCCTCCTAGCGAGGGAGCAGCCCGGTCCGCACGGCCTGGTCGAGCACCTCGGCGAGGACGTCGACCACCCCGCGCGTGTCGCTCCTTCGCGCTCCGCCCCCGAGGACGAAGGGAAGCGCTCGCCGGCCGAGCCGCAGCAGGCGGTCGTCATGGAAGGCCCGCGGCGTGCGGCGACGCAGCTCCTCCGCCAGGACGCCGAGGTTGGCGGTGCGGGCCGGCTGGAGCAGGGGTCCGAGGCCGGAAAACTCGAGGGCCTGCTCTCCGAGGAACAACCGGAGCCCGGCATCGGTGTGCAAGAGAAGGAACTGCTCGGAGTCCTCCTGCACGTTCCGGACGGTCGAGGTGGTCTTCCTGGTGAACACCAGGCCACCGGTCAGCACTGCCCGCCCCGGCGCGAGCTTCTGTTGGGTCTCGGTGTGCTCCGTGGTGGTGCGCGACGTCCGGACGCCGCGGAGGACCAGCCTGACGTCGTCCCAGGCCACGGCGAGCGGCTCGCCGATCCGGGAGGTGAACTGCCCGGACCGTTGCTCGAAGGCGAAGCTGCGCACCTGGAATCGATCGGAGTCGGAGGGGACGTCCTCGTCGAGGGACAGCGCCGGCAACCCCGCCCGCCCGAGCTCGGCGACGACCCGGATCGCGTCCTCCGCCGGGACGCGGGCCAGCAGCGCCGGTGGCTCCGGGGCGAGCCGCATCCGGGCCTCGGCGTGGGTCATCGCCGCAGAGTCGACCAGCGCTGCGACCGCCGCGTCGAGGTCGGACGCCGGCCGGATGCTCGCCACCAGGTGCATCGCCACGAGCGTACTCCTCCGGCCGAAGCGCCCGGCTAGCGCGGGAGCCGCACCACGAACCGGGTTCCGGCAGCATTCGATTCCACCGAGATCCGTCCTCCGTGGCGCTCGATGAGGTGCCGGGCGATGTAGAGCCCCAGGCCGATCGAGCTGCTCGCGCGCGAGGCCGAAGGGCCGCGCCGGAACGGCTCGAAGAGCGTCTCCTGCACGTCGGGAGGGATCGGGCCGGCGACGTTCTCGTTGGCGATGGTGATCGACACCGCGTCGGGCTCGACCGCGGCGCTCACCGCCACGGGGCTGGTGGGCGGGCTGTGCTGGGCCGCGTTCCCGAGGAGGTTGGAGAAGACCTGGGCCAGGCGGTCCGGATCCCACTGCCCCCAGGCTTCTCCCTGCAGGCTGCTCTGGAACTGGCGTCCCGGGTTGGCGGCCTGCACCTCGGAGAGCGTCTGCCGGAGAATCATCAGCAGGTCCGCCTGGCGGCGCTGGATGGGCAGGCCTCCACCGATGCTGGCCTGGGTCCACTCCATCATCTGGTTGATGAGCCGGGTGGCGCGCTGGCTGCTGCTCTGGATCCGATCGGTGCTCCGGCGGAGGGCGAGCGGGTCGCTGATTCCACGGGCGAGAAGGTCGGCCGAGACCGAGATCGCCGACAGTGGCGTCCGGATGTCGTGGGAGATGATGCCGACCAGCCGCTCGGCGAACTCTCGCCGGAGCTGCTCCTGGATCTGCCGCTCGCGCCGCTCGGTGATCTCCTCCAGGGCCAGCCCCAGCCCCTCGGGGAGCTTGAAGGGGCGGAGCTCGAACCAGCCGCCACCCAGCGTCGGAAGCTCGAGCTGGATCGGCTCGCGGATCCCCTCGGTCATGGTCCGCTCCAGCGCGCTCCGGACGGAGGGCTCGCCGAGCTCGGGGATCACCAACCACAGCGACCGTCCGGCGTCGGCGGCGCCGGTAGGCAGACGGCTCGCCAGAGCCCGGTTGGCGAAGGTGATGCGCCACTCCTGGTCGAGCGCGAGGAAGGCGTCGCTCGCCGACTCGAGGATGTTGGTGAGCCGCTCCGACGTCTCGCGAAGAGCGCGCTCGGCGCGAGCGGCCCGGAGCACCGCCCGGACGGTGGCCACCAGCACGCGCCGATCCACCGGCGCCACGAGGTAGGCGTCGGCGCCGGCCTCCAGCCCCTCGGCCCGGTGGGCCTCGGTGATCATCGAGGCCGAGACGTGGATGATGGGAATCGCCTTGGTGAACGGGTCGAGGCGGAGGCGGCGCGCGACCTCGAGGCCGCCCATCGGGGGAAGGCGCACGTCGAGGAGGATGAGCGCGGGATTCTCCTTCGCGCGGTCCAGCGCGTCGGTGCCGTTGTCGGCCTCGATGATCTCGTAGCCAGCCTCGCGGAGGGCCCGGGTCAGCGCGTAGCGCTTCGCCTCGCTGTCGTCGACCACCAGGATGCGCTCACCCATCGGGCGTCTCCGGGAAAGCGAAGCCCGCCCGGCCCAGGCCGCGGCGGAGCGCATCGAGGACGTCCGCGCGGGACTGGTGATCCTTGGAGATGACGGCCGCCGCCGAACCGAGGAGCGGGTGGAGCGCGGGCGTGAGTGGCTGGGCGGTGTAGACGATGACCGGCGTGCTCCGCGTCCGGATGTCCGCCTGCAGCGTCTCGAGGACGGCGGTGCCCGAGCGGTCCGGGAGCCGGAGGTCCAGGAAGATGACCGACGGACGGCGCTGGAAGGCCAGCTCCTGGCCCTCGCTGGCCGTGCCCGCCTCGATCACCTCGAAGCCGGCTTCTTGCAGCGGCCGGGCGAGGACGAAGCGCGAGGGCTCGTCGTCGTCGATGATCAGCGCCAGCTTTCCGGTCGCGGGCGTCGTCGGCTCCAGCTCGAGGACCTCCTGCTCGGCGACGGCCGAAGGATGCGTCGACGGAAGGTCCACGCCAAAGGTCGACCCCACCCTCGGCTCGCTGTGCATCCAGACCTGGCCGCCCAGCGCCTCGGCCAGGCGGCGGGTCAGCGGGAGCCCGAGCCCGGTCCCTTGCGCGCCCTTCTGCAGGGGCCCCTCGACCTGGAAGAACTCCTCGAAGATCGCCTCCTGGTGCTCCGGGGCGATGCCGATGCCGGTGTCGCTCACCTCGAAGCGGAGCATCCCCGGGGCGATCCGCTTCGCCCGCAGGCGGACCTCGCCCTCCTGTGTGAACTTCAACGAGTTGGACACGAAGTTGCGGAGGATCTGCGAGAGCTTTCCCTCGTCGGTGTGAAGCTCCTCGATGCTCTCCGGGGGCTCCTCCACCACGAGCTGCACCGTCGCCCGCTGCACCAGCGGCCGGAGCATGCTGCGGAGCGAGCCGAGGAGCTGCGGCACCCGGAACCGCTCCAGCCGCAGTCGGGTCTTGCCCGCCTCGAGCCTGGCGAGGTCGAGGAGGTCGCTGACCATCGTGGTGAGGTCCTTCGACGCGCTCTGCACCAGCTGGAGCTGCCGCTTCTGCTCGGGGGTGAGGGGCCCATCGAGCTCGGACAGGAGCAGGTCGAGGATCGACATCATCGCGCTGAGGGGCGTCTTGAACTCGTGCCCCATGTTCGCCAGGAAGCCGGACTTCTGCTCCGCCACCTGGCGCGAGAGCTCGGCCCGGGCGTCGAGCTCGGCGTAGAGGGCGATGACGCCGCGGTTGGTCTCGGCCAGCTCGCCGTTGATGACCGACAGCTCCTCGCGCTGGCGCTGGACCTCGGCCAGCGACTCCATCAGCTCGCGGTTCTGGGCCCGCAGCTCCTGGAACGGGTCCACCGGCGCGCTGCGGGCGAGCTCGGCGCTGACCGCCCGGAGCCGCTCGGGCAGCGGACGGTCCTGGTTCGGGATGTCTTTCCCCAGCCGCACCCGCGTCCCCCGGCCGGGCTCGGTGGCGATCTCGAAGACGTCGACCAGGTTGCCTGCGCCGAGCAGGCCGATGCCGAGGCCCCGGGAGGAGCGATGGCGCCCTGCCCGGATCTCCTCGAGATGAGGAATCCCCGGACCCCGGTCGGAGATGTCGAACCACAGCCGCGGCGGAATGCTTGCCTCGACCGAGACCTCGCACCGGCCTTCACGGGCGTAGACGAGCGCGTTGCGGGCAATCTCCGAGACCGCGGTGGCAACCCGCACCTGGTCGGTCGCGGCGAGCGCCAGGCCCCGGCCGATGTCGCGTGCCCGCTGGCGGCAGGCGACGACGTCCGCCTCGCTGGCGATGACCAGGGTGATGAGGCCTGTCCGGCTCATGCGACTCCCTGGTACCGCACCGCGAGCACCGTCACGTCGTCCCGCGGGCGCGCATGGTCACGGTAGAGCAACCCGCAGACGAGGCTGGGGTGCTTGCTCCGCAGCTCGGGCGTGCCGTCGAGGCTCCAGCGGGTCCCCAGGCCGTCGGAGTGGAGGACGAGCAGCGCGCCCGGGGAAAGCGGGTAGTCGTACACCTTCACCGGCCGCGGCTCGGCCCCCGCCGTGCCGTTGACCGAGGCGAGCCCGCTCCGCTTCTCCTGCATGAGCGTCGCCGAGACGTTCCCCAAGCCCGAGAACCTCAGCTGAGCACCGTACCCATCCAGCTCGGCGATGGCCACCGCCGCACCCCGGGTGGCCCGGAGGGCCTGGTGCACCGATTCGAGCAATTCTTTCAGCGGGCTGCGCGCGCCGGCCTCGAAGGCCTGGACCGCGGTCCGGGCGGCCACCGCGGCCGGGGTGCCGTGCCCCAGACCGTCCACGACGATGATCCGCAGCCGCCCCCCGGCCCGCTGGATTGCCCAGCGGTCCCCGGCGATCGGCTCTCCCCCGATCGGGACGCAGATCGCCCCGAGAGACACCTGGATGCCGGCGGTCTGGGCGGGTGGGGGACGCGCCACGATCCGCGAGACGAGCACGCTGCCCCGGCCAGGCGCGGACCAGAGGTCGAACGTGTCGGAGGTGCGCTGAACCGCGCCGAGACCGACGCCACGGGTTCCGCTGGTGGACGTGCCGTCGCGGAGGCTCGCCCCGACGTCGAACCCCGCCCCGCCGTCGATGGAGACCAGCTCCACCCCCGAGCCTTCCTCGCGGAGGCCGCGGAGGAGAATCCGTCCGCTTCCCCCGGCGTGCTTGACCAGGTTCGTCGCGAGCTCGGTCGCGACCAGAGCCACCCGGCCGCGGTCGACTTCTTCGAGGCCGACGGACTCGGCGAGCGTGGTGGCCTGCCGCCGCACCTCGCCCGCATCGGAGGCGTGACTCACGGGCACGACGCGCGTTTGCACGGTGCGGTCTACTTCCATCGGGCCACCATCACCCTGGTCCCCCGCCCGGGGGTGGATTCGATGGAGAACTCGTTCATCAGACGCCGGGCACCCGGCAGTCCGAGCCCCATCCCGGTTCCGGTGGTGAAGCCGTCCCTCAGGGCGGCGTTGACGTCGGGGATCCCGGGCCCCTCGTCGACGAAGGTGAGCCGGACGCCTCGCCGAGTCCCGTTCTCCACTGTCTCGAGAACGGCCTCGCCTCCCTTGCCGTGCTCCAGGGTGTTGCGGGCGAGCTCGCTCGCGGCGGTCACGACCTTGGTCTGGTCGACGAGGGACAGGCCCTGCCCGGCTGCGAGCGTGCGCGCTCGCTGACGAACGACGACCACGTCCTGGGGCGTCCGGATGGGAACGCGCTCAGTCGTTCCGTGCACCCCGGACCTCCGGGCGCTTGCGTGCCCCACGCTCGGCGTCCACCCTCTGGGCGAGGATCTGCATTCCCCGCTCGACGTTGAGCGCGGTCCGGACTCCCTGCAGCGACAGTCCGAGCTCCACCAGCGTGATGGCCACCGCGGGCTGCATCCCCACCACCACGGTCTCCGCATCGAGGATGCGCGAGGTGAGGGCGATGTTCCCGATCACCCGTCCGATGAACGAGTCCACGACCTCGAGCGCCGAGATGTCGAGGAGGACGCCTCGCGACTTCTCCTTCTCGATCTTCGTGGTGAGGTCTTCCTGGAGCGTCATCGCCAGCTGGTCGTGCATGTCCACCTGGATGGTCACCAGGAGGTGCGGGCCCATCTTGAGAATGGGAATGCGGTCCATCGCTTACTCGCCCGTCTCTCCGTTGCCGCCGGCAGTGGCGGACTGGACGATCTGGTCGCCGCGCCGGGCGAGCGCGACCTTGAAAGCGCCGGCGAGGCTGGATTTCGTCACCACGTCGCCCAGGCTGACCCCGAGGTGGACGATGGTCTGGGCGATCTGCGGGCGGATGCCGCTGATGATGCAGTCGGCGCCCATGAGCCGGGCCGCGGTGATGGTCTTGAGGAGGTGCTGGGCGGTCAGGGTGTCGACCGTCGGAACGCCGGTGATGTCGATGATCGCGATGTCCGACTCGGTCTCGACGATGCGCTGGAGCAGTGCCTCCATCACCGACTGCGTGCGCTGGCTGTCCAGCGTCCCGATCAGGGGGAGGGCGAGCACTCCGTCCCAGAGGGTGACCACCGGCGTGGAGAGCTCGAGCATCTCCTCCTGCTGGCGGGCGATGATCGCCTCGCGGCTCTTCTGGAACACTTCGGTGGTGAAGAGGCCCAGCGAGTCGAGGAGCAGAGTGACGCGCCAGACGTCATTGGCGAGGTCGTCCGCGCTCTTCGCCTCGCCGCGGAGCCGGGTGAAGATCGGCTGCTTGAGGCTGAAGACGAAGGTGGCAGTCTGGCTGGGGCTGAATCCCTGGACCGCCCGGCTCGCGGAGACCTTCTCCAGGAAGCCGCGGACCTCGTTCCACCTCGCCCCGGAGATCTCGACCTCCTCCCCGGTACGGAGCGCCTCGAGGAGGAGGCGGAGGAAGTCGGCGCTCTGCTGCTTGAGCTCCTCCTCCCGGATGAGGTCGGAGCGAAGTGCCTTCATCTGCTCGCGAAGCCACTCGCGGAGGAGATCCGCCTCGTGGCGGGCCAGGATGTCGTAGAGCCTTTGGGTCATCGAAACCTCGCATCGTCCTGTGTGGCGAGCGGATGTGAAGGGACGAACGTCATGGTCCAGCCGGACATGGATTCATTTCGCCGTCGAACCTTCCATGGGAGACGGAGGGTGGTCATTCCCGAAAACCTGTCCTGCAAGTCAGGTGAGCGCTGGTGGACGGAGTCGGGTGGAGAACGGATCGAGTCGATCGATCTGCGTGGTGATGGACATCGCGCGCCGCCCGGTGACTGCCGGGTGAGGGGCGAGTCCCCGCGGAGACCGTCCTGGCCTCGTGGTGCTGCCGTGGCATCCTGTGGGTCATGGCCCAGGACGCGGTGACCGGAATCGAGGTGGTGGAGGACGTCACGGCGCGCTCGCGCTGCGACGAGGGCTTCCTGCACATCAAGCGGCTGGTGTGCCGCAACAGGCACGCTGATGGCTCCGCTTCGCGCGACTACCGGGTGGACGTCGTCGACCGGCCCATCCCCGACGCGGTCGCCGTCCTCATCTGGCGCCGGGGAGCGCCGGGCATCGAGGTGCTCACCCGGAAGGGTCTCCGCCCCGCGGCGTTCTTCCGCGCCGATCTGCCGCTGCCCGTGCCGGACCCGCGTCCGTACTTGCTGCTGGAAGAGCTGGTCGCCGGCATCCTCGAGCCGGAGGACCGAGGAGAGGCCGGGGTTCGCCGGCGCGCGGCGGAGGAGACCGCCGAGGAGGCCGGGTACCGCGTCTCGCCCGACGAGGTCACCGTGCTCGGGGGGAGCTTCTTCCTCGCCCCGGGCATCCTCTCCGAGAAGATCCACCCCACCGCCGTCGAGGTCACCGGCCGGCCCCAGGGGAGCCCGCACGGCGACGGCTCACCGCTGGAGGAGGGGGCGACGCTCCACTGGTGGCCTGTGGATCGGCTCCTCGAGGCGTGCCGCACGGGCGAGGTCGAGGATGCGAAGACCGAGGTCATGGTCGGCCGCTTCCTGGCCCAGGGGGTAGGGAAGACCCCCTCCCGAGGACCCTGACCCACCTGAGTGCCTTGGATTTCGCCGACTTGCGGCCGGCGCGGGAGGTGCAATCGCACAGGAGACCATGTCCGACTCTTCCGGTCCCCGTCCCGTCCCGGTGCTCGACCTCGTCGGCGCCATCCGGCTCGACCCGGAGTTCCGGATGGAGGACGTGCTCCGCGCCCTGGACAGCATGACGCCCGAGGAGCTCGAGGAGCTGGCCACCCTGCTCGACGAGCACGAGGCGGCGGTCCAGAAGCGCGCCCGCATCCTGGCGAGTTAACGCCGAAAACACTCGTACCGACTCGTCCCTCGCTGGTCTTTGCGGCCGATCTCCGCGTCGCTCCTCCCTCACGTGGCGAGAGCTCCGCTCGGTCATCGCTCCTGGACCTCGGCCGCGAAGCCGGCGCGATGATCCGGTCGATACGAGGGGTCCCGGCGTTGGGGGCTTTCGACATCGACGGCACCGGGGCCCCGGCGGTAGACGGGCCTCGATGGAATTCCCGCACCACCCGGAGTGGCAGCGCGTCCTGACGGACATCCTCGCCGCGGCGCAGGCGGCGGGGCCGGGCGGCGTGGTCGCCTTCGACCTGGACTCGACCCTCCTGGACAACCGCCCCCGCCAGGCGGCCATCGTCCGCGACTTCGGCAGCCGCCACGGCATCTCCGCGCTGGAGGGCTTCCAGCCCGAGCATCTGGTCACCGGCTTCGACACCCGCGAGGCGCTCGCGCGGGCAGGCCTCGACCCCGAGGCCATCACCCGCTGGCTGCCGGATCTGCGGAAGCACTGGGTGGAGCGCTTCTTCACCTCGGAGGCCTGCCTCCAGGACGTCCCCATCCGTGGGGCGGCGGCCTATGCCCGGAAAGCACACGCGACGGGTGTGCAGCTGGTCTACCTGACCGCCCGGCCCGAGCGGATGCGCCCGGGGACCGAGGAGGTCCTCCGGCGATTCGGCTTTCCGCTGCCCGGCCCCGGCGTCCAGCTGTGGCTGAAGCCCGATGACCCGTCCGTGAGCGACGACACCTTCAAGCGTTCCGCGCACGCCCGCCTGGCCTCGCTCGGAAGGCTGGTCGCGGCCTTCGACAACGAGCCGGGCCACGTGAACGACTTCCGGGAGACGTTTCCCGAGGCGGAGGTGGTGCTGGTCGCGACCGGGCACTCGGGCCGGGTGTCAACGCTCGCCCCGAGGGTCAGCGTGGTGCCGCACCTCGCGCTCGAGCCGACAGACGCCTGAAAACCTGTGAACCGTGCGCCGCGGCGCGCCATGCCCGGATCCCTTGGAAAACCCGGGCTCGAATCGATATGGAGCCCTGCGGCATGGCACCTCAGCTCCCCAAGGACCAGCTCCTGACGATGTACCGGAAGATGTACCTGATCCGGCGCTTCGAGGAACGGGCCGCGCAGTCCTACCAGCAGGGAAAGATCAACGGCTTCTGCCACCTGTACATCGGGCAGGAGGCGGTCGCGGTCGGGACCACCGAGGCCCTCCGTCCGGACGACTACCAGCTCGGGGCGTACCGCGATCACGCCTACCCCCTGACCCGCGGTGCGGATCCGGGGATGGTGATGGCCGAGCTCTTCGGCCGCGCGACCGGGTACTGCAAGGGCAAGGGCGGCTCGATGCACATCTTCGATGTCGAGCACTTCGTGCTCGGCGGGTACGGCATCGTGGGCGGACAGATTCCGCTCGCCGCCGGCCTGGCGTTCGCCTCGAAGTACCGGAGCGATGGCCGGGTCACGGTCTGCTACTTCGGCGAGGCCGCCGCGAACCAGGGCGCGTTCCACGAGACGCTCAACATGGCGTCCAAGTGGTCGCTGCCGGTCATCTTCCTCTGCGAGAACAACCGCTACGGGATGGGGACGGCCTTCGCCCGCGTCTCGCCGCTGCCGGAGGTCTACAAGCGGGCCGCCGCCTACGGCATCCGCGGCGAGCCGGTGGACGGGATGGACGTGCTCAAGGTGTACGAGGCGGTGAAGGACTGCGCCGCGTACGCACGCGCCGGGAAGGGCCCGGTGCTCCTCGAGGCGAACACCTATCGCTACCGCGGCCACTCGATGTCCGACGCGGCGACGTACCGGACCAAGGCCGAGGTGGAGACGGAGCGGAAGGGCGATCCGATCCCCAAGCTCCGCCAGTACTGCGTGGAGACGGTGAAGATCCCCGAGTCGGAGTTCGAGAAGATCGACGCCGAGGTGAAGGCGCAGGTGGACGCGGCGGTGAAGTTCGCCGACGAGTCGCCCGAGCCGTCGCTCGACGAGCTCCACGAGGACGTGATGGTCGAGCCGGGCGAGCCCGACGTGAGGCCCCGCGAGCGGGTGCTGGGGATCAAGGTGGACTGGCCGGTGTGGCCCGGACCGAAGGACTACAAGGTGACCTGGGACCTCGAGCCTCGCGAGCAGGCCGAGGAAGCGGACGAGAAGGCCGGGCTGAAGCAGCCTGCAAAGCAGCCGGCGCGGGCCTGACGGCGAGGACGAGCGAGCGATGCCAGAGATTGCATGGCGCGAGGCGCTGAACCAGGCGCTCTCCGAGGAGATGGAACGCGACGTCAACGTCTTCCTGATGGGAGAAGAGGTCGCGCGCTACAACGGGGCGTACAAGGTGAGCCAGGGGCTGCTCGACAAGTTCGGCAGCGCCCGGGTGGTGGACGCGCCGATCAGCGAGCTGGGCTTCGCCGGGCTCGGCGTGGGCGCGGCGATGGTGGGGCTGAGGCCGGTCATCGAGATGATGACCTGGAACTTCGCGATCCTGGCGATGGACCAGATCGTGAACAACGCGGCCAAGCTCCGGCACATGGCGGGCGGGCAGCTGCGCTGTCCGATCGTCTTCCGCGGGCCGAACGGCGCGGGCGGCCGACTGTCGTCGCAGCACAGCCAGTCGCTGGAGGCGAACTACGCGCACTTCCCGGGGCTGAAGATCTTCGCGCCGTCGACGCCGGCGGACGCCAAGGGGCTGCTCAAGGCGGCGATCCGGGACGACAACCCGAGCATCTTCCTCGAGGCCGAGCTGCTCTACGGGGTGAAGGGCGAGGTGCCGACCGGCGAGCACGTGCTGCCCATCGGCAAGGCGGACTTCAAGCGCGAGGGGAACGACGCGACGATCATCACCTGGTCGCGGATGTACTACTTCTGCGAGCAGGCGGCGCAGGCGCTGGAGAAGGAAGGGATCCACGTCGACCTGATCGATCTCCGCACCCTGAAGCCGCTGGACGAGGAGTCGATCCTCAGGTCGGTCCGGAAGACGAACCGGGCGGTGGTGGTCGAGGAAGGCTGGAGCTTCTGCGGGGTGGGTGCGCAGATCGCGGACATCATCCAGGAGAAGGCCTTCGACGATCTCGACGCGCCGGTGGAGCGGGTGACGGGGCTGGACGTGAACCGCAGCTACGCGGCGGTGCTGGAGAAGGCGACCGAGGTGTCGGCCGAGCGGATCGTGGCGGCGGTGAAGAAGGTGATGTACCGGGGAGAGGGGACCTGAGCCATGGCGACCGAGATTCAGCTTCCGGCGCTCTCCCCGACGATGACCGAGGGGAAGATCCTCAAGTGGCTCAAGAAGGAGGGGGACAGCATCTCCTCCGGTGAGGCCATCGCCGAGGTGGAGACCGACAAGTCGAACCTGGAGGTCGAGGCGTTCGACGACGGCGTGCTGTTGAAGATCATCGTCCCCGAGGGAGAAACGGGGAAGGTTGGCGCGCCGATCGCGGTGATCGGGCAGAAGGGGGAGAAGGTCGAGGCGTCTGCCCCGAAGGCGGCCCCGGCACCAGCTCCGGCTGCGGCGCCACCGAAGCCTGCGCCGAAGCCGGCAGCCGCGCCGCAGCCCGAGGAGCGCGCGCAGAAGCCGGCGGGTCCCGCGCAGGTGGTGCCGATCCGTCGGGCAGAAGAGCCCGTGCCGGCGGCGTCGGAGGACAACGGCCGGCTCCGGGCGTCGCCGCTGGCGAAGCGGATGGCGCGCGAGGAGGGGCTCGACCTGGCCGGAGTGCAGGGCTCGGGTCCGAGCGGGCGCATCGTGAAGCGCGACGTCGAGGCCGCGATGGGCCAGGCGGGTCAGCCGGCGGCGGTGGCAAAGGCGCCGGCGGCCCCACGTCCTGCGCCGGCGGCGGTGCCGATGTTCGGGCGGCGGGAGCCGGAGGTCATCGCGATCTCCGGGATGCGGAAGATCATCAGCCAGCGCATGGCCGAGGTGAAGCCGGGCGTTCCGCACTTCTACGTCACGGTCGATATCGAGATGGAGGAGGCGGCGAAGGTCCGGGAGCAAGCCAAGGCCGCCGAGGTGAAGGTCTCCTTCAACGACCTCATCGTGAAGGCGGCGGCGATGGCGCTGCGGCGTCAGCCCAAGGTCAATGTCTCGCTGCAGGGCGACCGGATCCTCCAGTTCCACACCGCGGACGTGGGGATCGCGGTGGCGATCGAGGACGGGCTCATCACGCCGGTGATCCGGGACGCGGACCAGAAGTCGCTGGGGACGATCGCGGCCGAGGCGCGGGAGCTGGCCGAGCGTGCGCGTCGCAAGGCGCTGAAGCCGGAGGAGTACGCGGGCGGATCGATCACCGTGTCGAATCTCGGAATGTTCGGGGTGGACAACTTCATCGCGGTCATCAATCCACCGCAGGCGTC